>Ga0187825_10000303_pt1 | contig 11268 bp, 9 predicted proteins | sample NC_wetland_sal_i_11_FD_132421 | JGI IMG/M metagenome (GOLD analysis project Ga0187825, IMG submission 132421) | Wetland sediment microbial communities from Neuse River Estuary, North Carolina, USA - SourceSoil_5 | ecosystem: Environmental > Aquatic > Freshwater > Wetlands > Sediment | place... | reverse complement strand
GACTACGACCACGCCCTTGAGGCATTTCAGCGTGCGCTGACCCTCGATCCCGGTTTCACCCGCACTCATAACAACCTGGGGAATGTTTACGTCGCCCAACAGAAGTTCGATCTCGCGGAGAAAGAATTTGGCAAGGTGCTGCGCGTGGATCCCGCCAATCGCGAGGCCAACTACAACCTGGGCCTGGTGCTGATGGCCAAGGGATCCCCGGCCGAGGCCATTGTCCATTTTCAAAAGGTGCGCCCGGCGGACATTGGCACTCGCTTCAACCTCATACGCGCCTACCTGCAGGCGGGACGGACCGCGGAAGGCCTGAGGGCGGCGCGAGAACTCTCGACTCAGAATAAAGATAACGTACAGCTGCACTTCACTCTGGGCGTGCTGTTGGCGGAAGAAAAGCAGTACCCGACGGCCCAACTCGAACTGGAGAAGGCGAGCGCGCTCCAGCCTGAAACGTTTGAAATCCTCTACAACCTGGGTCAGGTATACCTGCAGGGCGGCGACTACAAGAAAGCCGAAGTAGTTTTGAACCGGGCGCTGAAGCTGAAACCCGATTCACCCGAGACCCTGTACCTGATGGCGCGGGTTTATTCCGAGCAGACCCGGGTGGTGGATGCCCTGGATCTGCTGGCCCGCGCCCACAAACTTGCGCCGGAAAATACCGACGTCATCTTTCTGTTGGCCCGGGTCAGCATGTCGCAGAATTATTTTGAGGATGCGATCCCGCTGCTGGAGTCCGGCCTGAAAATCGCCCCCAAGCGGGCCGATCTTCATGCCGCGCTGGGCGAGAGCTATTTCATGTCGGGAAAAGCCGAGAAAGCGATCGAGGAATTTCAATCTCTGATCGAACTGGAACCGTCGGCGCGCTCCTATGTCTTCATGGGCCTCTCCTACCGCCATCTGGGACGGTTCGATGAGGCCAAAAAATATTTCCAGCAGGGGCTCAAGCTCGATCCTCACAATGCTTCCTGCCTGTTCAACATGGGTTACATCGAAGGCCGCCAGGGAAACCAGGCAGCCGCCGAACAACTCTTCCAGGCAGCGCTGCGCTCCAATCCCGATTTCTCCGAGGCGCTGCTGGAGTTGGCAACGCTGCGCATCGCCGACAAGAAATTTGAGGAAGCCGCGACCCTGCTCCGCAGATACGTCAAGGTAAGCCGCGATCCGGCGTCCGGATACTACAAGCTGGCCATGGTCGAGAGGAGCCTCCATCAGATGGAGGCCGCGCAACGCGACTTGAATGTATTTCAAACCCTTTCCAAGGATTCGTCATCGGGTCCGTATCCCTATCAGCATCTCTTCGATTATCTAGATACTCGCTCCAACCTCGCTCCCCAGCAGCAGACTCAACTGGACCTCGCCGAGCTGACGGCGCAGATTCAGAAGCATCCGGACCGTCCTCAAGACCTGTATTTGCTGGCTGAGGCGTATCTGAAGCTGGGGAAGCTCGACGAGGCTCGCCAGACCATCGCGCAGCTTGACCAGATAAGCTCGGGCGACTATCGCACTCAGACCGGGGTCGGCGTGCTGCTCGCCCGTTTCCGCTTGTACGACGACGCCATCGCGCATTTTCAGAATGCGTTGCGCGCCAGTCCTGACTCCGATGATGTGAAATTCGACCTGGCCGACGCTTACTTCCGCAAGGGCCTTTACCCCCAGGCGCTCGAAGCTGCCCAGCAAGTGTCCGCGCAGGGGCAGCAGGATGCCGCTTTTCTGGCGTTGCTCGGCGACATCCAGGCGCATCTTGGCGAGACCGCCCGAGCTGCCGAAATCTTCCGCGATGCGATTGCCAAAAATCCTGACAACGATCAGTACTACCTCTCGCTGACCCTGGTCCAGCTTCGCGAAAAAGATGTCGCCGGCGCGAAACAGACTTTGCAGAAAGGCCTGGCTCGAATTCCCGGCTCGGGGAAAATGCTCTGGGGGTTGGGAATCGTCTCCGTGCTCGAGGGCAACACCGCGCAAGCCGCGGAACGCCTGGAGCGCGCCGTGGACCTGTTGCCGGAGTGGCCCGGAAGCTACTCCACGCTCGGGGTCTTTTATTTTCAGACAGGACAAATCGCCAAGGCCCGCGAAGTGCTGGATCGCTTCAAGGGCAGTAACGCCGGCGGCCTGGATGTGAATCGGATCGAAGAAGTTCTGTCCCGCACCCCGGCAAAAGCTTCTTCCGCCCAGGAACCCATGTCGATGGCGGCCCGGCAGCAGTTGCTTCAGCTGGCGCTATCGCTGGCTGACCGGACCCTCTGAGGTCCAAGAGAAATCAATCGAGAATGCGGAAGAGAGCGAGAACGAATGTCGGACCCGGCGTCACTCTGGCGCTGAGCTTTGTGGCCGGACTGGCCGCGACCATGCTCGCCTTCGCGCAGGCCCCGAAGGCCAAAGACGAGCGTATTCCCGTCCGCTACACTGACGTTCGCCAGGCTGCCGGAATCACTTTTAAACAAGACGCCACTGCCACCGACGAAAAGTATTATCTCGAAACCATGGGCACCGGCGTGGCCTGGCTCGACTACGACCAGGACGGGTTGATGGACCTGTATTTCGTCCAGTCGGCCGCTACCGATATTTACAAGCCGCCGCAGCCGCTGCGCAGCGCGCTTTATCACAACAACGGCGACGGAACGTTCACCGACGTCACCGAAAAAGCCGGCGTCGGAGGGGCGGGACATTACGGCCAGGGCGTTGCCGTGGGTGATTTCGATAACGACGGCTATCCCGATCTCTACGTGACCGGCTACGGCAGCGCCATCCTTTATCACAACAACGGCGATGGAACTTTTACCGACGTCACCGCCAAAGCCGGGGTAGCAGATACCGGCGGATGGTCCACCAGCGCCGGATGGTTTGACTACGACAAAGATGGATGGCTTGACCTGCTGGTCACGAACTACATCGAGTGGTCGCCCAAGAACAACCTGTGGTGCGGCGAACGCCGCCCGGGTTACCGCTCCTACTGCCATCCCGGCAACTACAAAGGGCAGAAGACCAAGCTCTACCACAACAACCATGACGGCACGTTCACCGACGTAAGCGACGCATCCGGCGTGGGCAAGCCCGAGTCGAAGGGCATGGGCGTGGTCCTGGCCGATTTCAACAATGACGGGTGGACCGACATCGCCATAGCCAACGACACCTGGCCCAATTTTCTTTTTATCAACAAGCACAATGGAACTTTTGACGACGTGTCGTTCGTTTCCGGCATGGCGGCCAGCGAGGACGGCCGTTACGAAGCCGGCATGGGCATCGATGCCGCCGACGTCGACGGTGACGGCTGGCAGGACGTCTATATCACCCATCTCGATTTCGAACTGAATCGCCTCTATCACAACAACGGCGACGGCACCTTCAACGACGAAACCTTCCGCTCCGGCATCGGGAACAAGGCCGTCCTGCTGAGCGGCGTGGCCATGAAATTTCTGGATTACGACAACGACGGCTGGCCCGATATCCTGCAATTGAACGGAGCCATGCTGGACAATATCCAGCTCTACCACAGCGAAGTGACCTACAAGGAACCGCTGCTGATGTTCCGCAACCTGGGAAAAGGGCAGTTTGAAAAAACGTCGGAGTCGCTGGGCCCGGACTTCATGCGCCCCATCGCCGGACGCGGACTCGCCACCGCGGACTATGACAACGATGGCGATATCGATATCGCCATCAATAACCGCGGCGATTATCCTTCCCTCCTGCGCAACGATGGAGGAAACGCCAACCACTGGCTTGAAGTTCTGCTGATCGGAACCCGCTCCAACCGCGACGGCATTGGCGCATCGTTGAAACTGATTTCCGAAGGCCTGGTGCACGTGGAGCAGGCCAAAGGCGGTATGAGTTACATGTCGGCCAGCGACCCGCGAATTCAGTTCGGCCTGGGCAAACGCACGAAAATCGATTCCCTCGAAATCACCTGGCCCAGCGGGCAGGTCGATCGCCTGACGAACGTCCCCATCGACCAGATTATCGCGGTGAAGGAAGGCACAGGAATCGTGCCTCACAAATTTCCCAGGGTGCCGAACAAATGAAAGAGTCGTCAGTCTTTAGTCGTCATACAGACCGGTTTTTCTGACAACTGACAACTGCAGACTGGCAACTGATAATCCATGAATCTTCCGCGACGCCAATTCCTGGGATCCTCCCTCATCGTTCTCGGCAGCACGCTCATGGACGCGCTCACGACCCCGCTCTGGAGGTGGAGGAACTCCCTGCAGGCCACCACCGCAGCTCAACCGACTGCATCCCCGGTCACGTTCGTCGACGTGGCCCGCGAAGCCGGCCTGAGTGCTCCCAACGTCTGGGGCGCGGTCGATCACAAACGTTACATCATCGAAGCCAAAGGCAGCGGCCTGGCCTTTTTCGACTATGACAACGACGGCTGGCTGGACATTTATTTGACCAACGGCACACGCCTCGACGCCAACTGGCCGCCCGGCCAGGCTCCCACTTCCCATCTCTACAAAAACAATCGCGACGGCACTTTCACCGACGTCACGGAAAAATCTGGCCTGGGGCGGACCGGCTGGCAAACCGGAGTCTGCGTGGGCGACTATGACAACGACGGCTGGGACGACCTGTTCTGCTGCTTCTGGGGACACAACATCCTGTTTCACAACAACGGCGACGGCACTTTCACCGATGTCACCCGCAAAGCCGGAGTCTACGACGAGAAATACCGCTGGGGGGCCGGCTGCACCTGGCTCGACTACGACCGCGACGGCCATCTCGATCTCTTTGTCTGCAACTACATAAGACTCGATCCGGCAAAGGCGCCTTCCCCCAACGATCCTCTATGCCAGTGGAAGGGCATCCCCGTCATGTGCGGCCCGCGCGGGCTTCCCGGCGACACCAACGTGCTTTACCACAACAATGGCGACGGAACTTTTACCGACGTGTCCGAAAAGTCGGGCATCCTGAAGCCGGGGCCGCGTTATTCGATTACCGCGGTCTCCTACGATTTCGATAACGACGGCTGGCCGGATATTTACGTCGCGGTGGATTCGCAGCCCAGCATGCTGTTCCACAACAACCACGACGGCACTTTCACCGACATCGCCGTCCTCGCCGGATGCGCCTACAGCGACAACGGCCACGAACAGGCCGGCATGGGCGTCGGGGTTGGGGATTACGATTGCGACGGCTGGCTCGACATTTTCAAGACCAATTTCGCCGACGACACCTGCAACCTCTACCACAACAACGGCGACGGAACTTTTACCGACGTAACTTTTTCATCCGGCATCGGAATCAATAATCGCTATGTCGCCTGGGGCTGCGGCTTTCTCGATTACGACAACGACGGATGGCCCGACCTGATGCAGATTAACGGACACGTTTATCCGGAAATTGAAGGCCACGACATTGGTCAGACTTTCAAGAACCCGCGCCTGCTCTATAAGAACCTGGGCAATGGCCGGTTCAAGGACGTCTCGGATGCGTCCGGGCCCGGCATCACCGAGCGTTTTTCCAGTCGTGGCGCCGCCTTCGGCGACTACGACAATGATGGCGACATTGACGTGCTTATTTTGAACATGAACGACTTGCCGTCGCTGCTGCGCAACGATGGCGGCAACCTGCAGAACTGGATCAAGATCAAGCTGATCGGCACTAAATGCAATCGCACCGCCATCGGCGCCCGGGTTCGGGTTGTCACCGGCACCCATGCCCAGATCGACGAAGTCCACAGCGGCGCCAGCGTGATGTCACAATGCGACTTGCGTCTCCACTTCGGACTGGGCAAGGCCCAAACCGTGGATGTTATCGAAGTGAAGTGGCCGACCACGCAGAAGATTGAGCGTTTCACCCAGGTGAAGGCCAATCAGATACTCACGATCCGCGAAGGCAGCGGGATCGTCCAGCCTAAGGCCAAGTAAACTGGCCCACAAGAAGCCTCAAGCACCAGAGACACGAAGGCGCGCGAAGGAATTCCTTAGTGGTCCTTCGTGTCCCTGGTGGTTAAGGCTTTTTCCGTCAGCGCGGAATGTAATTCTGCAGCAGGGGACTTGCAAGGCCGCCGAATGAAAGCAGCCGGCGCTCGGCGTCCGCCGGTTTTTCTCCGGGCAGTAACTGAGTATTCATCCGGATCAGCGCGTTGTCGCTACGGTTCAGGCGAAGCGAATCGAGCGCCAGGTAAACGCTGATCCAGTCTTCGCTGGCCACACGCCGCCCGCGGGCCGCATACCAGAACAGGACGAGTTGCCGGTCGTCTCCCTTGGCAATCAGGTAGCGGTTAGCGCGAAAAGGAGCGTCGCCAGGAAACGCCAGCGTGGTTGTACCCGTCTCCACCGGCGACCAGCCCGAACCCTCCATGCAGCCCTCCGGCAGATGGCGAAACAACGCCCGCTGGCCTGGAATGTATGCGACATATAGATCGACGTAGGCTGCGCTGTTGGTTGGGTCCTTATAAGTCCGCTGCAAGAATTCCCCCTCGCCCAGCCGCTTCAGCGTCTCACCCGGAATCGGGATATCCGTTCCCGTCCAACTCCTCAATTCCAGCGGGAACGAGGCCAGTGCGGTCCGCGGTAAAACCGTCTCGCGGTGGTCGAGAGCATGCAGGAAAAGCGCCGTTCCGGAGAGCAGCAGTACCACGATGGCGAAGCGCGCGTTGCCCGAGATCATGCGTATTCCTCCACGATCCCGGTTTCGTCGTGACCCGCTTCCTGGTCGCCCGGCCACGCCACCTGTAGCAGCCGGTGCAGCAGGAAAACCAGCGTCAGGGAGGCGGCAAAAACCAGCCATCCCGAAAGCATGTGGATCGTGCCCTGGGCGCGCTCCACACCCCAATTTTCCACCAGCAGTCCGGTGAAAGCGATTCGCAGGGCATTCGCCAAAATCGAAATTGGGACTGCCAGCAACGCCAGCAGCACCCGTATTCTGATTTTCGATTCTGCCAGATACCCGTAAACAATGGTCAGCGTCAGCAGCGAAAACAGCGAGCGGATCCCGCTGCAGGCCTCGGCGACCTCAAGGCGAGCTGAGGGCAAGAGAATGATGTTGCCTTCACGGATTGCAGGTACGCCCGCCAGCATGAGCAGGAAACTGGCGCCCTTCGAAGCAACAATCTGCAGCGGAAAAGTGATCTGTTCAACCAGGGTCGAGGAAGGAATCATCAGGACCAGGAAGGCCAGGGGAAATGAAATGACCGCCAGGTGTTTCCACCCGGCCAGAAACACCACCACGCCTGCGATGAACAGGAGGATCGAGATGCGGTAGAGAAGGAACTCCGATTTGTTGGTGCCCAGTATCAGTGCCCGCAGGGCAAACAGGAGCATGACCAGGCCCAACCAGTTCGGCTTGATTTGCAGCGCCGCCAGTTTCGCCCGTCTCTCCCAAAGCAAGAAGAGAGCAAACACCGGCACAAAGAAACCGTGGGTGTAGTTCGGGTCCTGCCACCACTGGCGCGCCAGGCCAAGCGCAAAGGGCGCGTAAAGCCACGCCGCCAGCAAAAAAATGATTGCGGCTTGACCGTAAACTAGAGCCCGGCGTTTGGGGAAACTGGCCCTGAACGAGGCGAGACTGCTCATCTATGGCTTGCGCCTCGATTTGCGCGTCTTCCAGTACACCCCAGCCAGGCCGCTCGAAAACAGCAGCAGCATGCCCGGTTCGGGAGTGACCGCCAGGGGCGTGTGCGAAGAGCCGCCGGGCAAGCCGAAAAAGGGCAGGATAAAAAATGGAATCATGCGCTTGCGTTTCGACGGCTGCAACGCATTCGCTTCGGCCGGCGTAACCATCGGAATGGCCGCCGCATAAGTTTCGGGCTGCGGCTCGACGTCGCGCGTCACCATATCGTTGGAGAACAGGGGCTGATTGAGGTCTGCCTCCGAGGGTTCGGCGATCGCCGGCGGACCAAGCGGGGCCATCGCAATCCGGTTTCCGCAGCGCGTGCGGGCCACGATTTTCCCATCACTGATCAGGGTTTCGCCGGGATGCAGCGGCAGTTTCTTCCGCGTCCAGTAAACCTTCTGCCCCATGCGATAGGCGACATGCATCGACTGGTTCCCAGAAACCTGCACCAGGTGCGCTTTCTGAAAATCAAAACCCGCGAATTGTTGCGCTACCACGGGATCATTTTCCATGGCCTGCCGCAGTTCTTCGGCGCTGACGATCCCGCCGGGAATCACCGAATACAGGTACGCCGGCCGGCCGGGGCGCGACTGGATCAGCGATGAATAGGAAGGGCTGGCCGGTGTGGTCGAGTCAGCGGCGCTCAGTTTCGTCCCGTCGACTTCCGGGGACGCGTACGCCATGCTCGACACGGGCTGCTGCCGGGAAAACTGCCAGGTGATCGCTGCCGTGGCCGCGAACAGAAGCACCACCAGAAACCGGGCTCCGGCGATCTTTCGGCTGTGCCGGCGATGACGATGGCGAACCACGCTGACGCTGGAATCTTTCAAGTGTTCCTCAATGAAAATCTGTGATTCAAACTCGGGGGGAGGAAAACTGCATTGGAGACCTACTAGAGTGCACGCCGGCTGCCAAACCGGGAGCATCATGGAATCATTGAACCTGCGCTCTCGCGCAGTGGGCGTGTGAAGAGATTTGCACAAAAAGGAAGGTCTTATTGCACCAAACTTCCACTCGGGGACGACCAGGCGCAATCGCCCGGCGCGCCCGCGGCACTGAGGGTTCACAAACCGGCAATCTTTATGCTAAATGCCGAGGAGAGAGTACTTTCTCCGCTTTGGGCAAGCGCAAATGCGTATTGTTTTGCAGTCCGTTTAGGGCGTCGTGTACTGAATCGTCAGCTTGCCCTGGACCGAGCCGTCGGTCTCGCCGTACCAGCAGCCGAAGTTCGGCGGATTGACCGTGTCCAGCGGATTTCCGTATCCGTAATACACCTCGGTCGCTCCCGTCAGATGCACCGCGATCGGCCCGCTGTCATTCAATGCAGGGTTCGGATCGAGAGGATAGTTTGCTTCGCCGCCCGACTTCAAATTCAGGCTGTACGCCGGACTCCCGGGTTGACCGATCGTGACCGAGGGCGCTGTGGTGCAGGCCAACGCCACCAGCGGCTGCGGTCCGGGCGGAAAGTTCTCCGCATTCAGCATGGGAGTGCCAACCGTGTACAGGAACGTGACGCGGGTGATGGTGATGCTGCCGCGACTGATCGGAATGGCCGTCAGCTTGTCGAACTCTTCTCCTGGACAAAAATCGGCGCCGGAGATGGTGGTGCAGGAATATCCGCCGTGCGCGGAGAAGACCACGGTCAAGCGGTCGGATCCATTGGAGGTTGTAGCAGAGGTGTGCACCGGTGCCGCCGACATACTACCCGCGCCGCAGGCGCCGCACACCGCCAAACTGGCCAGCGCGAGGACGATGGTTCCAACCGAATGCCTCACCAGAAACCCCCAGAAACTCTGAATGCAAGGAGGCTGCCAATGCTAAGTCTCAGTCCAGCAATTGGTTAGCGGTGTGAAGTGGGAAGGAGTTTACCCCGGTGGAAGATGTTTGCCACTATTTCTCCAATTGCCAATGGAGACGGGCGTCCCGCCCGTCCAGATGGTGAAATGGCGGGCGAAGACGACCGTCCTCCATCCAACCCCGTCCGCCCTGTCGCTTTTGACTAATTGTCTTGCACAACCGGCCCCGAGGGCAGGGCAGGGGAAGCGGCGGACTTGCCTCGAAAACCGGGCGCGCCGGTGCAGTAAGGATTTTGCGCCATCTCAAAGATATTTTGACGCTGCCCTTTGATGGTGTCGTTCTGGCGTATCGAGACAAACAGCGCGAAGATCAGTGCGATGCTCAAGGCGATATTGCACAGCAGCGAAACTCTGGCAGGGGATTTCGACGGGCCCAGACTCCCCTCACGAACTCCACTGCAAATGTTCACCGGTTCTCGCCAGCCGTCCTGCGACACTGCGTCAAAGTCCTTCGCCGCGGGAACCGCCCGCAGCCGGCTCGGTATTTCAGGCACAAGCATAATTTTTCTCTGACCAACCTTAACAGGAGAATGCTTCAGGAACGCTTGCCGGGAAAGACTCTGAGAGCGCGCCGCATATCGAAACGGGACCTCTCCGGTTTTAGGAATCTTCACCATCTTGTGCCCGGCAAAATCCCTCCCAGCCCTGGAGTCTGGCACTTCAAAAGCCTTTGGATCGGAAGCGTGAAAGCCGGATCGCCAGCCGCCATGTCAAGGAGTAGAACCCTCGGCCGATGATACTTGTGACGGCCCGAAGAGCCGGCAATCCATGGAAGAGCGAAAAGGCGATTCTCCCGGTGAACTGTGGATCGTGATTGCGCTGCTCCTGATTATGGTTGCGACCGCCATTCCCAACCTGCTGCGCGCCGCCATCGCGGACCATGAATCATCTGCGGTTAGTCCGATCTCGAGGGCGGGCGGTGCCGGGGTTTCTCCCCAGAAATCGCCCTCTCCGCGGCGCTGACGTTGGCGGCCAGCACTCGAAGCGTGCGAAAAAGTGCGCGGAGGGCACCGGCAGGCCAGGCGCGATCGTCACTGGAGTGCAGTCGCTGCAGCGCGGACAAAGTTTCTGAGACGATTCTAATGCGCACATTATCCCCTTCTAACGAACGCGGCCCCCGAACCAACCTATGCTGGATACATGAAGATTTCAGAAATGTATGGGTCAAGGGGAAACAAGACAATGCGTAAACAGAACGGATTTTCACTGATCGAGTTGCTGATCGTGGTCGCGATCATTTTGATCATCGCTGCGATTGCCATTCCAAACCTGCTGCGCGCCCGCATCGCGGCGAACGAGGCTTCTTCCGTCGCTTCCATCCGGACCATCAACACGGCTGAAGTGACCTATCTCACCGCGTATCCGACGACCGGCTACTCGATCACTCTGGCCGCCCTGGGACCGGCAGCCGCGGGTGCGTGCGCCACTCCCACATCGGTCAACGCCTGCCTGCTCGACTTCACTTTGTCTCAGGCATCGACCATCGCCAAGGCCAAAAGCGGCTACTACTTTGGCATCGTGAACGGAACTCCGGCCACGGTTCCACCTACCAGCTATGTGGCGGGCGCAGCCCCGTCAGCTTTTAACAGCACAGGCGTGCGTGGCTTCTGCTCGGTTGAAGACGGCGTGGTCCGCGCCACTCCTGGCGCAGCCGGTGCCGCTCCAGCTGCCAACACAGCAGCTTGCATCGCATACACCGCACTCTAAGCATCCTGCTCAGACGTGTTCGAAACCTGGGAGCATCGGAGCAATCCGATGCTCTTCGGCTTTGCGTACCGCCTTCTTCGTACGTGACCCTTCTGTATCGTCCAATTGTTCTGATCGGCTTGCGTCTGGTTTAATGGCAGTCGTCGAGGTG
>Ga0187825_10000302_pt1 | contig 11286 bp, 6 predicted proteins | sample NC_wetland_sal_i_11_FD_132421 | JGI IMG/M metagenome (GOLD analysis project Ga0187825, IMG submission 132421) | Wetland sediment microbial communities from Neuse River Estuary, North Carolina, USA - SourceSoil_5 | ecosystem: Environmental > Aquatic > Freshwater > Wetlands > Sediment | place... | reverse complement strand
TCCCATGCACGCCATACTTGCTCGGCGTCTGCGGATTCTCGTCGATGTTGAGCTTGGCGACCGTCACCTTGCCGCCCATCTCGGCGGCGATGTCGTCGAGAAACGGCGCGATCATTTTGCACGGACCGCACCATTCGGCCCAGAAATCGACCAGCACCGGGCCCGGCGCCTTGAGCACATCGGCGTCGAACGACGAGTCGGTCACCTTATTCGGTTTCATGCGTGCGTTGCTCCACGAGCCAGCGAAGGGCGCAGCTTAGGCGACCGCCGGAAACAGGGTCAAGCGAGGCTCCCGCGTGGCGGCCGCATGGCTCGGGACTTGAATTCCGCGATCAAGTGGCGCGTCCGGCGAGCGAAGCTGCTGAAATCCACATCAGTTTCGGCCCTTCGGTCCACAACAGCGCGCAGCGCACCGTCTTGCCGGGATAGACCCGTGCCAGCGCCGTCCGGTAGGCGGCGAGCTGATCGAGATAGGCTTCGGGCACTTCGGCTTCGGTCGGCGGCACCGGCCGCATCGTCTTGTAATCGACGATGGCGACTTCGGATTCGGTCACCAATAACCGGTCGATGCGGCCTGACACGGCGCGCTCACCCACGAGACCGACGACAGGCACTTCGGCCTCGGAACCCGGCCCGAACAGGGGCGCAAATTCGGGCGCGGCCAGGACGGTAAGCGTTTCGGCAGCAATGTCCCTCTGTTCGGCTGGCGCGAGGCTGAGCACGGGCCGCGCCAGGAACCGTTTGGCCGCCGCCGCACGCTGCTCCGGCGCGACGCGCGGCAGGCTTTGCAGCAGGCGATGGACGATCAGGCCTTTGCGGAAGATGTGGCCATCGTCCGCACCCAGCGGCGAACGCGTCGGCGGCTCGCTGCGCACCGGTCGCGACGGCTGCAGCGGTTTCGGCGGCGCCGGTTCGGGCGGCGGTGGCGCGGTCACCCAGGGCGGCAGCGCGATCGCCGTTGGTGCGGCGGTACGGCGTTCGGCCGGCTCCTCGCGCTTGGCACGCTGCTGCGTGACCAGACGCAGCCCCTCGCCGCGCCAGCCGTCTGTTCCGATAAGATCCATCGCGTTGAAATCGAATGCTTCGCCGCCAGCGGCCTTCAAACCGGCGTGCACGAACGGATACCACGCGTCATCGGGCGTCTTGCGCTCGCCGGTCCAACCGCAGACATAAAGCCGGTCCGCGGCCCGCGTCAGCGCGACATAAAGCAGCCGGCGATATTCCTCGTCACGGCGCTGCTTGGCGAGCGCAACCGCTGCGCTCGCCACCGGCGCATCGCCTTCGGCAAGCCACAAGGGCAATCCGTCATCGGTCCAGACGATGGAAGGCGATTGCTGCGGCACCGCCAGAGTGTCAGGCAGGAAGACGATTGGCGCCTGCAGGCCCTTGGCACCGTGCACGGTGATGACGCGCAGCTCGTCGCGGCCGGCTTCGTTGTTGAGGTCGCGCTTGACCTCGAGCTCGCCGAGCACCAGCCAATGCAGAAAGCCCTGCAGCGACGGGCCGTGATCGCGCTCGAATGCGAGTGCAGCGGCGAGCAATTCGTCGAGCGGATCGTTCGCCTCGGCGCCGAGCCGCGCCAGGATCTTGCGCCGGCCGCCGCGCGCGCCCAGCACCTCGGCGAACAATTCGAACGGCGGAATGAAGTCGGCGCGCGCCAGCAACGCCGTCAGCTCGTCCGCGGCGAATTTGAACGTCGCGGTCTCGCCGGCGCGCTGCCGCAACGCCTCCCACAGTCGGCCCGACCGCCGCCAGGCGAGCTCGAACAGCTGATCTTCGTCGAAGCCGTAAAGCGGGCTTTTCAGTACCGTCGCCAGCGTCAAATCGTCCGCCGGCAGCAGCAGGAATTGCGCCAGCGCCACCAGATCCTGCACCGCGAGTTGATCGGCCAGCACCATGCGGTCGACGCCGGCGACCGGCACGTCGCGCTCTTTGAGCGCGCGCACCAGCGCGCCGACGAACGGATCGCGCCGCCGCACCAGCACCATGATGTCGCCGGCGTGGATCGGCCGGCCGCTCGATTCGAGACGTTCGCCGGTGTCAATCCAGCGTTTGACCTGGGCAGCGATAGCTTCGGCCAGCCGGGCGCGCGGCAGCTTAAGTCGTGCCTGGCTCAACGGTGCATCCCATGGCGTCGGCGGCTCGCCGGAATCGGGCGCGACCGGTGGCCACAGCTCGACGAGGCCGGCAATACCAAGGCGGTAAGGCTCGTGCCGGATTGCCTCATCGGCAAAGATCACGCCGGCGGCGGCGCGCGAATCGGCGAACACCGCATCGACCGTGCGCAGCACTGCGGCGACCGAGCGGAACGACAGTTCGAGCGTAACCCGCCGCCATTCCTGCCGGGCGGCTTCGACGCGCGCGCGGAAATGTTCCTGCATGGCGACGAACTTTGCCGGATCGGCGCGCTGGAAGCTGAAGATCGATTGCTTGGGATCACCAACGGCGAAGACGGTGCGCAAACGGTCGCGCGCGCCTTCGCCGGCGAAGAATTCCTCCGCCAGCGCCGCGATCACCTCCCATTGGTCCGGATTGGTGTCCTGCGCCTCGTCGATCAGGATATGGTCAATGCCGCCGTCGAGCTTGAACAGCACCCACGGTGCGACGCCTGGACGTCGCAGCAGGTCTTTGGCCTTCAGCACCAGATCGTCGAAGTCGAGCAGTGCGCGCGCCGTTTTATACGCGGCATACGCGTCGAGTACCGCGCCCGCGAGCCGGATCAGAGCGACGGTCGTGCCGACGAGCCGGGCAGCATCGCGCCGCGCCCGCACCGCTTCGAGGCGTTCGGCTTCCGCTTCCAGCACCGCGACGATGGAAGGATCGAGAGCGGCCGCCGCTTTCGTGGCAAGCCGCACGCGCCGGTTGCCATCTTTGTTGAAAAACGCGGTGCAATAATCGTCAAAGCCATGAACGCGGCCGCGCACCCGGCCGAGCCAATGGCCCATGGCGCGGCTCGCATTCGCATCCATCGGCGAACCGCTTTGACCCAGGACGCGGGCCGCGCACTTGAGTACGTCGCCGGCGAGCGCCTCGTCCTTGCAAGCCTGACGGACGATCGAGTCTGGCGTCTCGCCGGGCCGTATACCCAAGCGTGCCCGCAGCCGCGCTTCGAACTGCGCATCGCCAGCCTGACGCACCGTAGCGACGCGCTCGCGCTCGGCCGCCAGCATGCCGATAAGCTCGACAAAGCGTTCTTCATTAACGCGTTCTGTCACCGTGTCGAGCGCGGCTTTGAGCACCTTAGGCTTGCCGTCGCGCGCGCGGTCGAGCACCTGGGCAACCGCGTGCTCCATCGATTCGGTGGCACTGCGTTCCTCCATCACCTGGAAGTGCGGCGCAATGCCGGCCTCGAGCGGAAAGCGTCGCAGCAGCGACTGGCAAAACGCGTGAATGGTTTCGATCCGCATGCCGCCCGGCGCATCGAGCACGCGCGCGAACAGCTGCCGTGCGCGGTCGAGCTGGTCGGGATCGACGTCGCCTTCCATCAGCGCAACAAGCTCTTGGCGCAGCTTCGTTTCGGGCATCGTCGCCCAATTGCTGAGCCGCGTACCGATGCGGATCGCCATCTGGGCCGCGGCTGCCTTGGTGAAAGTGAGGCAGAGGATGCGGGCCGGTTCGCTGCCGGCGAGCAGCAGCGCCAGCACGCGGTCGGTCAGCACCTTGGTCTTGCCGGTGCCGGCTGAGGCCGCGACCCAGACGGACGCAGCCGGATCGGCAGCCAGCCGCTGTTGTGCGCCAGGATCGGATTTCGGCCGAGCGCTCATTCGTCGGAACCGCCGCCGGGCAGCCATTCCTTCACCCGGGCGAGATGCGTGTAGTCGGAATAACGCGGCCCCTTATCGGGCTGTGGCCAGGCGCGATAGGGCGTTGCCGGATCGTCGAAGGCGGCGATCAGCCGTTCGAGACCGCGCCGCGCCGCCGCGGCCAAAGCCGCAGCCGATTGAGCATCCTTGGCGTCGATGCGTTCGATGCCTGGCGGATCGCCGCCGGATAATTTCCAATGAATCAGAGCCGCGACCTGGGCGGGCGGAATACCCGCGAAGCCGCCCGCGGCGGCGACCATCGCTTCGAGCGCCAGCTGCGGCGCATAGCCGGATTCGACTTCGCCTTTTTTCGGCAACCCGCCAGTCTTGTAGTCGAGGATGGCGAGGCCGCCGTCGGTGAGCCGATCAATGCGATCGGCCTTGCCCGACAGCGTGAATGGACCGCGCGCCGCCGGTAGCGTCACGCTGCCGCCGATCTCGCCAAAGCTCTGTGCGATGAGCGTGCGGCGCTCGCGTTCGGCCTCGACGACCCAGGCAGCGATGCGCTCGAAGCGCGGCCACCAGAAGGCGCGCACATTGGGATGCTGCAGCGCCTCGCCGAAGCAGTTGCGGCCGATTTCGATGAGCCGCGCTTCGGCGTCGTCGGGCAGTGCATGCGGAAATTCCTGCAGGAACCGGTGCAGCGCCGCATGGATGAACAGGCCGCGATCGGCCGCGCCGGGATCGGCGTCGATTGGGTCGAGCGCCTTAAGGCGCAGAACGTGTTTGGCATAGATGGCGTAAGGATCGCGCAGCCAGGTTTCGATTTCGGTGACCGAAAGACGGCGCGGCCGGGCGTCGACCGGCGGCCGCGGTTCCGGCGGATTGATCCGCCGCGGCGGGCCGGCATCATCGAGCCGCGCCTGCCAGGCGAGCGGCGCGCCATCGCCTAGTTTGGCGTCGAGACCCTCGGCACGCAGCGCAGTCTCCAGCCGTAACAGCCAACGCGATGGTACCGTCGGATTGCCTTCGACGCGGGCCGCACGTGTCAACACCACTTCGCGCGCGCCAAGACATTGCACAAAATCGTGCGCCGCTCGGCCAACGCGCAACTCCGGAGGTGGCAGTCCGAAATCGCGCCGCATCGGCCGCGACAGCCACGGATCGCTATCGGTCCGCGCCGGCCAGACGCCTTCATTGAGTCCGCCGAGGATTACGAGGTCGGCCTGTTGCAGCCGAGCTTCGAGCAGACCCCAGATGAACAACCGCGGATGACGGCCATATGCCGGCCGCACCACCAGCGTAGCGATGAGCGCCTCGAACAGGGTCGGGTATTCAGCGCCGCCGACCTTGGGAAAATCGCGCCCGGCACCAAGCAATTCGTTGAACCAGACTGCCGCGGTCTCGCCGGCTTCCTCGCGCCACAAACGGCGATCGCCGCTTTCCCCATCGCTGGCGGCAAGCGCTTCGGCGGCGCAGATATGCGCCTCCACCAGTGACGACAATTCAATCGCGTCGGCGGCCAACGCCTCGATCAGCGGCGCCAGCGCACGGCCAATCCGACGCACATATTCGGCAAGCGCCCGGTCGCCGATCACGGCATTCAAACCGCCGATACCCGGGCCAGGACGTGGTCCGCGCAGCACTGCGAATTCGAGCCGGCGCGCCAGATCACGGAATTCCGCCGGCGCCACGCCGCACGCAGCCAGCGGATGCTTGAGCAGCGCCAGCAGCGGCAACGGCGCGAATTCTTCGGCGACGCAGGTCAGTAGCAGCCGCAGGAACACGCCGGGCGGCGTTTTGGCGAGCGGCGTGCCGGCGGAATCGTCGACGTCGATGTCCCAGCGACGCAACTCGGCAGCGACGCGCCGTGCGAGATCGCGATCAGGTGTGACCAGCGCCGCGGTCGCGCCCGGCCGTTCGAGCTGGCGGCGCATCAGCAGCGCAATGGTCGTCGCTTCTTCCTGCGGGCCCGGACAGTCGATGCGTGTGACGCCTTCGATCGCGCCCGCCGGCAACGTGCCCAGCGTCGCCCAGCGGTGGCTGCGCGCGGCTGGCGCGAGCGCAGCGCGCAGGAGCGCCGCACGCGCCGGATTGGCGCCGGCGCCCGCCGGCCAGACAGCGACCTGCGCCGGCAGCAGCTCGAGCTGCGCTAGCAGGCGCGCCAACAAATATTGCGGATGCGCCGGATCGGCGGCAATCGCATCCCATTCGGCCGCATCGGCTTCACGGTCGAGACCCGGCAACACGACGATGCCGGTCGGCAGTCGCGCCACTGCGGCGACGAGCGCCGCCACCGCCGGCACGCCGCCGGTGATCCCGGCGGCGATCACCGGATCCGCAGGCGGCCGCTGCCGCCACGCTTCGGCCTGCCGTTGCAGCACGCGGTTGCGCCGGTCGACAGCATCGAGACAGCCAAGCTCGGTCAAGGCCTTGGGCCAATGATCGGAGACGATGGCGAGGAACTTGACCACCTGTTGCCAGTGCGCCGCGTGTTCCGCCGGCACGAGGCGGTCGAGATTGGCAAGGCTGCAGCCCTCGGCGGACACTTCGTCGAGGAAACGCGCCAACTCGGCGGCAAGCGGCGCGGCCTGCGCGGCGATTGCCGGTCCGGCGCCGGCGCGCGTCTGGCCCCAACCGAGGACCAGCCGCGTCAGCATCAGCCGGCGTGCGAGATCGGGCACGGCCGGCGGCAAATCGATTGCGTCGTCGCCGGCGCTTTCATCGGCAAGGATCGCCAGCTCTTCGGCATCGACGTCGCCGACCGGCACCAGCCGCGGCAACAGCAGCGGCCGGCCATTGCCCTGGCGCAGGAACGCCTCAGCCAGCGACCGTGCGGCGCGGCGCGTCGGCAGCAGCACGGTCATACGTGCGAGCGCCAGCGGCTCGCCGCCGGCGCGCGCCATCAGCCCCGCCGCTAGCGTGTCCAGGAAGGACACACCAGCGTCGATCGTGAACACCGCGCCCATGGCGCTAGCGTTCGAATCCGTTCAGGTGAACGCGGGCGTCGGCCAAAGCGAGACCTTCCGGCGTGCCGACGTGATACCACTCGCCGTCGTGCACCAAACCGCGCAACCGGCCGTTGTCGATTGCTCGGTCCCACAGCCGGTTGATCGAAAAGGCGCCGGCGGGCGCGCCGTCGAACAGTCGCCGATGCGCGATTTCGATACCGGCGAAGACAAACGGCACGATCTCGGTCTCGCGGCGCCGGCGCACGCGACCGGCCGGATCGAGCATGAAATCTCCGGGCCCTACGTAGCCGGCGGCGCGCGCTGTCGGCTGCATCAGCAGCAGCGCATCGTCGCGTGCCGGATCGAATCCAGTTGCCAGCTGGTGCAGTGCCGCTGTCGCGCCGTCAAGCCAGAACACGTCGGCGTTGAGCACGTAGAAGATTTCGCCCAGCAGCGGCAGCGCTTTGACGACGCCGCCGCCGGTTTCAAGCGCCTCGGTCTCGCGCGAGAATTCGATTTCGATATCGCGCCGCAGCGCCAGATGGGTGGCGATGGCGTCGGCCATGTAATGCAGGTTAACGACCGCCCGCTTGACGCCCGCGACCGCAAGGCGATCGAGGACGTGATCGATCAGCGCCCGGCCTTCGACACGGATCAGCGGCTTGGGCGTCTGGTCGGTGAGCGCACCCATGCGCTTGCCGCGGCCGGCGGCGAGCACGATCGCGCTGTCGGCGACGCTCATGCGGCGGGGCGGCATGGCGGAATTTTGCGCTCGGCCTCGGGAATATGGCGCGCGAACCAGGCCGCCAACGGCGCCAGCGCCGAATGCTTGAGGCCCTGTTGCAGGATCCGCCAGACGCGCGGAATGTGGACGAGATATTGCGGCTTGCGGTCGCGCACACACAGCCGGGTGAAGATGCCGACGATCTTGGCGCTGCGCTGCGCACCGAGGATCGCATACGAGGCGTCGAACGCCGCAGGGTCGAGCTCGGGATACGCCGCGAGATAACGGCGTTTCATGCGCGCGGCAAGATCGGCCGTGACGTCGCGCCGCGCGTCTTCCAACAGTGAAACCAAGTCGTAGCTCGACGGGCCGGTGACCGCGTCCTGGAAATCGAGCACGCCACATTCGAGCAGGCCGCTACGGTTGGGCACGCGCATCAGATTGTCAACATGAAAATCACGCAGCACCAGCGTCGCCGGCAGCTTGCGCGCCGCCGGCAGCGCCGCCTGCCAGAGCGCCAGATATTCGGCGCGCAACGCCGGATCGATCCGCTTGCCGGAGACCGACGGCCAATACCAATCGACCAGCAGCGCCGCTTCATCGAGCAGCCGCTGGTCATCGTAAGGTGCGAGAAATTTCGCCTCTTCGATTTCCTTGGCGGTGAACCGCCGCCGCAGGGCGATCAGCACATCGACCGCGAGCGTATAAAGCGATTCCTCGGGCTCGCCGCTCGCCAGCAGCCGCGCGTACGTGTCGTCGCCGAGATCCTCGATCAGCAGCAGACCGTTTTCCGCGTCCTGGCCATAGATCGCCGGCGCGCCGATACCCAACCGGCGCAGCAGCCGCGCCACCGCTAGGTAAGGCCGCACATTCTCATGCGGCGGCGGCGCGTCCATCAGCATCGCGGTGCGCTTGTCGGGACCATGCAGCCGAACGTAACGCCGGAAGGAGGCGTCGCCCGGCAGCGGCGCGTGCTTCGCCTCGCTCCAACCCGCCTGGTCGAGAAAACGTTCGATCAATAGCGCGCGGTCAACCACCGGACAGCTCCTCGATTCGCGTGCGCCAGGACGCCGACGGCCGTACGGTCAAATTGCGCGATTCGGGTGTCGGACCCGCGCCGAACGTCAGCTCCAGCCGTTCGGCCGGCAGCAGCGGTCCCAAGCGCTCGGGCCATTCGATCAGGCTGATATCGTCCGTCAGCGCCTCCTCGAAGCCGAGCTCGCGCGCTTCGTCGGCACTGTTCAGGCGAAACAGGTCGAAATGCCAGATCGCCGGCGCCGATTCGCCGCTACCGTAGACCTCGACGAGGGTGAAAGTCGGACTCGGCACTTCGAGCGTCTCGCCAAGCCGGGCGCGGATGAAAGCACGGGCGAAAGTGGTCTTGCCCCTGCCCAATTCGCCCTTGAGCGCGATCACGTCGCCCCGCTGCGCCAGGCGCGCGAGACGCGCAGCGAACCGGCCGGTCGCGGCCTCGTCGGCCAAGGCAAGAACAAGCGCGGCACCTCCACCCACGGCGTTGTTTTAGGCTGCGGCCTTTCGCGCCGCAACCGCGGGGTTGCGCCGTCCGCGGCGCGCCTGCATGGTACGCGCGATGACGGAAACCGCAACGGATGTCGCAATCGTCGGCGCGGGGCCGGTCGGGCTATTCGCGGTGTTCGAATGCGGCATGCTGAAAATGCGCTGCTGCGTCATCGATGCCCTGGAGGCGCCCGGTGGCCAATGCGCCGCGCTTTATCCCGAAAAACCAATCTATGACATCCCCGGCTATCCACGTATCGCCGCGCAGGAGCTGGTGCAGAAGCTCGTGGAGCAGGCGGCGCCGTTTGCGCCCGAATACCGCCTGGGCCATCCGGTAACCGCGCTGACGCCACGCAACGGCGGCTTCGCGCTGCGCACCGCGAACGGCGCAAGCGTCGCGGCGCGGGCGGTGATCGTCGCCGCCGGCGCCGGCGCCTTTGGGCCGAATCGGCCGCCGCTCGACGGAATCGAGCGCTACGAAGGCAAGAGCGTGTTCTACCTGGTGAGTCGGCGCGAGGATTTCCGCGGCAAGCGCGTGGTCATCGCCGGCGGTGGCGATTCGGCGGTCGATTGGGCGCTGTCACTGGCCGAGATCGCGGGCAAGGTAATGGTGGTGCATCGTCGCGCCAAATTCCGCGCCGCGCCGGAAAGCGTCACGCGGCTCGAAACCCTGGCCAGGGCCGGAACGATCGATCTGGTGACGCCGTGCCAGCTGCAGGCACTCGACGGCGCTGACGGACAATTGCGCGCGGTAATCGTCGCCGATCTCGACGGCGGCACGCGGACGCTACCGGCCGACGTGCTGCTGCCATTCTTCGGCCTCGCCACCGACCTTGGACCGATCGCGCAATGGGGCCTGGCGCTCGAACGCCACCATCTCAAGGTCGAACCTGCGACCTGCGCTACGTCACAACCCGGCATCTTCGCCGTCGGCGACGTGGCGCATTATCCCGGCAAGCTCAAGCTGATCCTGTCCGGCTTCGCCGAAGCGGCACTGGCGGCGCGCGCGATCTTTCCGCTCGTCCATCCCGGCGAGGCGCTGCACTTCGAATATTCGACCATGACTGGCGTGCCGGGGCGGTAACACCACGCCGGCTTCACGCCAGCTCGTTGAAATCGTCGAGCAGGCTGGCGATGCGCGCATCGTCGAGCTGATCCATGATCGCCCGTGCACGCTGCGTCGCGGCCGCCAAATCCATCGCCCGGATCCGCTGCTTGACGCGCGGAATGTTGGCCGGCGCCATCGACAGATCGCGGATACCGAGACCTACGAGCAACGCGGTGTAGCGCGGATCGCCGGCCATTTCGCCGCACAGGCTTACCGGAATTTGGGCGCGTAGCGCCGCCTCGACGGCGAACTGGATCAGCCGCAGTACTGCCGGGTGCAGCGGATTGTGGAGATAAGCGACGCGCTCATCGCCCCGATCGACCGCCAGGGTGTATTGGATCAGGTCGTTAGTGCCAATGGCGAAAAAGTCGACGACCGCCGCCAAGGCGTCGGCCGCCAGCGCCGCGCCGGGAATTTCGATCATCGCGCCCAACGGCGGCAGCTCGTCGGGCACACGCACCCCGCGCCGCTTGAGCCTTCGCGCCACCTGCGCCAGGTCGTCGCGCGCGGCGCGGACCTCGCCAACGCTCGAGATCATCGGCAGCAGGATGCGGACCGGCCCGTGCGCGGCGGCGCGCAACATGGCCGCGAGTTGCGCGTCAAGCAAGCTGCGTTCCTTGAGCGACAGGCGGATGGCGCGCAGGCCGAGCGCCGGATTGGCGCCTTCGCCCTCCATCATTTCGGCGAGCGGCGCTGCCAGCTTGTCGCCGCCGATATCGAGGGTGCGCAACGTCACCGGCTTGCCGTCCATGCCGCGGACCAGCTCGAGATAGGCGGCGTATTGCTCGTCTTCGTCGGGCAGATCGTCGCGATTCATATAAAGGAACTCGGTGCGCACCAGGCCAAGACCCTGCGCGCCGACCGACAGCGCTTGACCGATCTCGCGCGGCAGTTCGAGATTGGCTTCGAGAACGATTTCGACGCCGTCGCGGGTTTCGGCTGGCAGGCGTTTGAGCCGCGCCAAACCGCGGCCGGCCCGCTCAATGGCCAAACGGCGCTTCTCAAACCGCGCCTGGGTCGCAGCGCTCGGCCGCAACACGATCTCGCCGGTGCTGCCATTGAGTGCCACGAGATCACCGGGCGAGGCATCCTTGAGCAGATCGGCGATGCCAAGCACAGCCGGAATGCTGAGCGCGCGCGCCATGATCGCAGTGTGACCTTCGGCGCCGCCCAGCACGCTGGCGAAGCCCTTGACCTGCTTCGGATCCATCAAGGCGATATCGGCCGGACTCAGCTCCTCGG
>Ga0187825_10000301_pt1 | contig 11294 bp, 11 predicted proteins | sample NC_wetland_sal_i_11_FD_132421 | JGI IMG/M metagenome (GOLD analysis project Ga0187825, IMG submission 132421) | Wetland sediment microbial communities from Neuse River Estuary, North Carolina, USA - SourceSoil_5 | ecosystem: Environmental > Aquatic > Freshwater > Wetlands > Sediment | place... | reverse complement strand
GTGCTGGCCGCCTCCCTGCGCCACCCCCTGCATGTGGTGGAGGCGGCCCTGGCCGGCGCCCATGTTTCCACCATTCCCTTCAAGGTGCTCGACCTCATGTTCAAGCATCCGCTCACCGACCGCGGCCTCGAGCAGTTCCTGAAGGACTGGGAAAAGGTGAAGGCCTGAAACTGCATGGAGAGAGTCAGGGCAAAAAGATCAGAAACAGAGACCGGCGAAGTTGTGCTTGCATCGTTTTCCTTTCGCACTCCAATCCAGGTTGCATCGTGAGAGCAGTCTAGGGTCCGCGAACAATTAGCCCGTGTCGCCCAATTTCAGGGTCCAAACCTGTCGGCCCTTTGACGAGAGGCGTTTGATTGGTTACGTCCTTGCCCCTTCGCGTTGCGGCTCTCCCGGAGGAATAAGTACAACGCACTTCGGTTATTCCGCGCCAGTCCATTCCCTGCTAAACTACCCACATTCAAATAACACATTAAATCCCTGGGCTCAAACACCGGGACGTCGTCTGGGTGCTGGGAGCAGGTGACTGGGTACTAAGAGAAGTGTCATTTCACGCTTATCCCCTGCTGGCGGTCGGCTTGGCTACGGCCGCGCTGGTGGCTTACCTGCTGCGCCGGCGTCGCAAAAGCCCGGAAGAAATCGAGCGTGAGCGCCGCATCTTCATCAGCCACATCGGACGCATTACTGACGGCACAGTCATTGATGTGCACGAACTGGATGGCACTCGGCCCGCACAGTTCATCATTTACCAGTACGATGTGGCGGGAGTCTCTTATGAGGCTTCCCAGGAAATCACGTATTTGCGCCAGTATGTAAATCTGCACTCCTGCCGGCTTGGCCTTCCCACCTCCGTCAAATACGACCCGCACAATCCCGGCAACTCCATCGTGGTTTCCGAGACCTGGTTCGGCCTGCGCCGCAAATAAGCATCGTGGTCCAGCGCGGCGGCTCATTCCGCCGCACAGGTGTGGTCGTGGATAATGCGCCAGCCCTGGGGAAACCTGCGGAACACCAGCGTGAAAATTCCGTGCAGCTGCTTGCCGTCTGGCATGGCGAGGTGGAAGGCCCCGCGTACGAATGCGGCCGCCGGGCTGAGCATTTCGATCTGCAGATCGGAGAATTCCAGATGGCCCATCTGGTGGCCTTCCGACTGATATGCCTTGCGATAGCGTGCCAGCGCATTGTCCCAGCCGCGGTACACTGTCACGCCCGAGAAAAATGTCAGCTGCGGCGAATGCCAGTAGCCCTGCATGAACGCATTCAGATCCCGCCGGTTCCAGGCCTTGACCTGTTCATCCAGCACTTGACGGACTGCGCTCTGAGCGGGTTGATTTGCGGCCGAGGCTGTCGTAAGTAGCAGAAAGAAGGCGCAGAAAATCGCCCAAGAACTTTTCATCTCGCGGATTATACAGATGGAATTGCGGCGCGATGCGTGAGAGACGTTTATTGAATGCGCAGGAGATGCACGGCGGGCAGAGCCTTACCCAATTACTTTTCTGTCTATCTCTCTGGCTCGGTGTTGAGCTCGCGCCTTACGCGCGTTTGCCCGGTTTGCCAGCCCCTACCGGTTCTTCCCAGGGGCGCTTGGGACGCGAGGTGTCGGGCTTGTCCCGCCCTTCTACGCGGTCATAAGCATAGGAATCGCTCACCGTTCCCAGAGACTCGTTGTACAGGCTGGGCTTGCCCACGGCTTCCTTGAGCTCTTCCGTGAAATCGTGCAGTGCCTTCAGGTGGTCGGCTGTGGCCGCAATTTCCGTCTTGGTGGTTTTAAGCACTTGCTGGTAGCCCTTATTGATCAGCTTGGCGATCTCGCCGCCGATCAGGTAGCTAGGATAGGCAAAAACCTTCACTTCACCCTCGGGCGTCTTCTCGATGGCGGCTGAACAGTTGTATTTTTTTACAAATACCCGGCTGGTCTTGGTTCCCGGTGCTTCCAATACATCAAACTGGTGCTCACGCAGCCAGTTAACCGCTTCGTCGTAGGTTCGTCCTTCTTGCTTTTTGGCCATTTTCCGCTTATATCCTGTCTTAGCCCGCGTACGAGCTCAATACAGCTTCTACGCCTTTGGGAAGCGATTCGAGGCCGTTCCCAGTGCGTGCGTTGCCCGCCCGCAGGACACCTTTATAAACTATCGGCTCCTTTAGATGCGGTAATTCATCTAACAATCGCATTACGAGAGTCATAGTCTGAGCCGCACAATGGCGCAACTTGTCACGAATGAGACACATGGCGTGAATGCCGAAGGCGCACAACCGGCGCTGTCACGGGCCAACACTCCTCTGGGGGAGACCCTGCTGCAGCGCATTGGCAACACGCCCCTGCTCCGGCTGGAGCGCATTGCCCGCGATCTTCCCGGCATTCAGCTGCTGGGCAAGGCGGAGTGGCTCAATCCCGGAGGCTCGGTGAAGGACCGGGCTGCTGCTGCCATCATTAGCGAGGCGCGCCGCACCGGCCAGTTCCCTCCCGGCAAGATACTGCTGGATTCCACCAGCGGCAACACCGGCATCGCATATGCCATGCTGGGTGCGGCGGAAGGTTTTGCGGTCACCCTGTGCATGCCCTCGAATGTCTCGCTGGAGCGCAAACACATTCTGCGCGCCTATGGGGCAAACATCGTTTATACCGACCCTGGCGAGGGCTCCGACGGCTCCATTCGCAAGGCGCGCGAACTGTATGCGGCTGAGCCGCAGCGCTATTTCTACGCCGACCAGTATTCCAACGACGCCAACTGGCGCGCCCATTACCACGGCACTGGGGCGGAAATCTGGCGTCAGACCGAAGGCCGCGTTACCCACTTTGTAGCCATGCTGGGCACCAGCGGCACCTTCATGGGCACGGCTCGTCGCCTGAAGGAACTCAATCCCCGCATCCAGTGCATTTCCCTGCAACCGGATTCCTCGTTCCACGGCATTGAAGGCGCCAAGCACATGGCCACCGCCATCGTGCCCCAGATCTATGATCCTGCGCTGGCGGACGATGACCTGGGCATCTCGACCGAGGCATCCTACGCCATGGTGCGGCGCCTGGCCCGCGAAGAAGGCCTGCTGGTCGGCATTTCCGCGGGAGCCGCGGTGGTGGGTTGTCTGCAGGTGGCGCGCAGCCTGGTGGAACACAAGCAGCCGGGCGTAATCGTGACTGTGCTGCCCGACTCCGGCGACAAGTACTTGAGTGAGCGCTTCTGGGAAGAAGAGTAGTTTTCGCCACCGAGGCCTGAGGCACTGATGATTGAAGATTGCTTTTGACGATTTTGAAAGCTTCGCCGTGGTTTTCAATCGCCAATCGAAAATCTTCAATCGTCAATCATCCTCTGTGTCTCCGTGGTGAATAGATTTTTATGCTTAAGATTGACCAAACCTGTTATGACCAACTCCGACGCCACGGCGAGGACGCTTATCCTCACGAGTGCTGCGGCGTGTTGCTGGGGCGGTTGGAAGATGATGATCAGCGGCTGGTAACCGCAGTGGAACGCGCCGGCAATACCCGCACTGATTCGCCGCAGAACAGGTACAATATCGATCCCCGGGAACTGATTGCCATCCAGCGCCAGGCGCGGGAGCGGGGTCTGGATATTGTGGGCTTCTACCATTCCCATCCTGACCACCCAGCGCGCTGGTCGTCCACCGACCTGGCGGACGCCCATTGGCTGGGCTGCTCCTACGTCATTACCCGGGTGGAAAAGGGCCAGGCACGGGAAACCAACTCGTTTCTGCTGGTGGGTGGCGAGGAAGCCGATAAAAGCTTCCAGGACGAGCCCATGCAGGTGGCGGCCCGAATTACTGAAACCAAGACCCCGGCTTAAACATCTGTTAGGCAGGCACTTCTTACAACAGGAGGAGACTTGAAACCAGCATGAGAATCCACATACCTACTCCGCTACGACAGTATGCGGGCAAAAAAGCGAGCATTGACGTGCAGGCCGACAACGTGGGCCAGGCGCTCTCCGCCCTGACCTCAACATACCCGGACTTGCGGCGTCACCTGTATACTGATGAGGGCAAATTGCGCGCCTTCGTGAATGTTTACTTAAACGACGAAGACATCCGGTATCTGCACAAGGAAAGCACCCCGGTGAACGAAAACGACAGCCTCTCCATAGTGCCCTCCATTGCTGGCGGTTCCTGCGCCTGTTGTTGCCCCTGTCGAATGAATGCCTAGTCGTTTTTCCTGACGGCTCGTTCCAGAAAAATTAATTCAGGTTCAGGAAGGCAAATTGCCATGGCAAGCGTCATTCAAGCCGCGACTCTCAGCAACGATGAAGTTCTGCGCTACTCCCGCCACCTGATCATGCCCGAAGTGGGCATGGAGGGGCAGCTCAAGCTCAAGGCCGCCAAGGTGCTGTGTATCGGCGCCGGCGGCCTGGGCTCGCCCCTTGCCCTTTACCTGGCAGCTGCGGGCGTAGGCACGCTTGGGGTGGTGGATTTCGACGTGGTGGACTATACCAACCTGCAGCGTCAGGTGATTCACACCACCGCCGACGTAGGCCGCAAGAAGCTGGACTCGGCGGCGGAAACAGTGAAGGCCATCAATCCCTTCGTTCAATTGCGGCCCTTTGAAACCCGCCTGACCAGCGAGAACGCGCTCGAGATCTTCCGCGACTTCGACATTATCGTGGATGGCACCGACAATTTTCCCACCCGCTACCTGGTGAACGATGCCTGCGTGCTCACCGGCAAGCCCAACGTGTACGGTTCCATCTTCCGTTTTGAAGGCCAGGTCAGTGTCTTCGCCACCAAAGATGGTCCATGCTACCGCTGCCTTTATCCCGAGCCGCCACCGCCCGGACTGGTGCCGAGCTGCGCCGAAGGCGGCGTTCTGGGCATCCTGCCCGGCCTGGTGGGCGTGATGCAGGCCACGGAAGCCATCAAGCTCGTTCTGGGCAAAGGCGAGCCGCTGATCGGCCGCTTGCTGCTGGTGGACGCCCTGGGCATGCGCTTCCGCGAACTCAAGCTGCGCAAAAATCCCGACTGCCCCGCTTGCGGTCAGCACCCCACTGTGACTAAGCTGATTGACTACAACGAGTTCTGCGGCATTCGCGGTGAGGAGAAGCCAGTGGCATCCAATGTTCCTGAGATTCAACCGGAAGAGCTGAAGGCGAAGCTGGACGCGGGCGAGGACATCTTCATCCTCGACGTTCGTGAGCCCCACGAATATCAGATTTGCAACTTGGACGGCTACTTGATCCCGCTGGGCGAACTGCCGCAGCGCGCCCATGAGCTCGACTCCAGCCGCGAGATTGTGGCCCACTGCCGCTCCGGTGTGCGCAGCGCCAAGGCGGTCAGCTTCCTGCAGCAGGCGGGCTTCCGCAAGGTGAAGAACCTGGCCGGCGGCATTCTGGCCTGGTCCGATAAGGTAGATCCGAGCGTGCCCAAGTACTAGCTGCAGTCTTGTAGCGGCTTTACCTTCTAAGACTAGCGGCTTTACCTTCTAAGACTACCCGGGGTAAGTGTGTAGCAACCGCGAGTCAGCGAAGGTAGCCCGGGCGTAGACCGGGGATGATGAATCAAAAAAGACTATAGCCCAGAAGGGCAAAGTCAATTTCCTGCGTCGTTGCACCGGATTCCTTTACAAACCATATCGTGCCGGCAGGTGTCACCAACAAGTGACTGCATGCTGTCAACGATATGTCGGATGTGGTACATACCCGAAGTCGCACGCCTAACTCACATCCTTCCTTGTACATACCCCATACCATAACGGGCGGATATATCGGATACGGGATGTACCCTCCCCCACCCTGGTCATATGTCGTGTGACTGACGTAATGGCGGCGAGGCTGAAAATGGGAAATTCCCGGTTAGGATGCTCCTACGCACTACGTAAGGGAAAATCCCATGACAAAGGTTTTGCCGACTACCATCATTCTAGTATTGACGCTGGCGCTGACCAATTGCGGCTCCGGTGGCGCACAGTCCAACAACAATCCTCCGCCGCCGGTGAGCTTAAGCTTGTCCTCGCTGCAGATGACTCCGGGGAATGCCAGTGTTGCTCCTGGCGCAACCCTGCAGTTCACCGCCACAGGAAAGTACAGCGACGGCAGCAGCAAGGATCTGACCGCATCTGCGCAGTGGAAAAGTTCCGATTCCAGCGTTGCCAGCATTGCGGCCGCAGGCAAGGTAACGGCTGTAGGAGCGGGCACTGTCACTGTGACCGCCACCTCGGGACAAATGCAGGCGACGGCTATTGTTCAGGTGACCAGCGCGGCCACCAATCTGGCCTCCATCGCGGTCTCACCCGCGGGTTCTTCTTTGCCGGTCAACACCAGCCTGCAGTTTACGGCTACCGGCACTTACAAAGACGGCAGCAGCCGCGACCTCACCTCTCTGGTCAACTGGGCCTCCTTTGCAACCGCCACCGCTACGATTAATGCCGGGGGCTTGGCGACCGGTGTCGCCGCAGGCTCGACCACAATCACTGCCAGCTTGGGCACCATCATCGGTTCCACCAGCCTGACGATCACCGCCCCGACCATCAGTTCCATCGTGGTCACGCCGGATGGCCTGACCTTGGGAATCGGCATCGGCGAGCAATACACCGCCACCGCGATTTATAGCGACGGCTCCACACAGGACCTGGTCAGCGGTGTCACCTGGACCTCGTCAGCGCCGGGAGTCGCCTCCATCAACAGTTCTGGCCTGGCTACAACCGTGGGCGCGGGAAGCGCTACCATTACCGCCAAGGTAGGCTCGCTTACCGATACCACTCAGCTCACCGTCGTCGCCGCCAACCTGGTTTCCATCTCGGTGACTCCGACGCCAAGTTCGATTGCGGTCGGCACCGCTCAGCAGTTCAGCGCGGTCGGCAGTTTTAACGACGGCAGCACGCAGCTGTTGACTTCGGTGACGTGGTCCTCGTCCTCCTCCTCGGTGGCAACCATTAACTCCTCGGGCTTGGCCACCGCGGTGGGCACCGGCACCGCCACTATTACCGCCACTTCCGGTTCAGTCACCGGCACGGCCGCACTGACCGTCACCGGCGCTAGCGTAACCGCCATCACAGTGACACCAGCCAACTCCAATATGCCCGTTGGCACCACCAAGCAGTTCACCGCTACGGCCAGCTTCAGCGACGGCAGTTCGCAAGACGTGACTGCCTCCGCGTTGTGGGGCTCGTCAAACCCTGCCGCTGCCGCCATCAACAACCAGGGACTGGTAAGCAGCGTTGCTGCGGGGAGTACGACCATCAACGCGGTTCTGGATTCAGTGACCGGGAGTACGAATCTCACGGTCACTACCGTCAAGCTGGTGGGCATCGCCATTCTGCCCAGCAATCCCCGCATTGAAGCCCGCACCTTCGTGAAGTTCACGGCGGTTGGCACCTTCAGCGATGGCAGCACCGGAGGCAACCTGGCAGGCGTGTCCTGGAAGTCGTCCACGCCCAAGGTCGCATCCATGCGCGGTTCCGGAACCGCTTTCGGCAAGCGTACGGGCAGCGTCACTATCACCGCCAGCGCTTCCGGGCTGAAAGGAACCACCACTCTTACCGTCAGCAACGGCACGCTGGTCTCTCTCGCCATCACGCCGGCAAACTCTATCGCGTCCAACGGCAGCAAGCAGCAGTTCACCGCCACCGGAACGTTCAGCGACAGCACCACCCAGGACATAACCCTGAATGTCCACTGGAGTTCTTCGTCGGCTTCCGTGGCCACCATCGCTAACGCTCCCAGCACGGCGGGCCTGGCTACAGCCGCCAGTGTGGGCAGCACCACCATCGGCGCCAACTCAGGAGGCATTACCAATTCCACCAGCCTGACCGTGCAGTAAACGACGGCACCCCAGCGCAGGCCGGGTTCTGGCGTCCGACAACCGGAGTTTGAGGAAAAAATAAGGGAGCACGAACGTGCTCCCTTTTTGTCACTCAGCGGTCGTTTAGCGATTGGATTGATTTGACCCGTTGCGCATGTTCTGCGCCTGCGCCTCGGGGCTGGGGAATACCAGCTTATAGTTCTTGCCGGCAAAGCGGGCTTCCACCAGAGTGCGCGAGCCGCCCGCGGTGTCCACCACGGCGGCGCCCTGGTCGGGCTTGTTTGAAACTTGCTCCACCCTGGCGGGGGCGCTGGCAACGACCTGCTTGCCCTTCATCACATACACTTGCACTGCTGGCCCGTTCCCTTCCCACTGCAACTGGTAGGTGCCGGCGGGAATCTGCTTTCCGTTAAGTTGTGCGGCCTCGCCCAGGTAGAGCGAGCCTGGTTTGCTGGCGGCGAATGCGGCGGTGGATAAGAGCACTGCTAGTGCTAGAACCAGTCCGCCGGTGATCTTTGAGCTTTTCATAGTGCCTCCCTTTTTTTCTCCCCATGGGGGTAATTGGGCGGCCCGCTCCGGCCCGGAGGTGTTTTCTTACCTCCGATGGCCTACAATGTGGCGGGGTTAAACGCACAAGGACCGGCCGCAAGGACGCGCCCTTTACCCGATTCTTCCCACCTGGGCCGCCAAACCGCGGGTGAGAACAATCCTCGTTTAACCCCTTTCGACTGTTTGCGACTTGTGCTGCCGAAACCAGATTACGTCACGGCCTTCACGAAAGTTCCCTGCACGATATTTCTTCCGCTCGGACGCGCTCGCCTCATTGGACGTCAATAACGCAGCGCTGGTAGCAAGTAAAATTGCGCTCTTGCGCAACCTGGTTCGCAACACTCCTGCGGTGTTGTGTGCAGTGCGACGCCGCGCTTACTCTGGTCTGGAGGGCAAGAACATCATGAAGCGCTTGTTCCCGGGAAAATTGCCGATCGCGCTGCTGGTCCTGCTGGCAGTCTCCTGTGCCGCGCAAGAGGCTCCTCCGGCGCGCTCCCAGGACGTCTCTTCCATAGACGCGCTTATCCTCGCCTCCTACGCCGCCATTTCTCATCCCGCGGGGAAGTCGGCAGACATGCAGCGCTTTGCGTCGCTGTTTCGGCCAGGAGCGCAATTGATTAGCGCCAGCGAGCAGGATGGAGAACCGGCTTTGCGGGCCGGCAGCATCGAGCAGATCACCAGAATGCTGCAATCCGCCCAACATCCGGAGCGTTCGCATTTGGAAAAGGAGATCGCCCGCCGCACCGAACAGTACGGCAAGGTGGCCCACGTGTGGAGCACCTACGAATCAACCGACACCGAACATGACCACCAGACTCATGTTCGCGGCATTAACAGCATCAGTCTGGTTAACGATGGCCGCCGCTGGTGGATCGTCAGCGCGCAGTGGACGAACGAAACCAAAATGCGGCCCATACCGCGGCAATATTTGCGCGACAGCAAATAAGCTGCGGAGCCCGCCCCCGACTTGCAATTGAACGGGGTCCACCTTCAGGCATGCCGGTATTTTTAGCCGCAAAAATTGCTTGCGTTCATCACATCAACTCACAGTGAGCACAACCTTTCCGTAATTCTTGCGCTCCAGCATGAGCCGGAAAGCATCGCCTGCCCGCTCCAGCGGCAGCACATGTCCCACCACCGGCCGCAGCCTGCCTTCCTTGATCCAGGCCGACATCCTCTCCCACGCCGGCCGCATGATGTCTTCTTTCAGGGACAGCTTGGTCAGCCATAGGCCGTGCACGCTGGAGGCCTTGGCGTACATGGAGCGCGTGTCGAACTTGGGCTGTTGTCCGGTGGCGGTGCCGTACAGAATCACGCGCCCGAAATCGCGCAGGCAGCGAAGGCTTTTGGCGGTGTGCTCCCCACCCAACATCTCAAACACCGCATCCACGCCCTCGCCGCCGGTCAGTTCGTGAATGGCCTTTTCATAATCCACTTGCTTGTAGTTGATGCCGTGGTCCAGCCCCAGTTCCTTCACTCGCGCCAGCTTTTCCTCAGAAGAAGAGGTCCCATAGGTCTCGACGCCCAGGATTTTGCCGATCTCCACCGCCGCGGTGCCTACACCCCCCGCGGCCGCGTGGATCAGCACCCGCGGGCGCCGCCCTGCCGGCGCAGCTTCCGCCAGACCCGCCTCCCAGTAGGCCAGGTACGCGGTGAAGTAATTCACCGGAAAGGCCGCGGCTTCCGGCGCGCTCCAGCCCACGGGCTGCGGCCAGAGCAGCTTGCGGGGAGCGGCTATTTTCTCAGCAAAGCCGCCCATCTGGGTGTAACCCATCACCCGTTCGCCGCTGCCTTCCACCACCCCCGCGAATTCACGGCCAGCAATCACCGGCGGGGCCGGGGTGCCCGGATACCCGCCTTGCGCCATCATCACATCAGCGAAGTTCACCCCCGCCGCCTGCACGCGTACCAGCACTTCTCCCGGCTGTGGCCGGGGATCAGCAACCTCCTGCAGCTTCAGCACTTCCGGACCGCCAAACCGCTGGATCACAATCCCTTTCATGGCCTCTCCAATCTCTGATTGTAGAAGCTGAGGCGGCGGTGAATGAAGCCATCTTTCCCCCAAGCGAGCTACCCTCAGGCGCTCAGCCTCATCTGATATGGGAACGCGGGAGCCTTCTGTAGGACTTTTCCCGGACGCAGGAAAGGTACTCTGGTATATACTTCCCGCGTGTCGGCATGTTGCCATCATGCCGCCGGGCGAAGCCTCTTCATTTTGTTATATGCTTCGCCGTAAATCCCTCCGGCCGGCGATTTGCGGCCGGACTTTAGCAGTAGGGGACGCCACTTGGGCCCCGGTTGATGGCCTTCTCCCCAGGCCTTGTCACCGCGGCTTGGGACCGGAATCGCCCCGAGGAGGTTTCTCCTTGGATCTCATATTTGTTCGCCTCGTCTTCATCCTGGTTGTTGCTGCCGCATGTTACGTTCTTGAACCTTTCGGCCTGACCGCTCCCGTGGATGGCGCGGTGGGCGCCGCTATCGGCATCGGAGTAATTCTCTTCGAGATGCGTCTGCACAAGGTCAGCCTGAAACGGCTGATCGGAGCCGCCATCGGCAGCGTGCTCGGCATCCTCGGCGCCTATCTCTTCAGCCTGGTCATCCGCAACAGCATCAATCCCGGCCACACCCAGAGTTTCCTGCAGCTTCTGGTCATGCTGCTGATGGCCTACATTGGGCTGATCGTGGGCGCCAACAAGGGCGACCTGCTCAACCTGGCGGCCCTGGGCGGAATCTTCGGCGGTGAAAAACAGGGACGCAAGGCCTATAAGATTCTCGATACCAGCGTCATTATTGACGGCCGCATCGCCGACATCGCCGAAACCGGCTTCCTCGACGGCATCATCGTCATCCCCCAGTTCGTGCTGCGCGAGCTGCAGCTGGTGGCCGATTCCGCCGATTCTCTCAAGCGCAACCGCGGACGCCGCGGCCTCGATATCCTGCAGCGCCTGCAGAAAGTTGCTTCCCTCAACATCCAGATCGTGGAAGACGATTTCCCCGCGGTG
>Ga0187825_10000300_pt1 | contig 11302 bp, 12 predicted proteins | sample NC_wetland_sal_i_11_FD_132421 | JGI IMG/M metagenome (GOLD analysis project Ga0187825, IMG submission 132421) | Wetland sediment microbial communities from Neuse River Estuary, North Carolina, USA - SourceSoil_5 | ecosystem: Environmental > Aquatic > Freshwater > Wetlands > Sediment | place... | reverse complement strand
CGGGGCACAGCTTAACCGACAAGTCAGTCGATGCCTTCAATATGCCGAACTTCAAGTATCACGCGCCGACGGATCGTCGTTCCTGGGCCGCGATGCGCGATCTGTTCGACGAAGCGTTGGGCAAGCCGTGAAGAAGCCGCTCGACTTGCGCATCTCGTTCGAGCCGCACAATGACGGTCTTAAGCAGTTCGTCATAAACGGTGTCGATAACTACAACATCGCGACGACAGGTCTGCCGGCGTATTACCCTGTGCAATATTATCTGCGCTCCGCTGACGATGAAGTTCTCGGCGGCGTCCTCGGCCAGATTTGGGGCGGCTGGCTGCATATCAGCATCGTCTGGATCGCCGAGCCGGCGCGCGGCCAGGGCAACGCGCGCGCCATGGTGAGCGCGGCGGAGGACTATGCGAAGTCGCGCGGCTGTCGCGGTGCCTATCTCGAGACGTTCAGTTTTCAGGCGCGTCCGCTCTACGAGAAGCTCGGCTATTCGCTGTTCGGCGAGATCGCAGATTTTCCGCCAGGGCACAAGTTCTTCTTCATGAAAAAGGAGTTTTGACCTGACCGTCACGGCCCGGCTTGTCCGGGCCTCCCCATTTTGTCACCGTGACTGGCGCAGCGCGGCGCAACTGACCGAGCCGATCGCGCCCTCGACGTCGTGGAGAAAACTTTCGCCGATCGCGACGCCGTCACTCGCATGATGGTTGATTGCTTCGAAACCTAACCATTCGCCGACCGGCAGGCGGTGGAGATAGATCGTGACATCGGTGTTGATGTAGCCAAGTCCGGTCTCGCTGCGATTGGCGAGCGGACTGGTGAAGTCGGCCGGGACCGCGACGCGCGTGAACGGCGTGAGAGGCGAGCCTTCGACAAGCTCGCGGATCTCGCTCATCCAGGCGCGGCGTCGCTTCGTTCTGCCGTCGAAGGGATCGTCGATGTTGCGCATCTTCCACATGCGCTCGCCAAACTGGCCTGGTGGTGGCTTGGGCAAAGCATCTGGCTTCGGCGCATTCCAATCTGGCGGGCTCCAGGTGATGCCCGGCGCGTTCTCCGAGCGCAGCAGGAATTGGCAGGTGCCGCGGCCGATGCTCTTTTCGCTGCTCATCAGTTCGCAGTCCACGACCTTGATGCGCCGACCGCCGCGCACGATGCGTGTCATCGTGGTGATCGGCGACAAGTCGGGCAGGCGATACATGTCAACCGTTAGCCTGACCGGCATCCACTCTTCGCCGCCATGCAGCCGCTCGAGTTCGAAGCCGATCAATCCGATGATCACGCGGCCGTGCAGCGAGTTGGGATTCCACGGCCCGCGACAGGCCGGTCCGGGAATGTAGCTCTCGCCCTCCCGCGTGAAGAACGCGTCGTTCGTCATTGCGTGCGGTCAGAGCCCTTCGAACAGGGCCGTCGACAAATAGCGCTCGGCGAAGGAGGGGATGATGGTGACGATCATCTTGCCGGCCATGTCGGGCCGCGCACCGACTTCCAGTGCCGCCGCGATTGCCGCGCCGGAAGAAATGCCGACCGGGATTCCTTCCAATCGCGCGGCCTTGCGCGCCGTCTCGAAGGCCGTCTCGTTGGAGATGGTAATGACTTCGTCGATCACCTTACGGTCCAGGATCGCGGGAACGAAGCCCGCGCCGATGCCTTGGATTTTGTGCGGTCCGGGTTGACCGCCGGAGAGGATCGGCGAATCTTCCGGTTCCAGCGCGATCATTTTCACGCTCGGCTTCTTGGCTTTGAGCACCTGGCCCACGCCGGTGATCGTGCCGCCGGTGCCGACACCCGAGATCACGACGTCGACGCCGCCCTTGGTATCGTTCCAGATCTCCTCGGCCGTCGTGCGGCGATGGATGTCGGGGTTTGCGGGATTCTCGAATTGCTGCGGAATGATCGCCCCCGGCGTAGAGGCCACGATCTCCTGCGCCTTGGCGATGGCGCCTTTCATGCCTTTCGCCGCCTCGGTCAACACGACTTCGGCGCCCATGATTAGAAGCATCTTGCGCCGCTCAATCGACATCGACTCCGGCATGACGAGGATCAACTTGTAGCCCTTGGCCGCTGCAACGAAAGCGAGCGCGATGCCCGTGTTGCCGCTGGTCGGCTCGACAAGCGTGGACTTGCCCGGCGAGATGATGCCCTGCTTCTCGAGCGCTTCGATCATGGAAACGCCGATGCGGTCCTTGACGCTGGCAATCGGATTGAAGAATTCAAGCTTCAGAAGGATGTCGGCCTTGACGCCCGCTTCCTTCGGAAGGCGCGCCAGGCGCACAAGCGGCGTATCGCCGATGGTTTCGGTGATGGAGTTATAGATACGTCCACGTCCTGGCTTACCCGCTTCCATGTTCTTCTCCTAGATCGTGAAATCGGCAGTGTTGCCGCTGCCGCAGTCTACGCCCTGCGCGCGCGCGCGTTGGCAGAGATCCTCGATGGAAATCGCATCGAGCCTCGCCATCACTTCGTCCTGAAGCGACTGAATCAACGGCGAAACGATGCGGATGCCGAGATCGGAACGCGGATCGATCGCCTCGCTCTCCTCGTCCTCGAGACTCTCTGCAACGCGCACGACGTCGCCCACCGAAATGCGACGCCGCTCCTTGGCAAGCCGGTAGCCGCCGCGCGGACCGCGCACGCCCTTGAGTACGCCCGCGCGAACAAGCTGTTGCATGACCTGCTCGAGATAGCGTTGCGGTACCCCTTGGCGGGCGGTGATTTCCTTCGCCTGTACGGGCTCAGGTCGCGCATTGAACGCGATATCGATGACGGCTTCGAGCGCCAAGAGGGTTTTGCGAGAGAGCTTCAACATGGATCAGGCTTGTTTCAGCGAGTGCAGCCCGGTGGACCCATGTCCACCACTGCCGCGTGCGGTTTCAGAAAGCGACTGTTGCTCGACGAGTGTCGCTCGTTCGTGGCGTGCGACGATCATCTGCGCGATGCGCATCCCCCGCGACACAATAAAGGGCGCCTCGCCCAGATTGATCAGGATGATCTTCACTTCGCCGCGATAGTCCGAATCGATCGTGCCCGGCGTATTCAGCACCGTGACGCCGTGATTGGCGGCGAGGCCGGAGCGGGGCCGGACTTGAGCTTCGAACCCGACCGGAAGTTCCAGCGCGAAGCCGGTTGGCACGATGACGCGCTTACCCGGAATCAGTTCGATGTCGTTTTCGATTGCTGCGACCAGATCCATCCCAGCCGAGCCTTCGGTGGCGTAGGCGGGCAGGGTTATTCCCAAGGCATGCGGCAGACGCTGAATCGAAACCTTCATGCCGCCTTGCCCTTCAGGCTCTGGGCAATGCGCGCGACCAGGCGCTCTCCGACTTCCGACTTGGCAAGCTCCGGCCAGCTTTCAGTACCTTTGGCGGTGATGAGATGGACAGTGTTCCTGTCGCCGCCCATGATCCCGGTGTGCGGGCTCACGTCATTCGCGACGATCCAATCGCTGCCTTTGCTAAGGCGTTTTGCCGTCGCGTACTCAACGACGTTCTCGGTTTCCGCGGCAAAGCCGATCAACAGATCGGGACGCAGTTTGTGTCTGGCAAGCGTCGCCAGGATGTCGGGGTTTTCGACGAGTCGAAGCGTCGGGGCTGAGGCATCCTTCTCCTTCTTGATCTTGTTGTTGGCGGCGATTTCGGGTCGCCAGTCGGCGACTGCCGCCGTGCACACTGCCACATCGACGGGAAGCGCTGCTTCGCATGCCGCCAACATTTCGCGAGCGGTCGTCACCTTCAGAAGTCGCACGCCCGACGGCGGATCGATCTCGACAGGGCCGGAAACCAGCACTGTGCTGGCGCCGGCGCGGGCGAGTGCGCCTGCGATAGCGTAGCCCTGTTTGCCCGACGAGCGATTGGCAATGAAGCGCACCGGATCGAGCGGTTCCTGCGTCGGACCGGCAGTTACCAGAGCCTTGACGCCATCGAGCGCACGCGCGTCGGTGCTGAAATAGGACTCAACGGCGTCCGCGATTTCGCTTGGTTCGGCCATGCGGCCGACGCCGAACTCGCCGCAGGCCATGTCGCCTTCGTTTGGACCGACGAACAGGACCCCGTCCGCAATGAGGGTCTTCAGATTCCGCTGGTTGGCCGGATGATTCCACATGCGCACATTCATCGCCGGCGCCATCAGCACGCGCTTGTCGGTTGCGAGAAGCGTTGTCGAGGCGAGATCGTTGGCATGTCCGCCAGCGATTTTGGCCATGAGGTCGGCGGTGGCAGGCGCCACCACGACCAAATCAGCCGAACGGGACAGTTGAATATGCCCCATCTCGGATTCGTCTGTGAGGCTGAAAAGGTCCTGATAAACCTTGTCGCCCGAAAGCGATGCCGCCGAGAGCGGCGTGACGAATTGTGCGCCGGCCGACGTCAGGATGACTCGTACGGCCGCGCCGCGATCCTTGAGCCGGCGAATGAGCTCGAGGGATTTGTATGCCGCGATGCCGCCGCCGATGATGAGCAACACCGTCTTGCCGCGCATGCCACGAACCCTCGCTGGTGATCACCAATTATACCGGATCACGCGGGGAAATAAAAAGAATTACGGTGATGAGGTGTAGTTCGCTGATGCAGGGGTTAAACGCATGAATTGGCAAGTTAAAGGCACAGCTCTACCGCCCCGTTCGGCCGTTGCCACTCGGGCGGCACCCTGTAGATCGACTCCAACCACGAGCTCGGACCGATCTGTCGCCTCATAGGATCACGTGCTGCTGCACGGCGATGCGCGGAAAGTCCACTTCCGCCGTATTCGACAACGAGGCGGCTCTTCCAGCCTTGGTGCAGGAGCGTTCTTCTCATGGCCGAACCGCCATCAGTGGATGGTCACGAGATCGCGGACAGGGGGTATGTTAATCAACACGCGATGATGGATCGTCGCGTGGGCGCTGGTCGACAACTGTTTTCTTCGACGCCCGAACCGGAGGTAATCGAAATACCATGACAGGAAAGCTCGCGGCCATCGCCAAGGTCAACGAACTTCGCGCGCCATTGCAGGAGTTGGCATCTTCGAACATTACGGTCGAAGCCGGCATCGACGGCGATGCGCGCGGCCGCAAACCCAACCGGCAAGTCACTGTGCTTTTTCGCGAGAGCTGGGACGATGCGTGTCGGGAGCTTGGCGTCGAACTGCCGTGGACCACACGCCGCGCCAATCTTCTCGTGACCGGAGTCGAGGCGCCGCAAAGCATCGGCGGCAAAATCCATATCGGTGACGTTATCCTCGAGATCATGCAAGAAACCGATCCGTGCATGCTGATGGAACAGGCTCATACGGGACTTAAGACAGCGCTGACACCGAAGTGGCGTGGAGGCGTCTGCTGCAAGGTGCTGTCCGGCGGACGTATTGCCGTGGGTGACACTGTTTCCATTGGGTAAAATCGCCGTTCCTGGGGCGTTAACCTGGCGATTACCAGAACGTGGTCCAGTTGCACGTTCCGGGGATCCGCTCATGCATCTCAGCGCAGACGACCTGTACCGCATCGCCTCCGATCTTGCCGAAGAGCACGGTGCAGCGGCGATGGACTATGCACGCCGCGCTGTCGTCTCCTTTGAGGCCGAAGGCGCCATCGACCGTGCGCGTTTCTGGCTGACTGTTTGCGTATTTCTCGACGATATCGTCGAGCGTCGCTTCGATCCTTCCCTGCAGATCACTATTCACTGACCTTGCGCTCGCTCGGCCGTTCTGGCCAAACTCGCACTCAATCTTGCGAGGAACTTGAACCTTTATGCCACTCGATCCCTTGGCGAAGGGCTTTCTCGATCAAATGGCGGCCGTGCCCGGCCCCAAGATGTCGGAAGCCGGACCCGTTGCCGCGCGAGAAATCTTCGTAGGGTTGATGCAGCTTGTCGGCCCAAAGGACGTTCCCGTCGGTAAGACGGAAAATCTGACGGTGCCGAGCCCTGCTGGGCCGATTCCCATCCGCATCTACACCCCGGTTGCCGCGGGCCGCGACCCCATTCCAGCGTTGATCTACTACCATGGCGGGGGATTCGTCATCGGCAACATCGAAACCCATGACGGATTGTGCCGCATGATGGCGAACGAAGGCGGCTTCCGAGTCATCTCCGTCGACTACCGCCTTGCGCCCGAAAACAAATATCCCGCAGCCATCGATGACGCGTTCACCACACTGGTCTGGGTGTGTGCCAATGCGGCCGACATCGGTGTTGACGCCAACCGGATTGCTGTCGGCGGCGATTCAGCCGGTGGCGCGCTCGCAGCTCAAGTCACTCATCTTGCAAAGGCGAAAGGTGGCCTCACGCTGGCCTGCCAGATGCTGCTTTTCCCGGTTGTACAGATCGGGGAGACGACGAAATCGCTTCGTGCTTTCGAAGCCGGCTATTTCCTCGAAAAAGAAACGCTGGATTGGTTCTACGATTCCTACCTTCCGCCCGATGCCGATAAATCCGATCCGAGAATATCGCCGCTTCGCGCGAAGGATTTCTCCGGACTGCCGCCTGCTTATGTGATGCTCGGTGGCTATGACCCGCTGCACGACGAAGGCGTCGAATACGTCGAGAAACTTAAGGCGGCAGGCGTCAAGGTCACTGTCGACGATTACGATAGCATGGTCCACTGCTTCATCTACATGCAATCGTTTCTTCCTCAGGCGCACACAGCGTTGACGAGCGCGGCCAAGTCGGTGGGCGCGATCTTGAACGCGGCTTAGTCCGGAGCACGCACGCTATGTCGCTGGACAAGAATGTCAGGGCGTTGCTCGACCAAATGGCGGCGCTGAAGCTTCCCAAGAGCTGGGAAGTCGGACCGCAGGCCGCGAGAGCTGCGATGAAGATGGGCATATTCCGCAAAAGCGATACGCCCATCGGCAAGGTCGAGGACTGCAACATCTCCGGTCCTGCGGGCAATCTCGGCGTGCGCATCTACACCCCGGTCGCGACGAGCAGTTCTGTTCTCTCTGGCCTTGTTTTTTTCCACGGCGGCGGTTTTGTGCTGGGCGACCTCGACACCCATGACGACCTCTGCCGTGTTCTCTGTAATCAGAGTGGTTTTCGCGTCGTCTCCGTCGACTATCGTCTGGCACCGGAACATCCGTTTCCGGCCGCCGTCGACGATTGCTTTGCGGCAACGCTCTGGGTCGCTGCCAATGCGATTAAGCTCGGAATCGATGCCAATCGTCTCGCCGTCGGCGGTGACTCCGCCGGTGGAAACTTGGCGGCCGTGGTTGCGCAGCTTGCCCGCGCCAACGGTCCTGCAATCGCCTTCCAACTCTTGATTTACCCAGTGGCGCAGCTCGGTGCTCCCGATACGCAATCGATGCGCGAGAATGCCAAGGGCTACTTTCTGGAGAAGGAGGGAATGGATTGGTTTACTCGCCTCTATGCCCCGGATAAGGATCACCGCAATGATCCGAGACTCTCGCCACTGCGTTGTCCGGACCTGTCGGGTCTCCCGCCGGCGTATGTGATTACCGCCGGCTTCGATCCGCTGCGCGACGAAGGAAAGGCCTATGCCGATGCGCTCGACAAGGCAGGCGTACCGGTTACCTACGTGAACTATCCCGGCATGGTGCACGGCTTCTTCAGCATGCGTGGTTTCATCCCAAAGGCGCGCGAAGCCATAGCAGCAGCAGCCGCTGCGCTGCGCGAAGGCGTCAACTCGGGATGAGCTTTCCCGGATTCATGATGCCTTTGGGATCGAGCACCATCTTGACGGCGCGCAGAATGTCGATACCGAGAGAACCTTTCTCCACCGCGATCCAAGGCAGGTGATCCTCGCCGACCCCGTGATGATGACTGATCGTGCCGCCGTTCCTGATGATTGCGTCACTTGCGGCCTTCTTGATCGTGCGCCACTGACCGATCTCGTCGTCGAGCTGGCGGGGAAAAATGCAGGTGAAATAAAGGCTCGCGCCATCAATGTAGGAATGGCTTACATGACAGCCGACAATGCCGCGCCCGCCCGCGCGCGGCGCGGTCTCGCGGATGGCACCTTCGAGCGCGTCGCGCACCGAAACATGCAGTGCGTCGAGCCTGGACCAATTGGCCGCCGTTTCAAGCGTGTCGACTCCGACGCCGCGATCCATCATCGGATCGCGCAGATAGGGTCCGTGGAAGCGTCCTTCCCTCCAGCGTCGTCCGTGCGCCTCGCCTAGCGCGATTGCGCCGCGTTTCTTGGCGATGGCGTCGAATTGCAGACGCGCATCGACGACGGCGGTCGCCTCTCCTTCGAAGCCCGCAATCAGCGCGCAGGCTTTTTCGTCGAAACCGCGATTATCGAGATACAATTGCGCGAAGCGATCGCGCAACGAGCGATTTTTGCCGAGCGTCGAGAGAGCACGATAGAACCTGGTCTCGACAGAATCGGAGAGGCGCAGCATCGTGGCAGCTACGCCGTTGGCCTGGGCGTGGCGGATCGCGGCTATGCCGCCGGAAAAATCCTTGAACAGGTAGCCGCAATATTCGCTCGCAACCGGTGCCGCGTGCAGGCGGACCGTCGCTTCTGTGATAACGCCGAATACGCCCTCCGAACCGAGAACGAGATCGTTCAGCCGAGGGCCTGCCGCCGAGGCCGGAAATCCGCCCGTCTGCAGGACACCGCGAGGCGTCGCCAGCTTCGCACCGACCAGCCAATCGTCGGCGCGGCCATAGCGATTTGATCCTTGCCCGGCGCCACGATGCGCAATCCAGCCGCCGAGAGTCGAAAACTCGAACGATTGTGGGTGATGGCCAAGCGTCAGGCCCTTCGCCTGGAGGGACTTCTCCAATGCTGGGCCAAAAATCCCGGCCTCGAACGTGGCCGTCATGGCTTGCGGTTCGATGTCGACGATGCGATCCATGACAGACATATCGAGCGTCACGACAGCTTTGAAACGTCCCTGGACCGCGCTGACGCCCCCAACGACGCTGGTTCCGCCGCCGTAGGGAACGATCGCGATGCCCGCTTCCGCAGCCATGGCCAGAACCGCCTGAACTTCCTCGGTGGTACGCGGATAGAGAACTGCGTCGGGAACGGTCGAGATGTCACCTGCGCGCAATTGAATGAGGTCATGATAGCTTCTGCCGCGCGCGTGAAATGCGCGTTCGAAGGCGTCGTCGCGCACCCGCTCGGCTCCAAGAATATCGACAAGGCGCTGACGTTCGACGGCGTTCAGTCGTGATGTTGCGACGGCGATACTCTCCAGCGGCCGGGCAGGCGTGGCCAACAGCGCCGGCATGCCGAGCTCGGCGGCAAGCCATGTCCACAAGCTCTCCTGTTCGGCGAGTTGGTCCCGATGCGCGGTCCAGCCCCAGCCGTTCCACCGGATGTTGCTGTGGTCGATACTCATTTCAATGCGTCCCCCGCCGCACTCAGCATCGCAGATTGAGGGCGCGCGGCAAAACCTCGAAAGTGGCGGGCAGTCTCCCGGCCGCTTCGCCGTCGGTCTCGATCAGAACGGCATGGCCCCTGGTTTCGGCGACCGGAGCGACCACCACATGCCGCCCGCGCAGGACCCGAATGTACGGCTTGTTGATGTGTTCGCCCGTGTAGATGAGTTTCAGATCGGCCAGCGACTGTCCTTTTGGCGCTCCCCCCATGATGACGACGTCGAACCAGCCGTCGTCGACGACGGCCGCAGGGGCCACGCGCATGCCGCCGCCAAAATATTGGCCGTTGGCGACGGCCACGGTCGAGATCGAGGCGACTTCGTCTTCAATTCCGTCGACGATGATTCTCACCGTCCGGACACGATGGCGCAACATCGCGAGAGCGCTGTGAAAAGCAAAGGCGAACGAACCGCCGAACAGTTTGGCAATTCGCGCGCGGTTCACGGAATCGACGATCACACCGGAGAGACCGAATGAAGCGATATTGATGAAGTAACGCATGGTCGGCTCTCCGGACTTGCTGAGGCAGGAGACACGGCCGGCATCGATCGGCCGGATGCGCGCGTGCTTCAGCCGTTCGATGGCCGCGTCCGTGCCTGCCTCGATGCCGAATGTTTTGCGGAAATCGCCACCTGTGCCGCTTGTGACGAACGCGAACACGCAATCTTGCGGCACCGTGCCGCTTGCATCGAACATCCCGTTGACGGCTTCGTTGATCGTACCGTCGCCGCCCACAGCGACGATTTCTTCGTGACCCTCGCGCAGCGCATACCGGACGAGTGCCGTCGCTTCGCCCGGCTTTCGAGTGAAGCCGACCGACATTGCGGGATAAACCTCTCCCAACTTTCGCTCGATGGATTTCCACTCTTGACCGGTGCGACCATTGGCCGAGCGCGGATTGACGACGATAAAAGCAGTCATGCCGCCTGCCGCGTCTTGAACCAGAGTGCGAGCGCGGCAATCTCCGCGTTGCGGCGTTCCTCGTTCCAGCCGAGTTCGGCGCCCATGACGCGCGCTGCGGAGTCCAAGTCCGCGCGCGACGGCAAACCGATCTGGCCCATGCAGGTACGACGCATCACGACATCGCTGAGATGCAGCGCCATCTCTTCGCGGATTGCGAAAACGACCTGCGCGGCGATATCGCCCGCGTTGCCAAGCGGTGAGCGTAGCTCCGGACGATTGTTCGCCTCTGCCAGCATCTCCGGCAGACGCGAACCGTACATGCGCGCAAGATGCTCGACTGACGGAAGATCGGCGTGCTCCGTACGCTGTTCAGCGAAAAAGTCCGACATGCGTCCGACGTCACCGCCAGCAGTTGGGTCCTCATCGGTCTCGCATTCGGCGGTCGAGATGTTCAGTTTTTCGACGACAGCGTCGACGACGGTCTGGGCCAGCGCGCGGGATGTTGTCCACTTCCCGCCGATTGCCGACATCAGACAGTCCAGTCCATCGGACTCGCCATGATCGACAAGTTCCGCTTTACGGCTTGCACCATAGGTGTCGCCTGAACCGTCGTCGACCAGCGGCCTCAGTCCGGCGTAGAAGAATTCCACTTTGTCGCGCGCAAGTTTTGCCGCCGGCAAATGCTTTTCGATGAAGGACAGGAATTCCACGATGTCGCTTTCACTGACGCCGACATCGTCCGGATCGTTCTTGAAAGCAGTATCCGTGGTGCCGAGCAATGTGTGGCCATGCCATGGAAGGACAAAGAAGTGGCTGCCCTCTGCCGCGATGGTCAGTGCGTGCGTGCGCGTAACGGCTGGAACAAGCAGGTGAATGCCCTTCGAGCGCATGAGCTTGTGCGATGAAGGTTTGCCGAGCGTCCGTTCGAGAAAAATGTCAGCCCAGGGGCCGGCCGCCACGAGCGTCAATTTGGAGCGCACATCAAAAGCATTGTCTGTCTCGCAATTGCGAACCCGGCAGCCTTCGATGCGGCCGTTGCGATTGAGCAGCGTCTGGCCTTCGACATAGTTCGCGATCGCAGCGCCGTT
>Ga0187825_10000299_pt1 | contig 11307 bp, 8 predicted proteins | sample NC_wetland_sal_i_11_FD_132421 | JGI IMG/M metagenome (GOLD analysis project Ga0187825, IMG submission 132421) | Wetland sediment microbial communities from Neuse River Estuary, North Carolina, USA - SourceSoil_5 | ecosystem: Environmental > Aquatic > Freshwater > Wetlands > Sediment | place... | reverse complement strand
GTGACGATATTCGAGGTTGCCCCCGCCACGTTCTGCGCCGGATCCTGATTTTGATTGATGATCACGATTTGATCGCCGCGCAGGCCGATGCTGACCGGATTGACCCCGCCGGATGAGAAGGGCGAGCCTTCCACCGCATCGAGACTTCCGTCTTTCGAGCGAATATGAAAGACGGCGATCGAATTCGAGCCGGCATTGACGGCGAATAAGAGGCGCCGGCCGCGATCGACAACGACGTTCTGGTCGCTATCGAAGGGGCCAAGCTTGAAGGACGGATCGATCACGCCCTTGCCACCGGTCGCAAAGGGCGAGCCTTTAACCGGCGTCAAATTTCCGTCATCGTCGCGACGGAAAGCCAAGATGGCATTCGCTGTATCGTTGGTTTCGGTATAGACAACGTGCTCCGAAGGTCCGAGGAAATCATCTCCGTCACCCTCACCGGCAAAGGCGGTTGCGACGGGTATCGCAAACGCAACGCCAATGACGGCAAACGCCGTCGCCAGCGCACGCCGGCTTGCAGCATGTCTCATAGCAAAGTCCTCTCTCTGTAGCGGCCTACTCGCGAGGCCTACAGGAGAGAGTTCGCTCGAGCGAGCTGATCGGTTACGCGGACGTCGATCAAATCTCCATCACGAGTACGCGAGCCGCGCCGCGCCGGCGATGACGCAGCGCTGACGAGCATTTCTCGCCTCCGTTAGCTGATCGCTTTCGCGAAGGCTGGCGTCTGCTCTTCGATATAACGCCAGAGGCGATTGGCGATCGGACCATGCGGTGCTTCGCGGAGCCGCGCCGCGACGTGCTCGGCCACGCCGCCCTTGAAGTGCTTCCCCGTGATCGCGCGCAAGCGCTTCTCGCGCAAATCCTCTTCGATAAGGTGCCTCGGCATGTGGCCCCATCCCATGCCCTGGAGGATCAACTCGCGCTTCATGAGCTGGTCGCTCACGGTCCAAGTACGCGCGCCCTCGACGAGGTAGTAGTCGCGCGTCGATATGCGTCGCGCGCTATCGCGGATCACGCATTGCGCGTAATCGCGCATCTGCTCGGGGGTGATCGATCGCGATATTGGGAAGCGCAGGAAGCCAGGCGCCACGACCGGCACCAACACGACGGAAAAGAGATCCATGAATTCGAAGCGCGGATCGGCTTTGTCGATGTGATGGAGGATGAGGTCGGCCTCGCCGTCGAGAAGCCGCTCCCACGGGCCCGAGATCGCCTCAAAATAGAGATGCAGCTTCGTTCCAGGGCAGGCGTCGAAGAAACGCCGCAGCAAGCCGAGCGTCTCTGGAAGCGGACAAAGATCGCCGATCACGACACGGAGCTCGCTCTCCTCGCCCATCGCGAGCTGGGTCGCGTGCGTCTTGAGCGCGCCGAGCTCGTGCAGAAAGACCCGCGCGCGTTCGTGAAAGGATCGCCCCGCCTCGGTCAGGGTGACGCGATAGCCGCTGCGATCGAGCAGGCTCAGCCCCAACTGGTTCTCGAGATTCTTGACGGCCGCCGATACCGATGGCTGCGCCCGGCGGAGCTTTTGCGCCGCCGCTTGAAAGCTGCCCTCACTGACGACGGCGTCAAAGCAGAGCAGCTGGTGGATGGTCAGGTCTATCATAGAATAATCCTATATTGATGATCGATATTTCATTCTTTTTTTCAATATAGAAAAACGTACCTTACCCGCACAAGCAACCGAGCAAACACGGAGATGTGCAATGCGTGCGATTGTGATCAAGCAATATGGCGGACCCGAAGTGCTAGCGATCGAGGAGCGACCCGCTCCCGAGCCCGAGCGCGGTCATGTCGTCATCGCGGTGAAAGCCTTCGGCCTCAACCACGCCGAGGTTTATTTCCGCAAAGGCGTTTGGGGCGATGTCGCCGAGATCAGCGGCATCGAGTGCGTGGGGATCGTGAAAGCCGATCCCGATGGACGGTTCGCGGCCGGGCAAAAAGTCATGGCGCTCGTTGGCGGCATGGGCCGCAGCATCAATGGCAGCTACGCGGAGCTTGTTCGCGTCCCGAGCAGCAACGTCGTTGCGATCGAGACCGACCTGCCCTGGGAACAGCTTGCCGCGATCCCGGAATCCTACGCGACGGCGTGGACGAGCCTCGTCGGCATCCTCGGGCTTGGCGAGGGCCAGAGCGTCGCCATTCGCGGCGCGACCTCGGCGCTCGGTCAGGCGGCGGTGAACATCGCCGCGCATGCCGGTGCGCGGGTCATTGCGACGACGCGCAACGCGTCGCGCGCCGGTCTGCTCGAGACGCAGGGCGCGCGCGAGGTGCTGCTCGAATCGGCGGAGCTCGCAAAGCGCGTCCGCGAGCGCCATCCGCAAGGGATCGACGCGGTGCTCGATATCGTCGGCAACACGACGATCCTCGATTCGCTGGCGATGCTGCGGCGTGGCGGGCATGCTTGCCTGGTTGGTTTCCTTGGCGGCGGCGGACCGCTCACGCTGGAGCCCGTCTTCCAGATGCCGAGCGGCACGCATCTCTCCGTCTTTGCGAGCGCGCTCGTCACCGGAACGCCCGATTTTCCGCTCGCCGAGATTCCTTTCCAGCAGATCGTGCGCAACGTCGCCGCGGGCACCTACAAGGCGAAGCCGGCCAAAGTCTTCCGCTTCGAGGAAATTCAAGACGCGCATCGACTGATGGAGTCGAACGCGGCTGGCGGCAAGATCGTCGTCCGCGTGTAACCTTGTGGATGCTGCGAGCGAATAACCCCATAACCCCGCATACAAAAGGAAGCTTCCCGATGAACTCGTTCAACGCGAACTACCCGCCTGTCGCAGCATCGCCGCTTTTTGCGGACCTCACGGAGGCGACGGCGCCAGCCGCGGCGAAACCGCTGCTGGCCGCCGCGCGCGACCTCTTCGGCTTCGTGCCGAATCTCGCCGTGGTCATGGCGACCGAACCCACCACGCTCGAAGCTTATTTCCATTCGCTGAAGGCCTTTGGCGAGACTTCGTTGAGCCCGATCGAGCAACAGATCGTGGCGATGGCGGTGAGCCGCGCCAACAGTGCCGACTATTCGCTCGCGGTCCACGCCGCACTTGCCGAGAAGCTTGGCGCGACGGCTGATGCCATCAAGGGAGTCGGCACCGGCGGCGCGTTGCAAGACCAGAAGCTTGCGGCCTTACGCCACTTCGCCGAATTGCTGACTTTCGGACGCGGTCAAGTCCGCAGCGCCGACATCAAGGCATTCCTCGCCGCCGGTTACGATCGGAGAGCGGTGGTCGCCGTCGCGTTCGGTGTCGCCGTGAAAACCTTCGCCAACGCGCTCGCCCATCTTGCGGAGACACCCGTCGACGCGCCCTTCGCGCCGGTGCTCGCGAATTTGCGGAGCTGATCGCGATGCCCGGTGGGTTCGTGCTGCCCATCTGGTAAGGTGATCGAAGCGGCGCATTCCCAGGATCGCCGACGGAAACGATGACGGTGATCCGAGCGATGCGCGTCTTTATCGTCCATGCCCATCCGGAGGCGAAGAGCTTTAGCGGTGCCATGACCCGCACGGCGACCGAAGCGTTGCGCGCGGCCGGAAACGAGGTCGTCATCTCCGACCTTTACGCGATGGGTTTCAACCCGGTGTCCGATCGGCGCAATTTCACGACCGTGCGCGATCCGGCTTATTTCCGGCAGCAGGCCGAGGAGGCCCATGCCGCCTCCCATGACGGATTTGCGACAGAGCTGCAACAGGAGATGGACAAGCTCTTCTGGTGCGACGTTCTGATCCTGCAGTTTCCCCTGTGGTGGTTCGGCTTGCCGGCGATCCTCAAGGGTTGGGTCGACCGCGTTTTCGCGTCGGGCGGCCGGACTTACGGCGGCGGCAAATGGTACGACCGTGGCGTATTCGTCGGGAAGCGCGCTATGTGCGCGCTCACGATCGGCGGACCGGAGTCGATGTATTCGGAGCGCGGCCTCAACGGCGCTCTCTCGACCATCCTCTTTCCGATCAATCACGGCATGCTCTACTTCACCGGTTTCACTGTCATCGAGCCCTTTGTGGTTCACGCCCCGGTACGCAAGACCGACGAAGAGCGCGCGGCGGAGCTAGGTCGCTATCGCGAGCGCGTGCTCGGGCTTGCCACCGCCGCCACGATTTCTTACCCAAAGCTCGCCGATTACGACGAGCGCTATGTCCTGAGGGCTACACCGGAAGGCAAAACTGTGTCCAAGTCATGACATTGTTGCGGGAGGGGTCATTTTCACGTCGATGTGAACCGACGTGCGACCCCAAGGGGTCTACGGTGCGAACCCAAGTTTTGACGAGGAGCCTTCCCACTCGGTTCGTTGATCGCCACTCGACGCATTCGTAAGTTTGCCAAGCAAGAATGAGTTGTCGGCCAATGAGGTTGCGCGGAGCGGAGCCAAAAAAGGCAGCTCCAGGCAGCTTTGTGAGCGGCTGTTATTTTTCGAACGTTGACGCAGGGGAAATCGTACCATGAGCGCGAAGAATCCGAACGCGGTCAATCCCAAGAAGCCGAAACGCGTGGCGGTCGTGATCGCCAACCCGGCGGTTTCGACGAGCACCGGCTGGCCGGTCGGATTCTGGTGGAGTGAGCTCGCCCATCCTTATCTCGCTTTCACCGAGAAAGGTTACGAGGTCGAGGTCTTCTCGCCCGAGGGCGGCAAATGCGAAGCGGACGCGTTGAGCGATCCGCGCGATCCCTCAGGCTATTCGGAGAGCGATCTCATCAGCATGGGCTTTATCGCGACGCCGAGGCTCTTGGCACTCGTCGCCAATACCCGCCCCGTCAGCGCGATCAACCTTGCCAATTTCGACGCCATCCTCGTCGCAGGCGGTCAATCCCCGATGTTCACCTTCGCAAAGGCCACGACCCTGCAAGGGAAATTCGTCGAATTCTACGAGGCCGGCAAGATCGCGGCGGTGCTCTGCCACGGCGTCGCACTCCTCGCCTATGCGAAACTGTCGAACGGTGAGTATCTCGCGAAGGGGAAGACGATTACCGGCTTTGCCAATGTCGAGGAGGATTTCGCCGATAATGCCTCCTGGTCGATGAATCTCCTAGCGCGCGACAAGCATGTCATGCCGTGGCGGATCGAGAACGCGATGAAGGAAATTGGCGCCAATTACATCCAGGCGGGTCTCTGGCGCGGCTTCGCCGTCCGGGACGGCAATCTCATTACCGGACAGCAGAATTTCTCCGGCGCAGAGACCGCCGCCGCTGTGATTGAGGCGCTCGGCGCCTAAGAGCAAAGCTCGGGCGCAGGGGAAAAGACATGAGTCGCTTTATTTTGGTGCATGGCGCGTGGCTCGGCGCCTGGTGCTGGGATGACGTCGTTGCGCCACTGCGCGCCCAGGGTCATGAGGCGATCGCGATCGAATTACCCGGGCATGGCGCGGATCAGACGCCGCTCTCGGCGATATCGCTCGCTGCTTATGTCGATCGCGTATCGAGCCAGGTCGCCGGCGGCAAGGAGCGTTCGGTGCTGGTTGGGCACAGCATGGCAGGAATAGTGCTGTCGAGCGTTGCCGAGGCGATGCCCGAGAAATTGCATTCACTCATCTACGTGGCGGCCTACCTTCTGCGATCGGGCCAGTCGATCATGAACGCGTCAGCCATCGCGGCCGATTCGCTCGTTGGCCCGAGCATGGTGCCAGCCGCGGATTGGAGCACGGTCGCGATCAAGCCCGAGGCATTGGCCGCGGTGTTTGCCGAGGATGCGCCCGCAGCGGCGTTGAAGCGCCTCCAGTCCCTGGCCAGACCCGAGCCAGCTCAGCCTTTCAGCACGCCCCTCACCGTAACGGCGGGACGCTTCGGCACGGTGCGGCGGTGCTATGTCAGGACCGCGCTTGATCGTGCCGTTACGCCGATGCTGCAGGATGCGATGCTTGCGGCTATGCCTTGTGCGAAGGTCGCGACGATGGCCACGAGCCACACCCCGTTTCTCGCAAAACCGAACGAGTTGGCCGACACCCTGATGGCGCTCGCATCCACCTAAGCCATGTGACAACGCGCGCCAGCAGTGCTCGCGATTACGTGAACGATTCCTGTCTCGAAGCCGTGCTACCTAGCCTCACGATCGCGTGATACGTGCGATTCTGTTAGAATGCGTTCGTCTATTCTGTGCGTCCGGGGGTACTTCATTCGATGTTCGGCGGGAATCGGCGTAATCCGCAGCGGCCCAACCATGGCCAATCGCTGGGTTTGGCCGTTGGGCTGATCATCGCCCTACTCGGTAGCAGCGGCGGCGCTTTTGGCCAACAGCGTCCGCCGAGTGTCGAACCCGGCGTCATCGAGCGGCAATTCCAGCCGACGCCGCAGCCGCGCGCGCCTGGCCCGGTGGAAGTGCCGCCGTCTCCTGCGGAACAGCCGGTGCCTGCCATAGCGCCGAATGTGCGGGTCGAGCTCAAAGGCGTCGACATCAGTGGCGCGACGGTGTTCGGCCCGGCAGATTTCCAACCGCTTTATGCCGATTTGATCGGCCACAGTGTCGCGCTCGAGCAAATCTACGCTCTCGCGGCACAAATCACGACCAAGTATCACAACGCCGGATACTTCCTGTCGCAAGCCATCGTGCCACCGCAGGAAATCGCGGGCGGCTTCGTCCGTATTCGCGTCGTCGAAGGCTATGTCGCGCACGTCCAGATTCAAGGCGAGGTGCGCGGGTTGCGCAGCATCATCGAAGGCTATGGCAACAAGATCGCCGCCGACCGCCCGGCGCGCGAGCGGACCTTCGAGCGCTATCTGCTCTTGATGAACGACCTCCCCGGCGTCACCGCGCATGCGACGCTCGCCCCCAATCCAACTGAGGTGGGTGCGGCCGATCTCATCGTCGAAGTCAGGCACAAAACCGAAAGCCTCTCGGCCTCGGCCGACAATCGCGGCACGAAATTTATTGGCCCCTACGAATTCCGTGGCGGCGCTAGCCTCAACTCGTTGGCCGGACTCTACGACCGCATCGATGTCCAATATATTGGGACGCCGATCTTCGACGAATTGCGCTATGGCGATCTGCGTTACACGCAACCGATCGGCGACGAGGGCTTCCGCACCGAGCTCTTCGGCAGCCTTTCGACGACGCATCCGCGCGGAACCCTCAGCAGCCAAAATATTCATGGCGACGCCCGCACCGTCTCCGTGGCCGGTTTTTATCCGATCGAGCGCAGCCGGCTGGAAAATCTGACCCTTGGGGGCGGCTTTGCGCTGCAAGATGCGACCACCAATCAGCTTGGCGTTCGGGCCACGGACGACCGCATGCGCTATCTATCGCTGACGGGCCAATACGACAGCAGCGACAACTGGGCTGGGAACAATCTCGTCTATCTCGAAATGCGGCAAGGGATCAACGGGCTCGGCGCCAGCAACTCCAGCGACCTGTTGTCGAATCCGGGGGCAAGGCCGGACTTTGCCCTCGCCCATGCGACCGTCCAGCGCCAACAGGATCTCGGCGCGTTGCTATCGGGGCTCGCGATCCTCGCCGCGGCGGACGGTCAATACGCGTTCACGAAGCTCGTCGTCCCGCAGCAATACGCGTTCGGCGGCGAGCAATACGGACGCGCCTACGACCCGGCCGAAATTACGGGCGACCACGGCATCGCCGCCAAGGTCGAACCGCAATACACGTTCGCAGGCATTCCATCCTACGTCGATACGCTCCAGGCCTACAGCTTTTACGACTTCGGCTATGTCGCGCGCATCAGCCCCGTTGCCGGCACCGCGCAAACCGCGACTGGCGCTGCCACCGGCGCTGGGCTCCGCTTCTTCGCGCCTTATTTTTTCGGCGACCTCGAAGTCGCACACGCGCTGACCCGCGGCGTGTCCGACAATGAGGGGCGCAAGGAAACGCGCTTTTTCTTTCGGTTGACGGCGAAATATTAGGTCCGGGCGGCTGCTGACACCTCACGGGACGGGTGGAACGATGATCCGACGTCGAGCGCTGCGGACATTGGCGTCGGGTCTTATCGTCTTCCTCCTGCTGTCGTCTTGGGGCGCCTTGGCGCAATCGCCGGATTTCCTCGCCGCCTTGCAGCAATATCGGGCGCTGACGGGTGCCGGCAGCTATGCCGAGGCTTTGCCCTATGCAAAACAGCTCGTCACCCTGAGCGAGCGGGAATTTGGCGCCGACCATCCCAACACGGCGGTCGCGCTCAACAGCCTTGGGCTCGTTTATCGCGGGCTCGGGCAATTGCGTGAGGCGGAGGATGCGTTCCGCCGCGCCGAGACGATTCAAGAGCGCGCGCGCGGGCCGGATGATCCGCAAGTGATCCTCAGCATCAACAACATCGCTAGCACCCTCATCGAAGCCGACCGGTTCTCGGAGGCCGAGCCGTTGCTGCAGCGCGCGCAAACGATCGGCGCGGCCAAGCTGCCCCCGGACGATCCGCTGCGCGTCGACACGATCGCGAACCTCGCGCGCGTTGCCTCAGGCAAGGGTGAGACGGGAAACGCCGAGGCGCTGATGAAGCAAGTGATTGCCGCGCGCGAGCGATCGCTTGGTACCGATAATCCTCGCTTTGCCGACGCGCTTCACAACCTCGGGACCTTTTATCAGATCGAAGGGCGTTATGATGAGGCGGAGCCTCTGTTGCGGCGTGCGCTCGCGATCCGCGAGCGCGTCCTCGGCGCGGACCATCCCGATGTCGCGACGAGTCTCGACAGCCTTGCCAGTCTCGCCACGGCGCAAGCGCGCCTCGATCCGCCCGACCAGCGCCAGAAGCACCTTGATCTCGCCGAGCAACGCTATGCGCGCGCGATCGAAATTTTGATGCGCCGCTTCGGCGCAAATCATCCGCGGACGATCGAGGCGTCGGTCAATCATGCCAGTCTTCTTCTCATCAAGGGCGAGCTTGATGCGGCGGCCGCCATCTTCAAACAGGCGATCGCGGTCGAGGAAACAACCGGCGGAGCGCGCAATGCGGTGACGGCGCAATCTTTGGACGAGCTCGCGAGCATCTACGCAGTCGAGGGCAAGCATGATCTCGCGGAGCCGCTGCGCCGCCGCGCGCTGGCTCTGCGCGAGGAGAGCGTCGGCGCAAATGATCCCGATACGGCGATGACCCTCGCCAATCTCGCGATCGACGTGGCGGAATTGGGCCGCTTGCCCGAGGCGCTAGAGTTGGCACAGCGCGCGAGCACGGCGATGATCGAGCGCGCCGCTCACGCCGCCGAGGACCGCTCGGCGGCGAGCGCCGCCGAACGACAATCATTGCGCGATGTTTTCATGAAGCACATCGCTCTCGCGGCGCGGCAAGACGCGCTCAACGGCCACGACGATGGCGATCTGGTCGAGAAAGCCTTCGAAAGCGGCCAGATGGCGCAAAGCGTCGATACCGGAAGCGCCATTAGCCGCATGGCTGCGCGCTTTGCGACCGGCGACAATGCGCTCGCGCTCAAGATCAGGCAACGCCAGGACTTGGCCGATCGCCGCCAACAGCTCGACCGCGACATCTACCGCCGCATCGGTCAATCGGGCGCAGCAGAGGCGGAGGTCGCGTCCTTGCGCACAGCTTTGGCCAAAGTCGATACGGAGCTTGCAAAGATCGATGGCGAGATCGCGAAGGCTTTTCCGGCCTATACGAACCTCGTCGCGACCCGCCCGGCAACGCTCGAGGACGTGCGCGGCTTGCTCGGCGCCGGCGAAGCGATCTTGAGCCTCGTGGTGGATAAGGGTGACACCTATCTCTGGCTCGTAAAGCCGAACGCGACGCTGTTCAAAGCGCTCGGGATCGGAGCGGACGATCTCGATCGCATCGTGACGGCGTTGCGCAACGGCCTCGATTTTTCGCGGACAGGCGACTACGCGTCGACCAAGTTCGACCTGTCGCTGGCGCACCAGCTTTATCGCCGCCTGCTCGGCGATCTAGGCACGCAGCTCGACGGGGTCAACAACCTCATCGTGGTCGCCAATGGCGCGCTGCAGAGCTTGCCTTTATCCGTCCTCGTCACCGATGACCCCGGCACCGGGGCGAGCGACTATCGCGCGGCGCATTGGCTCATCGACCGCGTCGCAATCACGGTCTTGCCGTCGGTTCAGACTCTGACGTCGCTGCGACGATTGCCCCGGGGCCAGCGGCCGGACAAAGCCTTTGTCGCCTTCGCCGACCCTTTGCTCGGCGAACGCTCCGCAACCTCAGCGAGTTTATCTCCGACAGCGCTCTATACCGCTTCCGGCGTCGCCAACGTCGATGTGATTCGTCGCCTGCCGCGCCTTCCCGAAACCGCTGACGAAGTGCTCTCGATCGCGACCACGCTCGGAGTCGGCGCGGACAATATCTTTTTGCGCGAGCGCGCGACGAAGCGGCGCGTTGCTGTCACCGATCTGTCAAACTACCGCATCGTCGAGTTCGCGACGCATGGGCTCATGGCAGGCGACTTCGCGGGATTGGCGGAGCCTGCGCTGGTGCTGACCCCGCCAGCGATCGGCACGGCGCAAGATGACGGTCTTTTGACAGCGAGCGACATTACGCGGCTGCGACTCAACGCCGATCTCATGATTCTCTCGGCGTGCAACACGGCGGCGCCGGATGGCCGCCCGGGAGCCGAGGGCTTTTCCGGACTCGCCAAAGCCTTCTTCTATGCGGGCTCGCGCGCGCTTTTGGTCTCGCATTGGCCCGTCGAGAGCGATGCGGCGGTCAAATTGACGACGCGTGCGATCAAGGAGATGGCATCGGCCGCTCATGTAGGACCAGCGGAAGCGCTGCGTCGCGCGATGCGCGCGCTGCGCGATGATCGCAGCGAAGATTTCTTCGCCCATCCTGGAATCTGGGCGCCGTTCGTGGTCGTGGGCGAAGGCTCGGCCGAAGCCGCGCGTTGACGCAAACGTGATGAAACGAAACACGCGAACGCGTTGCGCCCGTTCTCGCCGCTACGTTAGTTCTTCCTTGCTCGCGAGAATCGCGATCAGTGGAATCACCAGCGGGGGGCATAATGGCGACAGGGTTGTATAAGCGTGCGACAGCGATTTCAGGCCTCGCTTGCGCCGCGGCCGTCGTCGCACTGACTGCGCCAGCGAACGCATTCACTGTGACAACTCGATCGGTTGGCGCAAGCACCGTCGTTGTTACACCGCGGCCCGTGACGCCGCCGGCGCCAGCACCTGCGCCGCCGTCGACCCCAAGCGTTGTTGTCGTGTCACCGCCGCTTGCGGCGCCCCTACCGGTCCTGCCTCAGCCGCGCGGTCCGATCGCGATGCCTGTTGATGGGCCAACCCCCGGGCCCGTGAGCCCCGAACCACGGTTGCCGCTGAGCCCGAGTGTCGGGCCGGTCGCGAGTGCGCCGCCACCGGTCACGCCGGTCCAACCTGTGGCAGACCCGTCGCCGCCAGTTACGCCGGTCGCAAGCAACCCTCAGGGAACTC
>Ga0187825_10000298_pt1 | contig 11308 bp, 12 predicted proteins | sample NC_wetland_sal_i_11_FD_132421 | JGI IMG/M metagenome (GOLD analysis project Ga0187825, IMG submission 132421) | Wetland sediment microbial communities from Neuse River Estuary, North Carolina, USA - SourceSoil_5 | ecosystem: Environmental > Aquatic > Freshwater > Wetlands > Sediment | place... | reverse complement strand
TGGTTGCGGCTTCGTCATGATCCGCAAGAAAGGCAAGCTGCCCGGGCCCATCATCCCGCACAGCTATGACCTCGAATACGGCAGCGATACGGTGGAAATCCAATCGGATGCCATTGCCGCCGGGCAGCGCGTGGCGGTCGTCGATGATTTGCTCGCGACCGGCGGCACCATGGCGGCCGCGGTCCGGCTCTGCCGGATGGTTGGCGGCAATGTGATCGGCACCGCCTTCATTATCGAGCTTGCCTTCCTCAAGGGGCGAAAAAAGCTCGACGTCCCGGTTACCGCGCTGATGAGCTACGATTCGTAGCGAGGACTCGGCCGGCAACCAGAATCGCAGCCGCGACCACGATCAAGAGGATCGTGGCGAGCGCATTGATCTGCGGGCTGACGCCGAGGCGCACGCTCGAGAAGATCACCATGGGCAAGGTGGTTGCCGAGGGCCCGGTCGTGAAGCTCGAAATCACCAGATCATCGAGCGACAAGGTGAAGGCGAGGAGCCAGCCGGCGAGCAGCGCCGGCGCGATGAGGGGCAGCGTGATGACCGCGAACACTTTCCACGGCCGCGCGCCGAGATCGAGGGCGGCTTCCTCGAGCGAGCGGTCGAAGGAGGAAAGCCGCGCCTCGACCACCACAGCGACATAGGCCATGCCCAGAGTGATGTGCGCGATCGCGATCGTGATGATGCCGCGCCCCTCGGGCCAGCCGATCGACTCCTCGAGCGCGACGAAGAGCAACAACAGCGACAGGCCGGTGATGACCTCGGGCATCACCAATGGCCCCGTGATGAGCGCGCCGAAGAGCGTGCGTCCGGCGAAGCGCCGATAGCGCGCCAAAGCGAATCCCGCAAGCGTCCCGAGCACGAGAGCGCCGCTCGCGGCAAGGAGGGCGATCTCGAGGCTGATCAGCGCTGCCGTCTTGATCTGCTCGTTATGAACGAGCTCGCCATACCAGTGGGTCGAAAACCCCGCCCAAACCGTAACCAGCCGCGATGCGTTGAAGGAATAGATCACGACCGAGAGAATCGGCCCGTAGAGAAAGGCGAACCCCGCCACGAGCATGGCCGCGAGGAATGGCGAAAGGCGGCCGGTCACCTGGTTTCGCCCGCCAAATGACGCCGCACCGCGCCGACCGCGGGCAGCAGCAACAGCAGCATCGCGACCGCCACCGTCGAGGCCACCGGCCAGTCGCGGTTGGTGAAGAATTCATCCCACAACACTTTCCCGATCATGATCGTGTCGGAACCGCCGAGAAGATCGGGGATGATGAACTCGCCGCACATCGGAATGAAAACGAGGAGGCACCCGGCCGCGACGCCCGGCAAGGACAGCGGCAAGGTGATGCGCCAGAATGCTTGGCGCGGGCGGCAGCCGAGATCGGACGCCGCTTCGAGCAATGTCGGATCGAGCTTTTCGAGCGCCGCGTAGAGCGGCAGCACCATATAGGGCAAATAGGAGTAGATGAGGCCGACATAGACCGCGAAAGCATTGTTGATCAGCGGCAAGGGCGCGTGGATGACGCCGAGCCACAAAAGCGCGTTGTTGATGACCCCATTGCCTTTCAACAGCCCGATCCAGGCATAAACGCGAATGAGGAAGCTGGTCCAGAACGGCAAGATCACGAGCAGCAACAAACCGTTCCGCCAATTCGCCGGGGCGCGAACGATGCCGTAAGCCAGGGGATATCCGATCAGCAGGCAGCCGAGCGTCCCCCAACCGGCGAACCATATCGCGTTGCCATAGGCGCGCGCATAAAGACTGTCGCTGAGGAGGAATAGGTAATTGGCGACGCTGGTCGCGAGCTGGCCATCTTGGAAAAGTGGCGTGTAGGGCGGAATGCCCATCACCTGCTCGGCGAGGCTGATCTTCAAAACGATCGCGAAGGGCGCGAGAAAAAACAGGATGAGCCAGGCATAGGGCAACGCCACCACCGCGATCCGGTTGCGCCGCTGCGATTGAAAGAGGGTGGCGGGCGGTAGGCTCATCGCTCCAGCGCGACGGCGGATTCTCGCCCCCAGCCGAGCGCGACACTTTGCCCGGGCGCAAGCCGCGCCTGCGCCGAGCGCTCGCCATTGGCAAGCGCCACGCGCACCAGCTTGCCCGTCGGCAGCTCGATCTCGACATCCGAGGCTTCGCCGCGATAAGCGACGCCGCGCACCGTGCCGCCGAGCGTATTGGCCCAAGCCGGATCTGGCGTCGGCCGCACCGAGATTTTTTCCGGCCGCAACGCCAACGCAACCTCGGTTCCGGGCGACAGCGCATGGTCATGGGCGACCGCAAGCCTGGCGCCGGCCTCGGCACTATCGAGCGAAAGAATTCCGCCGGACGCCGCCACCACGCGCGCCGAGAACAGGTTGATCGCGCCGAGGAAACCGGCGACGAAACGATCGGCGGGCTTCTCATAGACTTGGTCTGGCGCGCCCATCTGAACGATGCGCCCCTGATCCATGACGGCGATGCGCGAGGCCATGCTCATCGCCTCCTCCTGATCATGCGTCACGAGAAGGAAGGTGATGCCAACGCGCTGTTGGATGCGCACGAGCTCGAAGCGCGTCTCCTCGCGCAGCTTGCGGTCGAGCGCCGTCAGCGGCTCGTCGAGCAATAATAATTTCGGTTCCTGCACCAAGGCGCGGGCCAAGGCAACGCGCTGTTTCTCGCCGCCCGACAATTGATGCGGCTTGCGGCGCGCCAACGCGCCAAGCTTCACGAGATCGAGCATCGTCTTGACGCGCGTCTCGATCTCGGACCTCGGCCGGCGATCTTGGCGCAGGCCGAACGCGATGTTGTCGGCGACGCTCATATGCGGGAAGAGTGCGTAGGACTGGAACATCATGTTCACGGGCCGCGCATAGGGCGGAACGCCGGCCATGTCCTGACCGGCGATCGCGATGCGGCCTTCATCGGGCTGTTCGAATCCGGCGAGCAAGCGCAACAACGTGGTCTTGCCGCAGCCCGAAGGTCCCAGAAGCGCGAAGAATTCGCCCTCGGCAAGTTCCAGCGACACGCCGTTGACCGCGGGCAAGACCGCCTGCGGATAGCGCTTGACGACTCGCTCGATGGCGAGATGAGCGACCACCGCCTCAGGAACCGGTCTTGACCTTCGTCCAGGCTCGGGTGCGCAGCCGCTCATATGCCGGCGTTACCGGCTTGTCGAAAAAGAGCCGCGCGCGCACCGCCGCCGACGGGTAGACGTTCGGATCGCCGCTCAGGGCGGGATCGACGAGCTTGGTCGCGGCTTTGTTGGGATTGGCATAAGCGACGGCGTTGCTGATCGGGGCGACGACGTCGGGCCGCAGGATGTAGTCGATGAATTGCAACGCGTTGCCAGGATGCGGCGCGTCCGCGGGGATCGCCATCATGTCGATCCAGATCATCGCCCCTTCCTTCGGTATGGTGTAGGCGATCTCGATGCCGTTCTTCGCCTCTTCGGCGCGATTGCGCGCCTGCACGACGTCGCCCGAATAGCCCCAGGCGACGCAGAGATCGCCATTGGCGAGATCGTTGATGTATTCCGAGGAGTGGAATTTACGGATATAGGGCCGGATCGCCTGGATCACCGCGACCGCGCGATCGAGATCCGCCTGATCGCGACTCATCGGATCGCGGTGGAGATAGGCAAGCGCCGCGGGGAACAGCTCCTGCGCGCTGTCGAGCAGCGAAATGCCGCAATCGGCGAGCTTCTTCGCGTTCGCGGGATCGAAGATGAGCGCGGAGCTTTCGGTCGGCGCGTGATCGCCGAGCGCCGCTTTGACCTTCGCGACGTTATAGCCGAAGCCGGTCGTGCCCCACATATAGGGCACGCCGAATTGGTTGCCCGGATCGGCGTTGGCCGCGGCGCTCAAGATCTGCGTATCGAGATTGTGATAGTTCTTGAGCTTTGCCTTGTCGATCTTGCGATAAACGCCGGACGACGCCTGGCGCGCGAGATAGGGCATGGCCGAGGGCACGACGAGATCGTAGCCGGAATGACCCGCGAGCAGCTTTGCCTCGAGGACCTCATTTGAATCATAGACGTCGTAATTGGTTTTGATGCCGGTTTCCTTTTCGAAATTCGGCACCGTCTCGTCGGCGATGTAGTCCGACCAGTTGTAGATGTTGAGCTCTTTTGCTTCTTGGCCGACCGCAGCGCCGGAAAAGAGAAACGCGGCGACGAAAACGAGCGAACTGAGTTGGGCGCGCATGATGGCTCTCGATGCTCCCTACTGCTGGTGGGCGCGGTTGAACTCGATTTCGTTTCGGGTCAGTTGGAAACCGACCAGAATGGTGTAGATGTCGCCGAGCTGCGGGTTTTTCAGCGGCAAGTGCGTGGTCACTTTTTCGGTCGTCTTCATCGTCGCCGAGTCGCCGGGAAAATCAAGGCCGATCGCGAAGATCTGCTTGCCGAGAATATTGCCCGTGGCATCGGCAATGGCGACGAAATAGGGCAAATCGATGTGCTTGACGCCGGGCCCGGTGCGCAACGCGGTAAAATCGATCGAGAGCTTCGTGACGACGCCATCGTCCTCGTCGCTGCACGAAGCCTCGACCGAGGCAATGCGCCCGGCGGTCTGCACATCCGTGTCCTTGCCGTTTGGCGCGACGCGCGCGATCGTCTGGAGATCGGGCACCGTGGTCGCAGCGGGGCAAGTGTAACGAGTGCTCTTTGGGCCAAAATCGGAGCATCCCGTAAGCCCCAGGACGGCTAGCGCGACCAGTTGCGTCGCGAGCTTCGCCCCCACGAGTCGATTCATCTCCCCTTCCTTGCATCTCGCCGCTGTACTAATTTGCACGGCGCGGCAAAAGGCAAAACCGGCTTGCACTTTATGCGACGCGTGCGCAGGGCACAAGCGTCGGGCGCGAGCGCTGCGGCGGCTTCATGGCGGTCTACACCGACGTCCCCGACGACAAGCTCAAGGCCTTCCTCGCCGATTACGCGCTGGGCGAGCCGATCTCGTGCAAGGGAATCGCCGAAGGCGTCGAGAATTCCAACTACCTCTTACGAACCGAGCGCGGCATTTTCATCCTCACCCTCTATGAGAAGCGCGTAAACCCAGCCGATCTCCCATTTTTCCTCGCGCTCATGGATCATCTCGCCCGGAAAGGCCTCGCCTGTCCCACGCCCGTTCATGGCCGCGACGGCAAGGCGCTGCGCCAGCTCTGCGAGCGCCCCGCCGCGATCGTGAGCTTTCTCGACGGCATGTGGCCGCGCCGGATCGAGCCCTATCACTGCACCGGCCTCGGCAGCGCACTCGCCCAGCTCCACGTCGCGGTTGGCGATTTTCCCGGCCGACGCAGTAACGATCTGTCGCTCGCCGGCTGGCACAAGCTCTATGAAGCTTGTCGGCCTCGCGCCGATGAGGTGCAGAAAGGCCTCGCCGACGAGCTCGGCGCGGAGCTCGCCATTCTCGACCAGCTTTGGCCGCGCGATCTGCCGCAGGGCGTGATCCATGCCGATCTTTTTCCCGACAACGTATTCTTTCGCGGTACCGCGGTTTCTGGTCTCATCGATTTCTATTTCGCCTGCACCGATTTTTTCGCTTATGACGTGGCGATCTGCCTCAACGCGTGGTGCTTTGAAGCCGATGGCAGCTTCAACGTCACCAAGGCGCGCCTGCTGCTCGCGAGCTACCGCGCCGGGCGCCCGCTCACGCCGCCCGAATTCGAAGCCTTGCCCATCCTCGCGCGCGGGAGCGCGCTGCGCTTTCTGCTGACGCGGCTCTACGACCTGCTCAACCACCCGGCCGGCGCCCTCGTCCGCCCCAAGAACCCGCTCGAATATTTGACGAAGCTGCGCTTTCATCGCGGCGTTACGCAAAGCAGCGCTTACGGGCTCGATCCGTGACTGCGATAGACATCTACACCGATGGTGCATGCAGCGGCAATCCGGGCCCCGGCGGCTGGGGCGCGATCCTCCGTACCGAGAAGCATGAGAAGGAGCTCTGGGGTTCGGCCAACCCGACCACCAATAATCGCATGGAGCTGATGGCGGCGATCGCCGCGCTCGAGGCCTTGAAGCGGCCGAGCGAAGTGAGGCTGCACACCGACAGCCTTTACCTACGCGACGGCATCACCCGCTACATCCACAAATGGAAAGTGAACGGCTGGAAAACCGCCGACAAAAAGCCGGTGAAGAACGTCGATCTATGGCAGCGGCTCGAAGCGGCGCTCGAGCGGCACAAGGTCGAATGGCATTGGATCAGGGGCCATTCCGGCCATGCCGAGAATGAACGCGCCGACGCGCTTGCCCGACAAGGCGTCGAGCAAGCGCGGGGTGACACCACGACGAGCTGACCGTCATGCCCCGTCCTGTCATTGCGAGCGCAGCGAGGCAATCCAGAATCCCGATGGGCATGGACCGCTTCGTTGCCATGCTCCTCGCGATGACGAGGCGTTCTTAAAGCGCCTTCAGGATCGCGTCGGCGCTCGACACTTCGAACGCGCCGGGTGCTTCGACGTTCAGCGCCTTGACCACGCCGTTATCGACGACCATGGCGTAGCGCTTCGAGCGAATGCCCATGCCCGGGCCAGTCAGATCGAGTTCCAATCCCAACTGCTTCGTGAAGGTCGCGGAACCGTCGGCGAGCATCAGCACCTTGCCATCCGTGTTCTGCTGCTTGCCCCAGGCGCCCATCACGAACGCGTCGTTGACCGCGAGGCAGGCGATGGTGGCTACGCCTTTGTCCTTGATCTGCGCCGCCTTCTCGACGAAGCCCGGCAAATGTTTCGCCGAGCAGGTCGGCGTGAAGGCGCCCGGCAAGGCAAACAACACGACCTTTTTGCCACCGAAAATCTCGTCCGTGGAGATGTCCTTGGGCCCTTCGGCAGTCATGGTCTTGAGCTTTGCTGAGGGAATCTTGTCACCAACTGCGATCGTCATTGCCTTTGCCTCCTCCTAGGTCTTTCGACGAAGGCCATACCTTAACGGGTCGAGTGTCGAAAATCACGCCCCCCTTTGTTGCGCGATGATGCGCCGCTCGGCTAGCGCCCGGTCACCTGCGCAAGCGCCGCCGTCACGATTCCCGTCGTCAAAAGCTCGGGCAGGGGCAGGCCGCCGGGCGCCGCCGGGCCATAGACGGCGTTGAACGGAATGCCGAACCGACCAAAGCGCCGTAGATAGGCGGTGATCGCGGGGTCGGAGCGCGTATAGTCGGCGCGCATCGCGACAACACGCGGCTCCTCGAGCGCCGCACGGACGGACGCGGCCCCCAGCACGAGGCGCTCATTCACCTTGCAGGTGAGGCACCAATCGGCCGTGACGTCGACGAAGACGACGTTCCCGTCGCGCACCAGCCCGGCGATCGCGGCGGGATCGAAATTCTGCCACCGCGCGTCGGCGGCAGGCGATTCATCCGGCGGCGACGAGAACTCGGGCAAGAGCAGCGCGGCAGCAAGTGCAACCACAAGCATGCCCCAGCGCGGACCCGGATCGCGCACGAAGGCGAGGCTCGCGCAGATCACGAGCAGCAGCGCGAAAATCGCGAGCGTGTCGCGGACGCCGATGGTGCCGCTCAGCACCCAAAGCAGCCACAGCGCGGTCCCCGCGAGCAAGAGACCGAGCACGAAACGGAGCTGGATCATCCATCGCCCCGGCCGCGGCAAGGAGGCCGCCAGTCGCGGCACGGCGGCAACGAGAAGGTAGGGCGCCGCCATGCCCACCCCGAGGGCCAGGAAGATCGCGATGATCTCACGCGGACCGGCGGCCAAGGCAAAGCCGAGCGCCGTGCCGAGAAACGGCGCCGAGCATGGGATCGCGAGCAGCGTCGCAAAGGCTCCAGCCGCGAAATTGCCGAGCGTGGCGCGCTCGCCGATCGCCGCGATCGCGCGCGGCAACGGCACTTCGAAAAAGCCCCAGAGATTGCAGGCAAAGAGGGTGATGACCGCGGCCAGGAAGACGAGAAAGAACGGATTTTGGAACTGCATTCCCCAGCCGACAGCGACGCCCTCGGCCTTGAGCGCGGCGGTCGCGAGCGCGAGCGCGAAGAAGGCAAGGATCATGCCTGCGGCGCTGGCGAGGAAGCCGCGCCGCACCGCGCCGCTGCTTTGCCCCGGCTGCGGCAGGGCGGCGAGCAATTTCAGCGACAGCACCGGCAGCACGCAGGGCATCAGGTTCAGGATGAGCCCGCCCAGCAGCGCGAGCCCAAGCATCGTCGCGAGCGTCGTGAAATCGATGAGGTTCGGGCCGAGCACCGGCGTGATTGTTCCAGTCATTGCACGCGCGCCATCGACGAGCGTGACCGCGAGCGGCTGGCCCACGAAAGCGGCCAAATCGCCGCCGACCGGCACACGCAAGAGGGTCTCGCCCGGTCCGTCCGCAATCACCCGCGGCGCGCCAAAGGCGACAGGCAGCGGCGATTCGATGAACGCGTCGGGCGCGGCGAGCGGGGCCCTGCTTCTGATGCGCAGGTCGAGCACGGGTGCTGCGCTGGGGCGGAGCGTCGCACTGGCGAGCGCGAGCCCTACCGCTTTGCCATCGCCCGGCACGAGCGCCTGATACTGAGCGATGAGCGCGGCGTAGCCCTCGCCGGGACCTGCAGGCGACCCGCCGGCGGGCAGATCGAGCGCGAGCTTCGTCTTGTATGGAATGCAGATGTCGCTGCAGGTGAGGTAGTCGAGCTGCGCGCGCAACTGGAGCGCCTTGCCCTGCTCGGCGAGCTGCACGGTGATCGGCAGGACCACCGCTCCGCTATAGCCCACGGTTTCGAGACCTAGCACCGAAAACCGCTCCGGCGCCGGCCAGGCAATGGCGGCGCTGGCGAGGTTCCCCGAGCCCGTCCAGTCAAGGCGCGGCGGAAAGCCGGCATCGCCGGGCGAGCGCCAGTAGATCTTCCAATGGGGTGCGAGTTGGAATTCGAGACCGAGCATCATGCTCAACGAAGCGCCCGTCGTGGGCGCCGCGGCGATCAGCCGGACCTTGCCTTGCGCCGTCGTAAACCAGGGCGAGGCCGCGTCGGCGCGCGCCACGCCCGGCAGAAGCAGGACGAAGAGCGCCATAACCAGAGCGTCGCCGATACGCTTGATGCGCAATCGATTCATACGCGCCTTATATAGGTTCGCGGCGGCCTGCCAAGTCTCACAAAATCGTCAGCTCCAGCTGTCCTGCACCGTCGCTGTTGACCTTGCCAAGGGTGCTTGCATGCCGCGCCCGGCTCGCCTATGTGAAAGTAAGAACAATGGAGCGCGACAATGACATCGCTCTCAGGCCAATTGCTCATCGCCATGCCGCAAATGCAAGATCCGCGCTTTATGCGCAGCGTGATTTTTATGTGCGCGCACAACGCGGAGGGCGCGATGGGATTGGTCGTCAACAAGATCGTCGAACAACCTTCGCTTAACGAGCTGCTGCGCCAGCTCGGCATCGCACCCGACGGCTTTGTCGGCGCGCAAGTTCACTTCGGCGGACCGGTCGAGCAAGGCCGTGGCTTCGTGCTGCATTCGGCCGACTACACCGAGGAAGCAACGCTCGTCGTGGGCGGCCGCGTCGGGCTAACCGCAACCACCGACATATTGCGCGCGATCGGTCGCGGCGCGGGCCCGCGCCGCAGCTTGTTCGCGCTGGGTTATGCCGGTTGGGGACCCGGTCAGCTCGATGCCGAGATTCAGGCAAATGGCTGGCTCCATGTCGATGCCGACGATGAGCTCATCTTTGATCATGGCACGGACGACAAATGGCGTCGCGCCATCGGCAAGATCGGGGTCGATCCCGCCGCGCTGTCCGGCGACGCTGGGCATGCATAGATCTCGGCGCGCGGCGTGTCGGCTTGGCCGGAAGTCCGCTCAGGTATAACCTGACGCCGCGCAAACGAGCGCAAGGGAGGGACGATGCGCGGAATGTCGGGTGCGGCGGCGGTGCTTGCGGCGGCGCTGCTATGGACGCCGATCGCGGCGGCTGCCGAGGTCCGAGTGCTGAGCGTCGGCGCGGTGCAATACGCGCTGAAGGCGATCGCCGCCGACTATGCCAAGGAGAGCGGCGACGAGGTGGTGTTCACCATCGGCTCGCCGGCCATCGTTACCGACAAGCTCAAAGCCGGCGAGACCAGCGACGTGCTGATCATGTCGGTGCCGGCAATGGACGTCTTCGAGCCGACCGGCGGATTGCGCGCAGGCTCGCGCCGGAAGCTCGCCCGCACCGGCATTGGCGTCGCAATGCGCGACGGCGCTCCGGTTCCTGATCTGGCGAGTGCGGAATCGTTCAAGCGCGCGATGCTCGGCGCGCGCTCGATCGCTTTCGGCGATCCGGCGATCCCGTATCAGAGCGGCGCGGTGGCGGCCGCCATTCTCGAAAGCGCCGGGATTCTCGATCAGGTAAAGGGCAAGGTCAGACACGAGGCCCTGGTTCCCGGGCAGGAGCTCATCGCCAAGGGCGAGATCGAGTTGGGGCTCTTCAACGTGAGCGAAATCAAGAGCGCGAAGCTCGCCGGGCCAGTGCCGGCCCCGTTGCAGCGCTACACCCCGTACGAAGCCGCGGTCATGACGAAGGCCGCAGCGCCCGAGCGCGCCCAGTCATTCATCGCGTTCATCGCCGGCCCAGCGGCACAGCAGCGCTGGCGGGAGGCCGGATTCGAGGCGGTCGCGGCGGGCGGGAATTGAGATTCACGGGTCGGCGCGCCGCTCGCGCCAAGCGGACAAATGCTTAGGCGTTTTTCGGCCATTCGCTCGCGAGCAGGCCGAACAAGACGTGGTCCTGCCATTTGCCGTCGATGCAGAGATATTCGCGCGCATAGCCCTCTTCGCGAAACCCGGTCTTCAGCAGGAGGCCGCGGCTCGGCGCGTTATGCGGCAGGCAGGCAGCCTCGACGCGATGAAGACGCAGCCGCTCGAAGGCGAATCGGAGCGATAATTCGAGTCCTTCGGTCATGAAGCCCTGGCGCGCGAAACGCTGGCCGATCCAGTAGCCGATGCTGCAGGATTCGGCGACGCCGCGGCGTACGTTGGTGAGGCTGATTCCGCCGACGAGCGCCCTATCCTCGAGGCGGAAGAGCAGGAACGTATAGCCCTGGTCGCTGTGCCATTCGAGCGCATAGCGCGCGAGGCGACGCTTGAACGCCGCGCGCGAGAGCGCGTCGTCGCTCCAGGTCGGCTCCCAGGGCGCGAGGAAAGCGCGCGACGCGCTGCGCAGCTCGGCCCATTGCTGCCAATCGTTGCGATCGGGCGCGCGCAACTCGGCGCGTCTTCCGGCGAGGCGAAAGGGCGGCGGCGCCGTCCCGAACAGCCGTTGCAGTCTTAAAAGATCGAGCGCCACCCCCTCGCCCCTGACAATGTCCGTTTAGGCTCTCAATCGATCGGCGAAGAGCGCCAGCGGCTCGAGCTTCCCGACCGGGCCGAGCGCGGCGAGC
>Ga0187825_10000297_pt1 | contig 11311 bp, 7 predicted proteins | sample NC_wetland_sal_i_11_FD_132421 | JGI IMG/M metagenome (GOLD analysis project Ga0187825, IMG submission 132421) | Wetland sediment microbial communities from Neuse River Estuary, North Carolina, USA - SourceSoil_5 | ecosystem: Environmental > Aquatic > Freshwater > Wetlands > Sediment | place... | reverse complement strand
GCTCCAACTTTTTGTTTACCGTGTCATCGGTTTCGCCGAAGTACTGCCGGCGCTCGGAGTGGCCGATGATCACGTGCGTGCAGCCGCAGGCCAGCAACATGGGCGCGGAAATTTCGCCGGTGAAGGCGCCTTCCTTTTCCCAATACATGTTCTGGCCGCCAATGGCGACGTTCGAGCCGTGCGCCGCCTCCACCGCCGCCGCGATGCAAACGAATGGTGGACACACCGCGATTTCGTCGCGTTTATGACCCGCGGCCAGGGGCAGAAAAGCGCGGAAGAAGTCGCGCGCCTGGTCGGGCGTTTTGTACATCTTCCAGTTGGCGGCAATCAGTTTTTTGCGTGGCATTGATTCTCAGATTTCCTCGCCCGGCCTCGGGCGCGTCTGAAGGGTGCGTTTTGATCCTGGCAATCAGCGATTCTGCTGCGAATTGGAGGGGACCAGCTGGAAATTCACCACGATGCGGGTTTCGCTTTCCACCGCGCGGCCGCGCACCGTGCGCGGATGGTAGCGCCAGCCTCGCACCGCGTCCAGCACCGAGTCCGCCAGCAGCGGGTCGCCGCTGACCACCCGAATGTGGCGCAGGAAGCCGTGCGTGCCAATGGTCGCTTCCAGCACCACTGGACCCTGAATGCGGTTGGCCCGCGCCGCCGCCGGATACACCGGATCCACCCGGCGCAGCAGTTGCTCACCTTCGCGCGTGCCCCGCATCACCACCGCCGGCCGTGTGTCGCTGGCGCCTTCTCCCGTGCGCGGCAATTCTTCCACCACGTCCAGCACGGAGCTGTCTCCGGGAGTGGTGGCCGCATCGCCGGAAGAAGAGTCGGTTGGCGCGCTGTTGGTTTGCGCCGCCTGTGTCGCGGAGCCCGCCGCCTGCGCCGGCGTGGAAGGCGAGCTGCTGCCCAGCAGCCAGATCAGGAGAAACAACAGCAGCACAGAGGCTCCCCCGGCCAAATACAAGCTGCGCTGGTTAGTTCGCTTGCGTCCATTTGCCGCCGCTGCCGGACGCTGCGGCCACAGCTTGCCGTTCGCCGCTTTCACCGGCACCGGGCCGGCGGGCTGAGCCATGCGCGTTAACGTGGTTCGTGCGGCAGCGTTGCTCGGCGCCGTCCGCGCCGCCGTCCCGTTTCCCGGAGCGGCCGGCGGCGTCGCTACCGGCTTGGGCACGGCCGGCCGAAGCGGCGCGGGGGCCGGCGAAGCCGCTCTGGATGACGAACCCGGAGCGGCGCCTTGAAGCGGTGTCTTTCCTGCCGGCCGCTTCCACCGCCGCGGAGCTTCCATGCCAAACAGGGCGCAGTCGGCGGCCAGCGCTTCCACGTCAATCTTGCCTTTTGCCGCTGCTGTAGCTTTGCCATTGCCCGGAGCGGCCCCGTTATTGGATTTAAGCGCCGGACCTGTGCTCGCAGCCCCGGAACCGTTCCCCGAGCCGTTCACGGGAACCGGCTGTGGCTGTGCCTCCGCCTCCGCCGGCATAATACGCAGCGCCAGATTGCCCGCGCTTGCCACTTCTTGTGCCGGGAAGGCGGGCGCCGGCACCGGTTGCGGCTCGCGTGCCAGCACCGGACCTGCCGGCACCGCCGCCGCCGCCGGCTCTTCTCTCGTCAAACGGTGTGCAGCAGCTCGGTCAATAGGGAGTTCCTGCCTCGCCCGAGCCGCAGCCGGCATTTCTTTGGCTTCCGCCGGGTCTTCATCAGCGGGCGGCTCCTGCCGCACCGTCTCCTCTGCCGTTTTCTCCGCCGGAACTGAAGGTGAACTCGCCTCTGCCGCGGCCTCAGCCTCCGGCGAACTTCCAACCGGGGCGGTCGGTGCGCTGGCCGCGGGCGGACTGGCTGCGGTGCCGGCTTGCTCGCTGGCAACCGGCGTGGGCGCACTGGACGCCGCAACCCTTGGCACGCTGGCCGCAGGCGCCGGAACGGATACTGCCTCCGCCGGCACGCGACTGGAGAGCTCCGCCGAACTCCCCACCGCGGCCGTCGGCGCGCTGGCCACAGGTGCCGGCGGAATGGCGGCGCTGGCGGCTTGCTCACTGGCAACCGGCGCCGGTGGACTGGCCACCGCTGCCGGTGCCGAACTGAAAGCTGCCTGCTCTTCCTTCTGCGTGCGCAGACCCTCGAAATCCAGGTCGGCGGAAACTTCCGCCACCAGCTCGGGCCCAATGCTCCTCTGCGACATGGCAAATCCCAGCGACAGGGCGTTGAAGCACAGGTTGTTGATGTTGCGCGGAATGCCTTCGCTGCGCTCCACCAGCAGGGCGCGTGCCTGGGGCGTGAACAGCGGCGGCCCGCAATAGCCCGCCACCCGCAGCCGGTGGTCAATGTAGCGGTTCACTTCCGCCGCGCTTAGCGGCTCCAGCCGCACCAGGTGGGAAATGCGCTGCCGCAGCTGCAGCAGGGCGGGCGAGGCCAGGCGCTCCGCCAGCTCCGGCTGCCCGGTCAGGATGATGTGCAGCAGCTTGGCGCGCGGTGTTTCAAAATCGGAAAGCAGCCGCACCGTCTCCAGCACGCTCACGTCCAGGTTCTGCGCCTCGTCCACCACCGCGATCACTTTTTTGCCCGCCCGCGCCTCCCTTGCCAGCAGCTGCCCGAACTGGTCCTGCAGGCGCACGAAATCCGTCTCTCCGGTGTCCGCTCCCAGTTCCGTCATCAGGTAGCGCAGAAACTCCCGCGAATCGCACTGGGTCAGAAAAATAAAGGCGGTGCGCGCCGCCGCGGAGTAGCGTTCCAGAAGATGAAACAGAAGCGTGGTTTTCCCCATGCCCGGCCGGGCGATCAGCGCGGTGAAGCCCCGCCCCGAGCGGATGCCGTACTCCAGTGTGGCTTGCGCCTCCTGGTAGGTCGCGCTGGGATACAAAAAGCGGGGGTCCGGCGTTGCTCCGAACGGTTCTTCCCGCAGGCCATAGAATTTCAGGTACATGCTCTTGATCAGCGAGCGGCGCGCGCGGGCAGGTTCATTTTCACCGGCTCAACTTGGGCGGCATCAATATCCAGGGCCACTGAGCGCATTATGAGATCTACAGATACTACCACGCGCGGCCTGCCCCGCCGCCGCAGCAGAATCCCCTGCAGTCCTTCCATTGGCCCGCTGGTGATGCGTACCCTCTGTCCCACCCTGAGATACGGGTGAGGCTCGGCTTCAATGCCTTTGCGCAGCGCATTGCGCATAATTTCTATTTCATCCTGGGGCAGAGCCGCCGGCACTCCCTTGAATCCCACCAGTCGCACCACCCCGGGCACTTGTAATACCTGCAAGCGGTCGCACAACGCTATGTGCACAAATAAGTAGCCGGGAAAAAGCGGCAACTGCACCTTGAAGCGTCCGTTTTTCCACGTGCGCACCGTTTCATAGAGCGGCAGAAAATGCTCTACCGTGCGCTTTTCTAGCGTCTCCGCCACCACTTTCTCGTGCCGCGACCGGGTGTAAGCCGCGTACCACTGCGTCTGTGTGCCCGCCGTGGCTGGCGCCTCACTCTCACCCCCGCCCGCCCTCTCCCGGTTTTCCAGTTGCAACCCGACTGCCGAACCCATGAATCCTTACCCCTTTATGTTGCCCTTCCCGCCCCGTTGTCGAAGGCGGTTCCGCCTTTACTAAACTACCCCGTTTGCGCATCTAGCTACAACTGGATGCTCGTCTCCAAACCGGCGCTGGCTGGGTACGGCTGTCGGGGCAGGAAGGATGGCAAAGGGGTTGAGGCAGAATTCGGCAAGGTTGAGGCAAAAATGGAGTCCAACGCACTAGAGAAGAACAGCCTCAACGCCCAACCGCGATTAAGTCTGGCTTCTCTATGTGTCGAACCGGGGGTTCAATAACCGGATGGTTTGCAAGCAGTTACAGCCTTTACACTTAGCGGGATTAAGCGCACCATAGTAACCTTGTGCGGCCTTACCGCCGTGATATGGTTGTCATGCAGGTAGCGTCGCAAAAATCAGCTGTTGTTTTCCCTGGTACATAGCGCCAGGTTGGGCAATTTTCTTGTAGGCCGCAGGGCGCCGCCAGTACAATTCGCTGCAACAGGAGCAGGCCCGGTGTCGGTACACGCAGTTCCACAATCGGAGAAAGCCATCAGCGTGCTGGTGGCCGATGAGAACCGCATGGCCTGCCAGTTGCTCACCAGTTCCCTGCAGCGCAACAATAACTTCCGCGTGGTCGGTTGTGCTACCAGCATGAGCGAGGTCATGGGCTTCCTGCAGCAGGAGGAAGCGCAAGTGGCGGTCATCAGCGCCAACCTGCAGGATGGTTCCCTCAGCGGCTTCCAGCTATTGCGCGAGCTGCGCGCCTCCCATCCCCGCACCCGCACCATCCTCCTGCTGGATTCTTCCGACCGCGACCTGGTGGTGGACGCCTTCCGGGGTGGAGCCCGCGGCATTTTCTGCCGCTCTCAATCCTTCAAAATGCTCTGCAAATGCATTGTGTGCGTGCACCAGGGCCAGATCTGGGCCAACAATGGCGAACTGCAGTTCGTGCTGGAAGCCCTCGGCCAGGTGGCGCCCCTCCACATTGTCAACGCCAAGGGCAAGAGCCTGCTCAGCAAACGCGAGGAACAGGTGGTCTCCTGCGTCGCTGAAGGCCTCACCAATCGCGAGATTGCCAAGCAGCTCAATTTGAGCGAGCACACGGTTAAGAATTATCTCTTCCGCATTTTCGATAAGCTGGGCATCTCCGGCCGCGTCGAGCTCGTGCTCTACGCGCTCAGCCACCGCGAAGGTGAAGGGGAAAACGCCACCCCCCCTCCCCAGCCGGCGCGCAAAAATCCCTCCCGCGAGCATGCCGAGGAAGTGCGCGGCACCTTGATGGTTGACTGAGCTTCCTTCCCGCTCCCTTGCCCCGCTTTCTCAGCCCTTTCCCGAACCTTGCAAATCACTTACATCCTCTTTGCCCCGGCAAGATAATGACGCAGTGCAATTTAGTACTGGACGACGCACCCCGCGCGGGACCATGATGTACAGCTCTGGCCCGTGTACGGTGCGGAGTGCGGCACAGCTCACATGCACGAACCGGAACGTCGCAAAAGCCGCCGCTTTCCCCTGAGGCAGCCCGCTTTCGTTCGCCCACTCGAGGGCGAAGCCGATTCCTTCTCCGCCGTCACCCAAAACGTCAGCAAGGACGGTGTGCTTCTCTTGGCCGAAAAGACGCTGCCCGTGGGCCTGCGCACAGAACTGGTCCTGGTGCTGGAATCCCGCCTGGAGCGCAGCATCCGCCTCAGCGGCACCGGCGAAGTAATTCGGGTGGACGAAATTACTCCCCAGAGCAGGTACGCCATCGCCTTCCGCTGTGACCAGGCCTTCTCCCTCATGGATTAGCGCCCGCCTCCGTCCTGATCTTTCAGCGCTTCAACAGGGCAAGAGCCGAAAACGCCGCACCTTCCTGTCCCACCCTCGCTTAAGGCCGCGCTTCGAACACCAGGTTGAAGGGCGTCTGGGCGGCGCGCCGGAAGCGCGTGAAGCCCGCGGCGGTAACCACTTTGCGAATGCATTCCTCGCCCGCTTGCGCGCCCAATCCCGCGCCTACCTCTTGGGCCAGCGACGCGGGCGTGCAGATCATGGTGGAAGCGGAATAGAACACCCGCCCGATGGGATTGTGATTTTCCTCCGGCCGGTCATTGGCGAAGGGCTCCACGATCATCCAGCTTCCATCTTTCTTCAGTGTGGACAGCACATGCTTGGCCGCGCCCGTGGGATCGCCCATGTCGTGCAGGCAATCGAAAAATGTGACCAGGTCGTAGCCGCCGTTGCCGGGATAGCTCTTGGAGCTGGCCACCTCGAAGCTGATCTGGTCCAGCAGGCCGTCCCGCCCAGCCACGTGCCGGGCATATTCAATGGAACCGCTGTGGTAGTCGAATCCGTAAAACCGCGACTTGGGAAAGGCTTTGGCCATGAGCGTCGTGGAAGCGCCATGCCCGCAGCCCACGTCGGCCACCGCGGCCCCCGCCTTCAGCTTTTCCTTCACCCCTTCCAGAGCCGGAATCCACGAGCTCAGCAGGTTGTCCTCGTAGTTGGGGCGGAAGAAGCGCTCGGTGCCGAAGAATAGGTTGGTGTCGTGTTCGTGCCAGCCCACTCCCTCGCCGGTGCGGAAAGCCTGCGTGATCTTGGGTTCATCCTTGAAGCAGGAGGAGATGATATGAAAAGCGCCCGGCAAGTCGTGCACCGTCAGCGCGAAGGCCTGTTCGGGTGGCAGTTGGTATCGCCGGGTGGCGGCGTCATACACCACATAGCCGCTGGCCGCGTTGGCGTTCAGCCACTCTCGCACGTAGCGCTCGGTGGTGTTGGTCTTCTCCGCCAGTTCGGCGGAACTCAGCCAGCCCGCGCCCGCCATGGCTTTGTACAGCCCCAGTTTGTCGCCCACCACCACCAGGGTGGCATGCATGGCGGCGCCCATGTCCATCACCGCCTTCTGCATGAAGGCGTTTAGCTTCGATTCGTCTAACTGCGCAGCTTTCCCCGAAGTTGCCATCATCTTTCTCCCCCAAACGCTCGATTGGGCGGGATTGTATCGGGTTCGCCTGCCGGGTTCAATGTGGTGCCAAGGCATGACCTTGTGGCGCGGGCGCCCTCGCCCGCGTGCCACTGCCACGCCCCATCGTGGAGCGCCCAGGCTTCAGACCGGCGAATAGGAGGGTTTGGAAACTGGGCTTCGGCCCCCCGCTTCGCTGTGCGCCACCCGTGCCGCAAATTTCATGGGTCCACACCAGATCAACTGCGCATCTTACCCGCGGAGGGCAATCATGCGTCTCAAAACAGCGGTGGGAATTGGCGCGGGAGTTACGGCGGGGATGGCCACTCTGGCCGGCGTCGGCGTGGGGCTGGCAGGTTGGAAACTGTATCAGCGGGTGCGTTCCGGAGAAAGCCTGGCCGGCAAGGTGGTCCTGATCACCGGCAGCTCGCGCGGCCTCGGCCTGGCCCTGGCAGAGGAGTTTGCTGCGCAAGGCGCCCGGCTGGTTATCTGTGCCCGCGACCAGCGCGAACTGGAAGCGGCGCGCGCCCGGCTGGCAGCCATGACCACCGAGGTCCTCGCCGTCACCTGCGACGTGGGCGTGCAGGATGAGGTGCAGTCCCTGATCAACGCGGCCACGGCCCGCTTCGGGCACATTGACGTGCTGGTGAACAACGCCGGTGTCATCCAGGTGGGCCCGCTCCAAGCGCAAACCCTGGTGGACTTCCAGGAAGCCATGGACGTGATGTTCTGGGGCACGGTGTACCCCACTCTGGCGGTGCTGCCCCAGATGAAGCAGCGGGGCAGCGGCCATATCGCCAACATCACTTCCATTGGGGGCAAAGTAAGCGTGCCCCACCTGCTGCCTTACAGCTGCGCCAAGTTCGCGGCCGTGGGATTTTCTGAAGGCTTGCGGGCGGAACTGGGGCGGCACGGCATCAAGGTCACGACCGTTGTGCCCGGTCTGATGCGCACCGGATCGCACCTCAATGCCTATTTCAAGGGCAAGAACGAAGACGAGTTCACCTGGTTCAGCCTGGGAGCTACGCTGCCGGTTTCGGCGATGAGTGCGCGCCGGGCCTCGCGCCGCATTGTGGCCGCCATTCGTCGCGGCCAGGCGGAGCTCATCCTGACTCCCCAAGCCAAAGCCCTGGCGCTCATTCATGGCCTGGCCCCGGGCGCCACCGCCGACCTTCTTGGGTTGGTGAACCGGGTATTGCCGCGGGCCGAGGGCGAGGGCCGCGAGCGCCATTTGGGTCGGGAAAGCGAAACCCGGGTCACGCGCTCCATGCTCACCGCGTTGGGACGCAAGGCGGCTCGTGAACTCAATCAGGAAAAAGCCGGCGTCGCGGGCACCGGGGGAGCGAACTCGAGCGCCCAGCCGGCTTAAGCACGCCAGCACAGGTTCCGTGTGGGCACAGGCGCCCTCGCCTGTGCGGGCGAGCGAAGCTCGCCTCTCTGCCTTGCACCGCCCGCTACCAATTTCCACCTACCCACTACCAACTACCACCTACCACCTACCACCTACCAACTACCACCTACCAACTCCCGCTCCTACTGATTCACTATCCCCACCGCCCACGCCTGCGTCCCGTCGTACACAAACGCCTGTGCCGAGCACTTGCTTGGCTGCAGCCCCACCGTCATCCCGCCCTTCACATTGCTGGGCCACGCGAAGTTATGGTTTCCCACCGCGTCCTGGCACAGCACAAAGCTCATAATCTGCCCGGCGGCCCCGTTGGCCAGCGTCGAACTCGTCACATCTCCAGTCAGTGTCATCTTGAACGTGCTCGCCGTTCCTGCATCGAAGCTCGGCGTCGCCGAATACGCCACGCTGCTGAACCCTGCCTGCGCAAACGCGCTGGCATGTTTCCCGTCCACCAGGTCGCTGTTCAGATTGCTCACCACTCCCGTGTCCGTCACCCCCGCTATTTTCGGCGTGTTCAGCTTGTAGGCCCCGGAGATGGTCACATCTCCGTTGGAGAATGTTGCCGCCCCGTTGTTCGCAATCGAGAGCCGGCTCGTTACGGTCCCCCCCTGCCCGATGCGGAAGTTCACCGACGACGCCGCATCGTTGCCCGCGTCAAAATACAGGCTGCCCTTGAACGACGAGGCCGAATTGCTGAATATCTGAAAATTCGCGTCCGCCGGTGCCCCGCTCGTTCCCGCCGTAAACGTGCCCAGCCGCAGCGCCTTCCCCGGCACTCCGATATCCAGCGTGCTGGGGCTGGCTTTGATGGTCAGTGTGCCCGCCGTGCCCCCCGCCACCGCCACCGACGTTCCCACGTAAACGTTACGGATCTCGTGCGCGCCGTCGCCGATGTCGGACAGGTTGTCATTCGGCGGCAATAGAGGCCAGCTCGCCGTTGTGCTTTGGTCCGGGCCGCATTGCATGCTCCCGTCGGCCGCGAACCCGGTCATCTTGTCGCTTCCGCTGCACAGCAGGGCGCTGCCTGTGCCCTTTACCCCGCCCAGCGTGCTTGCCGTCAACGCCGGTACTGAGCTCAGGAAATCACTCGCGTGCTTGCCGTCCACCAGGTCGGAATTCAGATTGCTCACCACCGTGCTGTCGCTGATCCCCGTAATCTTCGGCGTGCTCACGGAAGTTCCCGCGAATAGCGTGCGCAGCCGGTGCGTGCCATCGCCAATGTCGGAAAGATTGTCGTTCGGCGGCAGCAGCGGCCAGCTCACCCCTCCTCCTCCTCCCGTCTGGTCGGCCCCGCATGTCAGCGCATGACTGCTGGAGTTGTACAGCAGCTTGTCGCCGCTTCCCGAACATCCGTTTGTGCCCGTGGTCGGCAGCGACCACCATGAAGCCGGCCCGCTGCTGCCCCCGGTCTTGCCCAGCAGCTTGTCGCCGCTTCCCGCGGAGCTTCCCAGCCATCCCAGGTCCAGCACCGGGCTGCTCCCCGCTTGCGGCACCAGCCCCGCCGAAGGTGTCGCGCTCAGTGCCGTGTTCGGCACCAGACCCGCCGCGGTCACATCCACGTAGTGCCGCGTGCTCGCCTGCAGCGGCGCTGTAGGATCGGCGGCCAGGGTCAGCGGCCCCGTCATGGCATCCCCGTTTTTCCTTACGTACGAACCCTCTCCCACATTCACCACCGCCGCGTCCACATAGGCCTTGTTCACCACATCCCCGTTTCCTACCGGAGTCGGCACGCTCGGCGCTACCGTGAATTGCTTGAATCCGTTGATGACCTCCGTCCCCTCCCGATGCACCACCGCCGCGTCGTTCGCTTTCCCCGCCGCTACGCTGTCCACGTACTCCCGCGTCACCATCTGCACCGCCATCGAACTCGGCGCCAGCCGGCTGCGGATCGCCGCTATCGTTGCCGGCGAACTCGCCGGCACCACCCAGTACTCCGTGTTCGTCGTGCCGTCATCCAGTTTCAGCACGACTTTGTAGTACGTTCCTGCCGGATTCCCTCCCGCGTTCGGCGCCAGCTCAATCTGCACCTCTCCGTTTGTTCCCAGGGCGGCGTCCAGGGTTCCCGCCGCCACCGGCTTGTTGTCCGCCGTGGTGAATGCCGGCCAGGAAATCAGCAGCGTTCCCCGTGCCGGTCTCCCGTCCGCCCGGTACAGCACGTCGTTGATCGTCGTCATCGCCGGCGTGCTGCCGCGCGCGCTCATGGCCGCCATCACCAGCAGCCAGCAAAAAAGCCGCCCTGTCCGGCGGCGTATCTTCGCCATACGCTTCTCGCTCCCCTGCCAATCCCCGGGTCCAAAATCTTCCTCGCCGGCTTCCCACGCGGGGGCCCCCGCCCGCCTGCCGGCCAAAACAAAAAGGGGACACGCCCTCTCGGCGTATCCCCCGGCTTCTGCTCTCTATTTTCAGGATACCAAATTCACGCCCTATTCCGTGACTTCCGCCCGCTCGCTTTTGTCCTGTGCCGCGAGCAACTTGCGCCAGATTTCACTGCCCGCTCCTCTTGACACCCTTGGCCTTCCATTCCGCCCAAACCAATCCTGCACTTCCCGAAATCTTCCTCTGTGTCCTTCGTGTTCTCTGTGGTGAAAGCCTTGTGCGCTCATTGCGAAGGCGCCGGAGCGGCGGCAACTGCGCCCGCCGGAATGTTCAGGGCCTGGTCCAGGCGCAACTTCATGCCCGACTGGGCCGGAATTTCCACGTCCTTGCCCTGCGTAGCCAGCACATAGCCGCCGCCGGCGATGGCCCCGATCGCCAATCCCTTCAAAGCGCTGCCAAAAATCAAACCCGCCACGGTGCCCAGTCCGGCGCCAATGCCCACGTCCTTCGCGACTGTCTTGCCGCCGGTGCTGGAGGTGACTTCGCCCTCGCTGCCGGCTTTTTTGTCATGCACCGAGAGGAGAGTGGCTTCCAGCGGAAAAGAGCGGTGGCTGGGCAGGGTCATGTCCTTGAAACGGAACGCCAGGCGTCCCTTGCCGCGCACCATGGGCAGGGTCTTGCCCTGCTCGGATTCGGTGACTTCGCCGTTGATGACGGTGCCGGCGGGAATGGCAACCGCGCCGCTGGCGTCGCGCACCGGCTGGGCTACCACGGCGGTAAAGGTGTCGCCCGTTTTGGCCGTCTTGCTGGAGAGCGCGTCCTGCAGGGTAGCGTCAATTTCCGTGCCCGCGGGGATGGTCAGGTGGGCGGCTGCCGCCTGGGTGGCTGTCGCTTGTCCGGCGGGAGCAGCCGGGCGGCTCTGCAGTTGCGGAGTGCCGGAGGCAAGCGCCTGCGGCGACTGGTCGAAAACCGGCTGTGCCCCGGCGGCCACGGTCTGGAAGCGCGCTTCCTGGTTGCGGGTGTCCTGTCCCGTATCCACCTGGAAAAAATAAGTGCTGCCCGCCTGCAGGCCGGAAAGATGCACCCGGTGATAGGTATTGGCGCCGGGTTCCTCCGCGGTTTGCGAGAGCGCGGTCTGGCTG
>Ga0187825_10000296_pt1 | contig 11313 bp, 8 predicted proteins | sample NC_wetland_sal_i_11_FD_132421 | JGI IMG/M metagenome (GOLD analysis project Ga0187825, IMG submission 132421) | Wetland sediment microbial communities from Neuse River Estuary, North Carolina, USA - SourceSoil_5 | ecosystem: Environmental > Aquatic > Freshwater > Wetlands > Sediment | place... | reverse complement strand
TGGCTGCGATGCGGGCGATTGTGGGGCCTGCACGGTTCTGCTCGACGCCGACCCGGTCTGCGCCTGCCTGGTTCCCGCTGCGCAAGCCGATGGGCACGCCATCACCACCGTCGAGGGCCTCGCTTCCCGGCCGCCACTGCATGACAGGCTGCAGTGCTCCTTCCTGACCCACGGTGCTGCGCAATGCGGAGCCTGCACTCCGGGAATGCTGGTTGCCGCCACCGCACTGTTGGAGAAAAACGCACAGCCTTCCGAGACAGAAGTCCTCGATGCCATGGGGGGGATTCTGTGCCGTTGCACGGGCTACCGCAAAATCGTTACCGCAGTACTCGAGGCCGGAAATGCACAAAGCGTGCAGGCCTCTCCTAGGGCCGGAAAGGCCGTCGGTTCCCGGCTGGTTCGTCTGGATGGCCAGCGGAAGATCGATGGGACGGAAATCTACGGCGCCGACGAAACTCCAGAAGATTCGCTTACCGTTCACGTCATTCGCTGTCCCCATCATCGCGCGAAGTTCTCATTGGGTGACTTGGACGCATTCGTCGCCAAACATCCCGGCGTTCACGCCGTCTTCACTGCCCGCGATGTGCCCGGAGAAAACCGCTACGGAGTAATTCCGCGGTTTGCCGATCAACCGGTGTTTGCGGAATCCGAGGCGCGATTTCGTGGCGAGGCAGTCGCCATGGTAGTCGGGGAGGAAGCCGCGATCGAAGCCCTGGATCCAGCGAGTTTCCCGGTCCAGTGGGAACCGCTCGAGCCGCTCACGACCATGGAAGCCGCCCTCGATTCGGGCAATGACCTGCTCCACGCCAACCGTGAGCAAAATATATTGACTGGCGGCCGAGTCGTTCGCGGCGATGTGGAACGTGCGCTCGGGGAAGCGGATGTGGTCGTCGAGGATGCGTACGAAACGGGATTCGTCGAGCACGCCTACATCGAACCAGAAGCCGGATTTGCACGCCGTGTGGGCGATACCATCGAGGTTCAGGCCTGCACTCAGTCCCCGTACATGGACCGAGCGGATATCGCCAAGATTCTCGGCATTGCGCCGGAAGCCGTTCGCATCATCCCAACGGCTGTCGGCGGTGGCTTCGGGTCGAAGCTGGACCTGTCCATCCAGCCTTTTATCGCGCTCGCAGCCTGGCACCTGAACCGGCCGGCACACATGGTGTATTCGCGCTTCGAGTCGATCCTTTCGACCACCAAGCGGCACCCTGCGAAGATGCGTCTGCGGGCGGGCGCATCGCGCGACGGAAAGCTCCTCGCTCTTGATTTCAAGGCTGACTTCAACACCGGCGCTTACTCTTCATGGGGACCAACGGTCGCCGCCCGAGTTCCCGTGCATGCTTCTGGTCCTTACAAAGTTCCGAACTACCGTGCCATCACGCGAGCCGTGCACACGCACCTCGTGCCGGCCGGCGCGTTTCGTGGATTTGGGGTTCCACAGACTGCCATCGCCCAGGAACAGGTCTACGATCAACTTGCCGATCGAATCGGCATGGATCGCCTGGAATTCCGCATTCTGAACGCCCTGGAACATGACTCACCCACAGTCACGGGACAAGTTCTCGGCGAAGGTGTGGGCATTCGCGCCTGCCTGGAAGCTCTGCGCTCGAAATGGGCTGCCGCTCGACAAGAAGCAGCGGCATTCAATGCCCAAACGCACGGCCCGATCCGCCACGGAGTAGGTGTCGCGGGCATGTGGTACGGCTGCGGAAACACTTCCCTGCCCAACCCTTCGACGGTACGGGTCGGGTTGAAGGCCGACGGACGGATCGCACTCCATCAGGGCGCAGTCGATATCGGCCAAGGCTCGAATACGATCGTCACGCAAATTTGCGCCGACGCCATGCAGGTAGCCATCGAGCGCTTCGATCTGGTTTCCGGCGACACGGCGATCACGCCCGATTGCGGCAAGACATCGGCATCAAGGCAGACGTTCGTCACGGGGAAGGCCGCAGCCATGGCCGGAGCAAAGCTGCGCGTGGCCATGCTTTCCCTCGCCAAGGCGAATGAAGCGTATGATCTTTCCCTCGGCGACGGCCAAATCATCGCCAAGCACCACGATGAGGAACATATTGTTTCCTTGAAGAATCTTCCGCTGGATCGCCACGGCTACGTCCTGACCGCAGAAGCAACGTTTGATCCGCCCACCAGCCCGCTTGACGAGAACGGACAAGGCGTGCCCTACGCCGTCTACGGATTCGGCGCGCACATGGCGGAGGTCGCTGTCGACACGGAGTTGGGTACCGTGAAGGTCCTCAAGATCATCGCTGCCCACGATGTAGGCCGGGCCATCAATCCCACACTGATCGAAGGGCAGATCGAAGGCGGAGCCGCACAGGGACTCGGCCAGGCGTTGATGGAAGAGTTCTTCCCCGGCAAGGGCGAGAACCTGCACGACTATCTCATCCCGTCGATCGGCGATTTGCCTCCGATCGAATCGATCCTGATCGAAGACCCGTCCCCCATCGGCCCGTTCGGCGCAAAAGGGATCGGCGAGCAGGCCGTGATCCCGACCGCACCCGCGATTCTCAACGCCATCTTCGACGCAACTGGCGTGCGCATCCGCCGTGTTCCCGCCACACCCGACCGCGTGCGAGCAGCGATCCTCGAAGCTCGCAAGAACGGAGGCCATCGTGCCTGACGACGATGCCATCCGTTGCGACGCCTGCCCCGTGCTCTGCTACATCAAGCCGGGCCGGCTCGGTTCCTGCGACCGCTATGGCAATCGCGACGGGCAACTTGTGCGCGTCGACCCCCACGTTGTGCTGGACCGCGCCCTTTCCCGCGGCGAATCGGTAGTCGCATTCCTTGACCGCGAGAAAGACTGGGATGGCAATATCGTGGGCGGCAGCGGGACGTTTGTGACCGCAATCGGCGCGGGCACCACCTATCCCGATTACAAGCCGGCCCCCTTCATCATTTCGTCGCAGGTCGAAGGCGTCGACATGGTCACTGTGGTGACCGAAGGCATATTCAGTTATTGCGGCGTGAAGGTGAAGGTCGACACCGACCGCCATCTCGGTCCCGAGCGCAACATCGTGCGGGCGCAGGGCGAGCCCGTCGGCCACGTCACTACCAGCGAATATGGGTCGCAGATGTTGTCGCTTGGGGGTGTGCGGCACCTCACTGGCGGAAGCCGCAAAGAAGGCACGGTCACCTGCGACACGCTGCTGACTCTGTGTAACGGTGGCCCTGTCGAGCTAACCGTCGACGAGGGCGCCAAGGTCGTCGTGCAAGCCGGCAAGCCGCCCATCATCGATACGGTTCGCGAAGAACGCATGCGCGTGGGCTGCGGATCGGCGACCATCGGCATGTTCGCCAAGCAGTGGTACGGGAAAGTGGACGATGTAGTGGTCGTCGACGATCACATCACCGGCGTGCTTTCCGAGCACCAGGCCGGCAAGTTGTTGGGCGTGCCTGAGACCGGAATCAAAATCAAAGGCCGCCGCTCGACTCCGGGACGATATTTTCAAGTCGCCGAACCCGGCACTGGTTGGGGCGGGACCAATATCGACGATCCGCTCTCGATCCTGCAGCCTTTCAAAAGCAAGATCGCCTGGCCCGGACTTCGCCTGCTTATGGTCAGCACGACGGGCGAGCATCACGGCTACTTTGAGCTGGATGAGAATTTGAGGCCGGTCGCGAAAGAACTTCCTGCAGTTCTTCAGGAGTCCGTCGCCCGAATCAAGGAGAACTGCGAGCCGGCCTTGTGCACTGTGCTTTTCATGGGCGGCGCGGGGGGATCGCTGCGCGCCGGCGTGACCGAAAATCCTGTTCGCCTCACGAATTCTGTGCGCGTGGCCCTCACACGCGTGACCTGCGGTGGCGCCCCAGTCTACATCTGGCCAGGCGGAGGCATCACCTTCATGGTCGACGTGAGCCGCATGCCCGAAAACGCCTTCGGCTACGTACCTACCCCCGCGCTGGTCGCACCGATCGAGTTCACTTTGAAACTCACAGACTACGCGGAACTCGGTGGTTACATGGACCACGTTCGCAAGCTCGAGTTCCTGCAAACATCAGACGGCCAACGCCACCTGCAAGCCCGCCCCGAAAATCCCTGGCCGCTGGCGAAGGGCCCGGGGGTGCGCTCATGAAGAATCGTGCGCAAATCGAACTTCTGCCCGGTGGACGCCGCCTTTACCTGCATGACGGACCGATCGATGTGATCCTCGAGGCCTTCGGACATCCCGAAGAAGTGCGCTCGGCGTACCGCGCGGCCGCCCAGAGATTCGTAGCCATTCTCGATGAACTCTGCGAGGAATTACCCCGCTTGCGTCAGCGCATGACAGGCCACGATCCCCTGCTTTCCGGGCACATTGCAAGGCGAATGGCTGGTGCGGTTGCTCCCTACGCGTCCCGCACATTCATCACGCCGATGGCGGCCGTCGCTGGCGCCGTTGCCGAAGAAGTGCTCGACGCCATGACTCGCGCTTCTCATCTGGAGAGGGCCTACGTCAATGATGGCGGCGACATCGCCCTTCACCTGGAATGGGGACAACACTTCACGGTGGGGATGATCGACCGTCCCGACAAGCCTTCGCTGCTCGGCTCAGCCCGGATCGAGGCTTGGCACTCCGTGCGCGGGATCGCCACCAGCGGCTGGCGCGGACGCAGCTTTTCCCTCGGCATTGCGGACGCGGTCACCGTGCTGGCCGATGGGGCCGCCATGGCCGATGCCGCAGCCACGATCATCGCAAATGCCGTCGATCTCCCTGGACATCGGGAAATTCGCCGCATCCCTGCCTGCGAACTTGCACCAGATAACGATCTGCGGGACATCGCGGTCACCCATGGCGTCGGCGAACTTACGTCCGTGGAGATTTCAACCGCGCTCGACTCCGGGCAAGCGATGGCCTCAAAGCTCGCAGCCGAAGGCCTGATCCGCGCCGCCGCCCTGCATCTTCGCGGCGAGACGCGCACGGTAGGATTGCCTCTCCGCGCCCTCAAAACTCACGAACAGGAGCCACACTGGGTCCATGCCTAAGGTGGAGGTTCGCAAAAAACTCACTTCCGTCGAAGAGATCTTTCACGAAGGCGGACCCGTTGCTTCCGTCCCCCTGCGTCGCGCGGTCGCGTTGGCCGTAATCCGCAATCCGTACGCCGGCACCTACGTGCCCGACATCTCGGGCTTCATGGACGACCTGAAGCCGCTCGGCCTGGAGATGGCAAAATCCCTCATCACCGCTCTGGCCGGAGAGGTGAACAAAGTGGAAGGTTACGGCAAGGGCGCAATCGTGGGCAGCGCCGGAGAAATCGAGCACGGTGCACTCTGGCACGTGCCCGGAGGTTACGCCATGCGAGAAGTTCTAGGCGGAGCTAAAGCGATCGTGGCCTCCACCAAAAAAGTGGGAGGCCCCGGAACGCGCCTCGACGTTCCCGTGACCCACATCAATGCCTCCTACGTGCGCAGTCACTTCGATGCCATTGAAGTCGGGCTCGCCGACGCTCCCCGTGCTGACGAAATCCTGCTTGCCTTGGTGATGACCACCGGCCCGCGCGTTCACGCCCGCGTCGGTGGTTTGAAGGTTTCGGAAGTCAAAGGGGAGGATGGCCTGCGATGAAAGCGCCCACGAAAGCGAAGATCCGCAAACTCGCGGTGTTCGTCGAAGAGACCTGTCAGGAAATGAATCAAGCGGTCAATCCACCTACGCGTCGCGCTGCCGCCGTCGCTGTCATCGAGAATCCCTTTGCGGGGAAGTACGCCGCCGACCTGACCGAATTAATGGACATCGGAGAAGAACTAGGCGAACTGCTCGCGCAACGCGCGGTTGCGGCTCTCGGAATCGAAGGCTCCAAGGCCGAAAGCTATGGCAAGGCCGCGGCTGTCGGGGAGAACGGAGAACTCGAACATGCCGCCGCCATCCTGCACCCCAAGCTCGGCGCACCGGTGCGTAAAGTTCTTGGCAAGGGAGCGGCGCTGATTCCCTCTTCCAAAAAGCGGGGAGGCCTCGGCGTGCCCCTCGACATTCCCCTGGGCCACAAAGACGCCGCTTTCGTGCGCAGCCATTTCGACGGGATGGAAGTCCGGATCAACGATGCCCCGCGCGCCAACGAGATCATGGTCGCCGTCGCAGTCACTGACAGCGGACGCCCATTGCCTCGCGTGGGCGGCCTGACGAAAGATCAGATCAAAGGCGAAGACGGGTTGCGTTAGATTCCGCAGCGAAGTGGCCCGAGATCGGTGAAATTTTCAACCGGGGAAGCAAACCTTAAACCGCGAAGGGCGCGAAGGCCTCGCAAAGAACGCGAAGAAACATGATTGTTCTTTGAGTCCCTTGCAGATTGTTCTTTGCGTCCTTCGCGGACCTTCTTCGCGAACTTTGCGGTTAAAGACTTTTTGACTACGAGAGGCTTGAGACCTCAAACCTTCACAATCTCCGGCACCTGCGTCGCGGGCGGCGTGTTGCGGCTGCGCTGCGCGCTCACGGCTCCATCAATAATCACCATTCCAATTCCCGGCAGATCCCCGGCTTCAATGCTCTTCAGCAGAGTCTTTCCGGCTGAGTGTTGTGCGCGATCCATCAAGACAAAAGTCGCATCGCGCCCCGGTGCAATCAATCCACAGCTCAGATTTCGGATCTTCGCCGTGCTCCCGGTCGCAAAACAGATCGCCACTTCCGCAGGAACATTCCCGATGGAAGATAACAGCGCAATCAGCCGTACGATTCCCAGCGGCTGCACGCCCGATCCCGCCGGAGAGTCCGTCCCCAGGATCACCCGGTGCAGTTGCTTCAATTCGGAAGCTGTCCGCAGCGTGAGCAGGCCGGCCCGCTCATTTCCGTTGTGAACGATCTCCAGAGCCCGCGTGGATTTCTCGCACAACGTCGTAATCTGATCGTCCGGAAGAGCGGTATGCCCCCCATTGATGTGTCCGATTACGTCGGCGTCCGCCGCCAGGACGACATCCTTGTCAATCAAACTCGACCCTGGAATCGACGGGCCTCCGGTATGGATCGTGCTCTGGATCCCATACTTTCGCGCCCAGCCCACCATCTGGTGTGCCGTCGCCCCATCCTTCACGCTGCCCAGCCCAACCTCACCCAGCATAGTCACGCCCGCGGCGGCCAGATCCTTAAAGTCTTCCTCCACCATGCCATGCTCCAGCACCGGCGCTCCCGCATGGATCCTCACTCCACCCGGGCGAAACGCCTGAAAAGCACGCTGCGCAAAGATGGCCATCGCCTTCAGTCCGACGACATCCTTGGGACGCCCAGGAGTATGCACCTCTCCCGCCGAGATCATCGTGGTCACGCCGCCATGCATGTAACTATCGATCCAGCCCAGTTGATTCTGCCGAGGAGTCCAGTCGCCCGCGACCGGATGTACGTGGCTGTCGATCAGACCAGGAGCGAGCGTCGTGCCCTTCGCGTCAATCACGGTCGCAGATCCTTCATCATCGACATCCTTAGCCACGCCCACTGCCGTGATCTTTCCATCGACGGACAACACGGTATCGGCATCCAGAATCGGCTGATTGAGGTCGCCGCTGAGGAGCAGTCCAATGTTGCGGATCAGTAGTCGGCTTCCCGGTTTGCTTTGCGTCGATGGATCCTGAGCCATGTCCTGAGTTCTCCGTGAGCGGCTGACTGCGTGGTTTTGCACAAGAACGGCGCCCGCCAGTATACAAACGATTCCAGCAACAGCGCGCCCGGGGCGCTTGTGAATCAGCCGCCTGCCTGTATAAGCTGAAGGTGACCCACTTCTGGAGTGAGGGCGGAATGGCGCAATCAAACGTAATCTTGTGGGAAGTCGACACACAGGCCGACTTCATGCTGCCCGGGGGCAAGCTTTATGTACCCGGCGCGGAGAAACTGCTTCCCAATATCAAGAAGCTCACGGACGCGGCCCGCAAAGGCAAGGCCTTCCTGGTTTCCCACGGCTGCTATCACACGCCCGACGATCCCGAGTTCCAGCAGTTTCCTCCACACTGCGTAAAAGGCACGCCGGGCAGCGAATTTATCGGCGAGGCATTAACCGACGACGTGGTTCGCGTCCCCAATCACGACAATTCGTGGCCGGGGAAAGTTCATCATCACAAACAAGTCCTCTTCGAAAAGCAGACTCTCGATATCTTCGAAAGCCGTCATGCCCACAAGGTCGTGAATGATCTTCCCCAGGATGCGGAATTCCTCGTCTTTGGAGTGGTCACCGAATATTGCGTTCGCCTGGCGGCAAAAGGACTGCTGGAGCGCGGCCGTTCCGTTTCCGTGATCCGTGACGCAATCGAAACCCTGGACCCCGCCGCAGGGAAACGTACCCTGCAGGAGTTGCAGGACCTGGGCGCAAAACTAATCACGACCGAAGAGGCTTTAGCACGCCTGGAAGGCCAACGCGTCTCCGTTTAATTCGAATTCCTGGGCGATCTTCCTTGCAGAGGCGGGGCGCGTCCACGTATCATGCACCCGTTTATGGCGACGAAGAGCACTTCTCCGAAATCGGGGTTGCGCCAGAAAGCGCAACTCATGTCCGCTTCCGAGGTCGAACGCACGCTGGTTCGCCTCGCTCACGAAATTGTCGAAAAAAATGGCGGGATTGAGGCCCTCGGCCTGGTCGGCATTCGCCGCCGCGGTGTACCCATCGCCGAGCGTCTGGCCAAGATCATCCAGCGCATGGAAAATTCTCCGGTTCCGGTCGGAACCCTCGACATCACGTTCTACCGCGACGATCTCTCGACGCTGGGACCGAAACCCGTTGTGCAGAAATCCGAGATCGGGTTCGACATCAAGGACAAGAACATCGTTCTTGTCGACGACGTACTGTTTACCGGCCGCACCATCCGTGCCGCTCTGGACGCGCTGTTTTCCCACGGACGTCCGCGCCGGGTACAGCTTTGCGTCCTCATCGACCGCGGCCACCGCGAGTTGCCCATCGAGGCGGCCTTCGTTGGCAGACTCGTGCAGACCACGATGAACGAAGTGATCGAAGTGAAATTGACCGAAGTCGACAACGCAGAAAAAGTTCTGTTAATGGAAAAGTAACTCTCTGGGAGAGTTCTCGCCGCGGTCGCTGAGTCCTGAACCATCGGACCCCAAGTCTGAGACACCGCCTTCTCAGAACATCGGCGACATTGCCCTGGAGGGGCATCCGAGAATAGCCGGCGCTTCAGCGCCGGGACAAGACAGTGATCGATCGCGTTCCGGAGGGACGCCTGAAATCCTGCACCGACGTAGACCTCAAAAAAGGCGCAAGCTCCGTGCTCGCGCCCTTGAGTCAAATGCAGACCCCTTCTAGAAGTTCAACACAATTCCCGTCGAGAACCTCCCGTTATCCTGCCGGTTCCCGAAGAACCGCGTCTGCAGATAATCCCCCTGAAAACGCCAGGAGACCAGGGGAATTAACTTGAAATCCAACCCTCCGCCCAGCGCCGTCGCGAACGCGGTGTCGGAAGCGGAGTAGCCCTGACCGCTCACACTGACGTGCCCAGCTCCGAACAGTGCATGAGCAAACGGCCGGATCCGCCCGATTCCAACCGACACCCGCGGTCCAAACAGAAAATTGTGCTCGTGGGCGTTGACCTGAAAGACCTGATTGCTGCTGCTGGGAAAATTGTTGGTCCCGTACTCTCCGCTCAGGTCAGCCACGACTCCCACAAACGGCAGAACCTTGCCCTCCAGCGATCCTTCCCACCCGTTCAAGTTCGAGGTGTTGCCATTGTTGAGGTCCGCCCTGGCATACGAATATCCGAGGAAAACATTGGCTTTCGGAATCTGCGCCATGGCGCCGGACGAGAACACAAACACGCAGAAGGCCGAGAGCAATACGAATGCGTAATACCTGCTTCGAAACACGAGCCATTCCTCCTGATCTGGAATCTCCGGCATTAGATGCACCAGCTGCAACCCGGGATAGCACCGGAAGTTGCGCGTACCCGGATTTCCCCCGTGCTCCCCTGTGACCTCGGTGGTTCTGGTTTCTCCGCAAAGAGATAACCACAGGGGGCACAAGGGAACACAGAGGAAACGCAAGACACAAGAGTGGTGGGAGGCCGGAAATGGGCCAGAGAAGCTACTTCTTTCTTTGTCGAATCTTCACGTCGAAGCTGACCACGCCGTTCTGGTCCCGCGTGCCCACGATGGAAACGTTTCTTTTGAAGTAATACTCACCCTGGATGATCTGCTGCGATGCCTGCGACACATTCTGGCTGTATGTCAGCGTGAAGTTATTCGCGATCTGCTGTTCGATCGTGACCTGCGGGCCGCGCGTCGGGTTGGTCTCGGTGCTCAATCCTTGCGGGTCAATCTTGATCTTGCTGACGCCCAGCAATCGCTGCACGCGGTTGGAGACCGTGGAATTCAGGGCCTCTGTCAGAATCAGGTTCGAAGCAGTTTCACTGAAACCAGTGTTTCCCGATTGCGCCATCTGCGCGGACTGTTCCCGAGTCTGACCCACTGCGAGCAATGCCACGATGTCCGCCTCCGGCAAAGGAGGATCCGAACGATACTTCACGCTGAGCGGCTTGCTAGTATCCCCGTTGATGCTCACGGTGATGTCGTAGTCGCGGACGCGAGTGGTCGCCTGCAAATCGAGTGACGGCTGTATGCCTACGGGATTCTTGAAGAGCACTTCGCCGCGCTCCAACCGGTACTTCGCCCCGTTAAAATTGATCTCTCCTTCGAGCACTTCCACTCGACCGAGCAGCGCGGGCTTGGCAGCTGTCCCGCGAAGATGCAGATCGGCATCGCCCGACAATCGAGCAATCGCCGTTTGCATCTGCAGGTCCGGGGTGGTCACCACATGGACGTCCAGTTTGATTCTGTAAAGCGGAGACGTGGCGGGCGGCACGACCACGGATTGCGCGTTGCTGGCGGCATACGCGGCGAAGTCAAACCCGGGCGTGATCGCCAGTTTCGTGATCGTCACGTCCCCCGTGAGAGTCGATCCCTCCCGCGTGCCGAAAAAACGCAAATCCGCATTCGCCGTGGAACTCACCCCGGCCGGGTAGCGCAGCCGAACATCCTGTGCGGTCGCACCAAAATCAAAATTGATCTGCCCCTGATAAGTGCTGACGGCACCGGTGAGGTTCAGAATGCCGCCACCGCTGCGCGCCGTGAGGTTCTCAATCTGCAGGCTGTTCTTGTTGAACACCAGCGAGCCGTTCATATCGCTCAAGCCGCTGGGCAGATCCGCGTAGGCTAAAGAACCGTGGCTGATATTCACTCGGCCTTGGAGCAATGGATCGGCCATCGGGCCAGTGGCCGTCAACGACATGTCGACTTGGCCGGACGACGTGAAGTTCGCATTGAGCGTCTGAATGAGCTGCAGGTTCAGATGACCTTCGCCCGCCAGGTCCAGATCGTGGCCAGCCGC
>Ga0187825_10000295_pt1 | contig 11332 bp, 9 predicted proteins | sample NC_wetland_sal_i_11_FD_132421 | JGI IMG/M metagenome (GOLD analysis project Ga0187825, IMG submission 132421) | Wetland sediment microbial communities from Neuse River Estuary, North Carolina, USA - SourceSoil_5 | ecosystem: Environmental > Aquatic > Freshwater > Wetlands > Sediment | place... | reverse complement strand
GACGACGGCTTGCCGCCGAGCGGAGTGTCCGACCGCGGCTCGAACACGCCCTGGACGCGCGGCCCCGGTCCTTCGCCGCCCGGCGCGTCCCACGCCTCCCCGACCTCGCCGAACGCGTCCAGGAGCTCGCCGATGAGGCGGTCGTCGAACGCGTTTCGCACCTCGGGACGGTCGAGCGTGATGCGTGAGGCGGGAGAGGAGAGATCGAGCTTGAGGCGGGTGTACGTCTTCATGGGCCCCCGCTACATCCGGAAGACCGGGGCCGGCCCGCGGACCACCGGCGCGTTCAGCGCCGCGGAGAGGGCGAGTCCGACAGCCTCCCGGGTCTGCGCCGGATCGATGACGCCGTCGTCCCAGAGGTGACCGGTCGCGAAGTAAGGGCTTCCCTCCGCTTCGTACTTCGCGAGCACGGGGTCCGCGATGGCCTTGGCCTCCTCGTGCGAGAGGCTCTTCCCCTCGCGCTGGAGCTGCTCGCGCTTCACCTGCACCAGGACCTCCGCGGCCTGCTGGCCGCCCATGACCGAGATGCGCGAGTTCGGCCACGCGAAGAGGAACCGCGGCCGGTAGCCTCGCCCGCACATGGCGTAGTTCCCCGCCCCGTGCGAGGCCCCGATCAGGACGGTGATGCGCGGGACCGCGGCGGTCGCGACGGCCTGGACCATCTTGGCGCCGTCCTTGGCGATGCCGCCCGCCTCGTACTTCTTCCCCACCATGAACCCCGTGATGTTCTGCAGGAACACGAGCGGGGTCCTTCGCTGCGCGCAGAGCTCGACGAAATGGGCGCCCTTGAGCGCGCTCTCGGAAAAGAGAACCCCGTTGTTCGCGACGATCCCCACGGGGTACCCCATCCACCGGCCGAAGCCGCAAACCAGCGTGGATCCGTAGCTCGCCTTGAACTCGTGGAAGCGGCTTCCGTCCAGGAGCCGGGCCAGCACCTCGTGCACGTCGTAGGGCTGCTTGAGATCCGTCGGCAGCACGCCGTAGAGCTCGTCGGGCGGATACGCCGGATCCTCGGGCTCGGCGAGATCGAGGTCGACCCTCTTCACGCGGTTCAGATTCGAGACGATGTTCCGGACGATGCCGAGGGCCTCCTCCTCGTTCGCCGCCATGTGGTCCACCACCCCGCTCACCCGCGCGTGAACCTCGGCCCCGCCCAGATCCTCGGGCGTCACCTCCTCGCCGGTCGCGGCCTTCACGAGCGGCGGCCCGGCCAGGTAGATGGTTCCCGCGCCCTTCACGATCACGTTCTCATCCGACATGGCGGGGACATAAGCACCCCCCGCGGTGCACATGCCCAGGACCGCGGCGATCTGAGCGATGCCCTCCGAGGACATGACCGCCTGATTGTAGAAGATGCGGCCGAAGTGCTCCTTGTCCGGGAAGACCTCGGCCTGGAGCGGCAGGAAGACCCCGCCCGAGTCCACCAGGTAGACCGCCGGCATCCGGTTCTCGAGGGCGATCTCCTGCGCGCGGATGTGCTTCTTGATGGTGACGGGGTAGTAGGTGCCGCCCTTGACCGTCGGGTCGTTGGCGACGATCACGCATTCGGTCCCGGATATGGAGCCGACTCCGGTGACGATTCCGGCGGCCGGGATCTCGTCCCCGTACAGGCCCCCCGCGGCCAGAGCGGACAGCTCCAAGAAGGGCGTGTCGGGGTCCAGGAGCCGCTCGATCCGCTCCCGCACGAGGAGCTTCCCCCGTTTCCGCGAGAGCTCCACCGCCTGCGGGGAGGCCGCCTTCGCCACTCCCTCCAACCGCCGGCGAAGGTCCGCCGCCAGCGCCTCGTGGTGGGCGCGGTTCCGCTGAAACTCGGGGGAGCCCGTCTTGATGTGGCTGCGCAGGATATCCATGGGACCCGGACACTCTAATCGCTGATGGGCCAAAGGGAAAGGGGGGAGAATGGGGGCCCGATCGGGCTTCAGATGGGCGCCGTCCGTGCCGATGGAACATCTGTCCTCGTGTTCCACCGCTCGGAGGGGAGCCCTTGTCCCGGGAAAAAAGCAGCACGGTGCAGAAACAGGCCGATCGCAGGACGACTGCGCTCTTCGGGCTCGTCATCCTCGTTCTGCTGGGGTTCGCCTTCACCATCCAGACCCTCTGGGTCTCGGTGGTCCGGTCGGGGTTCCTGGGGGACAACGTGCCCGCGGGCGGCTGGATGCTCCTGGTGGGGCTGGTGGGACTCACCGTCCTCTTCTGCCTCTACATCATGCACCAGCAGGGTGAGATCAATCGCTTCCGGACGCGGCTCATGACCGAGCAGATGGAGCTGGAGCAGTCGCGCGGTCGATTGGCCGAGCTGACCTCGCTCTTCCAGCTCGGGAACAGCCTGCACATGGACCTGCCCCTGGACACGATCTTGGAGATCACCGTCCGCCGGGTGGCGAGCACGCTCCATGCGCACGATGTCGCGCTCTTCCTCTACGACCCTCAGACGAAGCTCCTGAACGTGAGAGCCCGGTTCGGGCTCACGCCGAAGGAGGCGGACGCGGAGGTGAAGCTGGGGGACGGGGCCGTGGGCTGGGTGGCGCGCCACCGCGAGCCGATCCTCATGCGCGCGACCGACCGGGAGGCGCGCTACGCCGACCACTTCATGGCCCACCCCGACGCCGGATCCGCCCTCATCCTTCCGGTCAATTTCGAGAACCGTTGCGTCGCGGTCTTGCAGGTGCATCGCGCGGTGAAGGCGGAGCCCTTCCGGCTGGAGCACCGGGACGTCGGTCAGCTCTTCGCGGACAACGTCGCGGGCGTCATCGAGCGGGCGCTGGTCGTGCAGCACCTGGAGGCGCGCGCCGTCGACATCAAGCCCACCGCGAAGACGGAATCCGCGTCGCAACAGCCGACTCCGTTCCAGGACTCGTTCCTCTCCTCGGCCGAAAACGAGCTCAAGGCCCCGCTCACCACGATCCTGGCCTATTCGGAGGTGCTGGACCAGAACGACAAGCGCATGACCACCTCGATGCGGCGCGAGTTCACGGCGCGCGTGCGGGGCGAGGCGCTCCGTCTCCTGAATCTCGTGGACGACGTTCTGGACCTGGCCCGTCTCGAGACCGGGCGCTTCCTGCTGGACCTCCGGGTGGACAACGTGAACAAGATCTCGCGGGCCGCGGTGGACGCCGTCCGGGGGGTCGCCACCAGCAAGCAGGTCGAGCTGGAGCTCAAGCTGGACGAGAAGATCCCGGATCAGCATCTGGACGCCGTGAAAGTCCGCCAGGCGGTCCTGCATCTCCTCCAGAATGGGATCCGCTTCTCCCCCGCCAAGGGACGCGTGTCGCTCACCACCTGGCTCGGGGACGACTACGTGCAGATCGAGGTGCGGGATTCAGGACCGACGGTCGAGCCGGAGGCCGCGCCGCTGGTGTTCGACATCGAGGCGCAGGGGGAAGGCCTCTCGAAGCGCGTGAAGGACGGGCTGGGGTTCGGTCTCCACCTCACCAAGCGTTTCGTGGAGCTTCACGGCGGCGAAGTAGGGGTGGGCGACAGTCCCAGCGGCGCAGGGGCCGCGTTCTGGATCCGCCTCCCGCGCGGAGAAGGCCTCGAGAACGTGATCGGGCGCGATCCCTTCGCCGAGGAGATCTGGCAGAAGCAGTGACGTCGTTGCGAGGCCCGCGCTGACGCGCCGCCTCGACCATCGCGAACTCACCCACGTGTTCCAGCGTCACCATCCCCACCAACCCCCGTCCCGGCTGGAACACCGGAACGGCCGGGCAGCCGCTCTCCTGCATGCGCCGGAAGACGTCCTCCAGCATCTCCCCCGGTAGCACGGGACCACAGATCCGCCGTGTCACAGTCCCCACGCTCGTATCGGTCCTGCCTCCGGCGATCTCCTTCATGATGTCCGCCCGCGTCAGGATCCCGATGGGCGGATCGCTCTCCGGGCCCGCGAGCACGGGGAAGTCCTGTTGGTGCCCCTCGAGCAGAAGCTCCACGGCCCGGGAGATCGGATCCTCGGAGCGAAGCGCGCGGAAATTCTTGATCATCGCGCGCGACACCGGAACGCCTTCGAAGACCGTCCGCTTCCGGACGAACGCCGATTCCTGGCCCGCGGCGATGAAGACGAAGAGCGCGATCAAGAGGAGGATGGGGTTCGGGCCGAAGAGGCCCAGGAAGCCGAAGAGAAACGCGATCGCCTGCCCCACGGTGGCCGCGACGCGCGTGGCGCGGACGTAGTCGAGGCGCAGGGCGAGAAGCGCCCGCAGCACGCGGCCGCCGTCCATGGGAAAAGCCGGGATCAGGTTGAACGCGGTGACCCCGAGGTTGAACACGAAGAGCCGGGCGATGAAGCTCCGCTCGATCAGGCCCGGGTCGCCGAAGTCGTACACCCGGGTGGAGAAGCGCATGGCGAGGAAGAGGCTCCCCGCGATGACCACGTTCACCAGCGGCCCGGCCAGCGCGACCGCCACCTCCTGGGACGGACGCCGCGGGATACGGTCGAGGCGGGCCACGCCCCCGATCGGGAGCAGGGTGATGTCGCGCGTGACGACGCCGTAGCGCCGGCCCATCAGGGCGTGCCCGAACTCGTGGAGGACGACGCACGCGAAGGCGGCCAGGATGAATCCCACGCCCTCCGCCGCGTGCGCCAGGCCGCGCGAGGCGCCCGCCCAGAAGAGCCATACCAGGAGCAGGACGAACGTCACGTGGATCCGGATCGGAATCCCGGCCACGGTCGCCACTCTCCAGGACCAGCGCATGCTCCCATTCTATCTGTTCTATACTCGCCGGCGCGGTTTCGTTCCGCCCCTGGGCTCTTTCTTCCCACGATCCGGAGGACCCCATGTATCGACGGATTCCCGCAGTCGCCGCGCTGGCGTTGTCCCTCTTCTCGATCCTCCCGATGTCGGCCCGGGCCGACGAGGAGCCCGGGGCCGTGCACAAGAGCGGGAGCATCGGATTCCACCAGGCCGCGGCCCCGCTGGGCGTGCGCTGGTGGCTCGCGGGCCAGAAGGCCGCGATCGATCTCGGGGTCGGGTTCAGCTCGGACCCGTCCCTCCTCTACCCGAACAAGCACCTGAGGACGCTCGCGATCTCAGGCGGCATCCCGATCTGCGTCCAGAGCTGGTCCCGGATGCACGTCCTCATCCGCCCGGGCGTCCTCTATCAGACCCAGCAGCTCGATGCCGGCGCCGGGCCCCCCGCGGCTTTTACCACCGAGAGTGAGAAAACGCTGACGATCAGCGGCGAGATCGAAGCGGAGGCGTTCCTTCTCGAGAATTTCAGCGTCTCGGCGAGCACGGGGATCGCCTACGAGAGCTTCGACCCCGGTTTCGGGGATCCCAAGGAGAAGAGCTTCCGGACGGTCGGCGGGAATTTCACGACCGTCGGGTTCCACGCGTACCTGTTTCACTAGAGCGCCGGCGGCGCGGCGCGGGGGCTCTATTTCTTGAGGTAGCGTGCCAGCCAGTCGTGCACTTCGCGGTTCCAGACGAGCGAGTTCCGGGGCTTCAGGACCCAGTGGTTCTCGTCGGGGAAGAAGACCAGCCGCGCGTCCACGCCCTTCGCCTTGTAGATGTTGTACACGGCCAGAGCCTGGTTGTGCGGCACGCGGTAGTCGCGCTCGCCGTGAACCACGAGCATCGGCGTGGTGAACCCGCGCGCGAAGCGGGCCGGGTTCCACCGGTCGATCGCCTCGAGCCGGTCCCACGGCTCGCCGCCGTAGGACTGATGCCGGCCCTGGGTGATGTCGCTCCCGTACTCGGCGAGGAGATCGAACACGCCCGCGTGGTTGATGAGGCACGCGAACCGGCCGGTCTGCCCCGCGATCCAGCACACGAGATACCCCCCGTAGCTTCCGCCGGTGGCCGCCATGCGCTTCTCGTCGATGAACCCCGTCTCGAGCAGCGTATCGGTGGCGCGCATGATGTCGGTGAACGGCTTGTCCCCGTGGCCCCCCTGGATGCACGCCGCGAACTCCTGTCCCCAGGAGGTCGAGCCGTGGAAATTCACGCACGCGACCACGTACCCGGGGGCCGCGAACGCGTGGGGGCTCCAGCGGAAATGGAAGTTGTCGCCGGCGATTCCGTGCGGACCGCCGTGGATCACGTGGACCAGGGGCCACTTTCTCGCGGGATCGAACCCCGGAGGAAGCACCAGGAACATCTGGACGCGTTCTCCGTCCGCTCCGGCGAACTCCACCTCCCGAACCTCGCCGAGCGCGATCTCGCTCAGGAGCGCGTCGTTGAACCGGGTCAGCTTCAGGGGGTCCCGCCCGTCCAGCCGGCAGCTCATGGCCTCGGCGGGGGCCGAGATGGACTGCAGGGTGAAATAGATGCGGCCGTTGCCGCCGACGCGTAACCCCGACACCGTGCCTTTGTCCCAGAGCGGCTTCGGCGTCCCACCCGAGACGCCGAGCGAGAAGAGGAGCACCCGCGCGCGATCCTCGGCCTCGAGGACGAGCGAGCCGTCCGGCGCCACCTCCCACGCGGCCGGCGAGCGATCCCAGCCCTCGGTGAGCACGGTGTGGGTCTTGGCCGCGCGGTCGTAGCGCACGATCCGCACCTTGTCGGCGTAGAAGTAGGGATCGCGCTGCATCCCATAGTAGATGGACTTGCCGTCCGGAGCGTAGCGGGGCCGCCAGCTATCGGCGCTCTGAGGCGGCGTCCCTTCCGGCGTGAGGCACTGAACGCTGCCTCCTCCGCTCGTCGGCACCGTGTACAGCGCCCAGCGGAGAAGCTGATGGGGCGGGAGGCTGGCGTTCGCGGCGAACGCGATCTCGGTCCCATCCGGCGCGATGTCGTATTGCCCCGAAGGATCCATCAGGTCGAACCACCCGGTGCCGGCCGGGGTGAGGTCGGTCAGGCGGCGCGTCTCGAGATCGAGGACGAAGAGATGCGGGCGCTCCCCTTCGAGGAGCCAGTGGTCCCAGTAGCGATAGACCCGGTCCTCGGTGATTTGAGCCCTCACCGGATCCTTGGCCCGCTTCTCGATCAGCTCCTTCGTCCCTTCCGGAGTCGGGGCCGCGGCGAGCAGCATCGCGACGAACGCGATCCTCTTCCCGTCCGGGAACCACCGGGGGTCGAGCGCGCCCAGCGGAAGGTCGGTGAGGCGCTCGGCCTCGCCGCCGTCGAGCGGCATGACGTAGAGCTGCGGCTTCTCCTCACCGCGCGCGCGCAGGAAGGAGAGCCTGCGTCCGTCGGGCGACACGGCGGGGTCGGTGCTGCTGTGATCCTCCGAGGTGAGCGGGTGCGGCGCGCCCCCTTCCGGCGGGACGAGCCAGAGCCTCGTCTTCCCCTTGTTGGACTCGAGCTCGTACGTCGTGACCGGAACGACCACCCTCCCATCGGGGGTCGGCTCCGGGGTACCGACGCGGGCGATCTTCCAGAGATCCTCGGCGGTCAGGCGGCGCTTGGTGGGATTACAGGCTGCGTAGAGGACGGATGTCTGGCTATCGGCGACGTGCAAGCGCCCCTCCGACAATAGGAACGGGAGCCCCGAAGCGGGGAGTGGTTCGTGGAACCAAGAACCCGCGACTATACGCTCCCCGGAGGCTCGATTCCAGCGAGGACTTCCAGGGGTCAGAAGCGATAGATGGCTGCGATCGGCCCGGTGCCCGGCATCGAGGCGCGGGGCAGGACGTAGACCTCGGCCCCGCGCTGGAAGGCAACCTCGGCGAGATCGTCGAGCACATCGGCATCTTCCGGGGCCGATTCGTCCTCGGCGACGAAGAGACACTCCACGCGGCCCGCCACGGCCGCCCGCCCGATCTCCTCGATCTGGTCCGAGGCGAGCCCGGTTCCCATGCGCTCGGCGAAGCGCTCCTTCCGGGCGTCCACCCGCGCCTCGAAGACGCGGCTCACGATGGGCCAGGCATCGGCGTGGATCTTATCCTCGTTCGCCCGCTCGTAATTTCCCACGAGCCCCTCCTCGAGGAGGCCGGGGTAGCGGTTCGCCTGCTTGTAGATGGGGTGGTAATAGTCGACCGCCGCGAGCAGGAGCGGAACCTTTTCGTCCTTGAGATACTCGTGGAGCCCGTGGTCGATGCCGTTGAAGAAGCGAAGCAGCTCCTCTTTCTTCAGCTCCCTGCCCGGCCCGCGCCCGTGAAATACGGCGCCCCGGAGGTAGCTGCTCTCGAAGGTCCGGTCGAAGTCGGGCACGCCGATCGCCTCGCGGAAGCTCTTCGGCACTCCGTGGAGATCCACGGCGCCCGTGCCGTAGGAGGTCCCCTCGTGGAGCGCGACCTCGTTCTGGCTCACCGAGAGCACGAGGTAGCGCGCGTTCGCGCTCAGAAATCGGAGCAGGGGCTTCGTGTGGAACGTATCCGCGACGACCACGATCTCCGGGACCGCCATGGGGAGCCGATAGATCGCCATCGACGTCTCGGTGCGGAAGACCGCGAGCCCGTCGAGCGAGTGCTCCCAGTGGGGCTCCTCCTCGAGCTGCCGAAGCGGCTCGAGGAAGGCTTCGGCGTCGCCGACCGCGTACCGGGTTTCCAGGAGCTCCTTCGCGCGATGGAGCAGCGAGTGCAGACGCGTCGAATCCTGCTTCCGGTCCGGGTGGCGCCGGTGCGTCGGGAGATAGAGAGAGAGATGCGGACCGGCGCCGTCCGCCAGAAGACCCTTCAGCGCTTCGAGGCGAAAGGACTCGATCCGGACAGGTATCTCGCCGGCGCGCTTCATACGGGCTTGGGCGCGGGTGGTGGAAGCGCGCGCGCCACGATCAGAGACTCGAAGCCGCACGTCTTGTGGGAGCTGTCACAGAACGGCTTGTTGGAGGACTGGCCGCAGCGGCAGAGCGAGATCGTGGTGCGCCCGCCCAGATCGAAGGCCTTTCCCTCCTGATCGAGGATCGTGAACTCCCCCTCGACGCGGATGGAACCGTTGTTCCTGATGGTGATGGTGGCCGGCATGAACCCTCCTCGTTCCCATCGATCCCTCGCTCGCGTCGCGCGATCCGCGACACGGAGGGAGCGTTGAGTATATACTCCGTCCCCTTATGGCGGCCCAATACATCTTCACCATGAAGGACCTGCGCAAGGTCTATCCCCCGAACCGGGAGGTCCTCAAGGGGATCTGGCTCTCGTTCCTGCCGGGGGCCAAGATCGGCGTGCTCGGCCTGAACGGAGCCGGAAAGAGCACCCTGCTCCGCATCATGGCCGGCGTCGAGGAGCCCTCCGGGGGCGAGGCGCGCCCCGCGAAGGGGATCCGCGTCGGTTATCTCCCCCAGGAGCCCGTGCTCGATCCCAGGAAGGACGTGCTGGGGAACATCGAGGAGGGGGTCGCCGAGACGCGCGCGCTGCTCCATCGATTCAACGAGCTCAATCTCAAGCTGGGCGAGGAGTTGTCCGAGGGCGAGATGGAGCGGGTGCTCGAGGAGCATGGACGCGTCATGGCCGAGATCGAGGCCAAGAACGCCTGGGAGCTGGACCGCACCGTCGAGATCGCGATGGACGCGCTGCGCGTCCCACCGGGCGACGCGCGCGTGGAGACCCTCTCGGGCGGAGAGCGCAGACGCGTGGCGCTCTGCCGACTCTTGCTTCAGCACCCCGATCTGCTTCTCCTCGACGAGCCGACGAACCATCTCGACGCCGAATCGGTCGCCTGGCTGGAGCGCTTCCTGAAGGAGTATCCGGGCACCGTGGTGGCCGTGACCCACGACCGCTACTTCCTGGACAACGTGGCGGGCTGGATCCTGGAATTGGACCGCGGCGCGGGCATCCCCTGGGAGGGGAACTATTCCTCCTGGCTGGAGCAGAAGCAGGAGCGCCTCTCGCTCGAGGAGAAGAGCGAGTCGGCGCGGCAGCGCACCCTGAAGCGCGAGCTGGAGTGGATCCGCATGTCGCCCCGCGCGCGCCAGGCGAAGAGCAAGGCGCGCGTCACCGCCTACGAAGAGCTGCTGCGGCAGGAGACCGAGAAGCGCCAGGATGCGGTGGAGATCTCCATCCCCGCGGGGCCGCGTCTGGGGAATCTCGTCGTCGAGGCGCGCGATCTCGTCAAGGGCTATGGGGACCGCGTGCTGATCGACGGGCTCTCCTTCACGCTCCCCCCGGGAGGCATCGTGGGGATCATCGGGCCGAACGGAGCGGGCAAGACGACCCTGTTCCGGCTCATGGCGGCGCTCGAGCCGCCCGACGCCGGCACGGTCCGCGTGGGCGACACCGTGAAGCTGGCGGTCGTGGATCAGAGCCGGGACGCGCTGCGAGGCGAGAAGAACGTCTGGGAGGAGATCTCGGACGGCCAGGACGAGATCGAGCTGGGAAGCCGCACGATCCCCTCCCGCTCCTACGTCGCGATGTTCAATTTCAAGGGAGCGGATCAACAGAAGCTGGTGAAGAACCTGAGCGGCGGGGAGCGAAACCGCGTGCACCTGGCGAAGCTCCTGCGCTCGGGCGGGAATCTTCTCCTGCTGGACGAGCCCACGAACGACCTCGACGTGGACACGCTGCGCGCGCTCGAGGAGGGCATCCTCAACTTCGCGGGCTCGATCTGCGTGATCAGCCACGACCGCTGGTTCCTGGACCGAATCGCCACGCACATGATCGCCTTCGAGGAGGACGGGACCGTGGTCTGGTTCGAGGGGAACTACCAGGACTACGAGGCGAACCGGCACATGCGCCTCGGCGCCGCCGCCGATCAGCCGCATCGCCTGAAGTACAAGAAGCTCATCCGGAAATAGGCGGAGGGCCCATGCAACAGAGACAGCTCGGCATACTCCTCATCCTCCTGGGGATCGCGGCGGCCGCGTACGGCCTCGTCGGCTACAATCGAGAGACCGCGGTCATCAACGTGGGCGGCTACAAAGCCACCGCTACGGAGCACGTGACCACGCCCCTCGCTACCGTCCTCGGAGTCGCGGGGATCGCCGGCGGGGTGGTTCTCCTCCTGGGCTCGAAGCCCCGCGCGTAGCTCCGCCCCCGGCCCCATCTCTCGACGCAGGCGGGCGATAGCGCGCCACGCCTCCGCATCGCGCGCCCCTCTCGAGCACGCACTTCTACGGATTCGTACGCGGCGAGCCAGTTCGTCCTTGACCGTATTCGCTGTGTTAGCTAACGTAGCGTACATGAGCGCATCGCATCTCGGTCCAGCGATCCGGAAGCACCGGTCGACTCCCGAGGTCCGACTACCGCATTCGCTGGGGCGCGCTCACGAGAGGAAGACCTCATGATTCTTCGTTCGAAGATGCACCGCCTCGTCCCGATGCTGGCCCTCGGCATGGCCCTTGCGACGGCCGGCTCGGCCCGCGCGGGAACGGGCGTGTCCCTGCAGATCAACTTCGGAAGCACGCCACACTGGGTGGGTGTCCCCGGCACCAGCGTCCGGGAGATCCGCCAAGGCGACCGCACGGACTACGACATGTTCCAGTACGGTCGACGCTACTACGCCTACAACAACGCCGATGGCCG
>Ga0187825_10000294_pt1 | contig 11334 bp, 9 predicted proteins | sample NC_wetland_sal_i_11_FD_132421 | JGI IMG/M metagenome (GOLD analysis project Ga0187825, IMG submission 132421) | Wetland sediment microbial communities from Neuse River Estuary, North Carolina, USA - SourceSoil_5 | ecosystem: Environmental > Aquatic > Freshwater > Wetlands > Sediment | place... | reverse complement strand
CGTGCGGGCCGACTACAAATCAGCGCCGTTCGAGACGCTGTGGAGCGGCGGCGTCCGGCGTCTCGTGCTGCTGGCCGGCTCACCCGGCAGGCTGGCCGAGGCGCTGACGGCGGCGCGCGGCGCGGGCTTTACGCCGCGGTCGGTAACGGTGGTCGACACGCATCCGCAAACCAGCCGGGCGGAGCTCCACGCCGTCCTCGACGCGCCGCGCCGTTAGGCCGCACGTCCGGGCGAAGAGCGTACAGCTTACAAAGGCTCCGCAACCGACTGCGCGGGAGGCGTCGGCATCGGTCCGGCGGGGCCGGGTCCGGACACCGTCACAAAGCGGCCTGTGAGCAGCCAGACCACCAACACCCCGAAAATGCATCCGCCGGCCATGAGCCACAGGGCCACCGGCGGCGACGCGGTGTCGGCGACCTTGCCGAGCGCCAGCGCGCTTACAAGACGCGTACCCTGGATGAGCACCTGCCGGTTTCCGAGCACGCGGCCGAGCAGCGACTGGGGGGTCACCTGCATGACCAGGGTGGCGTTCACGATGCTCGACAGCATGTTGCCGACCGAGAAGATGAACGCGCCCACCACCAGTCCGAGATACCAGGGGGCCGATGCGAACACCGCGACGCCCACGCCGGCGAGCACGTACGCGAAGACCGCGAGACCCGGCGTGGCCCAGCGCTTGGTCATGCCCGCGAGCACGAGAGCGGTCGCGAGCTTCCCGACGCCGAGCGTGCTGTTCACGACGCCGTAGGCTTCCGGCGACAAGTGAGCGGTGTGCACGATCATCGGCACCCGCAGCGCCTCGAACGCGAGCGTGAGATACCCGGGGATGATCAGCAGCGCGAAATACCGCTGGAAGGGCGTCTGCCATAGGTAGCGCACGCCGGTCATCAGGTCCGCCGTGATCGACGCCCGGCGGCGCGCGCCGAGGCCGGCCCCCCAGGCGAGCGGCATGAGCAGAATGCACACCGCGCTGACCAGGAAGGAGCCGGCGTCGGCAAACATGACACCGGCGTAGCCCAGGGTCAGCACCGCCGTCGCGCCGAGCACGCCGCCCACGATTTCCGCCACGCGCTCCGTGGTTTGAAACAGGGCGTTGATGGCCTGCAGCTCGTCCCCCGTCGCGATCGAGGGCAGCAGCGCGTTCACGGCCGCGCGGAAGAACACCGAGCCGACGTTCAGGATCCCGAGGAGGATCAGGCCGAGCGGGAGCGACCGCGGCAGCACGAACGGCAGCGCCGCCACGACCAGCGCCCGGCCGACATCGGAAAATGCGACGACGGCACGGCGATCCACCCGGTCGGCGACCGTGCCGGCCAGGAAGCTGAAGATGGCCTGCGCGACGTAGCCCGCGGACAGCGCCGCCGCCAGCGTGACCGCCGATCCCGTCAGCGCGTAGACCCACAGCGTGATCGCGATGAAGAAGACCTCGTCGCCGAGAAAGGAGACCATCTCGCCCACCCACAGCAGAGCGAACGAGGGCCGGCGAAACACGGACAGCCACGCCGGCACGGGACGGTGCTCCGCCGCCGGCCGCGTCTGCGTGCGTCGCGCGACCAGCGCGCGCAGCGCGCACACGAGACTGGGATCGAATTGGGCGCCGCTGCAGCGCTCCAGCTCCGCGAGCGCCGCTTGGAGATCGCGCCGCGCGCGATACACCCGATCGTTCGTGAGCGCGTGATACGCGTCCGCAATGGCGACGATGCGCGACGCCAGGGGAATCTCCCGTCCCTGCAGTCCGTCGGGATAGCCGGAGCCGTCCCAGTGCTCATGGCTGGCGCGCACCATCGGTGCAATCCTGGACAAGCCGGTAATTGACGACACCATCGCCGCGCTGTCCAGCACGTGGGACCGCATGATCTCCCATTCATCGGGCCGTAGCTGGCCGGGCTTCTGCAGAATGGCGTCGGGCACTGCGACCTTGCCGATGTCATGCAGCAGACCGGTGAGGTAGGCGTCGTGCGCCAGGCGCTCGCTCACGCCGACGGCGCGCGCGATCCGCTTTGACAGCTGCGCCACCGCCTCGGAGTGGAGACCGGTTCGCGTGTCCTTCACGTCGATCGCGTCGGCCAGCACTTTGATCGTCGCCAGCACCCGCCGCTCTTCGCGTCCGCTCATTGAGCGCGGATGGAAGACGTGCAGGACCACGCCGCCGGCGAGCAGCGGCAGTGCACTCAGCGCCACCCGGCCCGTCCCCGGAAGCCAGAGCCGTTCGGCGGCCACGGTCAGGGCCGCCAGGGCGACGGAGATGAGAAACGGGGCGCCGCAGCCGTCGGCCACAATGAGGAACGATCGTCCCCACGCCACCCCCTCGGTGTGGGTGATCCTCGCGGCGACGAGCGGCGTTCGAATAGCCACGTAGCCAAGCGCCGCGACGGCGAGCATGCCGAGACGGTACGGAACCTGCGGGAAGAGGATGAGCGTCGCCGCGAGCACGCCCGCCGCGAGCGCCGTGGCCTCTTCCATAGCCCGCACGCCGCCCCACCGCTCGGGTTCGAGGCGCGCGGCGATGGCCAGTCCGAACAGACCGCCGGCCAGTGCGAACGGGGGCCGCCCCACGCCCAGAGCGACCAGCACCGGAACGATCAAGAGCGGAAAGTCGTCGCTCGGTGAGATGCGGAGCGGATAGGACGCGAGCCACGCGACGGTCCCGGCAGTCACCAGCAGCAGCACCACGTCGGCGAGGGTGCGGGACCCGGTGGCCCCCCAAATCGCCAGCGCACCGGCCAGGGACGCGAGCAGCACCCCGGCCGGCACGGTGATGCGCCCGCCGAGCGTCATGACGCGGCCTTGCGTTCGAGCCCTTCGGCAGCTTCGAGGAGAACGGACGCCAGACGCGGGTCGACCAGCGGACCGACCAAAGCCCGAAACGGCTTCGCCGTGGACCCGTGGCTCCCGTGGCCTGCGGCGTCCGGCGTTCCGTACCGCAGTTCATCGTAACACTCCGCGGCCGCGAGGACCCGCGCACCGAGCACGGCTTGCCCCCGCACCCGAAGCGAAACCGCCGCCCACGGCGTGTGGTGTTCCCGCACCATGTCGGCGACGACAGCATCCGGGTAGGAGGCGAGAACTCTCGCGCCCATTGCGGCGTGACTGACCGGCGATTCCATGCGGCTGGCGGCGTCGATGAGACCGATGTCGTGGAGCAGCGCGGCGGTACGCCAGGACTCAAGCGTGGCGGCGGACACGTGGAGACGCCGCCCCATTTCTCCGACAAGCTCGCTGACGCGCTCGGCATGGTCGTGGGCGCCCGGCACGGCGCGCTCCAACGCAATCATGAGAGCCTGGACGATATCCTGTACCGTCCGCTGCGACGCGAGGTACACGGCAAGTTGCGCGCGGCTGGCCGGCATCGTAACCGCCGACAGGCCTGTCAGAAGCAGGGTGACCCATGGGCCCCTTCCCAGTCCATAGGCCACGATCGCCAGGATGATTGGAAGCGGAGCGGCCAGCACCTGCGCCTGCGGGTTTTCGGCGAGACAACTCCACCAGTAAGAAAAGAACGGAGCTCCATAGCGCAGATGGCGGTACAGCGCAAGCAGCGCGAAGTTCAAGAGCAAGTATACGACCAGAATCGCGAAGCTCGCGACGGTAAGTCCCACCAGACGGCCGGGTATCGCCTGGAAAACTGCGTGACCGACAAATGACGCAATGGCGGCCGGGTAGGCCCACCAGACCGTGTTGATCGTCGCGCGCCAAAATTCGTACAGACGAAACAGAGACACGGCGACCAGCGTCCCAAACGCCACCGCGACGAGCGTCTCCGTCGGCGACCACAGGAGCATGAGCGTCACCAGAAACGCGACGCGCGGCGTACGTATCATCCCGAGCGGGCTCGGAACCGGTGGGACCAGCATCGTCAAGCCGTAAATAATCGTCAGCGCGATGACCGCGGGGACTTCGTGGGCCGACAAACGGGTCAACGCCACCACATCAACGACGAGACTGACCGTGAGGACGCGACGGAGCCACACCGGGGGGGCGCGGAATTCATCCCGTTCCGCGGGTGACCGCACGTTTAGTTCCACAATGACGCGCAGCCAGTTGCGAATCACGGCGAGCGCGCCCGTTGAATACACTGTGGTCGATCGGGAATCGGGTGGAACCGTGCCCACGGCACTCAGCTCAGTGAGCGCCGTGTATTCAGGCCGGCCGTCTTATGCGCCGCCGTCGCCGTGCATGACATCACTCGCGAGTGAGCTACGAAGCAGAGTGCGTTGTCTGTGCACCCCACCCACTCGATACGCCAGGATTCGCCGCCCGCGCGGCGAGCGCGATACCTTCCCTCCACTGCCCTACGGGCACCCCGGGGATGCGCGGTGTGGTATACCGCCTTGCCCCCACCCGACCCGACCCGACCATGTGCACGTAAGTTCAATGGCCCTTGCATCATTCCTCCCGTCATCCCCTCGACGGACGGCCTTAACCTTTCGATCATGCCCCGCACTGCACACGACTAGACCCCGGGGCTCGTGTGTGACGGCGCCAAGTTTGCGTAGGTTTTCCAGGATATTCTGCCGGGAGTTTGCGCCAAGCCGCGCCTACGGCACGCGCGGTGCCAGCCGCCGCGCCAGCACCGCAACGGCTTTCGCGTCCTCGGGCGGGAGTACTTCAAGGCGCCACGCGATTTCGCGGTGCAGTTCGGCGACGCCCATCTCGGGCAGCGCGGCGGGGGACCCGGGCATGAGACGCCGGGCGCTGCGCCGTTCCTCCATTAATTGCAGCACCTGAAGCAGCGAGGCGGCCGAAAGGGATAGGGTGGCCAGCCTGATGGACTCGCGATCTTGCAGCAGCGGGCCGTGTCCGACGCTATCGAGCGGTGTGCCCTCAGCGCCCGCCGGTCGGCCGGATGCCTCGTCGATGATCATTGCCGTGCCCGACTATCTGAACCCCCGCAGCATCGGCTCGACGTCGACGTTGTCGAGCTCCCGCGGCCACAGCGGCAGGCGCTTGGCCGGAGCCTTGGCCCGGGGATGCCGGTAGATGACGCCGACCGGCAGCTTCTGCCTGCGCTCGAACTCGACGATCAGCGCGGCGGCGGCCTCCTCGTCCGTGACGTCGTGGCCGTCCGGCACCGGTTCGACGTGCTCCCGGAACCAATCGTAGGTGTTGATCTTGTTGTAGGTTACGCACGGCGAGAAATCGTTGAGGATCGCGAACCCGGGATGCCGGACGGCCTCCACCATGAGCTGCGTCGTCATCTTAGGGTCGCCGGAGAACGACTGCGCGACAAACGTGGCTTCGGACGCCAGGGCCAGCTTGACCGGGTCGAGAAACGGCGGGTGCTCCTCCGAGAACTTCAGGTCGGGCTGGCCGAGGCCGGCCGAGGGGGAATCCTGCCCCTTCGTCAGCCCGTACACGCCGTTGTCCATGATCACGAGACTGATGTCGGGATCGCGGCGGCAGATGTGCACGAAGTTTTCGACGCCGATCGCGAGTGTGTCGCCGTCGCCGGCGAGCGTGATGACTTTCAAATCCGGATTTGCCATCTTCGCCCCGAGCGCGTACGCCAGCGCCCCGCCGTGGGTGCCGTAAAACGAGTTGCCGTTCAGATAGTTGCGGATCTGGCCGGAACAGCCGATGCCGCCGACCAGAAACACCTCGGACGGCGTCAGTTCGAGCGTCGTGAGCGCGGCCTTGAGCGCGTTCAGCACCGCGTAATCGCCGCAGCCCGGGCACCATTGAATGCGGTGCCGCGGCGTGGCGTTCTGCTCCCAAATCGAGGCCGGCGCTTTTGCCGACGTAGTCTCAGGCATCAAGTGTCACCTCTACCATCACGTCGTCCTTACCGCCGAGGCGGACGGTGCCGGCGCCGTTGCGCGTGACTTCCTGCACCGCGCGAACGACCTCGGACGGATGCAGCGGGCGTCCGTTGTACTTCAGCACCCGCCGCGTGGGAATGAGACAGTGCGCCTGGATGATGCCGGCAAACTGTCCCAAGAAGTTGTGCTCGCACACGACCACCGGCACGCCCCGGTCGAGCAGCGGTTTCGCCAGGTTGGTCGGGAACGGCCACAGATGCGTGAAGTGCACGACCGCGGCGTCGACCCCTGCGGCCCGCAGGCGCTCCCGCGCGTCCAGCAGCACCGGCTTGGTCGAGCCCCAGCCGACGAGGATCGGCCCTTTGCCGATCGTGCCGAACACCTGCGGCGGCTTGGCGTCGTGCTGGAGATACTCCGTCATCTTGCGCATGCGCTTGTCCATCATCGCCACGCGCGTCGGGCGGTCCGTGGTCACGAAGCCCTGTTCGTCGTGCTCGGTGCTGTTGATCTTCGCGACGGATCCGCGGGTACCCGGCACCAGGCGCGGCGAGATGCCCGACTCGGTGAAGCGGTAGCGCGCGTAGCGTTCGCCGCGGACATCCTCCTCGGTCAGCAGGTGCCGCTCGGCCGGACGGCCGTTCTCGTGGAAGACCTCCTCGCGAACGGTGGCGCGCCCCTCGCTCAAATTGAGGTCGGTCATGAAGAATACCGGGCACTGGTACTTGTCCGACAGCCGGACGGCGTCGCGCATCATCGGGCAGCACTCGCCGATCGTCGACGGCGCGAGCACGATGCGCGGAATCTCCCCGTGTCCGCCGCCGGTCACGAGCCAGAGGTCGCCCTGCTCGGGCTTCGTCGGCATACCGGTCGACGGCCCGGCGCGCATCGTGTCCACAATGACAAGCGGCGTTTCCGTGATGCCGGAGACGCCGATCTCTTCCACCTTGAGGGACAATCCGGGACCGCTCGTGCCGACCATGCTGAGCACGCCGGCGGCGGCCGCCCCGAGCGCCGCCCGGATCGACTCGCGTTCGTTGGCGCCCTGCAGCGCGCGCCCGCCGTAGTGCGGCAGGTGGGTCTGCATGAATTCGAGGATGGAGGTCGCCGGCGTGATCGGGTAGCCGGCATAGAAGCGGACGCCGGCCTGGATCGCGCCGATCGCGAGCGCCTCGTTGCCGCCGATGTACACCGCGGACGGCCCCCCGGCGGCGGGCTCCAGCCGCAGACCGACGTCGCGCCAGCCCCGCTCCTTGAGAATTGCCTCCGCCGCGGCCCGGCCGCGGCGGGCCGCCTCGAGGTTCAGGTCAATCAGCGCCGCGCCGCGGCGGGCGAACCGTTCCTCCAGCAGCCGGCGCAGGCGGGTCTCATCCTGGTCAAACCCGAGGAGGCGGAACAGGGCGCCGGTCATCACGACGTTCTTGACGACTTCCTTCTTGAGGTCGCGCTGCGCGATCTGGCGCGCCGGGATGGGGAACACCCGCACGCCGCGCGCCTCGAGGTCGTCGGTCGGAACGATCCCCGTCGAGCTGTCGTAGATCGCCACACCGCCGTCCCGCACTTCGCCGGCGTGCCGCAGCAGCGTGTCGCGGTTCGGCTGGACCTTCGAATCTGGGTTGACGTCGTACTCGAGGCCGACGAGGATATCGACGCGAGCGTCGCCCCACGACAGCGGCGGGTCGGGCGAGACGACGAGCGGATCGTACTGATGCGCGCCGTAGATCGTCGAGGCGAAGCCGCGCTCGACGGCCATGACGTACAGGCCGGCGCGCGTCAGCAGGCGCCCGAGGATGTCGGTGATCGTCGAGACGCCGTCGCGAAGCTGCACCCCGCCGATCAGCAACTTCATTCGATTGGTCTGCATGGGTGACTACTGCCTCCAGCAGAGCCGGAGGGCGTGGGCGAGGCGCAGGGAGACCGTCTCCCCCGAGCGTCGCGGCTCGAGTTCGGTATGGACGTACGTATTAGCCACCGACACTATATGGTAGCAGGTCTCCCGCCAAACCGCCACCGGCCCCGCGTGAGACACCCGGGCCCGCGGCGCGAGTGCCGCCGCGGGCCCGGGGATGGCGATCGCTTACCGGGCGAGGATCAGGCTCGCTTCACGGCCTCCTTGAGCTCCTTCGCCGGGGTGAACCGGGGCACCGTCCGGGCCGGCACTTTCACGGGCTCACCCGTCTGGGGATTCCGGGCGATGCGCGCCTTCCGCTTCAAGACGCGAAACGTTCCAAACCCGGGGAAGCGGACCCGATCTCCCTTCTTGAGCGTGGCCGTGAGAGAATCCAGCACCTCGTCGAGCGTGCGCACGGCGTGCGCCTTGGGGGTCTTCCACTTCTCGGCGAGTTTCGCCGCGAACTGAGCCTTGGTCATGTCTCCCTCCCGTTTGTCGTCGTTGCTCGGCTCTTAGGGGTTCGTGGGACCTGTGGCGTTTCCTTCAGGGCTTACCCGTTCGAGGCCTTATTTTACTGGGTTTTTGGCGCGATGGGACCCGAACACGAGAGCGCGCCGAACGCGGGGACGGAGGGCGATTGGGCGGGCGGCACGGTGAGCCGTCGCGGGAGGGATGACGGCGGGAATCCAGGCGCGGATGGCGAATCACTCCCCCGGCCAGCCTCATGCACGGAACGTATTCGGACCCTACGTCGACCCAACGGACGATAACAAGGAGGCCGCCTATGCGCAGCATTGTTGCCCTTGCCGCGATTGCCGCTTGTGCCCTCGCCCTGGTTCCCGCGCACGCCGGATCCATGATTCCCGTTCCCGCGGGGACGAAGGTACTGCTCCGCTTCGAGACGCCGGTCGACTCCGCCAAGGTCACCGAAGGCGCGGCGATCAAGTTCACGATCGCCACGGACGTCCTGATCGGCCGCACGCCGGTCATCAACCGCGGCACCCCCGCGCAGGGCATCGTCACGGACGTCTCCAAACCCGGCATTTTCGGCAAGAACGCGCGGGTGCACATCGCCTACATCGAAGCCACCGCGGTCGACGGCAGGCCGGTGCGCCTCGCCCCGCTGGACGTCACCCCGGCCTCGGTGAAACAGGTGCAGGACGTGGGCGCGGCCGGCGCCACGAGCCTGACGGGCGCGATTCTGCTCGGACCGGTCGGCTTGGCGGCCGGCGCGCTGATCCACGGCGGCGACGTGAGCCTTCCGGCCGGCGCCGTGGGCACCTCGAGCGTCGAGGCGTCGATGGAGATTCCGGTGCCCTAGCCGGCTAGTACAGCCGCTCCGGCTCGAAGTGGTTGAGGAGCGGCTGTCCCGCCAGATAGCGGCGGAGGTTTTCGCAGAAGAGCTCGGTGAGCCGCGCGTTTTCACCCGGCACCGTGCTGGCCGAGTGCGGGCTCACGATCACGTTGGGCAGGTCCCACAGCGGACTCGCCGCCGGCAGTGGCTCGGTGGCGAAGACGTCGAGCGCGGCGCCGGCGAGATGGCCCTCACGCAGTACGGCGATCAGGGCCGCCTCATCGACGATCGAGCCGCGGGCGATGTTGATGAGAATCGCGCCGCGCTTCATGCTGCGGAGCTCCGCCTCGCCGAGCAGGCCCTTCGTCGTCGCGGTCTGCGGAACGATGAGAACCAGCACGTCCGCTTCCCGGATGACGTCGCCCGAGCGCTCCGGCGGCAGCACCCGCTCGACGTCCGGGATGCCCTCCGGCGCGGGCGTGCGCTTGGTGCCGATGACCCGCATGCCGAGGGCGTGCGCCACGCGGGCGACCTCGCGGCCGACGTGCCCCAGGCCGATGATCCCCACGGTCATGCCGCGCAGCTCCCGCGCGCAGTACCGCTCCCAATGGTGCGCGGCCTGTTCGGCCCGCAGGCGCGCAAGATCTTTCACGAAGACGAGCATCCCCAGGAGGCAGAACTCCGCGAGCGCGCTGGCGTGGACGCCGACGGCGGTCGTGAAGGTGATCGGGGTGTCGATCAGCCGGGTCCGCACCAGCAGCTCGCCGATGCCCGCGCTCGTCGCCTGAATCCAGCGCACGCGCGGCGCAAGATCGGGAATGGTGTCCACGTTTGTGTGGTCGAAGTCAAACAGGACCTCGGCCCGGGCCAGCAGCGCGCGCCACCGCGTCTCGTCCCGCGGGCTCCGCGCAAACGGCTGCCCGTGATGCTGTCCTTGATAGAGCGGCTTGGGCAGCAGCTCCGGCTCGTACATCACGTCGACGCCGGGCACCGTGCGGATCCGCGCCACGTGTTCCGGCTCGAGGTAGGACGCGATCAGCACCGGCAGGGGCTGCGTGCGGGTCATCGCGCGCCCATCCGCGCCAGAGCCTCCAGCACCTCGCAGAGCGGGAGCCCCACCACGTTCGTGTACGATCCCTCGATCCGCCGGATCATCCCCGCCGCCCTCCCCTGGATCGCGTACCCGCCGGCCTTGCCCCGCGGCTCGCCGCTCGCGACGTACGCCTCGATCTCGGCGGGGCGCAGCGCCGCGAACTCCACGCGGGTCCGCACGACGCCGCCGTCGCCGCGGCCGCGGGCGGCATCGTAGACCTCGTAGCCGGTCAACACCTCGTGGGTTCGCCCGGAGAGCCGCTCGAGCATCGCCCGGGCGTCGTCATCGTCGCGAGGCTTTCCGAGGATCTCGCCGTCCAGCACCACGTCCGTGTCCGCCCCCAGGACGAGCGCGTCGGGTGGACCGGATCCGGCGACGTCGCGCGCCTTCGCCCCGGCCAGCCGGCGGACGAACGCCTCCGGCGGCTCGCCGGGCCGGCGCTCCTCGACGGTGCGGCTTGGAACGACCACGAACGACACCCCGGCGGACACGAGCAGCTCCGCGCGCCGGGGCGACGCGGAGGCGAGTACGATTACCGCCACTTCGACTTCTGCCAATTGTCGCGCGCGCCCTGCTCTCCGAGCCACGGCGGCAGCGTCAGGGCGAGGCGGCGCGCCAGCGCGTTGACGTAGGGCTCGTACATCCCCCGCAGCTCGTCGACCCGCGCCGCAGCCTCGGCGTCGTCCCGCACCGTGCACCCTCCCGCGCGCAGCATCGCCACGAGCGAGGCCCGATCCCCGGCCGGCAGGCGGTCCGGGGCCGGCGGCTCCGGCGGACAATTGAGCACGATGCTGAGGTCGACCACCGCGTGCCGCGCCATCGCGAACGTCAGCTGCGCCAGCCGCCGCGGGGCGTGGTCGACCGCGCCGATCGCGAGCGCGCACGTATCGAGCACGGCGGTCATCGCCGAGAGCCACGACTCGTTGTCGTGCTGCGATCGGTAGTAGACGAGCACCGTGTACGAGAGGTGGCTCTCGAGCAGCTGGGCGGCCCACACCTCCCACTCCGCCAGGAACCGTTCGAGCAGCGCGGTGTTGCCGTCGAGCCGGCGCAGCAGCTCGCCGGCGCTGGGCGGGGACCCGGCCCAAGCGTCGAGCGTCGAGATCCGCCATTCCCGCCGGGAGAACGCCTGATAGATCACGGGCAGATACGAGAGGATGAGGGCGAGGAACGAGAGGCCGACCCCGGCCTCGAGCACAACGGCAGCCCGCGCGGCGGCCGATCGCGGCGTGACGTCGCCGAGGCCGAGCGTGGTCATCGTGGTCCCGCTGAGGTAGAGGTCGGTGCCGAATCCGGCCCG
>Ga0187825_10000293_pt1 | contig 11337 bp, 7 predicted proteins | sample NC_wetland_sal_i_11_FD_132421 | JGI IMG/M metagenome (GOLD analysis project Ga0187825, IMG submission 132421) | Wetland sediment microbial communities from Neuse River Estuary, North Carolina, USA - SourceSoil_5 | ecosystem: Environmental > Aquatic > Freshwater > Wetlands > Sediment | place... | reverse complement strand
CGGGTGAGCCGCGATCGTGCGCGGATCGCCCTCGGCCACCAGCGTGCCGCCGCCTTCGCCGCCTTCGGGGCCCAGGTCGATGATCCAGTCGGCCGCGCGTATCACGTCCAGGTTGTGCTCGATCAGGATCAGCGAGTGTCCGCAGTCGATCAGCCGCCGCAGCGCCCGCATCAGGCGCGCGATGTCGTCGAAGTGCAGCCCGGTGGTGGGCTCGTCGAACAGCATCAGCGAGCCGTTGCGCGCCAGCCGCGCGGCCTGCGCCGGCTCGGCCTGCGCCAGGAAGCCGGCGATCTTCAGCCGCTGCGCCTCGCCGCCCGACAGGGTCGGGACCGGCTGGCCCAGGCGCACGTATTCGAGGCCGACCTCGGCCAGCGGCGCCAGGCCGCGCACCACGTCGGCGTCGTGCGCGAACAGGTGCAGCGCCTCCGAGACCGTGAGCTCGAGCGTGTCGGCGATCGACAGCGCCCGCCCGCGGCGCGTCAGCGTCACCTCGAGCACCTCGGCGCGGAAGCGCCGCCCGTCGCAGTCCGGGCAGCGCAGGTACACGTCGGACAGGAACTGCATCTCCACGTGCTCGTAGCCGTTGCCGCCGCAGCTCGGGCAGCGCCCGGTGCCGGCGTTGAAGCTGAAGGTGCCCGCCGTGTAGGAGCGCTCCAGCGCCAGCGGCGCGCGCGCGAACAGGCGCCTGATCGCGTCGAACGCGCCCACGTAGCTGGCCGGGTTCGAGCGCGTGGTCTTGCCGATCGGCGACTGGTCCACCAGCGCCACCTCGGAGATGCGCTCCGCGCCCAGGCACCGCTGGTGCAGGCCCGGGGCCTCGCTCGGCCTGCCCTTGGCCTTGCGCAGCGCCGGGTACAGCACGTTCTGCACCAGCGTCGACTTGCCCGATCCGGACACGCCGGTGACGACCACCAGCCGGTTCAGCGGGAAGCGCACGTCGAGGTCGCGCAGGTTGTGCTCGCGCACGCCCTCCAGCACGATGCCCGGGGCGGCCGGATCGACCGGCCGTGCGCGCGGCGTCTCGACCTGCCGCCGGCCCGACAGGTACTGCCCGGTCAGCGTCGCGGAGCGGCACAGCGCCTGCGGGTCGCCCTGGAACACCACCTGTCCGCCGCGCTCGCCCGGGCCGGGACCCAGGTCCAGCACCCGATCGGCGGCCAGCATCACCTGCGGATCGTGCTCCACCACCACCAGCGAGTTGCCCGCGCTGCGCAGGCGCCGCATCACGCCGATGACCCGGTGCATGTCGCGCGGGTGCAGCCCGATGGACGGCTCGTCCAGCACGAACAGCGTGTTCACCAGCGAGGTCCCGAGCGCGGTGGTCAGGTTGATGCGCTGCACCTCGCCGCCCGACAGCGTGCGGCTCTGGCGGTCCAGCGTCAGGTAGCCCACCCCGACCTCGCACAGGAAGCGCAGGCGCGCGTCGATCTCCTTCAGCAGCAGCTCGATCGCGGGGTCGGGCGCGGCGGCGCCGCGCGCCCGCACGAAGAGCTCGCGCAGGCGCTCCAGCGGCAGCAGCGCGAGCTGCTGGATCGTGTTCCCCTGGAAGCGCCACAGCAGCGCATCGGGCTGCAGCCGGCTGCCGCCGCAGGCCGGGCACGGCGTATAGCTGCGGTAGCGCGACAGCAGCACCCGGATGTGCATCTTGTAGGCCTTGGACTCGAGCCACTCGAAGTAGCGGCGGATCCCGTACCACTGGGTCTGCCACTTGCCGGTCCAGGCCGGGTCGCCGTCGACGACCCAGCGCCGCTCGCGCTCGCCCAGCGACTTCCAGGGCACGTCCAGCGCGACGTCGAACCGGGGGGCGAACTTCTCCAGGTCGCGCTGGCACTCCTTGAAGCTCTCGGTCTGCCACGGCTTGACGGCGCCGCCGCGCAGCGTCTTGCCGGGGTCGGGGATCACCAGACCCAGGTCGATGCCGATCACGCGCCCGAAGCCCCGGCACGTCGGGCAGGCGCCCAGCGGCGAGTTGAACGAGAACGCGCTCGGGCTCGGATCCGCGTAGTGGATGTCGCAGTCGGCGCAGTGCAGGCCCGACGAAAAACGCCAGACGCTCTCGGCCCTCGCCCCTGTCCCCTCTCCCACTGGCGTGGGAGAGGGGGACTCTGGCTCCCCTCTCCCGCTTGCGGCAGAGGGGTCGGGGGTGAGGGCCGCGTGCACGTCCACGCGGCCATTGCCGCGATGCATCGCCGCCTCGACCGATTCGAGCAGCCGCTGCCGGTCCGCCCCCTGCGCCCTGAGCCGGTCCTGCACCACGTCGATGCGCTGCCCCGACTCGCCGGCCTGCTGCGCGTGCACGCGCGTGTAGCCCTGCGCCTCCAGGTGGGCGCGGATCTCCTCGCCCGTGAAATTGGCGGGGACCGTGATCGGGAACGTGATCGTCAGGCGCGCATCGGGCTGCGCGGCGCAGCGCCCGATCAGCGCGTCGACCACCTGTTGCGGCGAATCGCGCCGCACCGGCTTGCCGCAGTTCCGGCAGTGCAGCACCGCGGCGCGCGCGAACAGCAGCTTCAGATGGTCGTTGATCTCGGTCATCGTGCCGACCGTGCTGCGCGAGGTGCGCACCGGGTTGGTCTGGTCGATCGCGATGGCCGGCGGCACGCCGTCGATCCGATCCACCGCGGGACGGTCCATCCGGTCCAGGAACTGGCGCGCGTACGGCGAGAACGTCTCGACGTAGCGCCGCTGGCCCTCGGCGTAGAGCGTGTCGAACACGAGCGAGCTCTTGCCCGATCCCGACACGCCGGTGACGACGATCAGCTCGCCGGTCGGCAGGTCGAGATCCAGGTTCTTCAGGTTGTTCTGACGCGCGCCGCGGATGCGGATCGCGGGATGACGTGCCGGCATGGCGGCATTTTCGCCGATTTGCCGGATGCCCCTTTTCGCGCGTCCCGGCCTGTCGGCCGCGCCGGCGAATCCTTGAGGGTGTCCCAGATGACGAAATCGGTGCGTCCCCGGTGCGTTTTCCACGCGCCTCAGGGTTATTCGGCCGACCAATATGGGCCCGGCACGACACCCTAAAACACGAGGAGCGATTCGATGAGAGTGGTTCTCACCGCGCTGGCGGCTCTGGCGCTGGCATTCCAACTGACGGCATGCGGCGGGGGTTCTTCGTCGTCGGCCGGCAGCACCGCTTCGGCGACAGTGACTGGCGTGGCAACGCCGAAGTCCGTCTCCGTGGTAACCGCCAACTGAGGGGGACGGGGATGAACCGGGTCTTACGTTCAGCGGCCGTGGCCGCAGGCCTGGCCGCCAGCGCGGCCGCACAGGCGCAGATTCCGTCGACGGCTGCCTACGTCACGGACCCCCAGAACACGTACGTTCAGGACGACACGTCGCAGGGCATCGGCAACCTGAACATGGTGCTGTGCGTCATCAGCTCGCTCGATCCCGGCGACATGGTCAATGCCGGGGCCTACATCGCGCTGGTCGACATGAACAAGTGCAACAGCAAGGGCGGCGGCAGCAACAGCTCGGCCACCGGCGCAACCAACTACGCCACTGCCGTGGTGAACGTCACGCGCGCCTCCAACAGCGACCCGATGGTGGGCAAGGTCTGGATGTCGCTGACCGACCAGGGCAATTCGGTCAACGTGTACGCGTACCTGAGCGCGACGCAGTCGCCGGCCGCGGCGCCGCCGTACGGCGTGTTCCGGATGGACTACATCGGCACCAAGAACGGCCAGGTCGGGTTCAACGGCTACGTCGACTCGCAGCCCGGCACCATCGGCTACCTGGAGACCGGCTCCAACTCGAGCAACACCGCGCTGACGATGTCGGCGAGCTCCACGGCGTCGGGCTCGGGAACGATGAACATCGCCGGAGGCGGCGGCGGAGCGGCCAGTGGAAGTTTCAACTTCGCGTATGACGCCAGCTACTTCCGCCGCAGCGACGGCACCCACGACGAATGCTTCGACCGCGCGCGGGCCAACGCGGCGGTGTCGGTCTGGCGCTACGGCACCTACAACGCCAACGACGGCTCGCGCGTCGACCAGGCGTTCCCGGGCTTCCCGATCATGGCCTCGTACGGCGGCTCCACCTATTACGGCTTCGCCAACTACTGGGGCATCAACTTCCAGGGTCTGGACCTGAACGGCATCGCCGACGCCAGCCCGATCCCGGCGCTGGCGGTCACCGACCAGCGCCCCGGCAACACGACCGCGTACAACCTTTCCAAGGTCGGAGGCAAGCTGACCCGGTGGACGCGCACCGCGACCACCCTGGCCGCGCTGGACGGCATTCCGTTCACGTTCGGGGCGGATCTGACCAACCAGACCAGCAACAACGCGGCCGTGTCCGGCTGGAACAACTGGATCGCCCAATGGAGCACCGCCGGCGGCGCTTTCACGGTGACCGGGGTCCAGACGTGCGGGTCCAACGGCTGCGTTCCGGCGGCGCTGGCGGGCAACGCCACGGCGACGATCAACGCGGGGTTCCTGGCCACGAGCCCGATCATGGGATGGTCGGACTCGTTCGGCGGCAACCTGAACATTCCGGCCACCGGCGCGGCCCACACGGCGGCCGATGCGGTGTTCTACTTCACGCAGTCGACCGTGGTGCCCGGATCGAGCGCAGAGCCGACAGCGCTCTACTGCCTGAACCAGTGCCCGACGGCGGCGGCGCTGGCGGCGTTCCCCGGCGGCGGCGCCCAGGCTTCGCCGTTCGGCAACGGCACGGCGCAGCAGTGGTTCAGCGCGCCGGGGGCGGCCAATACGGTCACCTACGGATTCGGCGCCAGCGGCCTGACCGAGAGCGCCACCGCGCTGGTGCTGGAGCAGCCGGCACAGTACCCGTCCGGCTCGATGTACGCGCAAAACGGCATCATGAGCGGCCGCCTGTTCGATACGGCCCTGAGCTCCGCCAACTGCCCGGCCGGCATGCCCGCCGGCACGGTGTGCGAGCCCTCCAACCCGGCGCTGTACTACACGTGGCAGACGGGGCCGAACCAGTGGAGCCAGTCGCTCTGGCTGACCCGGACGTCCGACGGCAGCGTGGTGGCCTTCGACGCCCCGCAGAACGTTCCCTACACGGTTCCTGCGGGCGCCGCCTACGGCTCGTTCGCGGGCAAGTCGATCCTGTTGCAGTTCAACGGGTTCGGCAACCTGTTCGGCGTGCCGGGGTATTGCGTCGATCCGGTGACCAACGGCACGGTCGACTGCAGCGTGGCCAACTCCCGCTACGTGCCGATGTTCTCGCTCCCGGACGGCTCGACGATGACGCTGCCGGCGCCGGGCGCGACCCCCGCGGTCACGCTGATCGTCAAGGCGCTCGACGAGGAGATCCGGCTGAGGAACCTGGGCGCGAGCCTGCCGTCGTCGCCGTGCGCCTCGATGACGCTCACCACGATGACGCTTCCGTCCGGCGGCCTGCACGATCCGAGCAACCCGGCCGACAGCGAGTACCTGGGCGCGATGCCCACCGTCACCGCGGCTCCGAAAGTGGTCGACGGGGTGGTGCAGTAACGATTGATCGCGCCTGCGCCGCGGTCGGGCGCAGGCGTCGGCGTGGGGCCCTCCAAGCGCCCTCACGCCTCCTGACCGGTGCAGGCGCGGCTTCGGCCGCGCCTGCTTTTTCGGGGGTCAGTCTGCCTTCCAGCGGGTCAGGAACTCGTTGACCGAGCGCGGATCCATCCGGCTCATCGACTCGAACTCGCCGTTCTTCTGGCTGAACACGACGCGGCCGTCGCTGTCCAGCACCGCCAGCGCCGGAATGCCCTTGGCCAGGGGTATGCCGAAGCGCTGGGCCAGCTCCATGTTGTGGTCGATGCCGTGGTTGCCCACGTTGACGTGGACCAGCACGAAATGGGACAGCAGCGCCGCGTTCTCCGGCTTGTGGAAGTTGTCGTCCAGCACGTGACAGTCGCCGCACCAGTTGGCGCCGAACTCCACCAGCACCCGCTTGTGCGTATCCGCAGCCTGCTTCAGCGCCGCCTCGACGTCGGCGCCTGCGCTGGAGGGTTCCGGGTAGACCGGGCTGGCGAACGAGGGTCGCAGCAGGAGCAGGGCCAGCGCGAGTCCGGCCAGCAGGCCGAGGGGCCGGGCGGCTGCGCGCATCGTGCGGGGATCGGCCATGGGGTGTTCCCTTCGCGGTTGCTTGTGATGGAGTGCGTCTCAGGCCAGGAATTGCTCGGCCAGCCGGACCAGGAATGTGCCCCCGATCGGTATCAGCTCGTCGTTGAAGTCGTACGAGGCGCTGTGCAGCACGCAGGATCCGCCGCCGTGGCCGCGGTCGCGGTGCGCGCCGTCGCCGTTGCCGATGAACAGGTAGGCGCCGGGGCGGGCCCGCAGCATGAATGCAAAGTCCTCCGCGGCCAGGCTCGGATCGGCATTGCGCACCACGTTGGCAACGCCGACCACGCCGTCGGCCACGCTCGCGGCGAACTCGGCCTGGCTCGCGTGATTGATCGTGGGGGGATAGGTGCGCTTGAAATCCACCGCGGCGGCGGCTGCGTGCGCGCGTGCCGTGTGCTCGGCCACCTGGCGGATGCGCTGCTCGAACAGGTCGGTGACCGCGTCGCCGAAGGTGCGCACCGTGCCGCCCAGCGTCGCCGTGTCCGGGATCACGTTGGTCGCGTCGCCGGCGTGAATCATCGTCACCGACAGCACGGCGGCGTCGATCGGGTTGCGGCTGCGCGTGACGATGGACTGCAGACCCTGCGCGATCTGCACCGCCACCAGCACCGGATCGATCGTCAGGTGCGGCATCGCTCCGTGCCCGCCGCGCCCGTTGACACGGATCTCGAACTCGTTGGTCGAGGCCATCACCGGCCCGGGCGAGACGGCGAACTGTCCCACCTCCAGCCCGGGCCAGTTGTGCATCGCGAACACCGCGTCGCAGGGGAAGCGGTCGAACAGCCCTTCGCGGATCATCCGGTCGGCGCCGCCGCCGCCTTCCTCGGCCGGCTGGAAGATCAGCACCACGGTGCCGTTGAACGAGCCCGAGGCCGACAGGTGGCGCGCGGCCGCCAGCAGCATGGTCGTATGCCCGTCGTGCCCGCACGCGTGCATCCGGCCCTCGAAGCGGGAGCGATGACCGAATGCATTGATTTCCCGTATCGGCAGGGCGTCCATGTCGGCCCGCAGCCCGATGGCGCGGTCCGACTGCCCCGAGCGGATCAGGCCGACCACGCCGGTGCCGGCAAGCCCCCGGTGCACTTCGATGCCCCAGCCGGCGAGCGTGCGCGCCACCACGTCGGAGGTGCGGTGCTCCTCGAAGCGCAGCTCCGGGTGCGCGTGCAGGTCGCGCCGGATCGCCTGCAGCTCGGACTTGGACCGCGCCAGGCTCTGGATCAGCTGCATCGGGACCGCTCGGGACTCCGGGGCGTGGATCTTACCGGTACCGCGGGCGTCGCGGTAGCGCGGTCGCCCGGGCGCATCGGCCGCTGTTGCGTGAGGCAATAGGTTTGCCCCGATCGTGGGATTACGACTCCTGCAGCGGATCCGCCGACGTCTTAAGATGAGGCCCGTGAAGGTGCGCGCAGTGGTTGCGCGCCGCCGGTTGGAGCGCGATGAACAAGGAACTGATCCGAGTTCTGATCGTCGACGACCACGCGGTCGTCCGCGAAGGCCTGAAGCACGTGATCAGCCGCCAGATCGACATGATCGCCGCGGCAGAGGCCTCGACCAGGGCCGAGGCCTTGAAGCTGCTCGCGGAGCAGCGCTTCGACGTGGTCGTATGCGACGTCAAGCTGCCCGACGGCCAGGGCTGGGATGTGCTCAGGGCCGCCAAGTCCGGCCCCGATCCGCTGCCGGTGCTGATGCTGTCGGCGTTCACCGAGGAGCAGTACGCGGTGCAGGCGCTGAAGAGCGGTGCCGACGGCTACGTGAACAAGGGCAGCCCGGCCGAGACGCTGATCGCGGCCGTCCGCCGGCTGGCCGCGGGCGGAAAGTACGTGAGCCCCGAGTTCGCCGCGCACGTCGCGCAGGTGATCGGCCACGGGGACACGGCCGCCCACGAGACGCTGTCGGAGCGCGAGTTCGCCGTGATGCGGATGATCGCCTCCGGCAGCAGCCTGGTGGCGATCGCGCAGAACCTGAACATAAGTCCCAAGACGGTCACCACCTACCGCGCGCGCGTGCTGGAGAAGCTGGGCCTGGAGAACAACGCGGCGCTGACCCGCTACGTGCTCGAAAAAGGCCTGCTCGACTGACCCCCTCCCCTCTCCCGCTGCGCCGGCGAGGGGAGCGGGTGAGGGCTAGTTGCGCGGCACCAGCTCCCGGTACAGCGTCTCGTAGTGCTCGGCCGAGCTGCCCCACGAATAGTCCTGCGCCATGGCCCGCGCCACCACGCGGCGCCAGCGCTCCGGCTGCGCGTACAGCCCGATGGCGCGCCTGATCGCGGCCCCCAGCGCGCCCGCCTGCGCCGCCTCGAACACGAACCCGGTGGCCCGATCCTGCGCGATGTTCCCGTCGCTGGCATCGACGACGGTGTCGGACAGCCCTCCGACCCGGTGCACCAGCGGCAGCGTTCCGTAGCGCAGCCCGTACAGCTGCGTCAGCCCGCAGGGCTCGAAGCGGGACGGCACGGCGATCACGTCGCCGGCCGCGATCAGCCGGTGCGACAGGGCCTCCTCGAAGCCGATCCGCACCGCGATCTGCCCCGGATGAAGCTCGGCCGCCGTGCGGAAGCCGTGCTCGAGCTCGGCGTCGCCGGCCCCGAGCATCGCCAGCTGCGCGCCCTGCTGCAGCAGCGCCGGAATGCACGGTAGCAGCAGGTCCAGTCCCTTCTGCTCGGTCAGCCGGCTGACCACGACGAACAGCGGCCGCCCCGGCGCGGGATCCAGGCCGAGCTCGGCGCACAGCGCCGCCTTGCAGGCCGCCTTGCCGGCGAGCGAGCCCGTTTCGTAGCGCTGCGGGATGGCGCGGTCGGTCTCGGGGTTCCAGACGTCGTAGTCGACGCCGTTCAGGATCCCGGTCAGCACGTTGGCGCGGCTGTTGAGCACGCCCTCCAGCCCGAAGCCGAACTGGGGGGTGCGGATCTCGCGCGCGTACCCCGGGCTGACGGTGGTCAGCCGGTTCGAGTAGATCAGGCCGCCCTTCATGAACGACAGGTGTCCGTGGAACTCGACTCCGGCCGGCGTCAGCGCCTCGCGCGGCAGGCCGAGGGGCGCGCAGGCCTCCAGCGCGAACAGGCCCTGGAACGCCAGGTTGTGGATCGTGAAGACCGAGCGCGTCGCGATGGCGGGATGGGCGGCCAGGTACACCGGGGCCAGGCCTGCGTGCCAGTCGTGCCCGTGCAGCACCTGCGGCTGCCAGCGCGGGTCCAGCTCGCCTCCGGCCAGGTGGGCGGCGATCCATCCGAGCAGCGCGAAGCGCAGGTGGTTGTCTGGCCAGGGGCGCCCGTCCGGCCCGACGTACGGATTGCCCTGGCGCGCGTACAGGAAGGGCGCGTCGATCACGTAGGCGCGCACCTCGGTGCCCGGCAGGCGGCCCGCGCACAGCGTGACGATCGAGGCCCCGAACACCGGGCCGAACGTGACCAGCCGCCGCGGCGCCTCGATGCCGGCGCGGATCTCGGGAAAGCCCGGCAGCAGCACACGGGCGTCCACGCCCCGCCGCATCAGCGCCGCGGGCAGCGAACCGATCACGTCGCCCAGGCCCCCGGTCTTCAGCAGCGGGAACGCCTCGGAGGCGACGTGCAGCACCCGGATCGTCATGGCGGCCGAGCCCCCGGCAAATGGCGCGCAGCCATTTACCGCGCGAGGTTTCCCCCCGCCCGCGAAGCGGCAGAGGGGGAAGGGGTGAGGGCGGGGCCTATCACGGGACCAGCCGGTCGAGCATCGGCTGGGTCACCAGCGTGATCCCGCCGGGCGTCACCTGGAAGCGCTGGGCGTCCAGCTTCGGATCCTCGCCGATCACGGTGCCTTCGGGGATCGTGCAGCCGCGATCGACCACGCAGCGCGTCAGCCGCGCGTGCCGGCCGACCTGCACGTCCGGCAGCAGCACCGACCAGTCGATCTTGGACCACGAGTGCACGCGGCACTTGGAGAACAGCAGCGAGCGGTTCAGGCTGCCCGAGATGATGCAGCCGCCCGACACCATCGACTCGGTGGCGCCGCCGCGGCGGTCGCCCATGTTGTGCACGAACTTGGCCGGCGGCAGCTGCTCCTGGTAGGTCAGGATCGGCCACACGGTGTCGTACAGGTTGAACAGCGGCTCGGTGGCGGTCAGGTCGATGTTGGCCTCCCAGTAGGCGTCGAGGGTGCCGACGTCGCGCCAGTACGGCGGCTTGCCGCTCTCCGTGACCACGCAGCTGAGCGAGAACGGGTGGGCCAGCGCGACGCCGAGCTCGACCGCCCGCGGAATGATGTCGCGCCCGAAATCGTGGGTCGAGTCGGCCTGGGCCATGTCGCGCCGCAGCTCGCGGTAGAGCCACTCGGCGTTGAACACGTAGATGCCCATGCTGGCCAGGCAGCGATCGGGCTGTCCCGGCATCGGCGCCGGGTCGGCCGGCTTCTCCGCGAACGACGTGATCTTCCCGTCGGCGTCGATGCCCATCACGCCGACCGAGCTCGCCTCGGAGCGCGGCACCTCGATGCACCCGACCGTGCACTCGGCTCCGCTGCGGGCGTGGTGCGCCAGCATCAGCGCGTAGTTCATCTTGTAGACGTGATCGCCCGCCAGCACCACGATGAAGCCGGGCGCGTAGTCCTGCACGATGTCGATGTTCTGGAAGATGGCGTCGGCCGTTCCGCGGTACCAGGATTCGTCGCCCAGCCGCTGCTGCGCGGGCCACAGGTCGACGAACTCGTTCATCTCGGCCTTCAGGAAGGCCCAGCCGCGCTGGATGTGGCGGATCAGGCTGTGCGACTTGTACTGCGTGATCACGGCCACCCGCCGGATGCCGGAGTTCATGCAGTTGGACAGCGTGAAGTCGATGATCCGGAACTTGCCGGCGAAATGCACCGCGGGCTTGGCGCGGTGGTCGGTGAGCTGCTTCAGGCGCGAGCCGCGGCCGCCGGCCAGCACCAGCGCCACGGCCCGCTTGGGCAGCTCGAGGTTTCTCGCGATTTCGTCGGCAGCCATGGTCCGATGGGAGCACGAAAGCGGGTGCTCCGCCTTTCGAAAGATCAAATATTCACGTCGACGGCCGCCCGGGAAAAGTCGCAGCGCCCGTGCGCGGCGGCCAACCGGGCCAGCCGCTCGGCCGGCCCGGGCTGAAGCTGCGCGGCGCGCATGCGCCACTCCCAGCAGCCGGTGGCGGCGCCGGGGCGGTTCAGCCGGTGCGCGCCGTCCAGGCCGAGCACGTCCTGCATCGGCACCACGGTCATCCCCGCCACCGAGGCCGAGGCGGCGCGGATCAGGTCCCAATGGATTTCCCGCCCGTCGCATCCCAGGT
>Ga0187825_10000292_pt1 | contig 11340 bp, 7 predicted proteins | sample NC_wetland_sal_i_11_FD_132421 | JGI IMG/M metagenome (GOLD analysis project Ga0187825, IMG submission 132421) | Wetland sediment microbial communities from Neuse River Estuary, North Carolina, USA - SourceSoil_5 | ecosystem: Environmental > Aquatic > Freshwater > Wetlands > Sediment | place... | reverse complement strand
TTTAGCGAGCCTCCGGTCACAAGCACTCCAGCGCCCTCCAGCACGTAGTAGGTCTCGCTGACGTTGGTTTGATGCACGGTTGCTGTGATGGGGGCATCCTTCGGCCGGAAAACGCCGAAGACACCGACGCGGTAGCCTCCTACGTCCACCACCCGGATGGCCCGATCGCTGTTTCGATCGTGAGGCGCATCTTTAATGAACGCCTGGACCTGCGCAGCGGTAATGTCCGTCGCCGCCGCCGGCGTCTGCGCCTTCACCGAAGTTGCGATGAGTATCACGAAGATTCCCAAAACTATTTTGCGCATGAGTTGGCTCCTCTCTTTTGCCGTAGACGTGAGCAAGCTGCCCGTGAATTGCCGGAGGATAGCACATTCCACGGCGCCACAGACAACGCGGCATGCTCCAAGTAATTCCAAGCCAATCGAATCACTCGGCGAGCGTGGTCTGGCGGCAAATTCGTTGTCTCCCGCGCAGGAGAAGCGTACGATGCGCAAGTCTGAGGTCTAAATCGGAATTACTCGTTCAAAGCTACGAGACAAGATCGCTGATCTGGAAAACAGAGTCCCGGTCCTCCGCGTTCAAGTCGGCCCGTTTGAAGGCCCAGGCGATCGCTTTCTGAATATTTTCTGGCAGCGGGACTGAAGTAATGTGATCGCCTTTCCGGAAAGCTGGATGGAATTGCGTCTGCTACTCGGGTGCTTGCAAACGTTTTGCAGTGCATTCAGGCGACCGGCCCTTATCGTGGCCTTCACGGTTGTCGTGCCCCGGCAGGCGGGCTTTTGGTCGGGTGGGTTTCTCTTTCAGGCGCGGCCGCCACAGGAAACAAGAAAGCACCTATGAATTTCAGGCGTATGTCATCCTTTGCTTCGTCCGCCCTAATGATTGTCGGACTCTGTGTGTATCCTTCTCGGGCTTGGGCACAATCCTCAACCACGGGGGCGTTGCGGGGGACAGTCACTGACCCGGCAAACGCCGTTGTACCGGGCGTGACAGTTACGCTGACCAACAACGCCACGAGCCAGTCCCAATCCACCACGACCGACTCGAACGGCAGCTATAGATTTTCGTTGCTCGCCCCGGGCGCGTACGCTGTAACTTTTTCCGCGCAAGGATTCAAGACCTCCCTGATGGCCTCAGTGGCCGTGAATGTCTCGGAGGTTCCCGTCCTGGACGCTCAATTAGAGGCCGGAGAATCGACCGAGCATGAGCCGTGTCTGTGCCGCCTGAGTCAGAGCGCAACGTCCTCGACGGGCACTTTGGTCGACAGCAAAACGCTAACAGGGGTTCCCCTGACCACCCGCAACACCACGCAGGTGATGTCCATGTCTTCAGGGTCGGCTTCCGATGTAAATAACGCGGGGACCCTGGGAAGAGGTACGCAGTCCTTCAATGTGAATGGCAATACCACCGCCGGCACGTATACGGTTGACGGCGCTACCGCCGGCAGCACAGTACCCAATCCGGATGCCATTTCGGAATTTAAAATCCAGACTTCGCAATATGATGCCGGGTACGGCGCCAATGTTCCCAACACAAATCTGATCACCAGGTCTGGGGCGAACGATTTTCATGGCGACCTTTGGGAATTCGTGCGCAATGATATATTCAATGCCAATGACTTCTTCCTGAATGGAGCCGGACAGCCTCGTCCGAACCTGAAACAGAATCAATTCGGCGGCACAATTGGCGGCCCATTCAAGAGAAACAAGATTTTCTTCTTTGGATCCTTCCAGGCCACCCGGCAGGTGAACGGGCTGGATCCAACCTCAATATCTACCCTCATCCTCCCGCCACTGACCGACGACCGCTCGGCGGCAACCGTGGGGTCGCAGTTTTGTCCCGCGAATCACCCCGGCAATTCGAGGTATTCGTCGTTCGCTGGGGGAACTCAGCTAGCCTGCGATGGCTCGAACGTCAATCCGGTGGCTCTTACTTTGCTCCAAATGAAACTGCCCGATGGCACGTATCTGATCCCCACGCCGCAGAGTATTCTCACCAGCGGTCGTAATGCCGGCCTGGGCTCCTATTCGATCAGCCTTCCTTCCACATTTCGTGAGAACCAATATGTTGCCAACATTGATTATGCGATTTCGACCAAGCAAAACCTTTCCGGGCGAGTATTCATATCCGGCGTTCACCAGGTCCGCTCCCTCAGCGCCCCCTATGGGATCAACCCCGGTCCGCAATTTGTTCCCGGATCTCCGCACGGGTTCAGGCCGAGAGATTACGTCGCCAGCCTGAAGCTGACTTCCATATTGACCAGCAATGTCGTGAATGAAATTTGGGCGGCGTATACCGAAGACGACGCGGTTGGAGATAGCCGGGGAGTTCCGCCGGCCGCATCGGTAGGCGTGACGCCATTAGACCAGTTTTTCCCGGTGCCACCGGAAATTCAAGTGCTCGGGTCGCTGGGAACTTTTCGTTTCCTGGGGAATAGTGCGAGCGATACCCTGACCAAAACCGTGACGTACCAGTGGGCGGATAATATTTCCTGGTCTCACGGCAAGCACACGACCCGGATGGGCATATTCGGAGACACACAATCTAATTTCGAGGACAACACCGGGGCAGCGAAAGGGAAGATCGTCGTGCAGAACTTTGAGGACTTCCTGCTCGGACAGAGCGCGGCGCAGAACGGAAGCCCTTTGGGCCGCAGCAACATTCAAAGCATTCAAGCCAGCGTAGGTGTGGGGCCGCTCGGCGAACTCCAAATTCAGTACCGAAATTATTACGCCTCCGCATTCGTTGAGGACGACATCAAATTGAATTCGCGGTTCACTCTCAATTTGGGTTTACGCTGGGAATATATTGGGCCTTCTCTCGACACCGATGGCACGATCGGCAACGTCTGGCCCTCTCTCTTGAACCAGGTTCCCATTCCGCCCGCTTCCGGCACGTTCGCGGGATATACAGTCGCATCCAATTACAATCCCAACGAGTTGAACCCCTATACCGGGCAGCCCTTCGGATCGCTCCCAACGGGCGTTGCCGAGCACTCGACGAAAAGTTTTTACCAGAATGGCGCACCGCTTGACACCTTTGCTCCACGATTTGGTTTTGCGTGGCAACCGGGAGGCTGGCTGAGCCGTATTTCCTTGCGCGGGGGGTATGGCTGGTTCTACCAGACTGCTCCGTTCAGCGGCAACGCTTCGGGTACCCCGTTGTTCGCTTTGCCGCCCTTCGCCCAGGGGTTCAGCAATACGGACGCCAGCAACGATTTGTCGACGCTGCAGAAACCTTTTCCGACGGCGACGCTGGGCTTTGTCGCGCGCACGCCAACTTCTGAACTTTCCGACCGGGTAGCCGGCCCGGTCTACAGGATTCCCAACCTGCAGCAATGGAATGTCAACGCGCAATTCAGCCTTTCGTCCACTTTTTCGCTGGACCTGGGGTACGTCGGCACGTATGGGAATCACCTTTTGCTCTCGCACGTTTTGAACCAACCGATTCTAGCCGGCCCGACAGCTCCCGTTAACTGCGGCTTCGATGGCATCCACGCCGATTGCGTCACGACGAACACGTCCCGAAACGCAAAGTTGCGCGCGCCCTTCCTGGGCGAGACGCCGACAGCCTTGGCTGCCAACGATTACATTGGGCTTTCCTGGTACCACAGCATGCAGGCAACGCTCAGAAAACGTGTCTCCCGCGGCCTGACGTTTCAAAGCGCTTACACCTTCTCCAAGGCTGAGAACAACACCACTGTGTACAACGATCAGACCAATCTCTCCCTCGATTGGGCTCGCGCGAATTTCGATCGCACGCACCGCTTCATCGCCAATTTCGATTATCAGCTGCCTGTTCCCATGCAGGCAAAAGGGTTTGCCGGGAGAATGCTGACCGGATGGTCGACGTCGGGAATTATCATCATCCAGAGCGGGTTGCCCATGACTCTTACGGACCCCAAGGGAGGAGGAGTGTATGGCGGCGCCGGAATTTCCACCATTACGCTCTGCCCCGGCGCAGCCAATGCGAGTCTGAAAACATCAGGCAGGGATCAAGCCAGGTTGAGCAATTGGTTCAACTCGGGTCCCACGGTGATCTGTCCCGCGCCTGTTGTCGGCCCCGACGGTTCGACAGGATACGGCAATACCGGGCTGAATTTCATCACCGGACCGGGACAATTCAACACCGATTTCTCTATCGGCAAAAGAACAACGGTGGGAGGAATCCGGGAAAACGCGGAACTCGCTTTTCGCGTCGAGTTCTACAATACATTTAACCATCCGCAATTCTCCAACCCCGGAACGACGTATGGAACGGCCAATTTCGGCATCGTCACGCAAAGTTCGGTCGCGCCCCGGCTGATTCAGTTCGGCCTCAAGTACCTTTTCTGAGACTCGATTCCGAGAATGACCATCAGGGGAGCAAGGCGAGGGCAGAAAATGCGAAACGTTAGAGCTTTTGCAGTGCTTTTTGCCACGCTTTTTTCATTGCAGGCGGATGGACAGCAGACGCAGGCACAGCGTCCGGGCAAGCCCACCTCAGTCGATCGTGGCAAGCAAGTATTCTCGGATTACTGCGCCCCGTGCCACGGCGTCTCCGCTAAAGGGAATGGGCCCGCTGCCTCGGCATTGAAGATTCCACCGGCGGACCTGACTACCCTGGCATCGCGAAATAAAGGACAATTCCCTTCGCTGAAAGTCATGCAAGCGATTAAGGCAGGGCCGGGCGTTCCAGCGCACGGCTCGGAGACCATGCCGGTTTGGGGGCCGATTTTCCTTCATGGGGACCGCACGGACACCGCAAGCCAAACGCCTCCCCAGACTCCGGCGGGTATAGTCGAGGAAAGCGCGAAGCAAGCCCGCAACGGATCAACAGAGGCCGAGGTGCAACTGCGAATCTACAACCTGACGGAATACATCAGAAGCTTGCAGGTCAAGTAGGCGCCGAACCCGGTATCATTCGGCTTTGACGCTCACTGGGCGGAGCCGCCATGAACTATGCGAGCGGATTTCCAGGAATCTCAAATGGCCATCGATTGCGTCGTGGCTTGGATAGGTCCCGACATGTTCTCTACTCGAAATATGGGAAACGCTAGTCGCAGATGATCGCGAGGGACGTCTGTCAGCAGGCCTTTGGAATAAAAGCATTGCCTACGCTCAATGTTCGAACGCACAATTGCCGTAAAGAGAGCCGGGTAATTCCATTGCCTCAACTACGGCCTCTCGTTCGAGGGCGAATTCATTTCGTCGATGGGCGCCGAAGTTTCGCGCCCAATGCCTTTTGTTGGATCCTGGCGCTGGAACATGCGGGAGATTAACGCAAATGCTGGATTGGACCCATATTCACCTGATGATAAATCATGTTCCGGTAATCGGGCTGGCGGTGCCGATCGCTTTTCTTCTAATCGACCGGGTGCGGAACAACCGAAAGCTGGAGTGGCTCAGCCTCCAGATGTTCGTGGTGTTCGCAGTCATCGCTATTCCGGTTTATCTCACTGGCAGCCCGGCGTCTCACAAAATGCGTGAAGTACCCGGGATTTCGCTGGAGGTCATCCACCGGCATTCTAATGCAGCCGACTTTGCCTTCTGGACGATGGAGGGACTGGGTGCAATCTCACTGTGGGCGCTGTACAAGTTCCGGAGTTCTGCAACTCCTCCTCCTCGGCTCACGGCTGGTTTGCTCGCGCTAGCCTTGGCGGCTCTCGGGTTGATGATCTGGACTGCCAATCTGGGGGGAAAGATCCGTCACCCTGAGATCGGGGCCTTGTGCCCGGCCGAAAAATTTGATTTGGATTTCAGGCATGCACTATCTCCGTCGCTGGCGAAGGCATTGTTCGCTTCACGCGCGGCGGAACCCGGCTATGAAAAGCTACGCCTTCCCAACGACGCCTAGTCGAGGGGCTGGACGCGCACCAAGTAACCATTATAATCAACATACCAAACAGTAACTGGATGCGTAGAGGCGTCAATATAGGTTCGCCGGTCGTAGGAGTACGGCTCGGGCATCTGATAGGCGCGCCAATGACTGGTCTTGGGATCGAACCGAAGCATCTGCCGCCCGTGCAGCACGCCGGCCCACACCTCGCCGTTTTTGTCCGGCATGGCCTCGTAGAAATCGGTGTAGGGGTGCGGCGCGATCGGCGGCACGAATTCATCAATGCGGGCGGCCTTGGCATTGAGCTCGATCAAGGAGCCGTCCGCTCCGCCCCACCAGGTATTTCCGTAGGGATCAAACCCGCCGCGCTTCGCGGTCATCATGTGCGCGCCGCTGTTCAAGTTCAGCATTTTTCCGGTTTCAATGTCCAGCATCTCGACGGTATTTCCCCAATTCGCCGGCCCGCTGCCGCCCCAATACCTGCCGTCGTAGGAAATGGCGTTGTCGTAGCTGCTGTTGGCCTGAAGCGGCCACTCCTGCAAGACCTTGCCGGTGGCCGGATCGAGCTTGGCAACCCTGTTCGCGCGCGCATCCCACACATTGCCCTCCGCGTCCAGGGTGAAATTTCCAAAACTGGGCGCATTGATGGGAGTTTTGCTCTCGATGCGGACTTGCTTCACTTCTCCGGTGCGCGGATCCAGCCTGTTGAGCTGATGCGCCCAATTCTCCGAAATCCAGGCGATGCCGCTCTTGTCGATGACGGCGTGGTGCGTTCCCGGCATGGAACCCGGGGTTAGCGGAATCGTGTACTCGGTCACAATGCCCGTCTTGGGGTCGAGTTTGCCGACGTAACGTGTCTTGTGGCTGGTGAACCAGATGTTGCCCTGGCCGTCAGCGGTAGCGTCGTGAAGAGCGAGCAATTGCTGCGGCAGTTCGTATTCGGTAACGACCACCCTGGTTGATTCTCCTCGGGGGCGCGGGAAGATGCGCAATGGTTCGTCCTTGGCATCCGGACCGCGGACTCGCGTGAGGAACTTGACGAGGATGTTGTACTCGGGATCCGGCGCGGACATGGGCTTGTTGCGGACGGCAATCGCTGTCCCGCTGAAATGCATCATGCGGTCAACAATCAGACCCCAGCTATGCTCGTCATAACGATTCCTGAAAATCTGCTGCCAGGAATGGCATCCGGAGCAATTCTTCTGCAACATCGCTTTTTCTTCGGCCGTGCCCGGCAAGTTCCACAGGATTTCCGCGCTGCTGAGCTGAGACTCCAGCGCCGCTGTGGCGGGCAAATTATCCGAGTCGGCAACTCTCTCCAGCAAAATGTCGTCGAGCTTCGTAGCGCCATTGATCGCGACCGAATCTCGCCGGTAGGGTTTGAAGGGGACCGGGGTTGGAACGCGCAAAATATATGAACCGGATTGCATCTTGGGAAATTCAAATTTGCCATCCGCGTTGGTATAAACGGTGGTTCGCACGCCGTTCGGCGCGATGAGTTGGACGCCTACGCCCTCTGGCGAATCTCCGCTGGCGATCCGCACTATTCCCATGGCGCCGCCCGTGAGGCCGCTCTGCACCGGCCATTTCTGCGTCTCGGCGCGATACCAGGGGTTCGCCGGGGGATTTTCGCCTTCCACGCAGCATTTTCCGGAGTGAAAATAAGCGACCAGGTCCGCGATATCGGCATCGGAAAGACTGGTGCGAAATGCCGGCATTCCCGCTCCGCCTTCTTTGATTTTGGCGGTGACGTTGTCGTCATTGACGGGATCGCCGGAGGTCAGGTTTTCCCGCTGAAACAGATTCTTCAATAGGGGGGCGCTTTTGGTGTATTGGTTGTGGCACATCCAACACTTAAAGAAGTAAATGTTTTCACCGCGCGCCGCGCCGCTATCGGCCAGAATCCTATAGGTATCCAGGCGGAGGGACCGCTGCAGATCGTCCGTGGAGACGTCCGGTGTGGCCGCAGCCTTCGCGGTCTTGGGGGCCGTCTCAGCCCGGCCCAAACGGGCCGTCGCGCCTGCGAGAAAGAGAGCCGTCAGGGCGAGAAAGGCTGCAACTGCGCGTGGGCGACGATCATTGGGAAGTTGCGCTGGCATAAGTTCACCTCAAGCGGAATGTGGGAGTTTCAACCGGTGAGCGAAACATACGTCCACTGGCCTCTCTCGTCAACTCAAATCAATTTGATGGCGGCTGAATCGCTATCTAGCAGATTTCCGATTTGGACCACTGGCTCGCGTAGCACGCGATTCTCCCGCCATCGACGCGCCAAATTTTCTGGCGGAGGTCCTTCCGTAAAATCAAGACTGGTATGTAGAGACGTTGACGAACCGCATCGTCAAATCCCGTGAAGTTCTGCTAGCGGAATGTGGTCGTGGGCTACAATGGGGCGGAATTGCGCAACGGCCCACTGGAGCAGGGCATGACCGATCTCAACCCACAGGCCAAGCAGATGGCCGACGAGTCCATGGTGCGAAACCTGGATGCGCAGGCGCGCGCCATTTGGCCGCAGGAAATTCCGCTGCTGCGCCGCTACGCGCTGCCGGCGGATCCCCGCATCCTCGACGCCGGCTGCGGCACGGGGGAAGGCGCCTCGCGGCTAGCCGAACTTTTTCCCGGCGCGCAGGTGCTGGGGGTCGACATTGTCGATTCGCATCTGGAACTCGCGCGCAGGCGCTACGCAAACCTGGCGCGGCGCCTTACGTTCGAGCATCAAAGTATTTACGAACTCCAAGCCGCTGACCGCAGCTTCGATCTCACCGTGTGCCGCCACGTGCTTCACTCCATTCCCCACGCCGACCGCGTGATCGCCGGACTCGCTCGCGTCACGCGCCGCGGAGGATATTTGCACCTGATTCCCGAGGACTACGGCATGCTGCACTTCCAGCGCGCGGCCCTCGATCCGCGGGACTTTTGGTACCAGGCCCCTGCGAGCTTCGGAAAAAGTACCGGCACCGACTTGTTCATGGGCCGCCACACCTTCGGGATCCTGGCCGCGATGAAGCTGGAGGAGATTCGGGTTGATTACGCTGTGGTTGACACGCTGCGCGTTCCACGTGAAACATTTGCGGCAATCCTGGAAGCCTGGCGCGACGGCTACGCCGAGTCCATCGGGGAGCTGACGCCGATCTCGCGCGAATCCGCCGTGGCGTACTTCAATCAGATGATCGCCAACATCCGCGACCCGCTGGGTTATGCGGTGTGGATGGTCCCGGTTGTCAGCGCGCGCGTGCCATCGAGCTGAGAAATTGTCGAGCTAACTTCCAACTTCCTCAATTTTGCGCGAGATTGAAAAACGGAGGGCGGAGATAAGACTCCGCCCCCCAACGCGAAGAACTATCTAGGACTTCAGGTGAGGAGACGCATTTTGCAATTGCGACGTCAAATTCATCGCAATGGAAGGAGGTTTTACCTCCGATTCCCTGACGATCTGCGTCGCAGTCACGGAGCGTCCGTAGAGTTCGCGATTGGCCTTATTGTCGGGACGTAATGTTGACCCCTCGAGCGAGATTCCCGCGAAAACTCCTCGCGCTCGCGAGTAGCTCAGAATCTCGGAGCGCAAATAAGCGTCCGTGTCCGCTGCCGCGGTTCGTCCCACCGGCCCGGCGGCTACGGAGGCGTCGCCGCCAAGCTTGACCTTGCTATGCAGCAGGCTGTTGGCCCCGCGATCGTTCATGATCAGAAGGACGAAGTCGGTCGCTTCGCCGCCAATCTGAAAACCGATGCTGCCGCCTTCCAGCGCGTACATCGCGGGAGCGCCCCAGGAGCCTGAAAAGTTCGTTCCGGTGCGGCAGACCATGGTGCCCCGCCCGTAATCGCCTCCGACAATGAACGCCGCTTTAATAACCGACGGAATGACGACGACGCATCGCGCCTTGTCGAGCAGGTCCCGCGGAATATCGTCGGGGACATTGAGAATCTCGCCCATAACAGCACTCGAATTTGCTATGCGATCCTCTTGCTTCTTCGCTCCCTCGTGGTCGCTTGCGAAAGTAACCGGAGCGAATGCGATAATTCCGACCATTACGATTGCCCATCGCTTTAAGATTAGGAGCATCATCTTTTTAGCCCTCCTTAAGTCATGTTGCTTACCATAATTTAAATCTTTTCGATCTTCCTGATGCAAAGCTGCGTATGCCCCGCGTTTTTTCCAGGTTCATTTCTGATCATGGCCAAGGGAGCAAAACCTGTGCCAGCCGGCAAACTAATTGTTAAGTGAAGGCTGCTCAGGTGGATAAGCATTCCTTGCCGGGTCAGTTCTGCGAAGTACTAGAACTGGTAATTTTGTCGGCTTCGGTGATTTTTTTCGCCAGCGAGTTGGCCGAAGAGCAAGATCTGCCGGGAGATGCCTCGCTTTTCCTTATGTTATTCTGTGGCCTGGTAACACCGTGGCATTCCGGGAGGTTTTCATGAAACATGCGCCGGGATTCTTGGTCATCGTGAATGATGCAAAAACTCGCGTGAAAGAATTGAATTTTCGCGAGGTCAAGCGGCGGCTGGACGCCGGCGGAAAATTCACGCTGGTGGACGTCCGCGAAGACAACGAATGGGCGCGCGGCCGCCTCCCCGGGGCCGTCCATCTCGGTAAAGGCGTCATCGAGCGCGACATCGAGGCGGCCATCCCCGACAAGTCCGCGACGCTGGTCCTCTACTGCGGCGGAGGCTTTCGTTCCGCCCTCGCGGCGGATAATTTGCGGAAGATGGGCTACACCAATTGCATTTCCATGGACGGCGGCTGGCGCTCCTGGACCGAGGCGGGATTTCCCACCGAACCCCCGGAATAAAATCTTTCGGGGCGGGCTTGCGCGTTTTGCGTACAATGTTTATCTTTGTAGGATTCAACAGGACGTTGCGAAACTGCTGGGGCGTGGTCCAATTGGTAGGGCACCTCACTGTTAATGAGGACGGTGTTGGTTCGAGTCCAACCGCCCCAGCCAAATCTTTCGCCGCCGATCTCCTGGCCGCACTCCCGATCCATTCCAGCGATTCGAGGGATTAAACAAAAGCAGCGGGCACGGAAGCCACCGCGCCGTCCATATTCCGTGTGTTAAAAAGTTTTTGTTATTTTGCAGCCGGAGCCCGCGCGTACTTCCGCCGATAGGTATGGTCCATTGGGTGTGGTTTTGGGGTAGGCGGCGGAAGCAGGTCGGAGGGAAGATCGTGCCGGCCCAGCCCTCAATCCCCTAAAGGGATCCTCGGCGCGTCTTCCCTCCTACGGTTCTTAGTGTTTGCACGCGGCAGGCCAAACACAAGGCGCTGAAAACACAGTGTTTTCATTTGCGTACCCCGGTAAAAAAGCCATGTCGCGGGAAATTTTTCCGGGGAAATTTTACGCAGCGGCGAAAAACGGCGGGATTGCGCTCAATCTGCCGGTGACGAACGAGAAAATCATTTCCTATGGCCGCAATATGCTGGAATCCTCGATCTCTCCAGCGAAAAATGTACTAGGACTTGACGCAAGATTGACTCCCCCGACGCACCCTGCTACGTTGTAGGATTACGATGGGCGTATTTTACCCGCAG
>Ga0187825_10000291_pt1 | contig 11373 bp, 11 predicted proteins | sample NC_wetland_sal_i_11_FD_132421 | JGI IMG/M metagenome (GOLD analysis project Ga0187825, IMG submission 132421) | Wetland sediment microbial communities from Neuse River Estuary, North Carolina, USA - SourceSoil_5 | ecosystem: Environmental > Aquatic > Freshwater > Wetlands > Sediment | place... | reverse complement strand
GGAGCGCGCGAAGGCGCCGAAGGACGATCTCATCAGCGACATGATGGCCTTAAAGGAGCAAGGAGCGGAGCTCAGCGAAGGCGAGATCTCGAACAATCTCCAGGGACTTCTGATCGACGGCAATCTCACCACCACCGATCTGATCGGTAACGGCATCTGGCTCCTTCTCACCCATCCCGACCAGCTTGCCGCCCTCAAAGCCAATCCGGCGCTGATCAATTCCACGGTCGAGGAAATCCTGCGCTACGAGTCGCCCGTCGACATTACCGGCCGCATTGCGCCGCGCGACATGGATCTGGGCGGCTGCCCGGTGAAGCAGAGCCAGTCCTTGATATTCTCGCTGCGCGGCGCCAACCGCGATCCCGATGCGTTTCATGAGCCGCATCGCTTCGACGTCGCCCGCAAGGAAGCGCCGCATGTCGCCTTTGGCGGCGGGCTGCATCTGTGCATCGGCGCGCCGTTGGCGCGGCTCGAAGCGCAAGTCGCGATCCTCTCGTTCTTCGAGCGTTTTCCGCATGTGCGTCTCGCCGATGCCGACGCGAAACCGCAATGGCGATCGCTGCCCTTCTTCCGCGGTCTGCAGGAATTGAAGGTCGCGATCTAGCGCCCAGCGATACGCTTGGGAATCGTCTGTTCGACAAAGCGTTGCAGCAGGCTCGACAGTGCGTCCGGACAATCGACGTTGGGCGAGTGACCCACGCCATGCCAGAAATGGAGTCCGCTTCCTTCCGGCAGCAGCGACCAGGTATCGAGCATGTTGGCGAGCGGGATGAGTTCGTCCGCATCGCCGCCCACAAGCAGCACGGGCATGGCAAGCGACTTTAGCCGCGCACCGAGCCTGAGCGAAAACATCGAACGCAACGAACCGCGCAAGCGTTGCTCGGGCGCAGCGCGCATGTCTTGCGCCAGAAGGTTCAACCATTCGTCCGTCGCGCCGCGAGCGAGAATGCCGTCGCCGCCCAAGCCGCGCGCCTGCTGTTCCCGGCGCGCCGCCATCAGCGCGTCGATCGTCTGCGTCAGCTCCGCCCCGCCGGCGAAATTGCGCCCGTTCGGGCTCGCCGGATCGAGCAGCACCAGGCCGTTCAGAACGTCGGGATGATCGAGCGCGAATTGCGCCGCGGTGGCACCGCCGAGCGAATGGCCGACCAGCGTGAAGCGTGTCCATTCGAGCTTGCGCGCAAGCTCGAACGCATCGGCCGCGAAGATCGGAACGCCATAGTCGCGCTCGTCCGCCGGCGCGTCGGACTTGCCGGCGCCGCGATTGTTGATCGCCACCGTCGTATAGCGCTCGGCGGGCATCGCCTTCTGCACCTTTGCCCAGATGCGTGCCGATGCCTGAAAGCCGTGGATGAAGAGGATGCGGTTTGGTCCCTCGCCGTGCGCAAAATATTCCAGGCGGACTTTTGAGAGCTGGGCAAAGGACATCGTCGCTATCCTCAAAGCCATACAATATATTGAAGAGGGCCGGACGCTGACAGATCGAACGCCGCTATGCCATACGTTTTTCCGATCGGAAACGCGGCTAGCGCTGCCGAAGAAAACAACCATTGAGCGCAGCCAGCATGTCGGCGAGAGGATAACTGCGATCCAATCGCCACGCGGCGAGTGCGGCTGCGTGTGCCATTGCAAGGTCGGGAAGAAAGGACTTCAAGTCAGAAAGATGTGCTCGTGTTCCGAAGAACGCGTACAGACCGAAGAAGAAATTCAGCTGCACACTCCAGAACAGCAAATAAATCGCTCCAATGATCACGAGCCCGATCGGTATCGTTTGTCCGGCCCTTCCGATTGACGTCAGATTCCTGAGACGCGCGACATTCCAAGTACAAAAAAAATAAATCAGGTATTCGAGCGCGAACGTCGACGGCCGGACTGTCTGTCCGCCCGCGACAAAGTTGAAATAGAGCGCAGCTAGCGAACTGATCACGACGAGAATGTTGAGCAGTGCATGTCCCTTCATCACTCACCCGAAATTTCGTCGACCAGTCGCAACGCGACGCGAACCATAGTGTGCGCAACGGAATAGGCGCAGACCAATCGCACTGCATGTCGAACAAAGGGTAAATGATTTTTACAAAGTAAAACGTCAGACGGCCTGTAAGCCGGGTTCTGTCCGTGCGGTTGCCCGCACTGGATGGCCATTCCTCTGGGATGCGTGTTGCCACGCACCTCACGCGACCTACCCGGGCGACGATCCGGAAACGGATCACGTGCCGCCCCTATTTGGTCTTGCTCCCGGTGGGGCTTGCCCTGCCACTCCCGTTGCCGGGAACGCGGTGCGCTCTTACCGCACCATTTCAACCTTGCCGCGGCTTTAGGCCGGTAGGCGGTGTCATTTCTGTGGCGCTATCCCTGGGGTTTCCCCCGCCGGACGTTATCCGGCACCGTGTCTCCGTGGAGCCCGGACTTTCCTCGACACTCCACTCGCGCAGAGCGCCGCGGCCATCCGGCCATCTGACGCGCGCGGAGTATACTGCGCGCATGAGCCAAATCGCAATTCGCCCGGCGAGCGAGACGGAGGCCGCGGAACTGACCGCGATTTGCCACCGCTCCAAAGCGCATTGGGGCTATGACGCGGACTTCATGGCGCTGTCGCGCGCCTCGTTGACGATTTCGCCAAGTTTCATCGCCACGGGCCGCGTGTTCGTCGCCGAAGCGGAAAACGGGGCACTTCTCGGCGTCGCCTCGGTCGCACCGCTCGATCGGGATAGGACTTACGATCTCGTCCATCTCTTCATCGAACCGGGCGTGATCGGAAACGGAATCGGGCGACGTCTGTTCGAAGCGGCGATGACGAAGGCGCGGCAGGACGGTGCGCGGCGCCTGGTGATCCAGTCCGATCCGCATGCTGCCGCGTTCTATCGCCGTCTGGGCGCGAAGGACGCGGGCGAAGCGCCATCGGAGTCGGTTCCGGGCCGCATGCTGCCTCTGCTCCATTACGAGCTCTAAGCTTCAGGAAAGCGCGAAGTCGACCGCGGCGCTGGTATGCAGCGCGGTGGTGTCGAACATCGGAACCGCACAGTCTTCCGGCTTCAGGAGCAGCGGCAATTCCGTGCAACCGAGGATAATGCCTTCGGCGCCTTCAGCGACGAGTTTCGCGATGATGGCGCGGTAGCGCGCCCGTGAAGATTCTAGAAATTTGCCGCGCACCAGCTCTTCGTAGATCACGCGGCTGGCTTCGGCGGCATCTTCGCCTTGCGGCACGATGACATCGAGGCCATAGCGGTCGCGCAGGCGGCCGCGCAGCACGGAATCGCTCTCCATGGTGTATTTCGAACCGACGCAGCCGACGCGCTTCAAATCCGCACGCTTGATGGCGGCGCCGAGCGGATCGGCGATATGCAACAGCGGCAATCGCACCGCTTTCTCTATTTCGGGCGTAGCGCAATGCATCGTGTTGCAGGCGATGAGGAGAAAGTCCGCGCCAGCTTGCGCGAGGTCCTGCGCCACTTTCACCATCAAGGCATTGGCTTCGGCCCAGCGAGCGGCAGACTGCAGCGCCGCTATCTCGTCGAAGTCGAAGGAATAGATAAGGAACTTCGCAGAATGCACGCCGCCCAGCCGCTTCTGCACTTCGCGGTTGATCTGCTGGTAGTAGACGCTCGAGGATTCCCAGCTCATGCCCCCGATCATGCCGATGGTCTTCATGCTGCCCAAGCCTAGCAGGGGCGAGCACGTGCGGAACCGTCACAATTGCATGACAGCGTTGCGGTGCGGCCTACGTCTTTGTCAGCAACGCCGCGAGCGCGCGGTCGCATTCCTCGTCCCAGCGGCCGTTCACCTCCGTGGGGCGGAAGTGGCGTTGGAAAGCCGTGATCACCGCCTCGAGTGAAACGTCCGTATGCGGAGGAAGTCCGTAACCGTAGCGCACCAGCGCAATTTCGGGCTTTTCGGCGAGGCGATGGTCGCTTGTCCTGGGCCAGACGCCGATGCCGGATTTCGCGAGCCTAGCCCAGGGAAAGAGTTCACCCGGGTCCAACTTGCGTCCGGGCGCTACGTCGGAATGGCCGAGGACGCGCTCCGACGGAATGCGATGACGCGAAAGGATCCCACCGCAAAGCTCGATCAGGGCTGCGATCTGCGCCTCGGTGAACGGCACATAACCGAACTCATGGCCGGGATTGACGAGCTCGATGCCGATCGAGCGACCGTTGACGTTTGCTTCGCCGGCCCAGAACGAAACGCCGGCATGCCAGGCGCGGCGCTCCTCGGCGACATGGACATAAACTCTGCCGTCGGTCCCGACCGTGTAGTGGGCGGAGACTTTTGCTTGCGGATCGCAGAGTCTGGCAAGCGCTTCGTCGGCCGTCTTCATGCCGGTGTAATGCAAGACGAGCATGTCGATCGTCGCGCCCGACGGGCGTGCGTCATGGTTGGGCGAGCGGCAATCGACAAGGCGCATCACACGAAGATCTTATAGCTCACCACTTCGCCATTCGGGCGCTTCAGTGAAAATTCCGCGCCCGCTTCGTGTTCCTGCAAGAGCGCTTCGAAGACGCGCACGGCATTGCGGATGACCTCGGCATAAGAGGCGGCTTCCGTCTTGTCCTTCAAGCGTTGCAGGCGTTCCATGGCCTGGGGCGGCATTTCGAGCTGGACGCGTGTGGTGGAGCGCTCGCCGTTTTCTACGGCATCCGCCGCGGCGCGCATCGCCTCCGCGGCAATGCCGCGCCCATACCGACTTCTGTGATGTCTGTGCATGGTTCTTCCTTAAGATGCGACCGGCTGCGGCGGCGATTGATCGTCGGGTTCCAGTGCAAAGGGATCGTGGCCGCGATAATAGGCGGCGATCAGCGCCAGAATCGCGATCGCACCGACGATGGTGAAGAGGTTCGCGAAGACGAAGCTCACCAGCGCGATGATCGCGATGAGAGCGAGGATCGACCAGACGAGCGTCTCACTCCACTCCGGCTGCGCGGAACTTGTCCTGCGTCGGCGAAAATCGCCGCGGATGCTGGCGCTGATGCCGTGGCGGACGTTGCGCACGATGTTGTCGTGCAAGTCGCGCTGAAAGGCCCTGCTCCAGGCATGCCAGTCGTGGCGCCGCTCGTTTCTCTGTTCGTGGCGCGCCTTCTTCCATTGCCGCCGCCACTCGCGACGTTGCTCGCGCCATTTGCGATCGGCTTCGCGCCGCGCGGCATGATCCGCGTCGTTTGCGCAATAGCCACACCGACGGTCGCGGCGAGGCGCCTCTGCCGGTTTCGTGTCGTCGGCCGGGAAATCTTCGCCGATGCCGACTCCGATCTTTGTCATGTTCTGACTCCTTAAAGTGCGGAGCCATTGATTGGCCCGCGTCCTTATAATCATCATATAATCATCAAACGTCAAGGCCTGTCATCAAATAATCATCAGATGGAACTTTATATTGTAAATCAATAACTTGAGAAGTCGCTTCGCTAAAATTCAGACCTTTCCGCTATGACAAAACTGTTCTTTTGCAGATAGGCAGTGGGTCAACGTCCGGCGCGCCCTGCGACCGCGACCCCTCTTGGAGACAGCGATGGCTTTTCTTGAACTCACTATGATCATCGGGGGACTTTGCATAATGGTTGGAGCGGGCGCATTTCTTGCTGGCTTGTGGATCCGGGCCGCTAGGCGAATGGACGGACAAGACCTTCGTGGCGGGCGCCTGGATCTGTACATGCTTTGCGTTTGGAGCGGCCTGCTCCTTGTTCAACTCGCCGAAATCCTGCGGCACATGCAGTTCGACGGAACTTTTCGCCTCTCGACTCTCACTCTCGCAGCGACTGGGGCCGTCATACTTCTTTGCGGGATAGGTGCGGGCCGCCTGCTCCTGCGCCGGGAACTGCGCTGGTACAGAGAAAAGCGCGAAGAAACGAGCCGCACGGCACCTGTGTCGTGACCGGTGGCTGCAGGAAATAACGTCGTCCTGACAAAGACTTGCGCCGACCCGACCATCGCCGCCATGGAAAAGCCAAGTTCGCCGGCGAGCCTTCGCGCCGGCGGAATCGGGCGGGGCGATGGCGGTCTTCTATTTCAGTGTGCGCATCGGCGAGGAGCTTATTCGCGACCGCGAGGCGTACGACTTTCCCACCGCCCAGGATGCGCGCGACCTCGCAGTTCAAACCGTGCACGAACTTATCACGCTCAGTCCGGACGATGTCGAGCTCGAACGCCGCCAGATCGAAATCGCCGATGCCACCGGACACGCGATATCGGTCGTCGCTTTGAGCGAAGTGGTCCCCTATCTGCGCAGCTAGGCGCGCTTCGATACGTTTAAAGCGCAGCCCTGGTGTGGCAAGCTCGAACCGAGACCACAAAGACCGGGATGGGGCAGATGGTTTCTTCAACCGTGGACTCAGTGCGCGTCGAGCACCGAATGTTCTACGTCTGGATGGCGAGCGCTTTCATCCTGATCGCCTTTGGAGGTTTCATCCCCACCTATTGGGCAAAGCTCGCGAACGGCACATTCCCCGGAAATCCCATTACGCATATACATGGGGCATTTTTCTTTACCTGGACCCTTTTTTACTTTGCTCAGACTTCCTTGGTGGCGAGCGGACGAGTGGCTAACCATCGCAACTGGGGGCTCGTTGGAATCTCGCTTGCGAGTGTGATGTGCTGCACGGTGGTTCTGGCCGAAATCAACTCCATAAAGGTCGCAGAACACATAAACATGGGCGATCAAGCCCGTCGCTTCCTCATCGTGTCATTCAGCGCACTCGTCACGTTCGCGACGTTTTTCACGCTCGCAATCGTCAACAATCGCCGCTCCGAGGTTCACAAGCGCCTGATGATCTTGGCGATGATTCCTTTGATGCAGGCTGCCGTCGCGCGAATTTTTAAGACTCTAGTTGCGCCCGACGCGGTAGGGCCGCCACCCGTATTCGTCTCGGTACCGCCCGGCTTCATTGTTGATCTCCTTGTCGTTGTAGCAATGCTCTACGACTGGAGAACGCGCGGCAGACCACATCCCGTTTACGTAGCGGGGCTACCTGCTTTGGTGCTGATTCAAGTGCTTGTCGTACCAATCAGCACTACTTCGGTCTGGATGAGCGTTGCCAGGGGGATTGAGGGACTCGCGGGCTGAAAAGAATATCCGCTTATCGCCAGCCGCGCTCCCTCTCGATCTTGTCGAAGGCGGCGTTGATTACCGCCAGCTTGTCGGTGGCGAGGCGGATAAATTCCTCCGGCACGCCGCGCGCGATAAGCTTGTCGGGATGGTTCTCGCGCACGAGCAAGCGATAAGTTGCCCGCACCTCGTCGTCGCCGGCATCGTGCGCGACACCCAGAATGACATAGGGGTCGTTCTTGTCGGGCCCGACATGGGCGGCGCGGATGCGGCGATATTCGCCGGGCGTGAAGCCGAAGATGTCGGCGACGCGCCCGAGATAGGCGTCTTCGCCCGGATGAAAGACGCCGTCCGCCTTCGCGATCTCGAACAAGCCGTCGAGAATGTCTTCGAGCAGCGCCGGGTTCCCCGCCAGCATCTTGGCGATCTGCGCCGCATAAGCCTCGAATCCGGCTGTGTCCTGCTGCGCCAGCCGGAAGATGCGATCGACACTCGCCTGTTCGTTCGGCGCGACGCGGAAGAGGCGGTGGAAGGTCTCGATCTCGTCCTCGGTCACAGTCCCGTCGGCCTTCGCCATCTTGGCGGCGAGCGCGATCATGGCGATGGTGAAGACGATGCCCGGCGCCTCGCCGGGCTCGAGCGACGGCACCTCGCGATCGATCAGGAAATGACCCGCGAGCGCGCCGATCAGCGCGCCGACCGGACCGCCGCCCAGCATGAATCCGGCCGCGGCGCCGCCAAGTTTTCCCAAGATGGACATGGCGGAAAGCAATAGGACAATCTGTCGGCCATGTCAGCTTCGACCGGAACATGGAATTTCTACATCGACCGCGGCGGCACCTTTACCGACGTTGTGGCCGAGGCGCCAAACGGCGCGCTCTCGACTCTGAAGCTTTTGTCGGACTCTTCACATTATGACGATGCGGCGCTGGAGGGGATCCGCCGCGCGCTCGGTGTCGAAAGCGGAGCCGCTATTCCGTCCGCGCGCATCGGCGAAGTCAGGATGGGAACGACGGTTGCGACCAACGCGCTTCTGACGCGGCGCGGCGAACCGACCTTATTGATCACCACGCGCGGTTTCAAAGATCAGTTGCGGATCGGCTACCAGAACCGGCCGAAACTCTTCACGCTCAGGATCGATCTGCCGGACATGTTGTATGACAGCGTGATCGAGGCGGACGAACGCGTGACGGCGGAGGGCGAAGTCCTGCATTCGCTCGACGAGGCGGCGTTGCGTCAGGCGCTCGTCACGGAGCGCCGCCGCGGCATCCAAGCCTGCGCCATCGTGTTTTTGCATGGCTTTCGCCATCCCGCGCACGAGGCGCGCGCGGCCGGCCTGGCGCGCGAAGCGGGCTTCACGCAAATCTCCGCCAGTCACGAATGCGTCCCGCTGATGAAGTTCGTTTCGCGCGGCGACACCACCGTGGCCGACGCTTATCTCTCTCCGGCTCTGGCGCGTTACACCCGTCGCGTCGAAACCGAATTGGGCAAGACCCGACTCTTCTTCATGACGTCGAACGGGGGTCTCGCAGCGCCGGAATATTTCCGCGGCAAGGATGCAATCGTCTCGGGTCCCGCCGGCGGCGTCGTCGGCATGGCCGAGACGGCGCGCGAAGCAGGCTTCGAGCACGTCATCGGCTTCGACATGGGCGGCACCTCGACCGACGCCGCGCGCTTCGACGGCACCTTCGAGCGCGCATACGAAACCGAAGTCGCGGGAGTCCGGTTGCGCACGCCGATGCTCGCGATCCACACCGTGGCGGCCGGCGGCGGCTCGATCCTGCACTACGATGGCGCGCGTTTTCGCGTCGGGCCCGACTCCGCAGGCGCCGACCCGGGCCCCTTGAGCTATGGCCGCGGCGGTCCGCTGACCGTCACCGATGCCAATGTCATGGTGGGAAAGTTGAATGCCGCCTATTTCCCGAAGCTGTTCGGTGAAAGCGGCGATGCTCCGCTCGACGAAGCGGCGGTGCGCCAAGCCTTCGTCGAACTCGCGCGCACCATCGGCAAGCCGACGGAGGAAGTCGCCGACGGTTTCATCCGCATCGCTGTCGAAAACATGGCCAATGCGATCCGTAGGATCTCGGTCGCGAAGGGTTACGATGCGCGATCCTACTGCCTCAATTGTTTCGGCGGCGCGGGCGGGCAGCATGCGTGCCTCGTCGCCGATGCGCTCGGCATGAGGACGGTTTTCATTCACGCGCTATCGGGCCTGCTGTCGGCCTACGGCATGAAGTTGGCGGCGTTGCGCGCGGTCAAGCAGAGCTTCGTCGGCACTGCTCTGACAGAAGCCAAAGCTCCGCTTGAAAAAGCGGTGCGCGATTTGCGTAAGCACACCGAGGCCGAACTTGCGGCACAAGGTGCGGCGCATGTCGAAACCAGCGCGCGCGTGCATATGCGCTACGACGGCAGCGACACGACCTTGCCGGTCGCGCTCGCAAGCGAGAGCGAGATGGCGAATACCTTCACCAAGGATCATGCACGCCAGTTCGGCTTCGGCTTCGAGGGCCGCGCGCTGATCGTCGAGTCGGTCGAAGTAGAGGCGCGCTCCATTTCTCCTTCTCCCCCTCAGAAGGCCGGGATGAGTGGGACCCTTTCGTCGACACCCCCTGCCCAATCCCCCGAATCCGGGGGAGAGGGACGCACCCGGTTTTATTCTCGTGGCGCCTGGCACGACGCGCCGGTTCTGCGCTCAGCGGAGCGCGGCGTCGATGGACCCGCGCTCATCGTCGAAGCCCATCAAACCATCGTCGTAGAACCAGGTTGGCGCGCCGTGGCCAACGGCCATGGTGTCGTTCTCACGCGGATCGTCGAGCGCGGCGAGGCAAAGGCGCGCGAGGCCGTCGATCCCGTGCTTCTGGAAGTGTTCGCAAACCTCTTCATGGCGATCGCGGAAGAGATGGGCGTGGTGCTGCAGAACACCGCCACCAGCGTGAACATCAAGGAGCGGTTGGACTTCTCATGCGCGCTGTTCGATGCCGATGGCGGACTGGTCGCCAATGCGCCCCACATGCCGGTGCATCTGGGCTCGATGGGCGACTGCGTCACCGCGATCATGCGCAAGCACCCGCAGATGCGCGAGGGCGAAGCGTTCGTCAGCAACGCGCCCTATGACGGCGGCACGCATCTGCCGGACGTGACCGTGGTGATGCCGGTGTTCGTCGACGGCGTGCGCTCCTTCTATGTCGCGTCGCGCGGTCACCATGCCGATATCGGCGGCATCACGCCGGGTTCGATGCCGCCCTTCTCCAAGACGATCGCCGAAGAAGGTGCCTTGTTCGACGGCATTCAAATGGTAAGCGGCGGCCGCTTCGACGAAGCGGCCGTGCGCGACGTGCTGGCGCGCGGCCCCTATCCCGCGCGTAGTCCCGAGCAGAATATCGCCGACCTGAAGGCGCAAGCCGCGGCATGCGCAAAAGGGATCGAGGGTCTTCGCCGGGTATCGTCCGTATACGGACTTTCCGTCGTCAATGCCTATATGCGCCACGTTCAGGACAATGCGGAAGAGGCGGTGCGCCAGGTGATCGGCAAACTCTCAGACGGCGAATTCACTATGCCGATGGACAGCGGCGCCATCATCCGCGTGAAAATGCGCGTCGACCGTGCGCAGCGCTCGGCCGTGGTCGACTTCACCGGTACCAGCAAACAGGCTGGCGACAATTTCAACGCGCCCGGTTCGGTCACCAAGGCCGCCGTTCTCTATGTCTTTCGCTGCCTGGTCGCGAGCGACATTCCGATGAATGCGGGATGCCTCAAGCCGCTTGAAATCGTGGTGCCCGAGGGCTCGCTGCTCAAGCCGCGCCCACCCGGCGCAGTGGCGGCCGGCAATGTCGAGACCAGCCAGGCGATCGTCGATGCCTTGTTCGGCGCGCTCGGCGTGATGGCGGCGGCGCAGGGGACGATGAACAATCTGACCTTCGGCAACGAGCGGCGGCAATATTACGAGACCATCTGTGGCGGTTCGGGCGCGGGTGCGACCTTCGACGGCCAGTCCGCCGTTCATACCCACATGACCAATTCCCAGTTGACCGATCCGGAAGTTCTGGAGACACGCTATCCGATCCTGGTCGAAGCATTTGCCATTCGCGCCAACTCGGGCGGCAGAGGCAGGCATTGCGGCGGCGACGGCACGATACGGCGCTTGCGCTTCCGCGAGGCGATGACGGCTGCGATCCTGTCGACGCGGCGCGAAACCGAACCTTTCGGCCTTCGCGGCGGCAGTCCGGGCGCCAAGGGTCGCAACAGCGTCGTCCGTGGCAACGGAACCGAGATTGCGCTCAAGGGTTGCGACGAGATCGACGTTTCGCCGGGAGATGTCATAGTCATCGAAACGCCGGGCGGCG
>Ga0187825_10000290_pt1 | contig 11391 bp, 9 predicted proteins | sample NC_wetland_sal_i_11_FD_132421 | JGI IMG/M metagenome (GOLD analysis project Ga0187825, IMG submission 132421) | Wetland sediment microbial communities from Neuse River Estuary, North Carolina, USA - SourceSoil_5 | ecosystem: Environmental > Aquatic > Freshwater > Wetlands > Sediment | place... | reverse complement strand
GACCTCGTTTATTTCGGTACTGGCAACGGCAATCCGTGGAACCGCAACCTGCGCTCGCCGAAGGGTGGCGACAATCTCTACCTCTCATCCGTGGTTGCGTTGCATGCCAAGACGGGCGAGTTCGCCTGGGCTTATCAGACGACGCCCGGCGACACGTGGGACTTCGATTCGACGGCCGATGTGGTGCTGGCGGATCTGAAGATCGACGGCAAAATGCGCCCCGTCCTGATGCATGCGCCGAAGAACGGCTTCTTCTATGTGATCGACCGAGCCACCGGCAAGCTGATCAGCGCGCAGAAATTCGGCGTTGTGAACTGGGCCAAGAGCATCGATCTGAAGACCGGCAAGCCGATCGAAAATCCCGACGCCCGCTACAAAGAAAAATTGACGGTGGTGTATCCGGCGGCGACAGGCGCGCATAACTGGCAGCCGATGACGTACAGTCCGCAAACCGGACTTGTCTATATTCCCGCGATGGATGCCGCGCAACCTTTCATCGGCACCACCAGCATCGATTATCACCCGCACGCCTGGAATCTGGGCATCGACTTCGCCGCCATCTCGGATGCCGTCTTGAAAATGATCAATTCCGGCAAACCGCCGCCTCCCGCTGTCGGCTTCATCAAGGCCTGGGATCCGGTGACGCAAAAGGAAGCCTGGCAGGTTTCGATGGGAGGTTCGTGGAACAGCGGATTGCTGTCGACGGCGGGGGGCCTGCTCTTCGGCGGCGACGCTTATGGCAACTTCAATGCCTATGATGCGAAGAGCGGCCGCAAATTGTGGACGATCGATCTGAAGACCGGAATTCTCGCGCCGGCCATGACGTACATGATCGATGGCGAACAGTATGTTGCGTTGCTGGCAGGTTGGGGTGGCGCAGGCGGCCTCGCTGCGTTCCGCGATCCCAATACCGCGCTTTCGAAATACAAGACCAATCAGGGCCGATTGTTCGTCTTCAAGCTCGGTGGCCGCCAGGCGGTTCAGCCGCTCGCACCGGAGGGAGCGCCGTCGGCCGAGCCGCCGCCACTGACCAAAGTGGCCAACGCGCTCGTCGACAAAGGCTTTACGCTCTACCACCGCAATTGCCTCGTCTGCCACGGCTTCTTCGCTCAGTCGGAAGGCGAGGTACCGGACCTTCGCTTGTCCTCGAGCGAGATCTGGAGCCAGTACGACAATATCGTGCTGAAGGGAGCCTTACAGGACAACGGCATGGCATCCTTCAATGACGTGTTGTCCAAAGGCGACGTCGAGGCGATCCGTGCTTACGTTTTGCAGCAATCTCATTTGGCCTGGGACCAGACTCACAAGCCCGGCGTCAAACACTAAGCGCAGGCGTCGATTGTAAATTTACGTTCCCCCGTCCTGCGACGAGTCGGATGACGGAAATCTGTTCGTCTCGTTTGCGTTTTTGTCAGGTTGCTCATATCGATTGGCACTGGTGGCCCCCACTAAAGATTTCAGACATGGCGAGTCGCAAACGGACTGCTTCGAAAAAAAAACTCGAAGAGCCGAAGAACAGTGTCGGCTACCTCCTGCGGTTTGCATTTCGTTACTATTCGCGCGCGCTGGAGCAGCGCACGCTGCCCTTCGGCGTTTCCGGCGGACAATGGCGGTTCCTGAGAATTCTCTGGACCGAAGACGGGCTGACGCAGATCGAGCTCAGCCGCCGCGTCGGCATGCGCGAGCCGACGACAGTCGCCGCCGTCAATGGCTTGGAGAAGGCTGGGCTCGTCAGGCGGCGCAAGAGTTCATCGGACCGCCGCAAGATTCACGTCCACCTGACGAGCCGCGGCAAGCGCCTCAAATTCAGGCTCCTGCCTTTCGTGGCGGAAGTAAACGCGCTGGGACTAAAGGGACTATCTGCGCAACAGGTCAAAAGCCTGCGCCAGGCTCTGCTTAAGATCATGACCAATCTCAAGACCGAAGATCGCGAAGACGGACCGCTCCTTCGGCATGGCGACGAAGCGGAAGAGTAGCGCCTCAGCTTCTCTCTTTGATCCAGCTCGCCATCAACTCGACCGGATTTTCGCGATGACTGTCGTGATCCTCGAAACAGTGCGCGCCTTTGAACATCTCGAGCGTCTTATAAAGGACGAGAGCGACCGATAGTCGGCCTCGGCCGCCTTCTCGAGTGTCGAATCATTGGTCTCAGCTTGCCGAGTTCGTGCTAAAACCTACGGCGTACAAGCCAGTTGGAAATTGTAGCCTTGCTTCTTGGCGAGGTCCGCTGTCGCTAGCTCATCTTGAGTGCACCGGGCGGGCGGGGCAGGCGCGTCGTTCTGGGGGTTAGGTGACGCGACAGACACCGGAGCGACGTACGCCGTCTGCTCATTCCTATCTTTGACAGGCAGCCAGCCGTTTGCCTTCATGCAATCATTGTAGTCGAGATATGCGCGTATGAGACTCCCGGCCGCGTAACCTGCTGCGGCTCCCGCGACAAATCTCTCCGAGCCTTGTGCGTAGAAGCCGCCGCCCGAATGACGCGCCATGAGGTCACACCGCGCAGTTGCTTCCTCCATCGTCCCGCGCGCGTCGGGGCCTGGTACCCAGTTTTCCGACGCACAGCCAGCGACACCCATTGCGAGAACGACAGCAACTATCTGCTTGCGTGATCTTTGCATTGCTCACCACCTCCGCTTCCACAGTTCTACTGCGGTCCCGTTACGCCTAGTGCGCTCGCCGTTAATGCAACCTGAAGACGACCACACTCCTGCTTCACAGTGGGTTACAGGGTGAATAATGTGTTAGCGGGTGGCTGTCAGTGGACACTTTTCGCTGCGACGGTCGGCCGCCACTGTTTTGTGTGACCCGCGCGCCATGTCGAAGGGTACTGCGAATTTATCTCTTCGGCATGGCGACGAAGCGGAAGAGTAGCGCCTCAGCTTCTCCCTTTGATCCAGCTCGCCATCAACTCGACCGCATTTTCGCGATGACTTTCCTGGTCCTCAAAATAGTGCGCGCCTTTGACCATCTCGAGCGTCTTGTCCTTTGACCCGATGATGTCGAAGATCTTTCGCGCATCGGAGGGAAATACGCCCATGTCGGCGGTACTTTGCACGACGAGCGCGGGCTCGCTGATCTTCGCGAGATGTTCGCCGCCTTGGCACTTCGAGGTTTCGAGACTCCACATCGAAAGCCAGGTCTTCAGCGAGTTGGCGCGGCCGATGCCGGGAAAACGGTTGGCCTCCGCCGGATGGCCGCGATAGCAGCCCGGGCATGGGCGCTCGGACGGATCGAGCGCCGGGTCCATGAAGCGAAGGTCGGCCCAGGTGCGATAGAGCGGAAAGAGAATATCGGGAATGCCGGCAGCATTGAGACGCGCAAGTTCTGATTTCGCCCAATCGGTGATGCGCTGGTTGCGCGCGCGCTGCGCTGTGCGATAGCGGGCGATGAAATCGGAGCTGTAAGGCGGCCCACTCGCCGGATTGAACGGATTCAATCGTTCGTCGGTCTTGGTGGGATCGAATTCGTCGACGACGGACGGATCCATCCATTCGGTGAGAACTTCGGGCCGGCCCTGGTGCGCGTTCAAGGAAATGTACAGATCGGCGCGCGGCAATTGCTGCAACGCCTCGCGCGTCACGCCCTTGGCCGTCTGCATCAATGTCGGCGCCAACGCTTCGCCCTGATAGGCTCCCATCAGTGAGCCGCCGCCGGAATTTCCCAGGATGACGATTTTTTCGACGCCTGCCTTCTCTTTCAACCAGCGCATGCCGACGCCGATGTCGATCAGCGCATGCTCGAGCACGAACTGATCCTCGGCGCCGCGAAAGCGGGTGTTCCAGCCGAGAAAGCCGAAACCCCGCCCCGCGAAGTAAGGCGCGATGTAATGCTCGCTGAAGTCGACGTTGTAGTGCGTCGCGATCAGCGCCACGCGCGGACGTTTCCCCTTCGGCGTCCAATAGAGTCCCTGACAAGGATGACCGCCCGCCGGGATGCGCGGCATCGTCGGCGATACCAGGCCGACGAATTGGCTGTCCACTTTTGCATGCCAGTCGTGATCAGGCATCGTCGCTGTCCTTTCGGGAAGGCGTCTCGATAACAGACTGTTTACATGGAAAAACCTGGAGCGGGCGAGGCGAATCGAACGCCCGACCCTAACCTTGGCAAGGTTATGCTCTACCCCTGAGCTACGCCCGCGTTCCAAGTTGGGCGGCGGTTATCGCCCAGCCCGGCCGCCGTTTCAAGTCGCGCCCTCGGCGCCCCCTATTCGCGCTTGAACACCGGTTCGCGCTTGGCGATGAAGGCTGCCAAGGCGTGCTTGTGATCGGCGCTCTTGCTGAGGATCGAGAGTTCCTTGCCGAGAACCTTGGCAGCTTCCTCGGGCGAGAGGTTCGGCGGCAGGCCCGCTGTCCGTTTGGTCGCCTCGACCGAAAGCGGCGCGCGGCTTGCGATGCGCGTCGCCAGTGCGGTCGCGGCCGCCATGAGCTCGTTCGGCGCGTGGACGGCGGTGACCAAGCCGAACTTCTCCGCCGTCGCCGCATCGTGCGGCGAGCCGGTCAGGAGCATGTGCTTGGCGCGCGCCACGCCGATCAGCCGCGGCAGGCGGTAGGCCGACGCCATCAGCCCGACATTGACGCCGGAACAGACGAACTTCGCCTCGCTCGAAGCGATCCTGATGTCACAGACCGAGGCGAGTTCCAGTCCGCCGCCCAGGCACCAGCCGTTGATCGCGCCGATCACCGGCAGGCGATGCGTCTCGATGCGCTCCAGCACGCGGCCGAATTCGCCGAGATGCGCGGCGCTTTTCGTCTTCTGCGCTTCGGCCTGTTCCTTGAGGTCGTCGCCGCCACAGAAAGCGCGGCCCCGGCCCGTGAGGATAATGCAGCGCACATCCTTGTCGGCGTCGATCTCGTCGAGTCGTTCGAGAAGTGCTGCACGCGAGCTTCGTCCAAGCGCGTTCATCGGCGGATTGTCGAGTTCGAGCAGCACGACATGCTCGGCAGGCCGGCTGAAATGGATCGTGCTCATGGCGCTACTTCGCCCATTGTGCCAGCCAGTCGGCGAGACCCTGCGGCGTCATGTGGCGCGCATCCGCCAGTGCCGCGACATGTCCGGCATCGACGAGCGTTTTGCCATCGGGCTCGACGATCAGGATCGCAGGCACGCCCTCCAACCGTTTGGTGATCCCGAAGCGTGCCGGCACCTGCAGGTTCTTGTCGAAGCGCCCGACATCGACGCTCACGATCTCGTAGTGCGCTTTCAGAAAGCTCTTCAGTTCGGGCAGCTGCATGAGATTGGCGAGCACGAGGCAATCGCCGCACCAGTTGCCGCCGAGATCGATGAGCACGCGCTTCCTGCTGACGCGCGCCCTGGCGAAGGCGGCCGCAACGGCGGCATCGGCGTCGGCGTGCTCGTCATACGGATGGGTTTCGACGACCGGCAAGCTTTTCAGACTCGCGAGCGTCAGCTTCGGCGCGGTTGCGGCATGCGCTGGCGCTGTCAGGAACAGAGCGGCGGCTGCGATCGGAGCGAGCATTCTCACGCGGCGAGCCCCCTGCCTTCCAAAAGCGGTTCGATGCTCGGATCGCGGCCGCGGAACAGACGATAGGCCTCGGCAAAATCGCGCGTCCCGCCCGCGGAATAGATGTAGTCGTGCAGTTTTTTCGCCGTCGCCGGATCGAAAGGATCGTGCTTTTCCTTGAAGGCGTCGAAACCGTCGGCATCGAGCACCTCCGACCACATATAAGAATAGTAGCCGGCGGAATAGCCGTCGCCCGAGAAGATGTGGAGGAAATGCGGGCTCGCATGCCGCATGACGATTTCCTTCGGCATGCCGATCCGTTCCAGCGCGCCCTGCTGGAACGAAGCCACGTCGAGCTCGCCCGGATTGACCACGGCATGAAAGTCGAGATCGACGAAGGCCGAAGCCAGGAATTCGACGGTCGCGAAACCCTGGTTGAAATTGCGCGCTTCGTTCAGCCGTTCCAGCAACGCTTTCGGGATCGGCTCGCCGGTCGTGGCATGCACGGCGAAACGTTGCAGCGTCTCGGGCACTTCCAGCCAGTGCTCGAAGATCTGCGACGGCAGTTCGACGAAATCGCGCGCGACGTTGGTGCCGGAGAGCCTGGGATAGCGCACCTGCGACAAGAGCCCGTGCAGGCCATGGCCGAATTCATGAAACAGCGTTCTTGCCTCGTCGAACGACAGAAGCGCCGGCTCGCCCTTGGGAAAATTGCAAGTGTTGACGACGAGAGGCGTCACGTTCTCGCCGATATTTTCCTGATCGCGGAAAGAACTCATCCAGGCGCCGCCGCGCTTGGAGGCGCGGGCAAAATAGTCGCCGTAGAACAGGCCGACATGGCTGCCGCGCCGCGACACTTCCCATACCCTGACGTCGGGGTGATGAATCGGAATATCGTGTCGCTCCGCGAAATCGAGGCCGAACAGGCGATGCGCGGTATCGAACGCCGCCTCGATCATCTTCTCGAGCTGGAAGTAGGGTTTGATCTCCGCTTCCTCGAGGTCGTAGCGCTTCTTCCTCAACTTCTCGGCGTAATAGCGCCAATCCCACGCCGCCAGCTCGAAATTTCCGCCTTCCTCGGCGATCACGTCTTGCAACGCGCGCGCTTCCTCCTCTGCGCGACGCCTCGCCGGCGTCCACACCTGATCGAGCAGGCGGCGCGCATTCTCCGGCGTCTTCGCCATCGTATCGGCGAGCTTGTAGTCGGCGAATGTCGGGTAGCCCAGGAGCTTGGCGCGTTCGGCGCGCAGATTGACGGTCCTGGCGATGATCTCGCGATTATTGTGCGCATTGGCGTTGTCGCCGCGCGCCGTCCAGGCCTTGAACAATTTCTCGCGCAGCTCGCGATTGTCAGCGAACTGCAAGATGGGTTCGACGCTCGAGCGCGCGGTCGTCGCGGCAAAGGGCGCGTCGAGGCCGCGCTCTTTCGCGGTCTCTCTGGCCGCATCGCGGGCGAACTCGGGCACGCCAGCAAGATCGCTCTCCTTGAGAGGCAAGAGAAAGTCCTGCTCGTCGGCAAGCACGTTTTGGCCGAACGCGGTTCCCAACGTGGCGAGTTCTTCGATGATGGCGGCGAAACAGGCGCGTGCGCCATCCTTGAGCTTGGCGCCGGCGCGCACGAAATCGAGATGATAGCGCTCGAGCACGCGCCGGCTTTCGCCGTCGAGCGCGAGCGACTTCATGCAATCGTGTAGCGCATCGATGCGCTGGAACAGTTTTTCGTTGAGATAGATGTCGTTCCAGTGCTTGGCCAGGACCGGTGCCATCTCGCGCTCGATGTCTTGAATCTGATCGTTGGTGTGCGACGCCGCGAGATTGCCGAACACGGCCTCGACCTTGGTCAAAAGCCGGCCGCTCTTTTCCAGCGCCAGGATGGTGTTTTCGAATGTCGGCTCACCCGTGTCGGCGGCGATGGCCGCGATCTCGCCGGCATGCTCGCTGATCGCCTTCTCATAGGCGGGACGAAAATGCTCTGGCCGGATGCGATCGAAGGGCGGGGCGGCGAAAGGTGTGGTCCAGACTTCGAAGAAGGGATTGGCTGTCATGAAGGTCCTGGGCTGCGGGCGGTCAAACGAGGATAGCCCAGAGATGCGCGGGGCCGATAGGGACAGCCTCCTCGCAGTCATCACCGATAGTTGAACGCCTGGTCGCGGAGTTTCTTGCAGCCGGCGGAACTATTGTGCCATCGAAAGGGCGGTGTAGCATTGTCCCGGCGACGAGGGGAACCCAAGCAAATGTCAAAACTTCGCATCGCGACGATTGTTCTAATTCTGTCGGCAGGTATCGCGGTCCCGGCGGCGCGCTCGGCCGCGCCTGCAGCGGAAGCTCCGGTTGCGGTCGACCCCGCTTATATGTGGGAGCTGAGCGACTTGTATCCTTCTGCCGAAGCCTGGACCGCGGAGCATGACCGTCTGAAGGGAGTGACCGACACGCTCGGCAAATACAAGGGAACATTGGGCAAGAGCGCGAAGGCGATGTTGAGCGCACTCGATGCCATCAGCCAGGTCCAGCGCGGCGATGCGCGACTTGCCGCCTATGCCGGACTCAAGGCCGACGAAGACGTGCGCATCGCGCAAAATCAGGAACGCCAGCAACTCGCATCGGCGCTGGCGACGCAGCTGAGCGAAAAGACCGCATGGGTCACGCCGGAAATCATCGCGCTTGGTCCGAAGAAAGTGCTGGCTTTCGAGAAGCAGGAGCCCGAGCTCGCGCGGCGCTTCGATTTCTTTCTCGACAATGTCCTGCGTGCTGCACCCCACACACTCAGCACGGAGAGCGAGGGCGTGCTCGCGGCGACCGGTAATCTGATGGCGCAGCCGAACGCGATCTACAGTGTTTTGGCCAATGGCGAGGTTCCCTTTCCGAGCGTGACGCTCGCGGACGGAAAAAAAGTCACGATCGACCAGGGCAGCTATTCGGCCTATCGCGCGAGTGCCAATCGCGCCGACCGCAAGACCGTGTTCGACGCTTTCTGGGGCACGTGGAAGAAGTACGAAGGCACGCTCGGCGCAACTCTGACCACGCAGGTGATGGGCGAGATCTTCAACGCGGATGTGCGTCACTTTCCCAACTCGCTGGCAGCCGCGGTCTTCTCCGACAATATGCCGGAAGCCGTCTATCGCCAGCTCGTTGCCCAGGCAAACGCCGGTCTTCCGACGATGTACCGCTATCTGAAGCTGCGCAAGAAATTGCTCGGCATCACCGACCAACTCAACTACTACGATATCTATCCCAGCATGTTCGAAACGAAGACGCCGCCGCATTTCACCGTGGCGGACTCCGAACGCATCGCGCTCGATGTCACCTCGCAATATGGTCCCGAATATGTGGCGAAGCTGAAGCAGGGTTTCGCGGGACGCTGGATGGATCTTCTGCCGCGGACCGGCAAGGCGGGTGGCGCCTACATGCAGGGCGCAGCCTACGACGTCCATCCCTACCTGCACTTTAATAACCACGACGATTATTATTCGCTCTCGACTTTCGTGCACGAGTGGGGTCATGCCGTTCACACCTTGCTGACCCACGATGCGCAGCCCTTCGAGAAGTCGAATTATTCGACGTTCACGGCCGAGACCGCCTCGATCACCAACGAAATGCTGCTCAACGACTACATGGTTGCGCATGCCAAGAACGATGAGGAAAAGCTCTTCTATCTGGGTGAGGCGCTGGAATTGATGCGCGCCACCTTCTTCCGCCAGACCATGTTCGCCGAGTTCCAGCTTGCCATTCATGAAGAGCTGGAGCGCGGCGGAGCGCTGTCGGGCAAGCGCATGACCGAAATTTATTGCGGCCTGCTCAAGAAATATCATGGCGATGCCGAAGGCGTGATGACGATCGACCCCGCCTATTGCGACGAGTGGGAGTTCATTCCGCATTTCTATTACGGCTTCTACGTCTGGCAGTACGCGACCTCGATGGCCGGAGCCGCAGCGTTCGCCGACGCTATCGAGCATGAAGGCAAGCCCGCGCAGGAACGCTTCATCGCTCTGTTGAAGGCCGGCGGCTCGGATTATCCGTACAACATCTATAAGAAGGCCGGTCTCGATATGGCGTCACCCGCTCCCTATCAGGCACTTCTGGCGCGCATGAATCGCGCCATGGACCAGATCGACGCGCTGGAGGCGAAGACGGCGCATTGACTGCTCGCCGTAGTCCGTCTTTTGCGGCACCACTTCCGCTATGTTCGTGATAGATGTGTATGGCGTGCATCTCTGGGGGTTCGAAATGGTGCGGCGTCTCGCTCTTGTTGCAATAGCCCTGGTACTTCCGTCGTCGGTGTTGGGTGCGCAACTGGCGCCAGGAGACTGGCACAGCCAGAACGGCTCGACTCTCACTCTGACCCACGTCGATGCCGAGACCGGAGCCTTGGAAGGCAGGTTCTCGACAGCCGTTGTCCAGCCCGGGTGCCACGCGGCAGGCCAGGTCCAGGTCATCGTCGGTTGGTACGACAACGATAGCGGCGCCGTTACGTTTTCGGCTCATGTTCCACAGAAAGGGTGCCACGCCGTCATTGCCTGGAGCGGACACTATGACGAAGCGACTGGACGCATCTCAACGCAGTTCATGCGAACCTCGGCTAATCCGGCAAGCCTCTCCGGCGTGGCCGACTTTGAGAAATAGCGTGCGCTCCTAACGCTGGTTGCGATCAGCGGATGAATGATCCCTTGACAGGATCGGGATGAGGAGGTGGAGGCATCCTGGGCTTACCGAAATACCCCGCATGGGGCTTGCCAACGAGAGGGACGCGAAAATGCCCTTGTGATCCGCTGGCAAACACGGTCTGCTGTCGCGGTCGGGACGAAAACAGAGGGTCGGATGTCGAGTCCATCTCCACTGCGATACACAGGTGTCAATCACGTCGCGCTGGTCTGCCGCGACATGGCCGAAACGGTCGATTTCTATGAGAATGTGCTGGAAATGCCGCTCGTCCGCTCCATCGGGCTCGGCAAACGCGGCCAACACTTCTTCTTCGATTGCGGCGGTGGGTCGACCGTCGCGTTCTTCTGGTTTCCGGACGCGCCGGAAGTGGCGCCGGGTATCGCATCGCAGCATCTCGACGTCCGCAGAGACGGCGCGGAAACCGCGATCGCGTCGATGAATCACCTCGCATTCAACATCTCGGACGACAAATTCGATGCCGCGGTCGAGCGACTGAAGTCAAAGGGACTGAAAGTGTTTGTCATCAATCACAGCGACGGAGCAGATCCAGCACCCGCGAAACCAAACGAGCTGACCTGGATTCGCTCGGTCTATTTCCGCGATCCGAACGGCATCGCGCTCGAAATAGCCGCACTCACCCGGCCCTTCAAAGACACGGACATTCTTGTCGACCCGGTGAACGCGGAAGGTACCCCGGTGCCGCTCAGACGCAGGTCGCTGCACCCTGCCTAGTTGCAAATGGGTCGTCAAAAGATCGCACGCTTGAGCGTTGGGTAACTTTTTCCGCCAAGTGCGTTCTTTTCGCCGCAACGCGTTGATGTGCTCGCGCAAAATTATTTGCACGCGCGCGACTAGTCCGCGTTCCCGTGACGCTGTAGCAGACTTATCTAGCTGTCATCGCCGTGCGGTCGCTGACGATAGGTCGGGGTGACGATGCGAGCTGAGGATAAGTCGATGAATCTTGAAGACTCTGCGAACAATTCCGTTGCCGAAGCATCGGAGTAAACGAATGAAAAGTTTGTTCCAGAAAAACGCGACGAATTTCGTGCACGAGACAGGGGGAGGGGTGGCGCAAAGTCGAAAACGAATAAAGCCAGCGCCGACAAAGACTAGCGCCAATTTTACGCAATCTCGGTGAGGATAAGTTGAAGCGACGCCCACTAAGCAGTGCTGATGGAGAAGACGACGGATACGCTCGCGCTCACACTCTGTTCGCCTGGAGCAGTGGGCGTCGGCGCAGCAACGCGTCCAGCCGCGACGGTCATGTT
>Ga0187825_10000286_pt1 | contig 11479 bp, 10 predicted proteins | sample NC_wetland_sal_i_11_FD_132421 | JGI IMG/M metagenome (GOLD analysis project Ga0187825, IMG submission 132421) | Wetland sediment microbial communities from Neuse River Estuary, North Carolina, USA - SourceSoil_5 | ecosystem: Environmental > Aquatic > Freshwater > Wetlands > Sediment | place... | reverse complement strand
CACGAAGGCTAAGCTCCCGATCTGGGATTCCGTTCAGTACCACCGAGAGATGCATGCCCGCCTCTGCGCCCGTCATCTGCACCGCCGACCCGAAGTGATCCTGTAGATTCTCAATCAGCGCGTTCCGGCGCTCCGCATAGACCAATCGCATCCGGCGGATGTGGCGCGCGAAATGGCCTTCACCAATAAAATCGGCCAACACCGCCTGATGAAAAATTGCCGGACCGATGTCCAGGGCAAATCGGGCGGCAAGAAAACGTTCGACCAAATCGGCCGGGACCACCACGTAACCCAGCCGCAAAGAGGGGAACAAGACTTTGCTGAAGGTTCCGATGTACACGACGCGTGAATTCTGGTCGAGTCCTTGCAACGAAGTCACCGGCATGCCTTCGTATCGGTACTCACTGTCGTAGTCGTCCTCGATAATCCAGGAACCGTTGCTTTCTGCCCAATCCAGCAATTGAAGCCGTCGCGAAGCGCTCATCGTCACGCCGAGCGGGTATTGATGGGACGGCGTCACTAACACTGCTCGCGCGCCGCCGCATTGTTTCGCACCGGCGGCAACATTCAGTCCTTCCGCATCAACGCGGACCGGCACAACAACGCATCCGGCGCAGGCGAAAACGCTTCGAGCAAACCTGTAACCGGGCTCTTCCATCCACACCTGGTCTCCCGGGTCTAACAACACTCGAGTCGTTATTTCTAACCCCTGCTGCGAGCCGCTGACGATCATGATCTGTCGCGCATCGCACCGCACTCCCCGTGCTATCAGAAGGTATTCGGCGATCCTCTCTCGAAGTTCCTTCAATCCCATGGGATCGCCGTAGTCGAGTGACTTGGCTTGCAGGTTACGAGCATGGCGGGTCACCAGACTGCTCCACAACGTCAGTGGAAAACAATCGAAACCGATTTGGCTCACGTTGAACGGCCCCAGCCCGCGTGAACTGTAAAACCCTTCTGCGCTCGCAATATTTAAACAGCGCTTCGAAACCCGCCGTCGTTTTTGATCAAGGCCTCTTGACCGGACCGTAGTGGGCTCCGTCCTCCCCATTCGTTCAGGCAGCGATTTGGAGACTACCGTCCCAGAGCCAACCCGGCCTTGGAAATAACCTTCGGCCAGGAGTTGCGCGTAAGCGTTCAGTACCGGCATGCGCGAGATGCCCAATTCCAGCGCCAGTACCCTGGTGGAGGGAACGCGTTGGCCCGGGCGCAAGCTCCCGTCCACGATCGCTTTGCGATATCCCTCGTACACCTGCCTATATAGCGAATTCGCGGCACGTTTTTGGACTTGAATGATGGGGGCCAACCCGGAGGGAGCTCGCTTCATGGCCGCACCATAATGGCATTGCAAGTAGCCTGTCAAGTGGCTATTGCACAATGCCATTTTCAATATCATCCTTTTCTTCTTGCGCAGGACGCGCCTAAGGAGGGAAGCGCATGAGACACCGACTGAGATTTACCGGAGCCATACTTTGCCTCGTCCTGTTAGCCCTCCTTTCTTCGAGCGGCGGTTCTGCAACACCAGCCGCGGGCGGCTCAAAAAAGGAAGCGAAGACTAAAGGCAAGTTTGTGTACGTTTGTGCCTGCCTGGGGACGAGATCCTGTTCCTGCATGACGGAAGCCAAAATGGAAGGGCCCTGTGCCTGTGGAACTCAGGGCGGACCACCGATGCAGCCAGTGCCGCCGGATAGCAATTGGGCGAAAGAGAATCGCGACGCCCTGGCGAAGTAAGTGAAGTCAACGGCAGGTGCAGGATGATGCGAGCCTTAGTCATGGCTGACGAACCGCTGGCTCAGACCACTCTGGCCACCGTACTCCGCGCCAGAGATGACGTTGAGAGTTTCGATGTGGCCAGTGACGGCGTGGAAGCGCTCGAGAAGCTGCGCCATGAAGCTTACGACCTGCTATTGTTGGATATCAACCCCCCTTCGATTTCCGGAGTGGAATTGCTCGATCAACTCCGGGCATACCTACGTTCGATTCCCTCCGTCGTCTTTGTCACTGCACACCAGGAGCACGCCTTCACGGCCTTTCAACGACACGCCGTGGATTACGTCCTGAAACCTTTCTCGACCCAACGCTTGAACGAAGCTCTGGAACGCGCCGTGCAAAAGTACGCCACTCAACGGACCATGAAAATGTGTGATGGATTTCCAATGCATGGGGGCACGGCGCGGCCAGGCCCCCCAAGAATTGCCATCAAGGCCAGGGGGAGAATTATTTTGATTGATCCGTTCCAGATCGCCTCTGTTCACGCCGAGGGAAATTACGCATTGCTCCAGAGAGGGCCGACGACTTACCTGCTGCGGGAATCGATTTCGGATCTGTTGATAAAACTCAAGCCTTACGGGTTTATCCGGATTCATCGGTCATTTCTGGTAAACGGCTCGATGGTGGAGGAGATTCGTCCTTATGCCACCGGGGGCTATCGTGTACGGATCAAGGGGGGCAATGAATACCCTGTGGCGCGGAGTTATCGCAAGAATCTCAGGTCGCTGGCGGATTGCTGGATTGGGAGCAAGAGTTTTCTTGCGGATTAAGAACTAGTACGGTTCTCTTCGCCGTTAACGGACACTTTTGGAACTCGCTAATTTTTCGGCGTTGAAATCAGGCGGTTGTGGGGTGGGAGATGGGAATCGAACCCACAACGTCCGGAGCCACAGTCCGGTGCTCTGCCAGTTGAGCTACTCCCACCACTCTTTTGCATTATAACAACCGTTGTCCGGAGATGCCCGGTGCGGCCAGCGCCGCGTGTCACGCGTCACATTCCTCGGCAGAGACGAACGCGCGGCGGCCTGACCACTGGCAACTGACGACTGGCAACGGCTTCTTCCGGCTTCTGCAAGTCCACCACCGCCACCCATTGCCCTCCCAGCCGTTTTTCGAAAACGATCTCTCCCCCCAGCAGGCGAGCGGCAATCTCCGGCGGCAAATCGCGGTGATAGCCGAAAAACCGAGTCTTGATACGGTCCCACGCTGGCCACTCACCCAGCAGCTTGCGCGGCGGCTCGTACTTGGTGGAAAACAGCAAGGCCACGTCGAACTGTGTCCTGGAATCCGCCGCCGCCATCATGCGGGCTAGGGAAAAATCATCAATGCTCAGCACCCGCATCGGCTGCTTCACAAAGCCCAGGTACGGCTGGCTGAGTTCCTCCGAAGCCGGCCAGGCTGTCAGTACTCGCGCGTGGGCGTAACGCGTGCTCACCAGCTGGTCCGCGGCCTGGTGCAGCACAAGGTAATCTCGATAGGCAAGGTTGTCTTCGGGGGCAAATCCCCAGGGCGGATTCACGAACAGCCCCAGGGCGAATCCCAGGCACACGATGCCAACCACCGCCCTCCAGCTGGCAATGCGCCGCCACAGTGTGGAGATGCAAATGATGATGACCAGCGGCACTACCGGAAGCATGTAACGCGCCAGCACCGCTCCACCCGCCACGGAGAGTGCCGTCACGTAGGCCACCACTACTGCTGCAAAAGTCGCCTGCGCCGCGGGCGCGATTCGCGGCCGCTCTCCCCATTCATCCTCGACTGGCGGAAACCACATGGCCATGGCCGCCGCTGCCGTCAGCAGAAACAGGTTCATATAACCCGCTGCCTGCCACGCCCGCTGCACTCCAGCGATCGCAATGCGTAGCGGGTTCAGCGTGTCCAGCAGGTTGTAGCGGACGAACTCGGCGTTGCCCAGGGGGTGGCCCGTGTGCCAGTAGCGGTAAGCAAACCATAGTCCCAGCGCAATCACAGCAGCCAGCAACGCCGCCGCCCGGCGCCAGCTGCGCTGGGGAAATAAGCAGATCACAGCATTCCATTTCAGAAACGGACACACTGCTTCCCACGTCAGCAGGGCCAGAGGCGCGAGGACGGCGGTTTCCTTGGCCAGCGCGGCCAGGCAGAACCATGCCGCCATCGTCCACTCCCGCTCCCGGATGTAGGCGTCCAGGCCCCAAATGGTGAGCGCCGCCGCTGCCAGGTCCAGGTGGGCCAGCGAACTCTGAGCGAAAAACACGGGATAAAGCCCGGTGCACACCGTAGCCGCGATTGCCACCTGGCGAGTGGCCACCTGTTCCGCTAAGCGAAACACGCCCAGCAGCGCGAAAGCCGCCACCAGCAGCATGGCCAGCCGGGTTACGAGGGGAGTAAATCCCGCCACTTTCCACCACAAGGCCAGGTAAGCCATCACCAGGGGGGGATGGGAATTAGGCAAGGTGGAGTGAGGAATCAGGCTGCCGCTGAGCAGCAGGTCGCGCGCCGCCGGCACAAAATAGCCCGCCTCATCCCAGAAATAAGGCAGGCGCAGCAGGGGAGCATGGGTCAGCACCAGGACGGCGAACAAGCCGGCCAACAAAAGAGCCGCCGCCGCCCAGGACGATTCCCGCGCGTTTCCTTTCCTCCCTGCTGTCTTAGTGGACCGGCCCGCTGGCCGCCATGCGTGGATCGAGCTTGATTTCTCCAAACGTGTTCTCGTAGCTGACGATGTTCTGCTGCAGGATGTGCAGCAGCGCCTTGGCCTGTTGCGGGCTCAGATAGATGCCCTGAAAATTGTGCACTTCGACCTCGCTCTCGCTCTGCTGTTGCAGCGTGCCGAAGACCAGAAAGAAATCCCACACGTTCACCCGCACCTGCACGCTATTGGCGTAGCTCTCGCGGTAGTCGGGGCGGTTCACCAGCTTGATGTTGGGCTGCACGGGTATGGCCATAGCGTAGAAGTCTAACAGGATAGAACCGGGGAGTCAGGACTCAGGACTCGGCCGCTCAGTTCCTTGCTGGCCCAGCCCCGACAACTGACTTAACCAAGGACCACCAACTATGGCTTGGGCGTGCCTTCCCTGACTCCTAATTCTGACTCCTGATTCCGCTGTTTGACTTCCTGGTCCTCCCGATGTACATTCCGCTCGTACCCCGGCCCCGCCTCGAAGTCAATCAATCCCAGGTTAATTCGCAGTCTCACCAGAGAAAGGAGCAGGTATGACCAGGCTCACAGCTATTGCCCTAGCCCTCTTTTGCCTCCTCGGCGCGCTCGCAGCGCAGGAGAATCAATCCCACAGCAAGACCGCCAAATACGTTTACTACGAGGATGCCAAGGTTAACAGCGGCAAATTCCGGGTGTTCGCCAAGACGACGGCGGAATTCCGCGAGGCCGCGGCCACCGCGGCCCCAGATTCATATTGGATCGTAGGTTCGCCTATGACCGGCGACACCAGTACTTTCGTCTTCGTAACCTTCCAGGACAGCATGGCCGGCGTGGAAAAGTTCGCCACCTCCATGGACAAGGCCGCCCAAACGGTCATGGCCAAGGACGCCAACTTCGAACAGGAAAGTGCGGAAAGTGATGGCGGCGCCCAGTTGGCCATCGCCAAGTACAACGACGAAATCTCCTATCGTCCGGATATGGTGCCGCTGGCCGACACTGCTTATTGGTCCTCGGAGACTGTCAGCTTGCGTCCCGGTTGCGGTCACGACTTCAACGAGGCTGCCAAGCAGGTTATCGAACTGCACAAGAAAGCCGGGGATAATGACCACTGGATCGCTTACGACATTATGAGTGGTCCGGATCTGCCCGCCGTGCTTTTTGTTCAGCCCATGAAGTCTCTGGCGGAAGAAGATGAGGAACCACCGGCTGCGGCCAAGGAGATTTTCCAGAGCCCTATGGTGCGCAACATGCTTAGTCACGTCTCCAGGGAGTGTATTACGCATGTGAGTTCCGCGTATTTCAAGGTGGAACCCAGCCTCAGCCGTCCCATGCCGGCGCTGGTCAGCGCCAACCCCAGCTTCTGGACGGTGAAGGAAGAAACCGCCTCCGTTGCGCCCATGAAGAAGGGCAAGAAGAAGAAAATGTAAGGCCGGTGTTTTGCCGTCAGAAAATGTGTGTCCTCCGGACCCAGCGGGCGGAAGCGCTTACCGCCCGCTTGTTTTTTGCTAAACTCTGCCCATGGCGCACGAGGTCGTCCTCTATTCCCGCAAGGGCTGCCATCTTTGCGAGATAGTTAAAGAGTCGCTCTCCAAGCTCTCCCGCCAGGCGCAATTCACCTGGCAGGAGATTGATGTGGACTCCGACGATCTCCTCCGCCGCCAGTTCACCGACGAGGTCCCCGTAGTCTTTATTAACGGCAAAAAAGCTTTCAAATACCGCATGAACGAGCAGGATTTCCTGCGCAAGCTTGTCCGCCGACACGGGGATTGACGATTGATGATTTACGATTGATGATTGAGAGCCGTTGACGGTTTACGATTGAAGATTGACGATTGAAAACCAGTTGTGCGCCGCTGACTCGGCGGCGGTAAGCCCATTTTTTCCATTCGTCCATCGAACATCATCAATCCTCAATTGCTTGGTTCAATCGTCAATCGAAAATCTTCAATTGCATGCGCACCCGCCTCTACGCTGATCCGCACGGCGTCTTCCTTCACGACGCCATTCTTCAGGCCTGCTCCCGCTTCGGGGAAAAGCTTGCCCTCATTGACACAGCGTGTTCTCCGCCCCGCCGTTTTACTTATGGCGAGTACGGGGAAACCGTCGAACGCCTGGCCCGCGGCCTGGTCGCCGCCGGCCTGCAGCCCGGAGAAACGCTGGCCATCTATCTGCCTAATTCCTGGGAATTCTGCGCCGCCTACCACGCCGCTACTCTGGCCGGCGGCCTTGCTACTCTGCTCAACCCCAGCTACCGCGAGCGCGAAGTCCGGTACCAGTTGGAAAATTCCGCGGCCGCCATGCTCATCACCGACGGCCGCGTTCGCGGCATGAATCTCTCCGGTATCCCCGCCCTGCGGCGGGTTTACATCACGGGCGGAGATTTCTCCGAACTGCTGCGCCCTGCTGCCGCGCCGCTGCCTTCGCCGCAACAGACCTCGCAGCAGGCCATCGCCGCCCTGCCCTATTCCAGCGGCACCACCGGCCTGCCCAAGGGCGTCATGCTCTCCCACTTCAACCTGGTCGCCAACATTTACCAGATCATCGGCCCTGACGGCTCTGCTTTTCGTCATGATGACGTGTTGCTCTGTTTCCTGCCCCTGTACCACATTTACGGTCTCAACGTGGTGCTGAGTCCGCCTATGGTGCTCGGCTCAACCATCGTGCTCATGCCCCGATTTGATACCGGCGCTGCGGTGCGCCTTATCACCGACCAGGGCATCACCTGCATGCCCTGCGTCCCTCCTATTCTCAACGCCTTCTGTCAGGCGGTAGAACAGGGCGCCTTTCCCCGCCAGCACCAGGTTGGGTGGGTGAAATCCGGCGCCGCGCCCCTCGCTCCCGAACTTGCCTGCCGCTTTACCGAGCTTACCGGCATCAAGGTGGTGCAGGGCTACGGCATGACCGAGGCTTCTCCGGTTACGCACGTCGGCTATCTTGACGCTGAGCGCTACCGCCCTGACACCATCGGCCAGCCCTTGGCTGAGACCGAATGCCGCATCCTTGACGAAAATGATGCCCAGGTAGCCACAGGCGAGCGCGGCGAACTGGTCATGCGCGGCCCGCAATTCATGCTGGGCTACTGGAAAGAGCCGCAAGCCACAGCTTCCGTGCTGCGCGACGGCTGGTACTGGTCGGGCGATGTGGCCACCTGTGATGACGCCGGCTTTTACCGCATCGTGGATCGCCGCAAGGAGATGATCAAGTACAAAGGATTTCCCGTGGCCCCGGCCGAAGTGGAGGCCGTGCTTCTGGAGCATCCCGCGGTGCGGGATTGCGGCGTGGTCGGCAAGCGCGATGCCGCCGCCGGCGAGTTGCCCTGCGCCTTCGTGGTGCTGCGCGAAGGCCATGTTGCCTGCGGCAAAACCGCGGACGAGCTCTGCGACTTTGTCGCCCAGCGCCTCACCGGCTACAAGCAGCCGCGCGAAATCCGCTTCGTGGAATCCATCCCCCGCACCCCCTCGGGCAAGGTGTTGCGCCGCGAACTGCGCCAGCGTGTCTAGCCCTCCTACCCTCGACTTCAACTTGTTTGGCGGGCGTCATGAGCAGCGATTGTCAGCTCGCACCGCTCCCGCGTGGCTGGAGTGCTCAGCCACATTTTCGCGATTATGTTTTACAGGGCTGCTGCTGGAAGAAAACCCGTTACTTCTTGTCGTCGTACACCGAATACTGCTTCTGCGGCGGGTTCATTTTGATGGTGAGGTCGTGCACGGGTTCACTGATATCGTAGTCTTGCCCGAAGGTCTGCAATCCTGGCGCCAGCACCTGCACTCGCAGCTTGCCGTAGGGCACGCCGTCGAAACTGGTCTTGCCCTCCAGGTCCGTCTTCAGTTCGTACCCGCCCTTTGCTTGATGTCCTCTCTCGTCCACTTCATGCAGCACCACGGCGGCATTGCGCACCGGTTTGCCGTTGCTGGCCCGCACCACCAGGAAATTGATGATGGCGTCCCGATCCTCTTTTTTCTTTTTCTTTTTGTCGCGCGCTAACGAGAGAGTTCCTACAAAAGCGAGGAGAGCGACTACCGCAACCGTTTTCCGCATGGCAGGTTTCTATTTTAGGCAGCGGGAGAGGAGTTGTCACCCGGCACCCTGTTTCAAGTTTCCCAGGAAAAGCGAAACTCGAAACTTTGAAGCTTGGCCTTCTCCTACTGCGGCGCAGACTTCCTTCTCAGCACCGGCCCGGAATCGTTCTTGTCTTTCTCCTTCTGGTCGCGCCGTATCAGGCGGGGTGGGCCGCCGCTATCCGGACGCTGCTCTTCCACATCGTGGGCCAGGCGCTGCTTGATTTCGTGGAACTCGCTGGTATCGTCCACATACTCCGCCTTCGAGGGTAGCATAATGGCGATTTCCTGTTGCGCGCGCCGAATGCGGTCGCTGGTCATGGGATGTGTGGCAAAGGCTTTGGCGACCATGCCCTTGTGCTGCTTCTCCCCCGCCTTCAGCTTCTCGAAGAATTGCACGAAGGCCTGGGGATCGTAACCCGCGGCATAGTCGTATTGCAGCCCCAGCAGGTCGGCCTCGCGCTCCGCGTCGCGGCTGAACTTCAAGAATCCCATGGGCACCGCCAATCCCGCCACCTCGCGCACGACGTAGCCGATGGGGCCGCCGACAAACACCAGGGGAATGGAAGCCAGGTTAAAAATTTGGGCTCGCGTGGCGTTTCTTGTCGCATGCCGCGCCGCCACATGTGCCACCTCATGCGCCATCACTCCCGCCAGTTCCGACTCCGTGTCCGCCGCCAGGATGAGCCCGCTGTCCACGTAGAAATAGCCGCCGGGAAGCGCGAAGGCGTTGATCTCGTCATCGTCAATCACCTTGATGGTGAAGGGAACCTTGGCATCGGAATGGCGCACAATCATCTGGCCGATGCGGTTCACGTATTCGGTTACCACCGGATCGCTGATCAGCCGCGACTGGGTCTCCACCTGCTCCGCCAGTTGGTGGCCCAATGCCTGTTCTTTGCGCAGCGAATAAAAATTGACTCCACCACCCACATTGCGCTGCCCGATCAAGTCAACATTGTCTTCGGGTTTCAGGCGCCTGGATGCATGCTCGGTGGGGACGCTCGTGACCTCCGCCGGCGCCGGTCCATTCAGCGCGGGCGGTGGAGCGGCCTTGGCTGTGATCGTCCCTGGCGGTCCCGCCGGCTCCTGGCTCCACATGGGAATGCACAGAAGCAGCGCACACAGCAGCAGGCTGGGCCGCAATCTTAACCGCGAGTCACTATGCTGATGATTTATTGCAGGGTTAGCTTCGAATCCAGCGGACTGCTGCCGCGAGAGGAACGGGTTCCGCATACCACCAACCTGGGAAGTGCTGCCTTGGCGCTCGCCACTGGGCTGGCGAGAGCAGTTCGCACTTTACCACTTTGGTTCCTACTGTCCAGTGGCCTTTCCACCCTCATTCTCCTTAGAGACAACGTTCCACCTCTTCGTTGTCCTGCCGTTTTCCTTCGGACGGGAAATGAGCGCCTGCAACGTACTTAGGTTACAATGACTTACATCGGATACCCACCCCTTGACAATAGACCACTAAGGCTTTTAGAATTAGCACTCGACGGGTTAGAGTGCTAACAGCGCCCGGCAAGCGGTTCTTCATCGCCCATAGTTTTCTAGTTCTCAAAATTTCAACCCATCGCAGAGACCAATCTCTGAAAGGAGTAGGAGCATGGCAGCTAAATTCACCCCACTGCATGACCGCATTCTGGTGCGTCGCGTGGAAGAGGCAGAAACCACGCGCGGCGGCATCATCATTCCCGACACGGCCAAGGACAAGCCCCAGGAGGGCGAAGTCATTTCCGTCGGCAAAGGCAAGAGCAACGAGAAAGGCGAAGTATTTCCCCTGGCCGTCAAGGCGGGCGACCGCGTGCTGTTTGGCCGCTACGCCGGCACCGAAGTGAAGATTGATGGCGAGGATTTCCTGATCATGAAGGAAGAGGAAGTCCTGGGCATTCTGGAAGGCGCGCGCAAGAGCGAAAGAGAGCACGCCACCGCCGGCAAGCGATAGTTGGTAGCTAGTAGCTAGGAGCTGCCCAAACGAGAAGTTTTCATCCGGCAAAAGGCCGGGCAAGAAACGAAATCTTAGGAGACGACAAGTATGGCAAAGCAGATTGTTCACGGAGAAGAGTCGCGGCAGGCGATCCTGCGCGGCGTCAACCTCCTGGCCGATGCGGTCAAGGTGACGCTGGGCCCCAAGGGTCGCAACGTGGTTATTGAAAAGAAATTCGGCTCGCCGACCATCACCAAGGACGGCGTGACCGTAGCCAAGGAAATCGAACTCAAAGAGCCCCTGGAGAACATGGGGGCGCAGATGGTGCGCGAAGTCGCCAGCAAGACTAGCGACGTGGCCGGCGACGGCACCACCACCGCCACCGTTCTCGCTCAGGCCATTTTCCGCGAGGGCGTCAAGACCGTAGCCGCCGGCGCCAATCCCATGGCCCTGAAGCGTGGCATTGACAAGGCGGTTTCGACCATCTGCGGCGTGGTGGACAAAGAAGGCAACCGCGCCAAGGGCAAGCTGGACGAATTCTCCAAGCCGGTTACCGGCGAGATGATCGCCCAGGTGGGCACCATCTCCGCCAATAACGACGAGACCATCGGCCGCATCATCGCCGAGGCCATGAAGAAGGTGGGCAAAGACGGCGTCATCACCGTGGAAGAGTCCAAGACCATGGAGACGCAGCTGGACGTGGTCGAGGGCATGCAGTTCGACCGCGGCTATCTCTCCCCCTACTTCGTCACCGACCCTGAGCGCATGGAAGCCGTGCTCGAAGACCCCTACATCCTGATCCACGAAAAGAAAATCAGCTCCATGAAGGACCTGCTGCCCCTGCTGGAGCAGATCGCCAAGAGCGGCAAGCCGCTGCTCATCATCGCTGAAGACGTGGAAGGCGAAGCCCTGGCCACCCTGGTGGTTAACAAGCTGCGCGGCACGCTGCAAGCCATCGCCGTCAAGGCGCCTGGATTTGGCGACCGCCGCAAGGCCATGCTGGGCGACATCGCCATCCTCACCGGCGGCAAGGCCATTACCGAAGACCTGGGCATCAAGCTGGAGAACGTGCAGATGTCCGACCTT
>Ga0187825_10000285_pt1 | contig 11485 bp, 13 predicted proteins | sample NC_wetland_sal_i_11_FD_132421 | JGI IMG/M metagenome (GOLD analysis project Ga0187825, IMG submission 132421) | Wetland sediment microbial communities from Neuse River Estuary, North Carolina, USA - SourceSoil_5 | ecosystem: Environmental > Aquatic > Freshwater > Wetlands > Sediment | place... | reverse complement strand
CTGCTGGCGGCCGCGCTTTTCAGCGTCCATGCCTGGCAGGTGCGCTACGCCCAGGAAGCTCGCAGCTATAGCCTTTACGTGCTGCTCACCGCGCTGTCATGCCTGTTCCTCCTGGCCGCGATTGAGAAGCCGGCGCGGCGCTTCTGGGCCGTTTACGTCGTCTGCTCCGTGCTGGCCATCTACAGCCACTTCTTTTCCGTCCTGGTGGTGGTGGCGCAATGGGCCGCGTTTTATTTCCTGCGAGCCGATGACCGCCTCGCCGCCGGGTTCCGCCGCAGTCTGAAAATAATCGGCCTTCTCTTTCTTCCTCTGGCGGTGTTCATTGTCTCCCGCGGAACCGGGCCTCTGAGCTGGATTGCCCGCCCTGGGTTTGGCGATCTGCACCGCTTCCTGCTCGACCTGGCCGGCAACGGCGGTGATGCGCTCCTGCTTGCGTATGTGGCCTGTTGTGCAATTGCTCTGGCCGTAGGAGGATGGGCGCGGGGACGGAATTTAGCGCTTGATTCCTGGCGCTACCTGTTTCTGCTCAGTTGGTTGCTGGTCCCGGTGGCGATCACTCTCGTGTTTTCGCTGATTCGCCCAGTGTTTTTGCCGCGCTACCTGCTCATCTGCGTGGCCCCGCTGGTGCTGCTCGCAGCCGCCGGGTTGGCGCATTTGCGCTCGCGCTGGGCCTCCACGATTCTGCTGGTTATCATGCTGGTCCTATCGGTGCGCGGAACCGTGGCATACTATCGCGCCGATTTCGATCTGGGCAGGGAAGACTGGCGGGACGCTACTGGATTCATTCTGAATCAGGCGATGCGGGGCGACGGCATCTTGTTCCACTCCGCGCAGGCGCGCATGCCCTTTGAGTATTACTCTGAGCAGCAGCCGGCCCGCCGCGAAATGCGTGTGATTTTCCCCGAATACGGTGGAGCGGAGAAGATGTCCTACCTGGATTTTCTGGCTAATGCCAAGAACGCGCCTCTCGATGCCATTCCCGCTCATTACCCGCGGGTCTGGCTGGTGTTGGCGCATAACCAGCTCAAAAACGGCGAGGCCGATCCCACCACGGCCGCCTTGGAGCAGGTCCTGTCGCGAAATTACAGTCTGGCGCTGGAACGGAACTTTGAGGGAAATCTTCAGGTGCGGCTCTACATCGAGCGCTAGCCGCCATGCCGCTGAAAATCCCCGGGGAAATCAGGCCATCGGGGGCGCCACCCGCGATCCGTTCTGCTTGTCCGGGCTCTCCGCCACCCACTCCCAAGCTCGCTTGCCCCCCTGGTTCGCCGCCGAGCGTGCCTCGCCATAGGCCACCAGCCGGTTTAACACGGTCGTGACCGAGGCCAGTGGATCCTTGTGGTTCACCAGCACTCCCGCGAATCTTTGTTGCATCTGCGCCACCACTTCGCGCGCGGTAAGCGGCGCCCGGGATTCGATTAGCACCGTGCGGCAGGCCCGGGTGAAGCCAGGCTGGCGGCCATTGGGTTTGCGGTCCACCAGGGTCAGCAGTTCATCGTCCAGCACGTCGTCGCCGAACAGATTGGCCAACCCGATGATGGTCTGCTTCACCGTCCCGATCCGCTTCATGAGGTCGGCGCGTTGCTGAAGCAACGCCAGCAGTTCCTGGTGAGCAGTGCGAAGAACTTCCTGGACATATGCGTCTCCGCCGCTTAGGCGCAGCGTGGCATTCTGACCGACAGCCATACCTGACCCCTCTTCCCGGAGCTTAACTACGCCTCCACCCCATCTATCGGGTTAGATACGCGGGATGCCGGGGAGCGGTTCGAAAAATTTGTAGAACCTGCAACCCCCGCCATTTAGCAGTTAGACTGCGCTTGCAAAAAAAGGTCACCTGAAATTGAGTTGTGCGGGCGGTGACACTTGCTGCGGGGAGCGATTCGAGCATTCCCCCGTGAGCGCCCCGGGCGGTGTTCAACAGGCGGCAATTGTCTTGTTGAGCAAGGTCGGGCGGGGCGGAGGGTAGAGAAAAGTATTTGCTTGACTCATGCAAGTAATTTAGCTATCCTGCCTTCATGCAGGATGTGCAGCAATGGTCGCAAGAGCTGGAACGCCTCTCCCGCCTGTTGGGGAGCCTGGGTCCGGATGAAGTTTGCTGCGAAGGCCTGACCACGCGGCAATGCGGAATTCTTCGCACCCTGGCTGCCGGTGAAGGTGCCCGCATTTCCGAGCTCGCCGCTGCCGCCAGCATCTCTCCCAGCGCCCTCACCCGCGTCCTGGAAAAGCTGGAGGCGAGGCAACTGGTCAAGCGCGTCCGCGGCGCGGTTCAGGATGGACGGGCCGCCACTGTGGCCATCACGCAGCAGGGACGGCATGTGCGCGGCAAGATTGACCAGCTCATGCTCGACCGCACCCGCACCATCCTTTCCGCTTTCCCTCCCGGTTTGCAACCGCAATTGCTGGCTGCCATCCGCCTCCTCAACCAGGCGCTGGCCCCCGGCGGTTGCTGCCAGCCGCAGAGCGAAGGCGGAGAATTGTCATTCACCTGCAGCCTTGAGCGGCGCCCCACCCGCGCTTCAGAAAAGAGGAAAAAACATGGCCAACACTGATTCCAACGTCGTCGAAAGCGTGCGCCAGCATTATTCCGCCATCGCCGAAGGCAAAAAATGCGGCTGCGGCACGGGCGATGCGGCGAGCGTCGCGCGCATTATCGGATACTCCGCGGAAGAACTTGAGATCGCCGGCCAGGCCAATCTCGGGCTGGGTTGCGGCAATCCTCTGGCCCTGGCCGCTATCGAGCCGGGCATGACCGTGCTTGACCTGGGCAGTGGCGCCGGTTTCGACGCCTTTCTGGCCTGGCGCAAAGTCGGCCCCCAGGGGCGCGTCATCGGAGTGGACATGACCGACCAGATGCTGCAACTGGCCCGCAAGAACGCTGCCGACCTGGGCGCCGCCAACATCGAATTCCGCAAGGGCTCGATTGAGAACCTGCCCGTCGCGGACAATTCGGTGGACCTGGTGATCAGCAACTGCGTCATCAACCTGAGCACCAACAAGCCGGCTGTCTTCCGCGAAATCTATCGCGTGCTCAAGCCCGGTGGCGGCTTCGCCGTCAGCGATCTGGTGCTCTTGCGCCCCTTGCCGGAAGAGGTGGCGCGCGATGTGGAAGCCTACGTGGGCTGCATTGCCGGAGCCAGCCTGCTTACTGAATACGTCGGCATGGCGATGGAAGCAGGTTTCCTGGATCTGGCCATTCCCCAGATCACCAGCTCGAAAAAGCTGGGCGAAGCCTACGGATTGAACTTGTCCCAGCCCGTGGGTGGTTGCTGCGGTTCCCTGCCCTTGGCCGAGGCCGCCCGGGCGGTAATTTCCGCCAAGCTGCACGGGCGAAAACCCCGTTGACCCGTTACTGGTAAGGCTTCAATCGTCAATTACCTGGGTCTCGCGCCGGCCAGCAGGAACTTGCCATCTTCGCTCTTGGCCGCCAGTTCGATGACGAATCCGCCATTTTCGATGAGCGGATAAAAGGCCTCCTCGTCATACTTGATGGAACTGCTCATCAGAATCTTTTCCCCCGCCTCCAGCCGCAGACTTGCCCCGGCCACATGCACTTCCAGCCGGCGGCCCGCCACAAAGAACTTTGCCACCTCGTGAATGCCGCCGCAGCCTCGCCGCAATTCGAAATGCAACTGGCCATCGTCTTCGGTCAATCCCACCCCGGCCAGCGGCGAGAAGGCAAACCGGCGGTTAGTGGGATTGTCGTATCCCGCAAGCGTGGTGGCTTCGTCGAAGATCTCGCCATCAAACAGGGCGCGATCTCCCGGCCCCATGATTTCCCGCAGGCGACTGGGGAAGTGCATCGGGCCGAATGCGCCCAGAGTGTTGCCCAGCACCGCATAAATGGAAGCCACCCCGTCATGGCTGAGCGCCCGCAAATGCGTCTCCTCGGCGACATCGAATTTCAGGCCGCGCTGCGAGCTCGCCACGCCGACAGCTCCGGCCAGCGCCAGTTCCAGCAGCGCCTGGCTGAAGTCCGCGGCTACATATTCCAGTGGCGCCCCCGCCTGCGCATAGGCGCGCAGCAGGATGCGGTCTTTGCTCCCTTCCCCGCAGCCCAGGCTATACAGGGCCTGCACCTCCGGCCACCTTCGCGCCACCCTGCCGGCGTTCGCCTCCAGCACCTGCAGGGCACGGTTGGAATTGCGATACTCCGCGGAGCGCGTTAGTTCCACCCAAGCCTGCACCGAGGGTGGCAGCCAATAGAAGAATTTCTCATCCAGAAAGCGGTTCGCCAGCGCCTGCCCCAGTTGGGCTGTGATCTGTTCCTCGCGCAGTAGCACTTCAATGGCCAGTTTCTCCTGCCTATCCATAGAGTTGCAGATGCCGGCTGCCCTCCTCTGGTGCAAAAAAATCATCTCTTTTTGCCACTCTTCTCCCGTTTTTGCATCTAGGGTGAATGAGCCGCAATGCGCTCACAGGAGGATGTGATGAAGATTGTGGAAACCACGGAAATCGCCCCCACCTGTCATTCCAACTTCAAACTTGTGGAAACAGCCGAAGTCAGCCCCACCTGCCATGCCGATTTCAAGCTGGTAGAAACGGCTGAAGTCGCGCCGACCTGCCACTAAAACCAGTACGAGGCGCCTGCGGCGGGCGGCTAAGGCAAGTGGTAAGCACCCGCCGGCGGCCGCAGGCTTTTCCTTCTATGCCCGCGATGGTCCAAGGCCGGCTCTCCATCGGCGCTTTTTACAATCCGCATCTGGCACAAGCGCTTTTGCAGGCAGGCAGCGCCGTTGACCACCTGTCCATGGCCGATCCGCCCGGCCCTGATGATGCGGCCTTTCCCGCCATCCGCGATCGCTTTCCCCTGCTGCTCCACGATTACCTGGGCCAGCTTTCGGACCCGCTCAGCGAACATGCACTGGCCCGCGCGCGCCACCTGCAGGATATCTACCGTGGACCCTGGGTGGCGGAGCACTTTCAATGCTTGCACACTCAGGACGGCGCCCGCACCCTGGATTACGTTTTCCCACCGCTCTACACGGAAGAATTCCTGAGCCGCTTCAGCGCCAATGCGTGCGTGCTGCGCGACGCGGTGGACGCCCCCCTGGTGATGGAAAATATTCCCGGCTTCTTTGCCCTCGATTACGCGCAGATGACGGAAGCCGAGTTTCTGCGCCGTTTTCTTGACCAGACCGGCTGTGGCTTGCTCCTTGACCTGCCCCACATTTGGCTGGCCGCGCACTACTCGGGTCGCAACGCGCGCGAGTACCTGGCCGATTTTCCGCTGGATAAAGTGGTGGAGTTGCACGTGGCGGGAGTCGAGCAGGACCGTGATCTGGAAGGGCCCTGGATTGCGCCCACGCCGCCAACGCAGGAAATTCTCGACTTAGCTTTGTGGGTGGCGGAGCGTGCCCCCGGGTTGCGCGCGGTCACTTTCGACGCCTTCGCGCCCAGCCTGACGGCTGAGGTTCTGCTGCGTTCTGTAGAGGCCACACGCTCCGCATTCGGACTCTAGGACGTTGATTCTGCATGGCCGATACTCGCTCCCAATCCGACCGTGATTTGCAGGACGCTGTTATCACCTATCTGGCGGACGCGACCTTGCGACGGGCTCCGGTTCCTGGGCTGCCGCTCTCTTCCGAACAGGCACGACGCGCCGGAAGATTCGCCCGCTTCCTGGCCCGCCGCTACTATCGCGACCGCCTGGCACGCTCCTTCCGTTATTCGCCGCGTTTTGCAGCAGCAGCGGAGACGCTGGTTGACACCCCGGCGTTCGACGCTTTTCTGGACGACTGTGTGCTCGGCTCGGCTGCCGCGGCCGAACGGGTGGGGGATATGGCCACCGCCTTTCTCGAGCCATTGCCAGCCCCTGGCCCCTGGTGGAGCGACCTGCTGCAATATGAGCGCCTGTTCTTCCTGCAAACCGCTACCACGGAAACTGTAAGCCCGGCTGAGTTCCCGCGGCCGGCCGCCAGCGCCCGCTGCCGCCAGTTCTCCTGGAACCTGCCCGCTCTGTTGCCGGAGCTCAAAACCGGCCAGCCGGCCGCCGGTCGCTTGCCCCAGGAGGTTATTCTTTTATTCTCGCGCACGCCGCAGGGACGCATTTACGTGGTTGAGGTGGACGATTCCACAGCGGCCGTATTTCGCGCGGCTGATGCCCGGCTCAGCCCCCGGCAAGTTGCGGAAGCGGTTTCGCTGCCCGCCGAATTGGTGCAGCGGACTCTGGTTGCGCTGGTGCGCATCGGAGCCCTGGTCACTTCGTCCTGAAAATTATGAAGCCCACTGCCTGGCGCTTGCGACCGCGTTGGCCCGCAGGTAGCTCAGGCATAACCGATGTCCCGCTGGGAAGGTGCCTATCGCTACGCCTAAAACCATCCTCTGCCTGAGCGACCAGGAGGTTGTGCTGCATATTCGCAAGCTGCTGCTGGAGCACGAGGGTTATCGAGTGCTGACTGCAGCCGGCGAGGACGCGGCCATCGAACTCCTGCGTACGGTCGAGCAGGTGGATCTGGCGCTCCTGGATTACAGCGCCGCTGACGCGCTACCCGTGGTGGCCGCAGTCAGAAAAATCAGGCCCAGACTGCGCCTGGTTGTGATTTCCTTCAGCCCTAATTTTCCGGAAAATCTTACCGGCCTGGTGGATGGCTGGGTCAGCAAAACTCGCAGCCCTGACGTGCTTTTGCGAAAGATTGAGCTGCTGCTGGGCAGGAAACAGAGCGCCGAATTTTGAATCGCCTGCTTCAGGCCGACAATTGCGGGCGGTCCAGCTCTGAGCCCTTTAGCACTGAGTCCATGAAGTCCCGGTCGTAGCCTGCGTGCTCAAATGCCTCTTCTTCGGTCATCAGCCGCAAAAACTGGAAGCTCGCCGCATCTCCGCAAATTCGGCAGCTGGGAAAAGTTTCGCCTTGCCACAGAATTGCCTGATGATTTGGGCGGTGCCCCTGATGGTTCACCTGGTAGAGCCCGGTTTGCCCCACCGTTTCTCCCGCGTGTTTCATGACTTCTCTCCCATTTGCGGCACAGTATCGTTCTAGTCGCATGATAGGAATGGCACAGGGGTGCTAAGGTTTGCCGGCTCAGGCCCTTAGAGCTCATTGCCGGTGGAGAAGCGCGGAGCCTCTCGGCTGCCCGGCGATTCTGCCTTATAATCGGCTACTTGCGCGGTGAAGGAGGCCCATGCGGACGACTCGACGCAAAATTATGCTGGCATTGCTTTTGGGACTTATGGTGTCGGGTGTGACCATCGGATTGGACCTTTCCTTCGTCCGCCTGGACCACCTGCTTGCCCATCTCGTGATTGCCGGCTCGATTGCCGGCCTGCTGACGGTTATTTTTACCCTCGCCCTGCAGCTTAAGCAGGAGGAGCAGCACTACCTGTTCGCTGCCGAACGCGCTGCCATATTGGCGGAGGTGAACCACCACGTGCGCAACGCTATTTTCCCCCTTTGTGTAGCTGTGAACCGCAACGGCGACCCCGATGCCTCCCGCATGGTCACCGAATGCGTGGAGCGCATCAACATGGCCCTGCGCGACGCGTCGGTGGACGCCACCGTGGGCCGCTTTTCCCGCACACGTCCCAAACCCAACGCCCAGAAAGCCGCCGCCTAGGTTTGGCAGACAAAATCCTGTGCTCGCGGAAGCAGGAATGTTCCGCCGCCAATCACCGCATAGTTGGGTACTGACTGCTGAATAGAGGCCGCGGGCTAGCGCCGGCCTTTTTTCCTGGCCGCATTAGCCGCGTTGGCAGCTTCCGCGGCAGCCTTTATTTCCTGGTTGGCCTGAGCCAGAAGCTGCCTTGCTCTCTCGGCATGGCCCTTCATATCGCCGTGGTTGGCTTTTTGCGCTCGTTCCAGGTACTCGTTGGCCTGTGCCACAAGGCGCTGCGCCTGGTACAGGTTGGGATGTACCTTCGGGCTGATATCCTGTACCGGCTCCTGGGCCAAGGTGATGCCGCAGAACAGCACCGCGATTAGGGTGGCGGTAAACACTCGCATTATGTTGCTCATGCTCTCTCCTCCAGCGGAGTGCGCAGATTTGGCGCGTAAGAGTTTATCATCTTCGTTGTTCTTGTACCGGGACCGCCGCACCCTTACCAGAAAACACGACATTACCCGTGACCCGAGCGCCCCGATACGGAAGTGAACTGCCGCTCCAGGGTTGCTTACGCCATAGCGTCCGGCCGAATTCGGCGCCGCTCTGGCGCTGACCCATGCCTACTTGCCCGTGGTGAACGCCAGCGTGAGCAGCGTCTTCTGCTCCATTTCGTGGGCCTTGCCCGAGCCGGTAGCCGGACTGGCGCTGCCCGAGCGCTTCACTGAGAGCACGTGCCGTCCGGTTCCTGCCAGCCTTCCCAGCCGGGGCAGCACATACCACAACGCGCCCATGTTGGCCGGCTCTTCCTGAACCCACAGGATGTCCTGCGCCGACTTGTGCCGCTCCAGTTCCGCCGCCAGCTCCCCCTCCGGAAACGGATAAAGCTGTTCCAGAAACACAATGGCGGCGGCGTTATCCTTGCGGCGTTTGCGTTCCACTCGCAGTTCGTGCCCGATCTTGCCGGTGCACAGGATCAGGCGCTCGGCATTCTGCACTTCCGTATCGGGAATCACCGGCAGGAAACGCGGGCTCGAAAACTCGCTGGCCGGCGAGGAGGCGTCCGGATGCCGCAGCATGCTCTTGGGGGTGAAAACCACCAGCGGCTTGCGCCACTTGCGCAGCGCCTGCCGCCGCAGCAGGTGGAAGTACTGGGCCGCGGTGGAAGGCTGGCAGATCTGGAAGTTGTCGCGCGCCGCCAGTTGCAGGTAGCGCTCAATGCGCGCGCTGGAGTGCTCCGGGCCCTGGCCTTCATGGCCGTGGGGCAGCAGCAGCACCAAGCCGGAGAGCAACCCCCACTTGTCTTCGCCCGAGCTGATGAATTGGTCAATCACCACCTGCGCGCCGTTGGCGAAGTCGCCAAACTGCGCTTCCCACAGCACCAGCGTCTCCGGATAATCGCGGCTGTAGCCGTATTCGAACCCCAGCGGCCCTGCTTCCGAAAGAGTCGAGTTGTAAATCTCAAAGCGCCCCTGTTCCGGGCTCACGTGACACAGCGGAATGTAGCGGCTTTCGTTCTCCACATCCACCAGCACCGCGTGGCGCTGGTTGAAGGTGCCGCGCTGCGTGTCCTGACCGCTCATGCGCACCGGCGTTCCCTGCTTGAGCAGGGAAGCGAAGGCCAGCGCCTCGGCCATGCCATAGTCCACCGCACGCTTGCCTGTGCCCATTTCCACTCGCTGTTGCAGCAGGCGCTTGATTTTGGGATGGATGTGAAAATCCGCCGGATAGGTCGTCAGCTTCTCCGTGAGCGCCGCAATTTCTTCCGCTGGGAGGCCGGTATCCACCTCGTACTCCGGCTTGTAGCGCCCGCCTTTGAATTTGGCCCAGTAGTCGGGCAGGCGCCGCAGGCTGGGCTTCTTGGTCAGCCCTTTGGCTTCCTTCTGCCCCTGGTCGTACTCGGCGCGCACCTGCTCCGCCCGGGCGCGGGCATCGGCGCCGGTGTCCTCGGCGTAAATCTGCCACAGCGGCGGATGCTGTTCGATCGCCTTATAGAGCAGCGGCTGGGTGATGGTCGGGTCGTCAATTTCGCTGTGCCCGTGCCGCCGGTATCCGATTACGTCTATCACCACGTCGCTGCCGAACTCGTAGCGGTACTCCAGCGCCATTCGCGCCACCCGCATCACCGCGTCCGGGTCCTCGGCATTGGCGTGGAATATGGGGATGTCCTGCCGCCGCGCCAGTTGCGCTGAAAATTGCGAGGTGTGCAGTTCCGGCGGGGTGGTGGTGAAGCCGATCAGGTTGTTGGCAATAATGTGAAGCGCGCCCCCCACGGAGTAGCCGTTCACCCCGGCAAAGTTCAGCGTTTCCGCCCAGATGCCCTGGCCGGCGAAGGCGCCGTCACCATGAATGAGGATGGGCAGAAACCGCGCCGCGCCCCTTTCCCCGAAGCGGACCTGCTTGGCTCGCACCCGTCCCAGCACCACCGGGTCCACGGCCTCCAGGTGGCTGGGATTGGAAACCAGGTGGATGTTGATGTTGCGCCCGTGCTGGCTGGTGTAAACGCCGGTGGCGCCCAGGTGATACTTGACGTCTCCGCCGCCCAGCACGCTGCGCGGGTCCACATCTTCGAAGTTGGCGAAAATCTCCGCCGGCGCCCGCCCCACGATGTGCACGATCACATTCAGCCGCCCGCGGTGGCTCATGCCCAGGACAGCTTGTTCGGCGCCGCGTTCGGCGGCTCCCTCCAGCAGTTCGTCGAGCAGAGGGATCAGCACCGTGAGCCCCTCCAGGGAGAAGCGTTTGCTGCCCAGGTAGCGCGATTGCATGACCTGTTCGAACAGGTCGGCGCGAATCAGCCGCTCCAGGATGTACTGCTGGTCCGGCGCCGGGGCGGACGACTCCATACGGCGCTCGATCCAGCGTCGCCGCTCCGGGTCGGCGATGTGCGCGAACTCGGCTCCGATGCTGCCGCAGTAGTAGCGCCGCGCTTCCTCGGCCGCCGGCCCGCTAAGCTGCAGCTCAGGATGCGGCTGTGGACGGAACAAGCCCAGCGGGTCCAGGTCCGCCTGCAGGTACCCCCACCGCCGGAAGGCCTCGAAAACCCGTTCCCGCTCAGCATCTTGCGCCGGAACGTAGCCCTCCTGCTCCGGCGCGCTCTCCACTTCAAACTTCGCTTGTGCCATAAGTATTCAGTTTACAAGATGAGAAAACCACGCGGCGGGACTCACAGGGGACTGCGTCTTCGTGGATGCGAGCCTGGGCGAGGTTTCTCCGAAGTCATATTTCCCTCAGCATATCCGTTCGGGGAGTTCTCAGTCTCTTCTTGAGATCGTTGGCGTAAAAACTCCCTTCAGCCGCTCAGGGAACCACAAAACTTAGAGGTGTTTCGACTCGGGCATGCGCCCTCGCTCAACATGACAGGAGTGAAGAGGAACTGACGTAAGCTGACCGCTGACCACTGCTTCTACCCGCACTGCCCGCTGCCGTGGCACTTGCGCAGCGGAAACGAGCAGGCGCGCGGCTCGGCAACGCGGCCGTCAGGCCCAACGCAGGTCTGGGTGTAGACGCACCAGTAGTTGCCGTCGTTGGAGCGCTGCACCGTTGGGTCTGGTTCGGAATCATAGAACTGGCGCTTCCAGCGCAGCCCTGGGCACAGGTTGGGATTCTCCGTGTTGAACCGTTCCTGCTCGCTGATCATGCCGCGCCTCCCTCGGCCTTGCCCTGCGCCGCTTGCAGGATGGCCCGCTTCACTGCCACCCGCGCCAGTTGAATTTTGTAGCCGTTGCGGCTCAGGGGCTTGGCTTGACTGACCGCGGCCTCGCCCGCCGCCTGCGCCGTCTGCTCGCTGATGGTTTTGCCCACCAGCGCCTGCTCGGCTTCCGCCGATACCCACGGCACCGGCGCCACGTAGCCCATCACCACCCGGGCCGAGCGCACCGTGTCGCCGTTCATGTGCAGCGCCACCGCCGCCAGCGCCAGCGGCCAGTCGAAGGCTTCCTTCTGCCGCACT
>Ga0187825_10000284_pt1 | contig 11495 bp, 7 predicted proteins | sample NC_wetland_sal_i_11_FD_132421 | JGI IMG/M metagenome (GOLD analysis project Ga0187825, IMG submission 132421) | Wetland sediment microbial communities from Neuse River Estuary, North Carolina, USA - SourceSoil_5 | ecosystem: Environmental > Aquatic > Freshwater > Wetlands > Sediment | place... | reverse complement strand
TGCAACATGAATTCCGGCAGGCGCAGCACCTGTTCGTTGCCATCGGAAATATGGCGAAACTCAACTGGCCCCAGCTTTTCGAGTTTCTTTCGATGCCGCCGTAGACTCTCCTTCCGGATCAGCGCCGAGAGCACCTGGTCTTTATCCTCGCCCAGAATCAGCGCCGGGCAAGTGCTGTCAAACTCAATGATCAGCTTGCCATGCAGGCGGCTGGGCAAAGGAGCAATGCAGGCGGGAAGCAGCGAGCGTTCAGAGATGTTGTTAAGCAGGCAGGTGTCCCAAAATCGCGATTCCTTCAGCAGAAGTTCCAGCGCACACTTCAATGCCTTGGGATATTGTTCGGAGTCTGCCAGAAGAGTGTTGTAATCCGCTCCCTGGTAACCGAGAAAACGGAGTTCCCGTCCGCGGCGGATTATCGGCAGAATGGCGGCCAGGCCGGTAGGCGAGTAGATAAGCGGCGTGAATAACGACCAGCCTCTGCCCAGAGTGTGCCACCAGGCGCGCAACCAGGCGAAATGCTGAAAAACGTCATGCCCGGGTGTACTTCGCCAAAGCCTCTCCCATTCGGGCTGCAGCTGCTCCAAATGCCCGAAGTCGGTGGCAATCTCGCCATAAAAGTCACCGGCGGCTTGGGATGGCAGTAGCTGGGTATTGGACTCAGGCATTCGGGTAATCGGTTTCTTGAGCGCGCGGCCGGCAGCGGCCACTGTGTTTCACAGGCCCAGCATCAATAATTCAAAATCGTTCAGTCCGGTGTCGGCGCCTACATTCACTCGCCGCAGTTCGTACATATCCGCACCACGCCGGTTCAGACCGCTGATCGTGGTCACAGCGCAACGGTAACCCAATCCCTTGACCAGGCCCTTAGTGAGCGAAGTGAAATCCTCGCGCAAACCATTGGGATAGGCAAACAACTCTGCCTTGCCCAGCCGTTCTCGCAAGAAGTCGCGCGAGCTCTGCAGTTCCTCCCGTTGCTTTTGTTCAGTACAGCGCGAGAGGATGACGTGAGTATGAGTATGGGAGCCAAAGTCGGCCAAACCGCCGGCGGCAAGCTCGCGCACGTTCTCCCAGCTCATGATGGCGAACGGCGAGTTTGCAACATCGGCGGGCCCCAGGGCTTCCATCAGTGGGTGCAGAGAGGCCTGCTTGCGCTCCTCTTGCATCTGGTAAAGCTCAAAGCTGATTTTATGCCAGGCCGCGAGGCGTTGTTGAACTCCGTCCAACGGCCAGTCGCGACCGGAGAATGCCACAGTTTTCCGAGGCGTGTTCATCAGGGCCGCCAGGAGGTATTCCGGCCAGACGGTGGTGCTGCTGCCAACCACATTAGTGACCAGAAAGACCGTATAGGGAACCGCATAGCGCTGCAGAATAGGCGCAGCGGTGCTGTAAACGCTGCGGAAACCGTCGTCGAAGGTGACAGCTGCCACTTTCTCAGGCAGGGGCAAATCGCGTTGCAGGCGGTCAATAACTTCCGACAAGGGGAGCACCCGATAATGCTGCGCCAGAAACGCAATCTGCTCCGCGAACCGCTGCTGGGAAAGCTGACACCAATTGGTGTAGGGCAACGGTTCCGCCAGCACCCCGTGGTACATGACAATGGGAACACAACGGGACCGCACACGCCGAATCACCCGCGTGCAACCGGGAACCCGCGCGGGTAATGCCACAGCTCTGCGCCGCAACCAGCTCAGCATAGGATCGGTCACTCACCTTTCGTCTCGCCGGCTACCGGTTCAAGAACCGAGTTCACTTCCGCGCCTGCCCCGCGGCGACCGACACTCGCATACAGGTCCAGAAGCCAGCGCGCACGGTTTTGAGGGGAATATTGGGTCGCAACCAACTGGCATGCGTTGGCGGCCATCCGATGCGCTGATTCCGAATCGGCCAGGAGCCGCGCGATAGCGGCAGCCATGGCGTCAGGGTTAGCGGGCTCAACCAGCAGAACCGCGTCCCTGCCCGCGACCATTTCTGGTATGCCGCCAACCGAGGTAGCCACCACAGGAACTCCTGCCGCCATTGCCTCGAGCAAGACATTGGGCGAACCCTCGCTGAGTGAAGAAATGGCCACCACGTCGGCCATGCGGTAATAAGGGCGAACATCGGAGACCTGGCCGACCAGCGTGACGCGGTCCTGGATTGCCAAATCACGCGCGGTTCGCTCGATGCGAGCCCTTTCGGCGCCCTCGCCCAGAATGACGAGGCGAACGGGATTGCCGCGCCGAAGCCGGCAGAGCCGCTCAATTGCGGCGACAAGATCGGGAAATGCTTTTTCCCGGCTGAGACGCCCTATGGCCAGCACCACAGCTTCCGCTCGTCCCTGGGTGGAAGGGATGTCGTTATCGGTATCAGGACCGCCGGCGCGGCCCTGGTTTAACCAATCGAGAGCAATGCCGTTGTGCAACACGCGAATGCGGCGGTAAGGAGCGCCGCGGGAGGCCAGTTCCTTTTTGAACGGCTCGCATACGGTCACCAACTCCGTCGGCGCGCGCAATGACCACCGGTCCAGTTGGTTGTACAACCACATTTTGACGCCTTCGTTGGTATAGCCATGGTGAAAAGCGATCCACGGATAAGCCCGTGACAAACCGGACAGCCGCACCAGGAAGTGTGACTTCACGCTATGCGTCTCCACGATGTCGGGGGAGAGCTGCCGCGCCAGATGCTTCAGGCGGCCAAGCCCACGGAAATCGAAGGCGGACCGCTCTGTGATGGTGTGCACGTCAACTTGCTGCGCAGCCGCCTCTTCTAAGAACTGGTTCGCTTTCGCTCCCTGCCCCTGACTGCGGACGAATGTTGCCAACGACAGGCACACGGGCGTGGAGGCGGGAAGGGCTCGCGATAGCCGACAAAACTCAAGCACGTTCTTGACCGGCCCCGTCAGCGTGCTGCCCTCCAGCAGAACGAGGACCCGAATTGCAGGCGTGCCTAAGTTAGTTTTCATGATTGCAAAGGGAGCGGAGGATTAGCCGCAGACCAGAGCCGATAGCCGACCAGTCGTAGCGGTTTTGGACCGTCTGGCGTCCGGCGGCCGCCAGCTGGCACCGCATCTGAGGGCTGCGCGCCAGTTCCTGCACGGCGCGCGCCATGTGTTCTGGAGTGTCGGCAAGGAGGATGTCGGTGCCCGGATTCAGCACCAAACCCTCTGCTCCGATGGTAGTGGAGATGACGGGCACGCCGGCTGCCATGGCTTCAAGAATCTTCAGGCGCGTTCCTCCTCCCACCCGAATGGGCACAACCGCTGCCAGGGCATCGCGATAATACGGGCGTACGTCTTCCACTGTGCCCGTTACCACAATTCCGGGTACATGGGCGAGCTCGCGGACCGATAGCGGAGGATTAGAGCCCACGATCATGAAACGAAGCTCGGGCAGCGAGGCCCGGACTGTCGGCCATACCTCCCTGGTGAAATATTCGACGGCGTCTATGTTGGCATGAAAATCCATGGAGCCGACAAAGACAATATTCCTGCGAGGAGCGAACGAAGCGCCAGAATTGGACGCGTTTTCAGAAGCAAACTGGCGCACGTCTACTCCGTTTTGGACAACGTGGACCTGCGCCTGAGGACATAATTGCAGCAAGCGGTCGCGTTCCCTCTCACTGACCACCAGGTGAGCGTCACATTCGCTGAGCATCCGGCGCTCCAGCCGCTCAATCAGCACAGTGGTGCGTTGCGCGTATAACCGCCGTGACCAACTTTCACTATGTATTCCGTAGCGGCGCATGAGCTCAGATTCGATGTTGTGCCAATCGCAAACCACCGCTGTCCGCTTTCGCGTGGAGCGCAAGGCAGGAAGGTATGCCGCAAGGTGGATCTGTTCCAGCTGCACCAGATCAGGGGGATACTCTTCCAGCATTTGCGCCAAGCTGCGAGCCGCCGCGGCCTGGTAATAATTGAGAACGGTAACTGGCATGGGACCAATGAAGCCGCGCAGAACTCTTCCCGCCGTGTAGCCAGGGCCACGCTCCAGGCGCACTGTCCGTTCGAACTCCGGTTCCTGATCATTTCCGAACGAGGGAGTTGGTGAGGGGCAGGCGAGGGGGTCACGGAAGCCTACGAACGAGACCTTATCCTGGCGAGCTAATTCGCGGGCCAGATAATAGTCCCGCAGGTGCGCGCCGGTGTTGCGTGGCCCGAAATCTCTGGGCGAGAAGAAAAGAATTCGCATTCCGCACCGTGCGCGACCGTTATAGCTCCCTCGCATCCGTCAGGTTGCAACCATTCGAAACGTGCCCTAGCTTACGCCCGACTGCGACTGGCGGCGGGTTCTTCGGTGCGCTCCAGCGCCCGCGCGTAAAGAACGAGCTCCACGCGCGACGACATGCCCAGTTTTTCGAAAATGTGAAACAGGTAGTTCTTTACCGTGTGCTCGCTTAGCTTAAGTTGCTGAGCTATGTCGCGATTCGAATAGCCCTCGGAAACCAGCTCGGCAACCTCCTGCTCACGCTTGGAGAGAGGAACCTTGCCGCTGGATTCAACCAGCCTTGGGGGAGCCACGCGCGCAAAGGCTTCCAGCACGGATTCCAGCTGTGTGCTGCTGGCCCAAATCTGCCCGGCACAGACGGTTTGAATGCACTTGCAAAGGGAAACCAGGGAATCTTCGCGGCAGTAAATTCCTTTCGCCCCAGCCCGGAACGCATCTATTACCCAGCCCCTTTCACCCGAGTTCAGCAGCAGAATGGTACGGACCTCCGGATGCTGGGTGCGCAATTCCCGAACCACCGAAAAACCGGACAAGGACCCGTCCTGCAGGGAAGCGCTTATCAGCGCGGCATTGGGTGAAGAAGCATCGATTTCGCGAAACACCTGCTCAGCGGTGGTAGCCCGCGCCACCACCTGAATGCGGCGGCATCGCTCCACGGCCGTGATGAGCAGTTGACAATTCATCCGATTCTCATCCGCCACCAGAAGGCGGACGCTGCCATCGGGCGCATCGTTAATATTCGAATTTTTGAAGTGTCCTCGGGCGGAACGCATACTGGGTCACAGGGGTAAGGCAGTATCAGGTCGAACCTGTTAGCACTTTAAAAGCGTGCTATAGAACTGTCAATCCCATTAACGTGCCTTTGGATTGAGCTATTTAGATTCTTAACTAGAGATGGATTTCTCTATTCAGTATCTCCTCACGGGCTCCCTTGGATCGACATTCCTTCCGCTCTGGGCGGCCACTCAAAAAGGCCATGTCCAATCGAAGCCCACTGTTGGTGTATTTCGATGCTGCAACCGCAAAAAGAGGAGCCGCGTTTCCGATACAATACGGTTGCCTCCCCACACTCAGTGTATGGACCACTCCCGACGACTAGCCACCGGTGCAATCTGGCTCGCGATGGCTGCTTTGGGGATTGCGGTCCTGTTTGCCGTCCCTCAACAGGTTGCGGAAGCGATGACCCACGGGCCAACACCCCTGACCTACGTCTGCGCGCTGCTGGGCGGGGTGCTTCTCCTTGCAACCACTTACCGGTACGGCGCCACCATCAGCCGGGTGTTTGAGCGGGCGAGCGAACAATTTGAACGTGTATCGCCCCTCACTTGGATTTTGCTCTGCGCGGCCATAGGAACCCTCCTGCGAGTTATATGGGTAAGGATTTACCCCGCTCCACTTCACAGCGATGGATTGCACTATTACAACCTGGCGGTGGGGCTTGTGGAGAAGCACCAGTATTTATCGGATCGAGGCGAGTTTGCCTACTGGCCGCCGGGATATCCTTTCCTCCTCTACGTGGGCTTGAAGCTGTTGGGAGTCCACACCTGGGTGGTGACGACGGTCAACCTCGTACTGTTCCTGATCAGCGTGCCGGCCGCATATTTGCTGGGCCAGTTTCTGGCGGCTGGCCGCGTAGCGCGTCTCGCTGCTCTTCTGCTGGCTGTGTGGCCCAATTACGCGGCATCGGCCGGCCTGGGCGCCAAGGAGATGGTGCTGGTTCCGTTGCTGTTGCTGGTTTTCTTCCTCTATTTTCGCGCCCGAGGTGCGAGCATGGGCGCGCAGATCTGGCTTGCAACGGCAGCAGGTGCGATTTTGGGCTTGGCCAGCTTGGCCCACCCCTCGTTCCTACTGTTTCCCGCCGTGCTTCTGGCCTACGAGTGGCTCGCCGAGGGATTGCCCACAGGATTACTGCGCTTGCTCCTCCTGTTGCTCGGCTTGGGTTTGGCGATTGCTCCCTGGGCGATCCGCAACCATGCCCGCCTTGGCCACTGGGTGCTGATTTCGGATAACGGTGGAGACGTTTTCTACCGCGCGAACAACTCGCGGGCGACGGGCGGCTATGTCCCGCCCAGTGGCGAGGGCCTACCCAGGAATGAAGTAGTACGCAACAAGCTGGGTTTCCAGCTCGGTATGCAATGGATCGCGTCGCACCCCGGCGGCTTTCTCTGGCTGGCGTCTCGCAAGCTGACGTTCCTGTTAGGTGACGATGGCGAAGGTGTATACGAAAGCATGAAACGCGGCCTGGACATCGGCGGCTGGACTTATGGATTGTTTCGAGCGATTGCCGATGCCTATTGGTTGCTGGTCTGGATATTGATATTGGCCACCATGCGGCGAGAACGGAGCTGGGCTTTGGCGGTGAATCCAGAGGTCCTGGCCCTGATGCTGAGCGTGCTCTACCTGGTGCCAATCCATAGCATGTTTGAAACCAGTGCGCGTCACCATGTGCCGATCATTGGATCCCTCGCCGTGCTGGCGGCTTTCTGCGCTGTCCGTAGCGGTCCACCAGGCTCGCAGCGCACGCTGGCGCGGCGCGAGTACGTTGTGGCGCCTCCGCAGAAGGCGGGTTAGGGGAATCATTCCGCGAATTCAACCACTACTTAGCGGTGATCTCCAGCTCAGCTATTTTTACCGGTAGTGACCGCCACCCACTACTCCCATTCACTTTGACCGCGGTGAAACCCAGACCGACAATGCGGAGATGGCAGATTTTGCCGACCGGAACGAAACCTAACGAGCGGTGGCTCTCCCAGGAGAGGATATTGGCATAATCAGTCTGCAAGTAAACTCTTTTAATGTGGCGTTTCTCCAACTCCCGGGGCAGCACTCTCATTAGCATTCCCCATCCGCCGGACATACTGCCGAGACCGTCAAAGAGCCAACCGGCGCCCGCCGAAACACGAAATACACAGTGGAGTTCATCCCAGTCCTCCTCGTAGTGGTTGGGTCCGGCGGCCACCCATTCGGCGGCATTGACGGTGTGATCCGAATGAAGCAACAAACAGCAATGGCCTTGCGAGAAACGCCTAAGCACTTGCTTCGAATCGCCGAAAAAAGCCTGCAGGGGCGCAAGGTCGTCCTGCTCCGCAGCTCGAACCGTGAAGGCGCGCGGGATGCGCTCCAGTTGGAGCAAGTCCGTGACTACAGCGGAGAAAACGTCCGCAATGGCCAGATGGAGCCAGCGCCGAATGCCTAGCTTTTCTGATATGGCGCACAGGGCCCAGTAACTCCCGCGACGGAATCCGCGGCGCCATAGATGTCGCGCCAGGTGCCGCGATTCTGATGGCTTTTTGGGGGAATCCAAGATCATTCCGCTGCTGAGACCCTGATCCTATGGTTGAGCAGGCGTCCAAACCAAAGCTGCTTCAACGTGTGCCATAACGCCTTCATCTTACGCATAAACCATAGGCAGATGTTCGGTTGGCCTGCGCAGAGGCATAATTGCGGAGCCAACTTCCGGGTCTTCGAGGACGCCAAGCCACGGAAAATATATCAGAATCATAAAAGTGAAAAATAAGGGAATACCCCAAGAGAATATATCTCGGGGGGTGGCACCGTACCCGTACGATTCAACATCGCCGCGACAAATGCCGTAAAACCAGCTGGGGAGTCGAGCCGGACCGCCTAAATGGCAGCGCGGTCTCGCTGAAAATCCGGGCCCCGCTCGACTAAATAGGTACTTTCGTCTCTAGTTACCAAAGTCACTCTACTCATGCTAAATTAAGGCCCATATTTCTCCAATCCGCATCCCGGACTAAGTAGGGATATCTAGAGCATGGCTATGGAGTAGTTCCCTTCCTTGTGAGCGGCACCCGTTCACGTAAGAATACGCGTAACCAGAAAGCTTGTGGAACGCCGAAAATCAACTCGATTCCGGTTGCGCTGCGAGGTTACCTGCACCTGCAACGATGACGACAACGCCTCTCGCGTAATTACGGGTGTTGCGTATGACATTAGCGCCGGTGGGTTGTTCATTATTGCCGCCGACTACCCATGGGCAGGGAGCACGGCTTGTGTGGATATTCAACTGCCCAGCCGAGGACCGTTCGGTTTAGGGGTGGAGCTTCATGGCACGGGGCGGGTAGTTCGGGTGGAAAAGAACGGAAGTAGAAGCGGTTTTGCGGTGACTGGCTCGCCGGGGTGGACCATAACACGAACCCGGAATGCGGTCCGCAAACCGAGATTAAGTTACAGCGATTCATTGACTTAGAAGGAACTTGTGAAACTAACTCAGGGGGCGGAGCTGTGCCTAGCAATCAAGGCATCCACGTCCACTTTCGGGGACAGATGGGAGAACGGTGGTGAGTAAGAACTTTGAACTGCTGCGGCAAGCCGGGATCAGTTTGGGCACGGGCGAAGCCTTGAGCCCACAACGTCGGGACGTGCCGTCAGAACCGCTACGAGCAATTCCAAAGCGGGACGAAAAGAACAACGAGTGGATTTGGGCGCTCCAGGTGGTTCGCAAGCATTGGCGGCTTTCGGCGCTCTTTGCCGCAGTTGTGATCATCACCGTAGTGACCATTACCCTCAGCATGAAGCCTGTGTATGAGCCAGTGGCCCGGATAGAAGTGGATCCGCCAGGGGAAGTCTTTTCGCTCGATGGAAATTCCAACGCCAACGACTCGGAGTACCTGGAGACGCAGGCACAGAACCTGAAGAGTGACAAGTTGGCAGTTGATGTGATTCGGCGGCTGCACCTGAACCAGCAGTTCCGCACCGCAGATTCTTCGTCTGACAAGCAGACGCAACCTGCGAACCTCGCCCCCTACCAACTTACGGACGCCGAAAACGATGCTTTGCACAGCTTCAGGGCTCACCTCACGGTGACGCGAGATACAGCCAGCCGCCTCATCTCGGTGAGTTTCTGGAGCAACGATCCAAAGATGGCCGCCCTGGTGACGAACACCGTCGCGGAGACATTTATCGAAGACACCTATAAAGAGCGGCACGACGCCATCGTGCGCTCCTCCGAATGGCTGTCGCGCCAGCTGGATGACATCCGCGGGCGGATGGAAGACTCCAACCGGGTTTTGGCGGAGTTCCAGAAGTCCATCGGCGTGGCGGACATTGATGACAACAAGAGCACCTTTACCGAACACATCGGTGAACTCAATCAACAGCTGACGCAAGCCCAGGCCGACCGCATTCAATTGGAAGCGTTGCTGAAGAGCGTGAAGGCGGGGAACCCAGACGTATTACCGGAAATCCGCAATAACCCGGTGGTGCAGCAGCTGAGCACGCGTTTGGCAGAGGTGCGGAGCCAGTTGGCGCAGGCGCAGGTCGTTTACGGCGTAAACCACCCCAAGGTGAAAGAACTGCAGAGCCAGGCTAATGAACTGCAGGCGCAGCTGGACGGGCAAAAAGCGGCTGTGCTGGGCTCGATTCGAAGCAGTTATTCCGCAGCACGGGCGCGCGAGCAGCTGATGGATTCGCAGATCAAGGATGCGGGCAATCAGCTGAGTGCAATGGCGCGTTACAACGCCCTGAAGCATGAAGCGCAAGCAAATTCGGACCTGTACAACTCGCTTTATGCCAAGGTGAAGGAAGCCGGCATTGCCGCCGCCTCCAAGTCGAGCAACCTGCGGGTAGTGGACGAGGCAAGAGTTCTTGACGTACCCACTCGTCCGGCACGGCTGCGCAATATCCTGATCGGCATCGTGGCCGCACTGCTGGGCGGCATCGGACTGGCATTTGTGCGGGAGCAGTTCGATAGCAGGATTTTCACCGCCGAAGATGTGCGCAATTGGATAGGAGCGCCAAACGTCGCCATTATTCCGCTGTTCTTTTCCTCCAATGGCGCGCGGCTTCCCGCAACCAACGGGAACGGGCAGTTTAAAACAACTCCCGGAAACGGCAAGCTAGCCCCCGGAGTGCAATTCCTGCTGGACTATCCTCATTCGCCGGAGGCGGAGGCCCTGCGTTCTCTTTACACCTCGGTTATGCTTTCGCGTCCAGGAAACCCGCCGCAAACAGTGCTGGTAGTGTCTTCGTTCCCTGGCGAAGGTAAGACGACCGTGGCCGTAAACCTGGCCATCGCCATGGCCCAGCACGGGACCACCTGCCTGGTGGATGCCGACCTGCGCCGCGGCCGGGTAGCCGCCGCCTTCGGTATTCCCAGTAATCCTGGGCTTACGGAATTTCTGAATGGTGCGACCAGCTCCACGGAGAGCGTGCTCACCGCGGTGTCCACGGTGCCCAACCTCAGCGTTATTCCCGCGCATGCGGGCGACATTAAGGCGGGGCAACTGGTGTGCTCGGAACGCATGCAGATGCTGATCAATGAACTGCGCGAAAGGTTCCAGTACGTGGTGATTGACTCCGCGCCGCTGCTGCCCTTCGCCGATGGCCGGGCGCTTTCCAACCTGGTGGATGGATTGATTTTCGTCGGTCGCGCCGGCATGACAACCCGGCAGGTAGTGCTGCGAAGCATGGCGCTGCTCGACGAGGTGCATGCCGCACCCATTCTCGAATTCGTGCTGAATGCGGCCAATTTGAATTCGCCCGAATACCGCTATTACCAGTACGCCTACGAGTACTATCAGCCGGTTAAACATTGATCAGCAGTGAACAGAGTTGATGTCTGAGAGCCATAATGAGCAGCCCTTTAATTCGTGAAGAGCTTGTCCGCCAGGATGCGGTTCGGGACCTGGTCAAGTACCGCATCTGGCTGATTGCTTTTTCCCAGGTGACACTGATTGCCTGCAGCTATTACTTCAGTTTTCTTTTGAGACTGGATATTCCTCTCGATGGGGCCAGCCGCCTTCTCTTCTGGGAGACCATACCCATCGTGCTCGTGATCAAACTGCTGGTGTTTTATCGCTTCGGTCTTCTCCGCGGATGGTGGCGGTATGTGGGCATGAGCGATGTGGCCGACATAGCCGGAGCGTCGTTCCTGAGCGCCGTTTTGATCTTCACGGTGGTTGTCCTGGCCATGCAAATGCCCGGCTATCCCCGCTCAGTGGTGCTGATTGACATGCTGCTGACCATGGCTTCGGTGGGGGGAGCACGATACTTGGTGCGCGCTTACACAGAACGCGCCCGCCGCTATGATGGACAGAAAAACACGCTGATTGTGGGTGCGGGCCGGGCTGGACTCTCCATCCTGCAACAAGTTCGCTCCCAGCCGGATGTGCCCTATTTTCCTATCGGCTTCGTAGATGACGACCCCACCAAACGCGGTTTGAAGATGTGTGGACTGAAGGTGCTGGGCAACACCGACGCACTGGGCAAGCTCATCGCCAAGCACGAAGTAGAGTGTGTGCTGATCGCGATCCCTTCCGCGAGCGGCAGCGT
>Ga0187825_10000283_pt1 | contig 11523 bp, 10 predicted proteins | sample NC_wetland_sal_i_11_FD_132421 | JGI IMG/M metagenome (GOLD analysis project Ga0187825, IMG submission 132421) | Wetland sediment microbial communities from Neuse River Estuary, North Carolina, USA - SourceSoil_5 | ecosystem: Environmental > Aquatic > Freshwater > Wetlands > Sediment | place... | reverse complement strand
GCAAGCGCGGCTGCAAAAAAAGAACGCCGCAAGCTCATGTTCAATGGCGCGGTGAAAACTCTCCCAGGAAAGCTCGTGCAGCGGACCTACCTCAAACGGAAAATAGGCGTTGTTGACCAGGATATCTATGGCTCCGAGCTCTTGCTCGGCGGCACTGACCATGCGATCGATCTCGGCTTGCCGGGTCACGTCGGCTTTAAAAATCAGGCCGCGACCGCCGGCGTTTTTACTCTCCTGCAAAACCCTCTCGGCGGCATCCCGATTTTGGTTGTAATTGACGACGACGGCGGCGCCCCCCTGAGCCAGCCGCACGGCGGCGGCGGCGCCGATGCCGCGGCTCGCTCCGGTGACGAGCGCCACTTTGCCTGCCAAAGGGCGGCTGTTTAACGAAGCAGCCATGTTGGCAATCGCGTTAAATCGCGACGGCGTCTTCGGCCGCGCCCTTTTCGTATTTGGCGGCGTTATTTTTAAACGACAGAAATTTCATCTTGACGTAGGGCGAGCTGTAGCCGTTCAATATCCGCTCGACTCGCCCCGGCTTGCTGTAAAAGGACTGGAACGCCCAGCCGGTGAGCTCGCCCAATTTTTGTCGCGAAAGATGCTTGGTCGGCATGACACAGTGCTCGAGATCGTACAGGCTGAGGTTTTCGATTTCGATCAAGCTTTCCTTGACGACCTTCTTATAAATCGGCGAACCCGGAATCGGATTGAGCAATTGGATCATGACGATGTCCGGATCGATTTCATCCACCGCTTTGGCGCGCTGGCGAATTTTCGCCTCGTCGTCTTCCCAGAAACCGTTCAGGTAGGTAGAAATCGTCGAGATGTCGTTCTTACGCAAAAACTGGATTAATTCGCGCAGCTCTTTCACGCCGACTTTCATGTTGCCTTTGCGCGCCTCGGCGATTTCTTCGTCGGTGCCGCCATCGATGCCGATCAAGACCTGATACAAACCGACCTTGCGTAGCCGCGGCACCAGATCCGCGTCGCGAATCAAATTTTGCGCCCGGCTCAGGCAAAACCAGCTCAGGTCCAACTTTTTTTCTTCCAGGGCTTCGACCAAATCGACCATTTTTTGCCGGTCCGAATTGAAGTCGTCGTCCATGAAGGTCAGCGCTTTCACGCCATACTTCCTATTGAGCAATTCCATCTCATCGGCCACCGCCTGACCGCCGCGGGTGCGATGGGAGCTGAAATCGCGCGGATTGCGCGGGTCCACCAGCCACCATTCATAGCAAAAGTGGCAGGCGCCTTCGCAGCCGCGCGACGTCACCGCCTCGTTGTAGTTGGGAATCACGGAGTAGCCGTAATACTTATCCATCGGGAACAAATCGTAGGCCGGCATCGGCAGCTCGTCGAGATTCTGAATCACCGGTCGCGCCGGGTTGAGAATCACCTCGCCGCCGTTGCGCCAAGCCATACCCCGGATCTCGGCAAACTTCGGCGCCGGCTTTTTGAGCTCTTCGAGCAACTCCCATAAAGGATATTCGTTGTCGCCGAACACGCCGACCATGGCGAAGTCGAGCTGCGGATTTTCCGTCATGATTTTCTGCGGCACGGCGGTGTACATCAAACCGCCGCCGATGGTGACGGTTTCCGGCAGCGCTTCCTTGATCCGCTTCATGGCGTCGTGGAAGCGGTTGAGCTGCGCCGCGCCGCCGGCTGCGGCGATCATCGCGCCGAAGAAGACCGCATCGGGCCGGCGCCGCCTGATCTCGTCCAACATCTGGTCATCGTCCAAACCGAGAGCGCGGCAGTCGAGCACCGAAACTTCCGCGCTGTTCTTTTCACGGATGAACGCAGCGACCTGCGAATGCAGTGGATTGACCGCCAAATGGCGATCGCCCCACGGCGCCCAGTTCCCCATGGGTGGCGTAATAAATAGGAGTTTCATGCTATCTCCTGTCAATGGCGGGATTAGTCCAATCAAAAATATTTAATACTTTAACGATTGTCAAGGTTTGTCAGTCACGGCGCCAATTCTAACGACAAACGATTGCATTCCAAATCTGACCCCCTGCAGGCTTCATTTTAGCTGTTGACAAGGTTCAGACCTTTTGGTAGTGGTTCGCAGGCTAGGCATCTTTATAGGTCACTTAACAGGAGGGTCTTTATTTATGGCTCAAGTCGCCCAAGAGGAACAACTCTTAGACATACGCGTAGCCGAGTCGTCCGCCGCATACAAGTTCTATCTTAACCAGGAAAGGAAGATTTTGGGGACGATTGCTGTCGCCCTATTCTTGGGCGCCTGGGAACTGACCGGAAACACCCTGCAGCTGATCAACCCGATGTTCATGAGCGCGCCGTCGCTGATTGCGAAAGCAGCCTACCAGATGTTTGCTTCGGGCGAGATTTGGAACGACCTCTATGTTAGCGGCATAGAATTCGTTTGGGGTTATATTCTCTCCGTTCTTTTCGCTATCCCATTCGGCATCGCGATCGGTTGGTACAAAAAGTTTGCGTATGTCTGCGACCCGTTTGTTAACGCCATGAACGCCACGCCCCGTGTCGCATTGTTGCCTCTGGTCATCATCTGGCTCGGCATTGGCATTCTGTCGAAAGTCGGCATCATCTTTCTGGGCGCGGTCTTCCCTCTCTTGATCAACACTCGCGATGGCGTCAAAACCACCCCGGTAAACCTTCTTACCGCCGCCAGAAGCTTCGGCGCTTCCGAATGGCAAATTTTCAAATCCGTGGTGCTGCCCTCAACCGTGCCGTTCATTCTCACCGGTCTCCGCTTGGCGGTCGGCCGCGCCCTGATTGGCGTCATGGTCGGCGAGCTCTACGCCGCCACGGCCGGCATCGGCTTCATGATCACCGTCGCCGGCGCAACTTTTCAGACCGATAAGGTTTTTGTCGGCGTGTTGATTTTCGCTATCTCAGGAATGATCCTGACCGATGTCATCGACCGCTACGAGCATCGCTTCGACAAATGGCGTCCGAAGGTTGGAGCCGAGTAAGAGCGGGTTACGGTTTAAACCAAAGCAAAAAAAGGCGCTAGATTAATCTAGCGCCTTTTTTTATGTCTTTTGCCGGCATTTAATTTTTCGTCATTGGCTTAAGCAACCGTTTTCCCCGCCATCTCAAGGTTTCCGACAATAGACTACAGATTACCCTGCAGCGAGCGCTGGAGTATCGCGAAGTGTTTGGGTCGATCTGCCCAAGTGGTCACCCCGAATGTTTTAACCGGATTTCCACAGTCGAACCTACAGCCGTAGGTGAGCGAGGGGCGAGCCTGGGGTAGGAAAGACACTCAACGATCAAGTTTCAAAGTCGTTTTCGCTTTTCTCCTGCCATTGAGTTGATTGTAAGATCTCTCACCCCGGCTCCAGTTATTCGTTTTTTTTAATTATTGCTGTTATAGAACCTTCGATGAGCAACCAGCGCCGTCAACTCGCCATCCGGGGCCTGATTTTTATTGCTTTGGTGGCGCTGCTGTTCTTTTTCAGCCGCTATATTCCGCGGCCGTTCAGTGCTTTCGCGCCGCCCGGCGAGGACTTCGACGACTTCGAGGGCCTCTATTCGAGCAGCGATCGGCTGAGTAAATTTCTGCAAAGTTTAGGGCCTTATTCTCCCGCTGTTTTCGTTTTATTGCAGGTTTTACAGGTCGTCGCGGCGCCATTCCCGGGCGAGCTTACGGGCGTCGCAGGCGGCTACGTGTACGGCAAAACGGTCGGGTTCCTGCTTTCGACGATTGGCCTGTCGTTAGGCTCCTGGGTGGCCTTCGAATTGGCTAGCATTCTCGGCCGGCCGTTTGTCGAGCGTTTCGTCCGACGAGAGGTCTTGGAAAAATTTAATTTCCTTACCACCAAGACGGGAACGTTGATTTGTTTCGTGTTGTTTCTTTTTCCCGGTTTTCCCAAGGATTATTTATGCTACGTCCTGGGTCTGAGTCGGATGGGGTTAGGCACATTCTTGCTGGTTTCGATTTTAGGACGGTTGCCGGGTACCTACTTGCTCACGATGCAAGGCGCGACCATCCGCAACGAAGAATACCACACGTTTATTATTCTCGCGGTCGCGTCGCTGGCGGCGCTTCTCGTCGCTTACTTGTATCGCAACCAACTCTTCGATTGGCTCAAACATCGCCACGAACACAAGTAGCCGGACGGGCCGTGAGAATTCCAGTTATGCCCAGTTCGGTGTCGACTTTCGGTTAAAAACTTAAGCCCCGCGTCAAAAAATAAAAAACCGGCGCCGCTACGATTCGATACCAGGCGAAAGGCGCCAGCTTACCCCGCTGAAGGTATTGCACAAACCCTTTCACCGCTGCCAGCGCAACAATGAAAGAAACCAGAAAACCGACGGCGAGCTGCAACGAATCTTGAACGACCAACTGCTCTCTCATTTTAAGAAACTCGTAGCCGGTCGCCGCAAACATTATGGGAACGGCGATGAGAAAGGAAAACTCCGCAGCGCTTTTGCGATCCAAGCCGACCACCATGCCGCCGATAATCGTCGCCGCCGCCCGCGATGTCCCCGGCCAAAGCGCCAGGACTTGAAAAAGACCGACGCCCAAGGCCTGCCACAGCGTCAGATGATCCACGTCGTCGGTCGCGCGTCTCGCCACAAAGCGCTCAACCAGCAGGATCGCTGCGCCGCCCACCGCCAATGCCCAGGTCACGGTTTCCGGATTGAAGAGCTCTTCCTTAATCCGATGGCGCGCGAGATAACCGACCAACAAAGCCGGAAATGTGGCGAGCGCGATGCGCCACAGTCCCGACCAGCCGTCCAGCGTGGATCTCTCTCGGATCAACGAACGTTCTCGGGCAGGTAACAGCCGGATAAATCTTTTCCAGTATAGAAATACCACGGAAAGGATCGCGCCCAGTTGAATGATGACTTCGAAACGGGACGCTTTATCGCCGACAAAGCCGAGCAAGTTTCCCGCAATAATGAGGTGCCCGGTGGATGAGACCGGCAAAAATTCGGTTAGACCCTCGACAACCCCTAGAATCGCGGCGATCACCCAGTTATTCATGCGCACTCCATCGAGCTGTTATTTTGATCCGGCATTATTTTGACGGTGCGCAAGTGGAATCTTGCGCAGACCCCTGTGCTGTTTCGCTTACGGCTTCGCCACCACCAAATATTCGGCCGCCGCCGCCAATCTATGCAACGGCTCGCCGACATTCTCCTCCAACCGCGGCAGATTTTTTTCCTTCACGATAATCAATAAAGGATTTTCGGCGCTCTTCCAGCGAGCGCGAAATTCATCGAAATCGAGCATGGCTTGGCCCCATTGGGTGACCGGATCGGCGCGCTTGCCAAATGCGTAGTAGTTGCCTAGAAAAGTCCGCTTCTTTTTGCCGTTCGTGATCAACCAGATCGGTTGCTCGGTGCGCAAATAAAAAGCCATGCCGGCAAGGTAGGTATCGTAAAAAACCACCTGCGTTGACGGCGTGACACGCTGGCGCGCCTTGCTCGCAATATCTTGCGCGGACCGATCCGGCGCGACAGCGATCATCATTTGGACGATAAACCAGAGGAAAAAACAGAGCCCAAAACCCTGCATCAGGTAAAGCCGCCGTTGACGGCCTGGGTCGCCGGCCTGCCTGGCGGCGACGAAGTAAATCAGCACAGCAGTTGAGAGCGCCGCATAGATCCATACCGCGGGCGCCATGCTGACTACGATGTCGCGAATGTGCTGCCCTAAGAGCCTTGGAAATAATGCTCCCAGCGCCACATACAGCGCCGTTATGGATTGGAGCCACCAGGTTAGTGATACGGCAAATCTCAATTTCGCGACCGAGTCTCGACAGCACCGCCCGAGCGTCGCCGCGGTCAGTATCGCCAAGGCAGGAAAGAGCGGCAGAATATAGTGCGGCAGCTTAGACTTTGAAGCGGAGAAAAATAGAAATGGCAAAGTAGCCCAGAGAATTAGATAAAGGGCCTTGTCGTCGATGCCGGCCTTCCGGATATCGTTCAAGACAACGGGCAGCAGCAGCGTCCACGGAAAAAAACCGACGAGCGCGACGACGATAAAGAAGTACCAGGGCGCGCCGCGGTCGAACTCGGTCGTGGTAAAGCGGCCAAAATGTTCATCCCATAGATAGTAGCGCAGATAACCGTCATTATGCGCGTCGGCCGCGAGATACCAAGGCAAGACGATGGCGAAAAACAACAGCACGCCGGGAATGAGATAAATCCGCCGGAGTACCGCCCAGCGATTGCTGAGTAACAGGTAAAAGAAGAACACCATGCCCGGGACCACCACACCGATCAGACCCTTGATCAGCGTGGCGATGGCCAACGCCGAGTATAAAACCAAACACCAGATGCGTCGCTGCTTGGCGGGCTCGGTGTGCGCGGCTTCGTAAAACGCCCAAAAGGCCAGCGTCATAAAAAACGTCAGGGACATGTCGAAGATCACGACACGGGCGAGAATAAAGAATTCCGCGCTTGTGAGCAAAATCAGCACGCTCCAGAACGCTTCCCATCGACCCCACCGGGCCAGCACAAACCGGTAGATCAACACCAGACAACCAAAGGCCGCCAGGACTGACGGCAACCGCGCCGCCCACTCGGACAAACCAAAAAATTTAAACGACGCGGCGATCAGCCAGTAAAAGAAAATCGGCTTATCCAGGACGGCGTGAAAATTCTCATGCGGCGTGATCCAGTCGTGGAGCGCGAGAATTTCTCGCGCCTTTTCGGAGTTTCTCCCTTCGTCGGGTTCGAACAACACGGCCCCGCCCAAACGATAAAACAACGCGGCGACAAGAGCCGCCCAAATCAGCCAAAAGAACCAACGCTCCCTTGCGCTGCTCGCGGCGGACCCGGCTATTGAATCGCAAAACTCTGCGGAAATAGGTGTCACACTCGGCTCGAAATCACGATCAAATGTTCACGTTTACCTGAGGAGCAATCATTTGCAAGTCGCGGCACAGTTAAACCCGCCAATGGCAGGTCACCGAACCAACCTGCGGACGATTTGGCGTCAATTTGCAGAGTCCCGGAGCCCACGGTCGGCTGACTCTGCCGCGTTGACATCACCTATCCGGTGGCGTAGCGTTAAGCTTGTTTCCCAGGAGGTATGCTATGTTCGGCAGTCTTGGCGCTCCAGAGCTTATCGTAATATTTATCGTTGCCCTTCTGGTTTTCGGCCCAAGCAAGCTTCCCGAGCTGGGCAAATCCCTCGGCGAGGCGATCCGGGGATTCAAAAAGGCGATGAACGACGTCGAGCACACTCCCATCGAGAATTCGTCACCGCCGCAGGATCCGAAAGATACAACCAAGCCGTAGATTCCCTCCTCTCGCGCTCAACTCCCCGGGCGAGCGATGAAGCACCTTCCGAAAGCTGCGAGCCTTTTTATTGCGGCGATATTACTGCTTGCCGCAGCCACTCAAGCCTACTCCCAACAACCCGTCGCGAGTTTTTACTATGACGAGCGCGGCAACGTCACCCGTCAAGAGCAGGACACTAACGGGGACGGCAAGATGGATCGCTGGATTTACTATAATCCCCAGGGTCAAACCGAGCGGGTCGAACAAGACGTCAATTTTGACGGCAAACCGGATATCACCGTGTATTACGAATCGGGGAAACCGGTGCGCCAGGAAATCGCGAGCAAGAACGATGGCCGTGTCGATACCTGGCTTTACTTGAACGCCAAGGGGGAAATTGAGCGCAAAGGCCAAGACACGGACCAATCCGGCAAACCCACCCTGTGGATCTACTATGAAAACGGCCAGGCGGTGCGCAGCGAGGAAAGCGGCAAAGCGGCGGGCCTGTCCAATCGAAAAGTTTTTTACAAAGACGGCAAGATCAGCCGGGTCGAAGAAGATACCAACGGCGATGGTGTGGCCGATAGTTTTTCCTACTACGAAAACGGCCAGTTGGTCCGCAAAGACCTGGATCGAAAAAATCGCGGCAAGATCGATTTATGGGGTTATTACCAGGATGGTCGTCTGATTCGGCAGGAAGAGGACTTGCGCGGCGACGGCAAGGTCAGCCGAATCGTCTATTTTCGCGGCGACGAGGTGGTGCGCCGCGATGAGGATACCGCTCAGCGCGGCCGCATGGACATGATCGAATTGTTTTCCCAAGGCCGGCTGACCAAGCGCTTCCGCGATACCAAGGGAAACGGCAAATGGGACACGGTTTCTTACTATCAGGATAATCAGCTTGTGCGCGAAGAACGCGACACCAACGGCGATGGCGTATTCGACCTGCGGGTACTTTACGACAATGGCCAGATCGTCGCGCAGGAAGCCGATACCAACGGCGACCGGCGCGTCGATGTCTGGGTGAATTTTCAAAACGGCGAGCGCGTCGAACAGCTCGAGGACCAGAAATTTTCCGGCAAAGTAACCGCGCGATACCGGTTCAAAGACGGTCAGGTCGTCAACCAGGAGCAACTGGACAATGCCGAACCGCCGCGCCTCTCCCCGCCCTTTGTTTTGGTCGAAGATGAAATGCGAAACCTCAATCCTGGCGGCACTTCGGTGGCAACCGGGAAGCCTGCGGAAACCTCCGTCTCGGGGTTGGAGTCGGGCTCCGAATGAAGTAAGATTCCGACTCTGGGTCAGCGAGCAATGAAAACACATTTCAGTTTATTACTGCTGCTTTCCCTGGTCGCAATCTACGGCTGCGATCCGGCGCCGGTCCAGTATCCGCCCGGCGCGGCCGGAAACCCTTACCCAAATTCTAATACAAGTCAGCCCACATCGGTGCCGCAGACGCCCGAAATCAGCGGTTCGCAACGATTGCAACATGCCTGGGGCAAAGCCATGGAAGGCTTAGCCATGGGCGGCTCCATTGCCGGTCCCTACGGCGCTGGCGGCGGCTTGGTCATCGGTCTGATTGCGGGGTTGATCACGGCTGATTCTTACTACGGTCAAATCAACAACCAAATTCATTCCGAACAACAGAAAGACCAGAAACTCGAAGCAGCCATCGAACAAGAGTTAGCGCGTCAACGCGGTTTAGATAATCAGACCGCCAATGCATCGACGCCCGCCGCCAAGGACAGTGCGACGGTTCAACCGGTGGTGGCAACCAGTCAGGCGCAAACATCAACCTCCGGAGCGCCCCCGCCCCCGCCAGCGAAACAAACGAGCGTCACGGTTGCCTCACTGCCGACGCCCGCGACGCCACAACCAGCGCCGAGCCCGTTTAAGAACGTAGAAGTTAGAGACGTCAACGGCGACGGCGTGCCGGATTTGTGGATTTATTATAATCCGAAAAAACCCGATGAGATCGTCCGCCAGGAAGAGTCCACCAAAGGCGACGGCCGGGTGGATACCTGGAGCTATTTCAAGGACGGCAAGATGGTACGCCGCGAAGTCGACAGCAAACAGCTCGGTAGACCAGACACGGTCTATTTTTACGAGAACGACAAGCTCGTCCGAGAGGAGCGCGATGAAACTGGACAGGGGAGCGTGACCTATCGAGCCCTGTATCAAAATGGCCGGATTGCCAAAGTCGAAAAAGACTCCACCGGAGCGGGTCGACCGGACCTCTGGACTTACTACGATACCAGCGCAGAAGGCGAGGTCGTCGTCAAAGAAGAGCGCGATCTCAACGGCGATGGCGTTCCCGATCTCTGGTCCTATTACGAAAACGGCCGCCTGGCGCGCCGCGACGTGAACGCCGTCGGGCTCGAAATCCTTGGGAAAAAAGACCAGCTTCCCACTCCCTCCACCGAGTTGAGCCAAGTCAAAATCCCGGGCAATTGAAATGACCCAGCAGAGCTCCATCGATTGGGGCGACTTCGGACTCCTATCCCTGTTCCGTAGCCCCTTTCTGATTCCATCGTTAATTTTCCACACACTTTTTTTCTTGCTCGCCTGGCGCGCCGCTACCTTTACGGTGGTGAAACCCGACGAGACGCCCATCTCGGTTCAACTACTGGAGGTCAGAAGCGGCAGTTCCCCGAACAAAAGCATCGGTCCGGGCAATGGTCCCGGCGGGCCGCGAACCATGCCGAAACTCGGCACCCCGGTCGCGCCGGCGCAGCGAACCGGTAAACTCGACAGCGGCTCGCTCGAAACTTCGGTGCCGAGCAACAAGCCGGTGGAAGCCGCGCCGCCGCCAAAGCCCGTCGCTTTGCCGGGACCGAAAGTTTTGGCGGCAGACTCGCGCAGCGATGCGGTGAACCCGAAGGAGACTTCCACCGATTCATTGGTGCGCCTGCCGACCCGAGAAGCACCAACACATCTGCCGGGCAACAGCGCCGCAGACTTGGAGGCCAACCAGCGGAGTCTCGCTGCGCTCAAGGGCCCCGGCGACGCCGCTGGAATCAAGGCGCTCAAAGAAGGAGCACAAATTCCCGGCGCGCTCAAAGGCAGCGGCTCGGGAACCGGCCCGTACGGCGTCCCGGGCGGCAGCAGGAGCGGCACGGGCTTGACCGGCGGCGGCACCGGAGTCGGCACCGGCGGCGGCAGCGCCACCGGTTTGCGAGGTTTGTCCGGCGCCGATTACAATCAATACTTGAGTCAACTCAAAAAACGCGTGCAGTCGGTGTGGAAATATCCCGAAGGGGTTTCCGGCGTTCAAAAGGTCGCGATTCTTTTCACCCTCGACCGGGCCGGCAGACTGGTTCGGTCCGAGGTGTTGGAATCGACGGACGCCCGCTTGAACGCCAGCGCGGTTGAGGCGATGAAACGCGCCGCGCCGTTTCCACCGATCCCGGACAGCCTGAAAGACCTCGCCAACACACCCTTGCGCATGCAGTTCACGGTTACCATCGGCGTGCGCGGCTAGCCGGCCGCTCCGTGCCCGCCGGTTTCATTGCAATAATTATTATTTCGGGTAATCATTTTCGGACATCGGGAAGGAATTATCATGCAGCCGCAAGGTCTCGACTTCATCGACATCATTCACAAGGGGGCCATCGCCACCTATCCGTTGATCCTCTTGTCGATTATCAGTTTAACGGTGGTCTTCGAGCGGCTGTGGTCGCTGCGCAATATGGGTTCAATCACGCTCAGGGTGACCGAATCGATCCTCGATCCGATCAAGAAGGGGCAGCGGGATTTGGCGATCGCGATTTGCAAGCAAAATTCTCATTGCCCGGCCGGCCGAATTTTTCTCAACGTGTTGGAACGCGATCACAGCGCGCGGCCGGAAACCGCTACCAGCATCGCCACCGAAGCGATGTTCGAGGAAACCCAAAAGCTCAAAAAGCATCTCTGGATTCTAGGTACCGTTGCCAGCAGCGCGCCGTTCATCGGCCTGTTGGGCACCGTCGTCGGCATCATCAAATCCTTCGAAAGCATGGCTATCGCCGGCACCGGCGGCTTCGCCGTCGTCGCGGCGGGCATTTCCGAAGCTCTGGTGGCCACCGCGCTCGGCCTCGGCGTCGCCATTGTCGCGGTCATTTTTTACAACTACTTTCAAACCCGTATCTCCACGCTGAACGGTCTGTTTAGGATCCAGGTCGCCAGGATCCTGCAAAACTTGAGCGTCTGAGGTAGTTTTCCATGGCCATGACACCGATGGGCGGCAACGACGAGAACTCCGACATCGTTGCCGAGATCAACATCACGCCCCTGACCGATATCTTTCTCGTGCTGTTG
>Ga0187825_10000281_pt1 | contig 11528 bp, 8 predicted proteins | sample NC_wetland_sal_i_11_FD_132421 | JGI IMG/M metagenome (GOLD analysis project Ga0187825, IMG submission 132421) | Wetland sediment microbial communities from Neuse River Estuary, North Carolina, USA - SourceSoil_5 | ecosystem: Environmental > Aquatic > Freshwater > Wetlands > Sediment | place... | reverse complement strand
GGTGTTCTTCTCCAACAGCGGCACGGAGGCGATCGAAGGGGCGCTCAAGCTGGCGCGGGCCGCGGGCCACCAGCGCGGCGGAGAAGCCAAGAGCAAGGTGGTGGCGGTGGAAGGCTCGTTTCACGGGCGCACGTTTGGCGCGCTTTCTGTGACCGGGCAGCAGAAATACCGCGACCTGTTCCAGCCCCTGCTGGCGGGTGTGAGCTTTGTGCCGCTGAACGACGTGGGGGCGCTGCGGCAGGCGGTGGATGATGCCACCTGTGCGCTGGTGCTGGAGCCCATCCAGGGAGAGGGCGGCATTCGCGACTGCTCGCCGGAGTTTCTGGGCGAGGCGCGGGCGGCCGCCGACCGCCATCACGCGACGCTCATCTTCGACGAAATCCAGTGCGGCCTGGGGCGCACGGGAAAAATGTTCGCTTTTCAGGAATCGGGAGTGATTCCCGACATTGTAGTAGTAGCCAAGCCGATTGCCGGCGGCATCCCGCTGGGCGCGTTCATCGCCCGCGAAGAACTGGCGGCGGCGCTGCCTTCCGGGCAGCATGGCACCACCTTCGGAGGCGGGCCGCTGGCCTGCCGGGTAGCGCTGGAATATTTCGCGGTGGTGGAAGAGGAAAACCTGCTGCAGAACGCCGCCCAGGTGGGAGAGTATTTCAACCAGCAGCTCAAGTCGGTGGCGGAAAAATCGCCGCTGGTGCGCGAGGTGCGCGGCCGCGGGCTGATGCAGGCCATGGAACTGACCATTCCGGCGCGACCGCTGGTGGAGCAGGCGATGGGCGAAGGCGTGCTCTTCAACAGCACTCACGATACGGTGCTGCGCTTCCTGCCTTCGTTCCTGATCCAGGAAAAGCACGTGGACCGCGGCATTCGGGTGTTGCGCAAACTGCTGCGCGAGGCCAGGAAGGCGGCCAAATCGGCGGCGGCGGACTGAGGGCGAACCGCGATGCGCTCGGGCCGCACCGGCGAGGGCGCCTGTGCTTACGCAGTCAAAGAGGCAGCGCACCAATATTGAAGTCGTCAGCCATTCAGCAGCCGGCACTCAGTCCTCCAAGTGGCCGAACCTATGGATATTTCGAGCCGCATGTCGCTATCGTGTCCCACTGCTGAAACCGACATTCACGAGCACTGGACGGAGCTGGACGGGCACCGCATGCGCTTTCTGCATGGCGGTAAGGGCCCGCCGCTGCTGCTGATTCACGGACTGCTGGGCTACTCCTTCTCCTGGCGGCTGAACCTGCCGGTGCTGGCGCGGCGCTTCAACGTCTTTGCGCCCGACCTGCCGGGGACCGGCTTTTCGGAGCGCGTGCCGGGACTGGATTGCTCGATGGCGGCCATAGCCACCCGCCTGCTGGGCTTTCTCAGCAACCAGGGAATCGAGCGCTTCGACCTGCTGGGCACCTCCCATGGGGGCGCCGTCGCCATCATGCTGGCGGCGCAAGCCAGAGCTTCAGTGCGCCGGCTCATCCTGGTTGATCCCGCCCATCCCTGGTCGCATCCGCGGCCGGTGCTGATGAGGCTGCTCCGGCGGCCAGCCGGCGCGGGGCTCTTCCGATTGCTGCTCCCCGGGCTCAAATTAACCCACGAACACTACCTGCGCCGCATGTACGGCGACCCCCGGCGCATGCCGCCGGGCACCCTGGCCGGCTACACCGCGCCCTTGACCGATCGCGGGGCATACGATTACGCGCTCTCCATCGTGAAGAGCTGGGGGGAGGACATGCGCCAGTTGGAAGCGGCGCTGCTCCAAATTGCCGATATCCCCACGTTGCTGATGTGGGGCAGCCGCGACCGGGTGATCGCGCCCGCTTCGGCGGCGCAGTTGCAGCGCCAGTTCCGCAATTGCCGGCTGGTGGTGATTGAGGGAGCCGGACATCTGCCTTATGAGGAGATGCCGGAGGAGTTCAACCGCGTGGTGATGGAGTTTCTGGAAGACAGATAGTTGGTGGCCGCCCCCAGCAGCTAGTAGCTGATGTAGTAGCCGGAGCGGGAGCGGATGGTAATGCCAGGAGCCACAATCTTCACGGAGTGAAACTGGCCGGCGGCGAGACTGCCCACCGGACGAAATCCCACCACATATTGGCCGCGGAGTTCCGTTTCCAATTCGGCGAATATTCTGTGCCCCTGGGCATAGTTGCGCAGCAGAAAGGCGTGGCCGCCGGTCGCGGCAGCAAGCTGCCGCAGGACGCGGTCACCAGGAAATTCCAGCCGAGGGTTGTGCGCAGTGATGGAATAGACCGCAATATTCCAGCGCTGGAGGGCGGCGATGGCGTCGGCCAGGGTGGAGCGGCTGTAGTTGTCGTCGCCGTCGCTGAGCAGAAGCAGCAGGCGGCGGGCAGGGTTGCTCGAACGCAGCATGCTGGAGGCAGCAACCAGCGCGTCGTAAAGGGCGGTCTGGCCACCGAGTTGCCCGGCGGAGAGGACGGCGGCCGGATCGCTTGCGCCTCCGGCCGTCTCGCGGGAGGCAAAGACAAGAGTGCAAATTTGCTCGCTGCCATCGCCCTGCATGCGGCGCAAAAAAGCGAGCGCGGCCTGGCGCTGGGCGGCAAAACCGGGGCGCATGGAGTCGCTGGCGTCGAGCAGGAGGGCGACTCGCAGGGGCAGATCAGCAGCCGGCTGGAAGCTGGTAAGGGCGGCGGGAGCGCCGTTGTCCACAATCCTGATTTGCGGCGGAGTGAGGTTCAACAGCGGACGCCCGTGGCGGTCGTGGGCGGCAAAAACCATCTGCACTTCCGGCACCAGCCGGCGGATGGTGAGCGAGGCGGGCGCCGGCAAGGGATCCTCCGGCGCAGCTAGTGCGGCCTGAGTCTGCGCGGCCGCCGGAAGGACCAGCGCCGCGGCCAGCACGATGGCGCACGATTTCCGCATTTGAATTTGCGAACCCCACACCATTGCACCCGAGGTGAGAAGCTGGCGGCCAGATGCGGGATGGCTCACCGCCCCAGGCAGGTTCGGATTAGGGACCGATTCCCAACCATGAAGTTACGAAGAGGCGATTCACAGGCGGAGGTGACTGTTATCACTGCGCCTGCCGCCTATTTCCTCCATGCTGGACATAGATAACGGGGAATCCAAAGGCGAAGGTGAGATTGTGTGCCTGGAGGCGCCTCCGTCGCGGGCGCGGGAAGCCCTGTCGACGCGCGGGATTCCGGGAGAAATGCGGTCCCGTACCGCTGCTCCTGGCTCAAGCCCGACGCGGCAGCAGGGAGGAAACCATGTCGATCGGGTTCGCAGTAACAATAATTCTGCTGATGCTGGCGGCCTTCTGCTTTCACCGGCGGCAGGCTTCGCGCGTGAGCGCGCTGATGGCGACTGGACCGCCGCCTCCCCAGAAGCCCCCACAGCCGGTTTCTACATTCGAGCTTCCCCGCGGGTATTGCTTCCACCCCGGCCATACCTGGATGGCCGAACAGGGCCGCGACATGGCGCGCGTGGGCATGGACGGCCTGGCTGCCAACCTTATCGGCTGCAAGGCGCACAAGATCGCGGTGACCGGCGAACAGCGCTGGGTGCGGCAGGGGCAGAAGCTGATCACCGTCACCGCCGAGGGGCAAAGTGTAGAACTGCTTTCGCCGCTGGAAGGCGTGGTGACCGCCATCAACCCCGATGTGTTAAACGATCCGCAGCTGGCATTGCGCGACCCTTACGGGGAAGGCTGGGTGTGCGCCATTAAGTCTTTGGAAATGGAGACCAACCGGCGCAACCTGATGCAGGGTTCGCTGGCCGCGAGCTGGATGCAGAACAGCCTGCGCCGTCTGAGGAACCTGCTGGCGGAGACCGATCCGGCCCTTGCCCAGGATGGCGGCATCCCCCTGCCCGGAGCACTCGGCAAGCTGAGCCCGGAGACGCGCAAGCAGGTGATAAATGAGTTCTTTCTCACCTGAAGGAAGGCTTCACAGGTTTCAAAGTTTCTGAGTTTCATGTTTCCAGTTTCAAAGGCAAAATCTTCGGCAGAAAATAAACTGCGCGTGTGCTGCTATCCTGAACTTTGAAGCCTTGAAACTTTGAACCGCGGTCTGTGCGGGTGCCCGCCCGCATAATCCTTTTCCGCCTGCCCTGTTGCTACAATCCATTGTTCGCTCATGCCGCAGATCACGCCGGCCGCGCTGTCGGACGCCCGCATCATCGCGGCCTATGCCATTTTTGCCGCCAGCTACCTGGTGTTTGCCCTGGGCAAATTTCCCGGCATGAAAATTGACCGCCCGGGAGCGGCCATAATCGGCGCGGTGCTGATGGCGGCCTTCCGCATTGTTTCGCCGGCGGGGGCGCTGCGCGCCATTGACTTCACCACCATCGTGCTGCTGTTTTCCATGATGCTGATTGTGGGCAACCTGCGCCTGGTGGGCTTTTTCGAGTGGATCACCCGGCTGGTGCTGCGCTGGGTGAAGCCGGTGCACCTGCTGCCCACGGTGATTGTGACCTGCGGGGTTCTTTCCGCCTTCTTTGTGAACGACATCATCTGCCTGGTCATGGTGCCGCTGGTGCTGGCGGTGTGCCGGCGCATGAATGTGCGGCCGCTGCCCTACCTGCTGGCCGTGGCCACAGCCTCCAACATCGGCAGCGTGGCCACCATCACCGGCAACCCGCAGAACATGCTGATCGGCTCCTACTCCGGCATCTCTTACCGTTTTTTTATCGCCCACATGGCGCCCATTGCGGCGCTCGGCCTGCTGCTGGATTGGGTGGTCCTGCACTGGCTGTACGTGCCCCATGAAACTCCCCATCCGGCGCTGGCGCAGGCGGTAGCGGAAAAACCACTGCAGCAGGCGCAATTGGGCAAGCCGGCGGTGGTGGTAGCGCTGGTGGTGGCCGGATTTTTCGCCGGCGTGCCTCCCGCCTTGATGGCTGCCATCGGCGCGGCCCTCCTGCTGATCACCCGCACCCTGGAGCCGCGCAAGCTTTATCAGGAAATTGACTGGGGGCTGCTGGTCTTCTTTATAGGACTATTTGTGATCGTAGGAGGAGCGCAGAACGCCGGTCTGGTCGCAGATTTGCTCGGCCTGGCCCGGCCCTGGAACCTGCAGAACTCCGCCGTCTTCACCGTGGTGACGGCGGTGCTGGGCAACATAGTGAGCAACGTGCCGGCGGTGATGCTGCTCAAGTCGCTGGTGCCGGGCTTCGCCAATCCGCACACCGCCTGGCTGATCCTGGCCATGGCCAGCACGCTTTCCGGCAACCTGACCATTACCGGGTCGGTGGCCAACATCATCGTGGTGGAGAGCGCGCGCTCGGAAGTGGAGATCGGCTTCCGCGACTATTTCCGGGCGGGATTGCCGATAACGGTGGCCACGGTGATATTTGGCTGGGCCTGGCTGGCGATGATCCGGTGATTTTCACCACAGTGACACGTAGACACGGAGAATAGGAAATCTATGAAGCGTCCGCGAATTGCCATAGCAGTTGCAGTTTGTGCGCTGGGGTTGCCGGCGGCGGCCACGGCACAGGAAAAAATGCACCTGCCCACGCCGGGAGCGCGGCTGGTGAAGTATCACGCCACCATTCAGGATGTGAAGTACACCTACGGCGTGGCCACCCCGGTGGCGCGCCTGCGCTCGGGCGATGTGCTGGAGACCAACACGCTGGACGCTTTCGGCAACGTGCTGAAGGGGCCGGGCGACACGCTGGCCATGGTCAAGGGCGATAACCCGCTGACCGGGCCCTTTTACATCGAAGGAGCGGAGCCGGGCGACACGCTGGCCATCCGGTTTCTTGACCTCGAGGTGGACGGCAGCCAGGGGGTGGGCGCATTTGCTCCCGGCTTTGGAGCGCTGAACTCGAACACCTACACGCCCATGCTGGGACCGCCGCTGCCGGAGCGCATCTGGTATTACCCGGTGGACCACGCCACCAATGTCGCCACCTTCCAGGCGCACGATTCCAATTTCACGGTGCAGATTCCGCTGCATCCCTTCTTCGGCTGCATTGGAGTGGCGCCGGCAGGGGGCGAGGCGCGCTCCTCCATTGTGCCCGCGGAAAACGGCGGCAACATGGACGCGCCCGAGGCCAGCGCGGGCAACACCCTTTACCTGCCGGTAAATGTGGCAGGGGCCATGCTCTACATGGGCGACGGCCATGCCGCCATGGGGGACGGCGAGGTGGACGGCACCGCCATCGAGGCGCCGCTGCGGGCCCGGGTGCGGGTGGAGGTAATCAAGGGCCGGAAAATTGACTGGCCGCGTTTCGAAAATGAAAACGCCATCATGGCTGTGGGCATCACCCGCCCGCTCGATGACGCCCTGCGGGTGGCCTTCACCCAGCTGATCGCCTGGATGCACCAGGACTACGGACTCTCTGAACTGGACGCCTACGAACTGCTCTCCAAGGTGGCTAAAATTCACCTCGACGAGATGGTGGACCCCAATTACGTGATCGTGGCCTCCATTGAGAAGAAGTACCTGCCGCGGCGGACGAAATGAACAGAGGCCGGACTACCCTTTGTTACTGGCGTGCGCCCTGCCGTCAGCTTGACAATGGTATGTACGAGGGCGAAACTGCGCCTCAGCAGCACAATTTCAGTGATTAGAGACACTTAAGGAGCTTCGCCCAGGCAGTTGAGATGCCGCGGCGCGGTTCCCGTGGCCAACCATTGCACCTGAAGCCAGATTCCCGGCCAGGAGACCGCCCGGTTGCGGGCGCGCCGGGGAGCGTTTCGCTATCTGATTTATCCCACCTCGTAGCCGCCGGCGTGTTCGACCCGGAATTGCGCCTGATCGCGGAGCAGGCGCAGATGCTGACCCTGGCCAGCGGCGCGGCCATTGCCCTGCGCCAGGAGGAACTGCTGGTGTGCCGGGCGCGGGCCGGGAACATGGCTCCGGCGCTGGGCGCCCAGCTGGAAGTCCAGTCCGGCCTGTCGGGAGAGTGCGTGCGCAGGGCCAGCACCCTGGTGTGCGCGGACACGGAAAACGATTCCCGCGTCAACCTCGATGTTTGCCGCTATCTCGGCATACGCTCCATGGCGGTGCTTCCCATCTGCCTGGGGCGGGAAGTGGTGGGGGTGTTTGAGGTGTTCGCGCCGAAGCCGGGAGCATTTTCGGGCAACGAGGTGGCGGCGCTGGAAAGCATGCGCGACCTGGTGATCTCGGTGATACGTCCGGAACCGCAGGAGGAGAGCGCGGGTTCGGCGCCGGCGGCGCGGGCAGCCGAGGAGAAGCCGCCAGCGGCGGGGTTCCGCCCCAGCGTGATTGCGGATCCGGAGGACGACCTGCTCTGCGAAATCGAGCAGCGGGCGCCGGCCAAGCCGGAGAGCACTCCGCAGGCGCGCGCCTTTCAACTGATCAAGGCGGAAAGCCAGCAGCCCCCCGCCCTCACGCCGCGCGTCCCCGCGCCCTTCGCCAATCCCGATCCGGAAGACGACCTGATTTGCGAAATCGAAATGCGCCCGGTCCGGCCGGCAGCGCCGCAGGCCCATCCCGCGCATGCTTTGAAGGGATTCGCGCCCGCGCCTCTGAACCTGCCGGAGCACACCATCTCGCGCAAGCTGATTGTGGCCGGGGTGGTCGTAGCGCTAATTGGACTCGTCTGGCTGCGGTGGTGCAATCGCTCCCCGAACGCGGCCGCCAACCAAGTCCGCAGCAGCACGGTAGAGGCGGCTTCGAGCGCGGTCCCGCCGGTCACGGCACCGGCAGTTTCCGCAGCCACCGCTCCGAGTTCCTCTCCGGCGGCGGCGCAACCCGCGCCCACGACCGAGGCCGCGGGGCCGGAGCCATCGCCGCCAGCAGACACAGAGGGCGCCAGCGACGTAACCCCGGCCACGCGTCCGGCGCAACCCAGGCCAGAACGGCAGGCGCAACGAAACAGGATCAGGCGCCGGGAAGCCGGACCCGGCCTCACCGGCGCAGGGCGCAAGCTGGAACGCGCCTTGGTGGAGAAGGCTGTACCGCTCAACTCCGCGGCACCCGCTTCGCCGGCCGCTTCAGAGGCGCGAACCATGCAGGCGAAAACCGTGCAGGCGGCGCCCAGTGCGCAGCCAGCCACGGTCGCGCAGCAAACAGAAGCGTTGCCTTCCATGTCCACGGCGGCTATGCCGCCGCCCCAGCTCACGCCCCCGCCTTTTCAACTGCGGCCGGCACCGGCGGCAGCCGCGCCATCCGCTCCGGCCGGGCAGTTGAGCTTGAACCAGGCGGTGGTGAAGGCTGTCCCACAATCGGCCAGCGGCAGCGCTCTAAGCCGCGATGCTCTGAACCTGCTGCTGGAATCAGCCAAAGCGGGAGACGCCGGAGCGCAACTGGCGCTGGGAGTGCGCTACGCCACAGGCGACGGCGTGCGGCAGAACTATCCTGAAGCGCTGAAATGGTTTAGCCGGGCACGCGCACAAGGAGTAACGCCAAGCCAGCGGCAGGCGGCGCAGGCCTGGAGCAAAGTGCAGCAATGGGCGCAGGCGCACCACCTTGAAAAGTGATTGGCAGGCAGGACGAGTTCGTCCGGTTGGATTGCAAGTCTCTGATAAGAATGTGCCAAGTCCGGCCGCGACGCAGAACCCGGGCCGGCATGAACTTTAGTGTAATGCTTCCCCCCGCTGCAGTGACCTTGACACACCTGCTAATTGATACGAAACTCGCCTATGTTCCCACCGGCGAGCCAGACGAGCCGTTGCGGGGGTGTATTGTCCTGATTCGCTGGAGGCAGGGCAAGCAGCCCCAGCCCTGAAGCGGGCGCCAAGTCGCATGGATCACTACTCGATCGTCGAGCCTCCATCGCCGGACAAAGAGCGCGGAGTTGTGCCCGAGGAAACGCCTGCGCCGGCGAACGACGAGAGGGCGCAACCAGCGGCTCCGGAAATGCCTCTTCTTCCGCCCGTGTTCACGGCGGCCCACGCAGCAGAAAACCTTTCAACCGAAGCCGCGGATGCTCCGGTATCGGCGCCTGCCGGGGCGCAAACGCAGGCATCGCTCAGCGATCTGGATGCCGGTCTGCAAGCCCTGGTACAGAAAGCACAATACATAAGCAATGCGACGGGGGCGGCACTGGCACTGCGGCAGGGGGCGGACGTGGTGTGCCGCGCGGCCAGCGGCAACAGCGCTCCCGACCGGGGCGCGCGGCTGCAGATTAAAACCGGGCTGACGGCGGAATGCCTGCGCAGCGGCGAATTGCTGCGCTGCGATAACGTCATGCAGGACTCGCGGGTGGATATAGAAAGCTGCCGGCGCCTGGGCATCGAGTCCATCATCATCACTCCGATACACCGCGGACAAAGCCTGGTGGGAGTGCTGGAACTGTTTTCGGCGCACGCCTATTCCTTCCAGGAGCGCGACGTGGAAACGGTAAAGGCGCTGGCGGCAGAAATCGGGAAATTGCTGGACCAGGGAGAAGCGCCGGTTTTGCCGGCCGAGCCGGAACCGGCTTTGGCCGCGCCAGTAGAAGAGGGGCAGAGCACGTGCAGCGGCTGCGGGGCCAAAATCGCCGGCGATGCGGTGTTCTGCACCGCCTGCGGCAGTTTTCAGGAAAGTAACCCAGCCGCCCACGAAGAAGCCGAGAAATTGGACTGGAAGACGAGGTTGAGAAGCCGACGCCTGCTGGTCCCGGCGGTTTTTGTGGCCATGGCGCTGGTGGTGGCGGTGGCTCCCATCCCGCGCCGAGCCACCGGAATGGCGCCCACCGCCCGGCCCACGGCGCAGGCAGCGGTAACTCCAGTTCCGGGCGCGCCCACGGCCCGGCCGGCCGCTGGCAACCAAGAAGCCAAGCCCGTGGTTACAGCCGATGCCGGGAACGGCAGTCCTGCCGCAGGCGCCGGCAACCCCAACCCCACCATCGCTAAGAGCGTGAAACAGCTTCTCGGCGGAGTGAGCTCGGATTTTTCCAAACTGCTGCCGGTCAACGAAAAAGCCGTACCCCCCTCCAATGGCGACCCCAACCTGAAGGTTTGGGTGGATACACGCAAGGGGTACTATTACTGTCCGGGAGAGGAACAGTACGGACACACGGAGCGGGGTTCGTTCATGACACAGAAGGAAGCGGAGTCAAATTATTACATCCCGGCGCTCATCAAGCCCTGCATGTAAGGGCGAGTGCGAAGTGGGAGACAGACTCGCAAATTGTTCTTGACAAGTCGTTTAGGTCTGCTTACATTCCGGACATCCGGCATCACAAAGAGTCTAATTGGGTGGATATATGAAAAATGTCTACGAGGTATTGCGGCAAAAGGAGCTGGAGCTTACCCGCCTGGAAAAGGAAGTGGAGGCCCTGCGCATAGCCGCTCCACTGCTGTCTGAAGAGAAAGAGAGCCTCAGCGATACGGGCGGCCTGGGCAAAACGGCCACCGCGACCCCGATCCCGCAGCAGCCTTTGCGGGTGCCACAGCCGGCGGTAGCCACGGCGGCACGCGACGCAGCCCGGCCGACGGGATGGGAAGAGACCGCCAAGCGCTGGCCTTAAGGCGGAAACAGGAACCGGGGGCGGAGCGCCCGCTTCGCCCTGTTTTCCCCTTGGCCGCGGCTGGGCGGCCGCCCTGCAAGCCTCTCCATTAGAGGTACTTAATTCTCCTGGCACATTCGTCTCATTGACACCCGCCCGGGCCAAAGCTAGTCTTCAAGCCAGAGAGTTGCGAGCGCCGTTGCGTCACCGGGCTCGAGGGGAAGTTTTGCCAGCCACATATCAACCCGTTCCCCATGACCGGCGCGGAGGTGTGCGGAGGTGAGCAGTGCCGCGGCCATGCCGGTGGAGGAGAGTGGAAACGCGCACCGCCGCTATGCGCGGTACCAGCTCTCGGTGCCCTTCGACCTGACGGTGTTCCGTCCGGGCACAGTAATGTGCCTGAGCGGCCAGGCTCAGGATGTTGGCGAGGGCGGCCTGTGCGGGGCGCTTTCAGGAGCGGTGCTGGCCGGGGAGCGGGTGGAACTGAGCATTCTGCTGCCGGTTTCGCCGGAGCCTCTGAACCTGCGTGCAGTGGTGCGGCACCATGCCGACCTGCTTTGCGGTTTCGAATTTCTCAGCCTGGAACATGGACAGCGCGAGCTGCTACAAAAGCTGGGGTCTGATCCCGGCCTGCGCTCCTGTTTGATAAATGAAACAGAATGGGAAGCGGGCATGGAGCCTCCGCCGCGCAGCCAAGGGGCGGTATGCTCCGAGTGCGGGCAGGAACTGGCGGAAGAGATTCCGGTGTGCCTGGCGTGCGGAACTCCGCAAGCGCAGGAGCCGCCGCAGCCGCCGGAAGAGGAAGGCGGCGAGCACGAGGCAGCAGCGCCGGCGGAAACCGGCGAGGCGAAGGGCCTTCCGGCCAGGAAAGAAGCACCAACAAGGCGCCGCGGGCCGGCGCTGGATTCGGTGGTCGCCATCATCTTCCTGGTGACGCTCAGCATCGGACTGTGGCAATGGCTTTATAGTCCGGCCGACGCGGACAGCCAGGCGGAGCCCAGCCCAGTGACGGTGGAACTGGAAAATGTGTTCCTGCGGTCCACCCCTTCGGCATCCCAGGAATCAGCCACAGAGCTCTCCACCCCGAACGCGGCGCTCGCGGCAGCCAAGTCGGCGGTGAGCGCCTTTATCGGCGACGTCTCGCTCCCCAGCGCGCAGCCGGCTTCGGACACTTCCAGCAGAAG
>Ga0187825_10000280_pt1 | contig 11531 bp, 14 predicted proteins | sample NC_wetland_sal_i_11_FD_132421 | JGI IMG/M metagenome (GOLD analysis project Ga0187825, IMG submission 132421) | Wetland sediment microbial communities from Neuse River Estuary, North Carolina, USA - SourceSoil_5 | ecosystem: Environmental > Aquatic > Freshwater > Wetlands > Sediment | place... | reverse complement strand
TGAGCAATAGCTCCGGCGCCACAACTGCCAGCTTTCGACTTAGGGCCGGGACGTACTGCTCGCTTGTCGCTCGGTTGGCGGAGAACGGCTGGGATGTGAAGACGTACTTGCGGCGCGAGGAACCCAGTTTCAACTACCCGACCGATCAGGAATTTGAGAAGGCTCACGAGCAGCTGCTCGAGTCGGTCCTGAGCGGGCTTTCCGTAGCGTCACGGCCGGACGCGCAGACGGCGACCGCTGCGCTCGCAGCGAAGCCGGCGGAGGCGACCCGTGAAGACCAGCCGCGGCTACCCGACGCAGAGCAGCGGGACACGTCGTTGGGTGGAACCTGGAACCGCGCCCAGTTCGAACTGTCGCTGAGGTCGATCGGCAGCGTCGGGTTCTCCCCTCGCGTCATGGAGTATTTCCGAGAGCGCGCACGCGCCACGGGGCGCTTGCCCCACGAACTGGTGATTGAGATCGTTGAGGAGCAAATCCACCGCGCGACCAAGGGTACCTGAGCCCGCCGTAACCCCTCCACGGAGGAGACCAGCGCGGCTACTGCGGGCTAACGATTTCCTAGCCCGTCTTGACGTACGGCATCCAGTAAAGGCCCGTGACTGGCACTCGCAGTCGATGGAGGGCACCTCGGACATTTCCCAGCGGAAGACGATTGTCTAGCGTTCTTGCGGTATCTTGATGAACCTTCACCTTGCCGCGATTCCACGCTGCGTTCCCCAATGATGGGCCGGGAGGGGATCACGCAAGGATTGTCATGCCCGCATTGCCTAACTTTTGCTCAGTTTTCCTGCATCCGTCAGACTGGTTGTGACGAATACACGGAGGATATCGTCCAGTACCTTGGAACATTTGACGTTGATTCGCATCGATGCTCTCATCGCAGCACAGGCGCCGGTCTCATGGATCTCTAGTTTCGGATATGTTCGCGTCCAATGCCGTTCCACACCGGGTTCGTCAAAATGGCTGGGACACAAGATAGCGGACACCAGGGAAACGCGACACACCGGCTAGACCAGCTAGTGGCGGAACTTCGCGAAAAATGGCTCGCAGATGATGCGCTGAGAACTAGCCTCTCAGCCCCATCCGCACCGGTCAGGCGCCCGAGGTTGCATATCTTCGTCCCTCTCCTGTTTGCCGTGATTGCGTTAGGATATCTCGTCGATCAAATTTGGGTGGGCTCGAATCACAAATCACCGCACGCCCTTTGGTTGCCACGCGGGCAGGCTGCGATGCATCCGGCTCGCAACGGTGCGCCACCACGTATTTCGTTCCCGACGGCAGGGCCGGGTTCCGAGGCAGACGCGTCTCCACCATCATCTTCTCCATTGCCGGAGAAGGCGGCGCAGTGGGCCGCGCGCGTCGCTCTATCTGCGCCTAAGATCTCGGTGCCTCGCGCCGAGCACCTCCTTGGCTACCACGTTCAAGCCGGCGCGTTTAACGTTCGCGAATACGCTGAAGATCTCATGCGTCAACTGCGTTCTCATGATTATCTCGCGACAGTGGTTGATGCCCCAACAGGGCCACTGCACCGCGTGTGGATAAACGGTACCTTCGACCGACCCAATGCAGAGCGTCTCGCTAGTCGGCTCCGAAGAGATGGGTTTGAGGCGATTCTCCTCCCTCAATAAAGTCTGCAGCCCGCGCGGGTCGTCGCTAAAGATGCAACTGTCCAACTTTCGCGTGATCCAATCCGGCTAACTTACAGGAGAGGGAGATTCCCGATCCCAACAAGGACCTTTCTGCTCACGCTCGTGCTCGTGCTGGCCCTTTCCTTGCTCGCCGTAGGACAAGCTCCCGCGGTCGCGCCGCAGTTCCTGATCCTCCCCGGCCAGAGCATCGGACTCGTCCACCTCGGCATGACGGTCGCGCAGGTGCGGTCCGTGCTCGGACTCGAAGCGCGGGTGACCAACGGCGATGCCGCCACGGGAACCGCGGTCTTCGTTTGGGATTCCCCGGGTCAGGGGCGTTTCGGAGTCTGGTTCAGCAATGGCCAAGCCAGCTACATCGGGGTCAACCGCGACCCCCGATATGCCACGGCGTCGGGGCTGCGCGCCGGAGATCCAGCCGATAAGGTCCGGCAGGTCATGGGCGCGCCCCTTGACATGGTGACACGGGCGAGCCAGACGCTGGGCCGCTTCGATGTTCTCGAATATCCTGGGATTCTCTTCTGGATTCCCTCCGGCGCTACGGACGGCGCGTCAAATGGGAAGGTCTACTCCATCATCGTGTCGGCCATCGCGGCGCAGGTGACGGCGCCGGGACAGCCCACGGCTCCCGCTCAGCCTCAGCCTGCACCTCCGGCGCAACCCACTCCGACGGCTCCGCCGCCGCCACCGGTCCCGGAGCGCGGGACTGACACCGGGAATTAACGATAACAACTGGTGTGGCGAATCGCGAGTCCGGCCGAGTACTCAGCGCATGGTGAACACGCGTTCGACACCTCCGGGCACGCGATCCGCGAGGAATCCCGGAAGTCGACAGGAAGAACGATAGCGTTTACACCGAACTCCGTCATCGACCATTCTTGTCCCCGTTCAGGCCCGTCGCTGACGCTTGACGCACGTTTGGTCTTGGGGAGGCAATGGACATGGGGACGGTTACCGCTAAGGGATGGCTCTCTGACCTCGAAACCGCCGTCATCGCGGCCGTCGCGGGCGGGATGTTTACAAAAGACGGGGCAGATGCGTGACGCTATCGGGTGACGTGAACGGGCCAGAAGCGAGACTCCGTAAGATGGCCGCCGAACTCGGGCAGCAGAGTCGACGGACGACGGAATCATCGCCTCAAGCGACACAGCCGGAACCCGACGGGTTGACACGCGGCGCACAGCGGATCCGTCGCGTGGCCCAGGTGTACTGTGAGCGAACCGAGGCTCTGATAGCCGCGACCCAAGAGCGCATCTATCACGACCTTCACTATGCGACGACCGGGCAGGGGTTTACCCTCGAAGTGGGGCACTGGCCCGCGCTGCAGGTGGATCTGGTATCGGACAAGTGGCACGTGACTCTTCGGAACCGGCTGAGAAACGTGATCCTCTTCACGTTCCCGACTGACGACGCGCTGCTGAGCGCAAAGGACGAGCTATTGGAACCGCTCGTTGCGAACGCTCTGTCGGCGCTTAATGGCGGCAAAGAGCTACCCACGGACGACCGTGGGCGGGGGAAAACGACATTCAACAACGCTACCGCACCAGCACGTCGGGCGGTGGTGCGCACCGCTCTGCGTCCTCCGATGCTTGCCGTGTACGCCATCGCATTTGCGGCGGGGTTCGTCATCGGTCCACCGCTGCTGATGAGACCCAGTGGGCAGCCACCGGTGGCGCGATGGCATGGCCAAGGGAGCGCCCAGGGCCGCGCTTCAGAGCACGTCCAACGTGTTGTCACGCCGCTTGGCACATCAGGGCAGGTCCCGGATACCCGCCGGCGCGCGGCAGTCTCTGCCCGGCCGTCGCCCTCTTCCTCGCAGCCAACAGTGGTGAGTCCGCCAACTCCGGTGCGCCAGACAGCCATCGTGCGGCCGCCGAGCGCCGTAGCGCCGCCAGAGCCCACTACCAGTGTGCCGGGCACGGACCAGCCAACCTCGTTCGTCGTCGTCACTCCGGCGCCGGACACTCCTGCAACAGCGGGAGCCGCCCAAGGGGCAGCCCAGGAGACGCCCCGATTCCACGTTCAAGTGGGGGCGTTCGCATCACAGGAAGAGGCCCAGGGCCTCGTCCAGCGATTGCAATCTCTTGGATATGTCGCGACCTCGTCGAATGAGGGCGACGTATACCGGGTCTGGGTTGGCGGCTACTTCGACCGGGAGACTGCCGCGCGTCTTGCTGCCAGTATGCGCAAGGCGGGATTTAACGCCGTGCTGGTACCGTAGCGCGATGGAATCGGCGGCTCCGGACCCTGCTGAACTCCTGGACACATCCCGGACGGAGGCGCGGCCTTACTCGATGGGTCGCCCACGCCGGACAGGTTCGGCTCGCCTCGCAAACGCTTTTCCGGCGGCGAGGTGCACACGCTTGAGCCGTTCGACCTCTCGGCGCAACGCGCTCTCCGCGAAATCCATCATTGAGAGCCGATCTGGTGGCCCCGAGAGCGCGACCACCACATCGCGCACTTCATCCAACAGTTCGACCGAAAGATGAAAGGTTGCACGGACCTTCTGCCCGTGCCGCTCGCCGGACGGCACCCGTACATTGGCACGATTCGCCGGTAGCATGGACGGACGCGCTCGTTCCGCCGATCGTTTTCTCGTGCGTTGCTGATTCGTCTTCCTCTTCACATTCGTACCCACCGCCACCACCCTCCGGATCGGGCCTCCTCCCTTATTCCAGAGTACGAAGTAGTCAACGATGGCCTGCGTCGCCGCGCGGACCCAGAGCCAACAGGCGTTCGGCTTGACGGACCTTCGAATAGAGTATACACATTTTACAAAGGAAAGTGTACCTAGCTTACAAAGATTGGCTTGGTGGAATTACTGATATCGAGAACGACCCACGATGCGCGGCGAAGGGACGTGCGGCAAGAGGGGAGAGCCGGTTGAGCCCAGGCCGCAATGCCAGGGGTCACGATAACCGAGGCGCGCTGGGCACACCGTTCGCGTGCCGCCTGGAAGAATGCCCTCGCGCAACGGTTGTGCATGTCGCCGGTGAAGCCGACCTGGACGCTCATCAGACCCTGAGCGCGGCATTGACCGAGGCCCTCGGGTTGCGCAAGCCGATCATCCTCGACCTCAACCATTTGACCTACATCGACGCTCACTCCATCGGTTTTTTGCTTCGCCACCAACAGCGTGCGGCCGCAGTCACCCTTCGTGTGGTCATCGCGAATCCGTCGTACATCGTGCGTCGCGTCATGGATATTCTGGCACTCGATTCGGCGATTCCGGTCTATTCCAGTATCGAGGCCGCGTTGCAGGTGGTCGATGGGGAGGGTGAACGATTCGACGTCGGCAGGGAGTTGCGCGATGGTTCGGGGGCTCCTTGACGACCGTAAGCAGTTTCGACCTCCATGGGGGGCGTGAGCATGAGCTCTGCTATCCGTCGCACACGACGGGTCGTCAGCGAGAGGGAGACCTGCCCGCAGTGTCGGGGGATTGGAAGCGTGCGCGCAGGACCGGACGCGGCCGAGGTGATGTTCTGTCCGCGGTGCGGGGGCACCGGCGTAGAACCTCCGCCTCTTGGGGATTCGATCCTGTGGCCCCAGGGGGAAGGGACGGGACAGGGGGCCGATGGTCGTGTGCGCGGCGAGTTGCATGCGGCCCTGCGGTGCACGTACGCCCGGCGCGGCGGGGCGACCATCGTGCGCGCATCCGGCGAAATCGATCTCCACAACGTCCATCGCCTCGCTGACATGCTCGACCTAGCGCTCACGGATAGCCAGACTCTCATCGTCGACATGGCGGAAGTGTCCTACATCGACAGCACCGGCTTGAACATGTTGATACGCCTGCATGAGCAATGCGCCCGGCGCAACATGATGATGGCTGTGGTGTTCACGTCGGAGCATCTGCGGCAAATTTTCGCGGTGCTGTCCCTGCAAGATGTATTTCGGATCTTCCCGACGGTCGAGGCGGCCTTGCGGGTGCCTTCCCACGCGGGCGGACCGGAGCGGCTATCTATTCCCAGCCAGGAGGCGGACATCGCCCCGGGCCGCCAGGCTTGAGGACGCTGGAAACCCGCCTCCTTTGCGAACGAGGCGCGTCCGCGGCAAGGGGGCTGTTCCGTCATGACCGTCACGTGGATGAAGCTGCGCACGAATGGCGGTTGCGTAGGAAGGGTTTGGGGTGATGGCGGTGGGGCAATGCAACGGTCGAAAGCGGCTCACGGACCTCGAGATCATGGTCATCGGGGCCATTGCTGGGGGCGCGAGCGATCTCGAGACAGCAGCCCGGCTGTGTGTCTCCGAGACAACCGTGCGGCAGCGCGCGCGATCCGCCATGCGGAAGTGGGCCGTGAGCGATCGCGGGCAGATGGTGTCGTTGTGGGCCGACGCGAATGGCGGCGCCTCCAGTGCCCCTCGCGCGCGGAGTCTCCAGGACGCTGCGTCTGCCGCGTCCGAGGAGCGTGCCTCCGGCGCGCCGACGTAAACGCCGGCAAACGCGACCCGCGCCTCGTCAGGCGGCGGCCGCCCCGCCGTATCGCCGATCTACGGCACGCGGAATAGGTCCCCGCCGCTCCCGGTTCTCAGGTGATTGGCGTCGATCACCGCGATCTCGGTGCCTTCCCACTCCTGCACTTGCAAATTACTGGGCGACACCCGCAGATTATGCTGCCAAAGCTGGTTGCTGTTTCTGATTTCCCAGGTTCCAGAGATGTACACGCGGTAGGCCGATCCGGGCTGGACCGTTTCCGCCACAAACTCGTGTCCGGCGGTAAACACCGTGTCCGTGATCAACCCCGAGTATTGCTGGCGCCATTTGCCGACAAGCACGGACTCGAGGCTGTATTGCTGAGCGCGAACCTCGGGACTGAACGCGAGGGCGACCAGCACGGCCGCGATACACAAAACACAAGCTATCGTTCCCCGATTCACTCGAATCCCCCCTCGACTATTGTGTCAACGTGCTCGACCGCGTCCTCGAACCGACGGGAGTTTTTGCCGCGTCCTTGCGGAACCCTTGGTCAGGCAGTCCCTACCTCATGGAGTCCTTAGCGCCACTGCCGATCTTGTACGACTTTCAGCGCAATCGGAGGCACGTGCGCTGATTCACCAGTAATTCTCCCGTGGCCGCTTGCGCAATCTACTCGTCCGAGCGTCTGATCCGCCCCGCAGATGCGCATATTACGTTTGCCAACGTCATGCGCAACGGCAGAGAACGGACAACCGACGTTGCAAGCCGCTGCGGTGCTCCAGTGCCCTGTGTGGCGCTGTTCGCCCCCGCCGGCATGCTGTTGCTCGTCATCCTCGGTATTGTGCCTCTCCTGCTGCCGTCGAGCAGCGCCGGAAGTGTGGTCCGGTCACCCCAAGCGGATGCGGCGCGAGTGGTTCACTTTCGCCGGGCCGGTGCGCTGCTCGCCCCCGGGGCCGACGCGTCTGACACGGCGGCGCCTCTTGTGATGACATCGCCTACCGGTTCCATGGGCGCGATCCTGGACGTCGAACATGCCTCGATTCTAGCGTTGCCGGCACCGACGCCGGCTCCGCATTCGACGGCGGTGGTCGTGTCGCGCCGGGGGCCGTCGTCGCTTGAGACCGCGCGCGCTCAATTGGCCGGGCCGACTGCGCGTCTCGCCGGCGGCCGCGTGACCACGGCGCAACGGCAGCTGGCATGGCCCGTGCGCGGTGCCGTGACGTCTCCCTTCGGCTGGCGGATCCATCCGATCTTCGGCACGCGGGAGTTCCACACGGGCATGGACATCGGTGCGCCATGGGGGGCCCCAGTTGTGTCCGCGTACGCGGGAACGGTGCGGCTCGTCGGATGGAAGAACGGCTACGGGCAGCTGGTCGTCGTGTATCACGGGGACGGGTTGGAGACCGCGTACTCGCATCTTTCCGCGACGTCCGTCCAGCCGGGCCAGCAGGTGGCGCAGGGTCAGGAGATCGGCCGGATCGGCAGCACCGGGTGGAGCACCGGACCGCACCTCCTGTTCGAGGTGTTCAAGAACGGCGTCCCGCAAAACCCGGCCGGCTACCTGCAGTGACCCCGTGGGAGTGCGATCGCATGAGTAGTAAACCTGTGGCGTAGAAGGAGGCGCACCGATGGCCGTGGAGCCCCAGATCGACGTCGAGCTGTTGTCGAAGCCGCGCCCATATCGTCCGGAGCACGCGCCGACGGGGGAGGTGGCGATCGTACCGATGTCGCGCGTCATCGAGATGTACAGCATCAGTGAGCACGAATTGGAGCAGATGGGGCGGGCGCCGGGCGCGCTGGCCGTCAACCTCGTGTTTTTCGGGATCGCCTTCGGCGCGTCGCTAGCCTTTCTGCTTTCGCTGCTGACCCAGGATCTCACCAACCGGCAGGTCGCCCTCATCTGGAGCTTGTTTGCGCTGACGCTCGCGACCGTGTATTTCGGGATCATGGCGATGCGCCATTTCCACGATGCCGGCCGCGGCGTTCGCGCCGTCAGGGGCCGGAGCGCCAAACCCGGCGGGTCGTAGCGTCTAGTTTCGCCTACTTGCCGGAACACGACCCAACCATCTTGTACGCGTTGGTGGGGCTTGTGAAACGGCCATAAGCCTGTGTATGACCCACCCGTCTTGTACAGGTCGTGGCCCACCGTATCGTCAGCGCACCCTCTCACCCGTATTGGTGTGTTCGCCCCACCCGGCCTTCGGAAATCCATCCGATGCTGACGCGCTGACCCATAAGCCGAGATTCCTTAGACTTAACGGCCAGGGAGGATGGACAAGGCGCTCTACGTTGGCGTTGACGCACATCAGTCGACTTCGGACCGTCATGGATGTTTCGTGCGCAAGGGTAGGTTCCTAGGCCCAGACAATTAGAGAGACTAAATGAGCAACACTAGCCAGGCCATTCGAGACGTCTTCATCAGTTACGCTGTCGGAGGACAGACACGTCGCCCAACCGCTGGCCGAGGCGCTCAGCGCTTCCAGGGGCCGGATATCGGTACCCGGTGTGGCAACTCGGCCGACTGGCATTGCGGAAATGGAGCGCACGCGGCAGATCATGGGGCCGAACCCTTGGCCCTACGGTATCGAGGCCAACCGGCCGACCCTGGAGGCGCTCCTGACCTATCTCCACGAACACCATCTGACGGCGCGGTCCATGCAGATCGAGGAGCTCTTCGCGCCAAAGGTTGCGGACGAATTCACCGCGTACATGGGGGCGGACCATGAGTACGTGCGCCTGACCTGAACGCCACGCTGAAAGGGCGGGATATGGCCAACCGCAGGGACGTCGATTTCGGCATCAACGTCAACACGCGCTGCCCGGTCATCTACCCGGAGCACTATTCCGCCCGCCGTTTGGTGGATCTCGCGGCGCACGTGGAAGCGCTCGGCTACGACACCGTGTACGTCGGCGACAATTACTTCTCCAAGCCAAGGCTGGAATCGACCACGACGCTCGCCGCCATCGCGTCCCGCACGACGCGGGTGAAGCTGGCCACCTCGGCGCTGATCTCGCCGCTGCGGAACACCGTATGGCTCGCGCTGCACTGGGCGACGGTCGACCAGCTCTCCGGAGGCCGGACGGTGCTCGTGCTCTGCGTCGGAGGCGGCAGCGCGGAAGCGGGCGGGCCGGAGTTCACGCGGGAGTTCGACGTGGCGGGAGTGCCCTACAAGAAGCGCGGCGCCGTGCTCGAAGAGCAGATCCACGTCCTCCGGCAGCTCTGGACCGAGGCGCAAACAACGTTTCGCGGCCAGTTCCACACGCTGGAGAACATCACGTTCGGCCCCAAGCCGGTGCAGACGCCCTGCCCGCCCATCTGGATCGCCAACAACCCCCAGATCTTTCCATTGGACTCGGGCGTCGTGGGGCGGATGCTGCGGCGGGTGGCCCGGTTGTCCGACGGCTGGCAGACCTGCCTCGCGGCCTCCGAGGAATACCGGTCCATCCTCGACCGGATCCGGCAGTACGCCGCGGAAGCCGGCCGTGATCCGGACGAGATCGTCCCAAGCTACCAGGTGCTGTTGAACGTGAATCCCAAGAGGGCCAAGGCCCGCGCGGAGGCCTTGGAATTTATTAACAAGTACTATGTGACCGACTACCGGTCCCTCGAGGATTCCATGTGGGAGCGCGACCCGTTCGGGACGGCCGACGACTGCATCAAGAAGCTGCGCGGCATCATTGAGGCCGGCTGCCGCAGCTTCAGCTTTCGCTTCGCCTCCCCCGACCAGTTCGAACAGGTGGAGCGCTTCACCAGCTCCGTCCTCCCGGCCCTCAAGGATTACGCCGGCCGCCCGTGAGGGAGCCCGCGGTTCACATCTTCAACACGGGAGGGACCATCAGTTATGGACCGACCGGCGCCACCGGTGTGCTCGGCGGCGCGCCGGAGAGGCTTCTTGCGGGTCTCGACATCGACGCGCCCATCGTCTACCGCGAGCTGCTGAGAAAGGGCAGTGTCAATATGCTGCCGGCCGACTGGCAGGCCGTGGCCAGGGCGGCGCACGAGGCGATCGGAGACGGCGCGGCCGGCGTGATCATCCTGCACGGAACGGACACGATGGCCTACACCGCGGCCGCCCTCAGCTTCATGCTGGGCTCTCTCACCGTCCCCGTGGTGTTGACCGGATCAATGCGCCCGGGCGGCGCGCCGGACAGCGATGCCACCTCCAACCTGCGGCATGCGGTCACGGTGGCCGCCCGCGGCGATTTCGGCGAAGTCTGCGTGGTGTTCACCGGGGATACGCGCCGGGAGCACGGCGTGATCCTCCGCGGCAACCGCACGCGGAAGGCGCACGCCGATGCGCTGGAGGCGTTCGCGAGTCCGAACTATCTCCCGCTCGGCCACGTGGACGGAGACGAGATCTCGTATGGGCCCGGTGCTCGGCTGCCGCGGGGCGGGCGCGGCGGAGCCGGGTTCTCTCCGGAGTTGAATTCCACGGTGTGCCTTATCCGCTACCATCCCGGGTGCACGACGGGGTTCGTCGCGGCCGCGCTGGCGGAGGCGGACGGGGTGGTGATCGAAGGAACGGGCCTGGGCCATCTGCCAACGGACGGCGGTCTCTTGGAGACCGTCCGGCGATGGGGCAAGCCCGCGGTCCTCGTCTCCGCGTGCTGGCAGGGCGGCGTGCGGCTCGGCCTGTACGATATCGATCAGGCGATCCTCACCGTTCCGAACATCATCCCGGGGCACGACCTGACGCCGGAAGCGGCGGTGGTCAAGCTGATGTGGGTCCTCGGCCGCGACCAGGCGCTGGAGCGCGTGCGGGCGCGGATGTGGAACTCGGCGGCGGGGGACATCACACCAGGTTGGGGCGGCGGGCCCGCCGGCCGGAGGGAAGCGCGGTCATGACGTCCTTCGCATTTCCGGTCGAGGAGTTCAAGGTCCGCGTGGCGGCGGTTCAGCGGACGCTGGTCGAGCGGCGCTTGGACGCGGCGCTGATCACACGGCCACAGAACGTCTATTACCTGACGGGCTTCCGAAGCCTCGGTGCCGGTCTGGCGGCCGGAATGGGCCAGATCCACGGGGCCCTGGTGCCGACGGCCGGAGACCCCGTGCTGTTCATACGCGCGCTGGAGGCCAAAGCCGCCGCTAGGTACTGCTGGACGGAGGCGCGGCCCTACCGGGACTATGAGGACCCCTACAGGGCCATTGCCGGCGCCCTGCCCTCCGGCGCCCGGTGCCTCGGGGTCGAGTATCTCGACATCACAGCCCTGCAGCTCCGGCGTCTTCGAAGCGCACGGTCCGAGATGGACGTCGAGGATATCTCGCTGCTCGTCGAGCAGTTTCGGCGCACCAAGTCGCCGCGGGAAGTGGCGTACTGCCGTGAAGCCGGGCGGATCGCCGTCGCCGGCATCGAGGCGGGCATCACGGCGGTCAAAGAGGGAGCGCGGGTGAGCGCTGTGACCGCCGAAGCGGCGCGCGCGATGTACGAGCAGGGCCAGGACGACATGAGCAGCTGCCCCGCGCTGGT
>Ga0187825_10000278_pt1 | contig 11541 bp, 12 predicted proteins | sample NC_wetland_sal_i_11_FD_132421 | JGI IMG/M metagenome (GOLD analysis project Ga0187825, IMG submission 132421) | Wetland sediment microbial communities from Neuse River Estuary, North Carolina, USA - SourceSoil_5 | ecosystem: Environmental > Aquatic > Freshwater > Wetlands > Sediment | place... | reverse complement strand
GATGACCGACAACCGATTACCGGAAACGCATCACCAACACACACGTCGCTCGATTCGATGCCGGGTCCCTGCGCGGCAGGGTGGCTTCGAAGATGACAGCGGCGGCGGACGAAAACCCAAGAAAGGGAGTGCATGACGCAGCCTCAGTTGCAGCAACTGCTGGAAGCCGGGGTCCATTTCGGGCATCAGACGCGCCGCTGGAATCCGAAGATGCGGCGCTTCATCTTCGCCGAGCGTTCCGGCATCTACATCATCGATCTCCAGAAGACGTTGCGGCAGATCCAGGAGGCGCAGGAGAAGCTGCGTGAGGTCGTCCTCAAGGGCGAGGGCGTGCTGTTCGTCTGCACCAAGAAGCAGCTCAAGCTGATCATCCAGGGCGAGGCGCAGCGGGCGGGCGGGTTCTGGGTCACCGAGCGGTGGCTCGGCGGCACGCTGACCAACTTCCAGACGATCAAGCGGCAGATCAAGCGGCTGAAGGAGCTGGAGCAGGGATCCGCCGACGGCGAGTTCGAGCACTACACGAAGAAAGAGCAGCTGCTGCTCGACCGCGAGCGCGTGAAGCTCGACAAGAACCTGTCGGGGATCAAGCAGATGGGCCGCTTGCCGGGCGCGCTCTTTGTGGTGGATGCCAAGAAGGAGCGCATTGCCGTCGCCGAGGCGAACAAGCTCGGGATTCCGGTGGTGGCGATCGTCGACACCAACGCCGATCCCGACCTGATTACCGTGCCGATCCCCGGCAACGATGACGCGATCCGGGCGGTCTCGCTCGTGACGCAGGCGATCGCCGACGTGATCGCCGAGGCGCGCCGCCAGCAGCCGCTGCGGGAGCCGTCGGAGGATGGGGAGGCGGTGACGTACTCCACCGAGACGGGAGTCGAATCGGAGGCGGAAGGCGATCGCAAGAAGCGGCCGGTGGGGCGGCGCAAACGGCGTCCCAAGCCGGAGGCGATCGCGGCGCGTCTCAAGGCAGATGATACGCCGGCCGCGGCGGAGCCGGCCACCGGGAGCGAGCCCTAACCAGACGGCCAGGGGAATTGCCCGGCAGTCGATCAACAGCCGCCGCCCTGCGAGCCGACCGATCTCGCGAGGGCGGCGTTCTTATGAGGAGTGACGAAACGTGTCGACCGTGAAAGAGATTTCCGCGAAGCTGGTGGCCGAGCTCAGGGCCAAGACCGGTGCCGGCATGATGGACTGCAAGAAGGCGCTCGAGGAGGCGGGCGGCGACATGGCCAAGGCGGAAGACATCCTGCGCGTCAAGTACGCCGGGAAGGCCGAGAAGCGCGCCGCCAAGTCCGCCGCGGAGGGCCTGATCGAGTCCTACATCCACTTCAACGGCGAGATCGGGGTTCTGGTGGAGCTGAACTGCGAGACCGATTTCGTGGCCCGCACCGACGACTTCAAAGCGCTGGCGAAAGACATCGCCCTGCAGATCGCGTCGGCGAAGCCCGTCGCCGTGCACGTCGCAGACCTCCCGGCCGATGTCGTCGAGCGGGAGCGCCGCATCTACGAGGCCCAGGTCGCCGAGCAGAAGAAGCCGGAGAACATCCGCGCCAAGATCATCGAGGGAATGCTGAAGAAGTACTATGAGGACAACGTCCTGTTGGAACAGAAGTTCATCAAGGACGACAAGCAGACCGTCGGCGATCTGGTCCGGGCGCTCGCCGCGAAGACCGGGGAGAAGGTCGACGTACGCCGCTTTGCCCGCTTCCAGCTCGGGGGCGCCTGAGTGGCGCAGCTCGCGTATCCCCGGGCGCTGCTCAAGATCTCCGGAGAGGCGCTCGCGGGATCGCTCGGGTCAGGCATCGATTTCGCTGTTGTGGACCGGTTGTCCGACGAGCTGAAGCAAGTATCGGCTACGGGCGTGCAACTGGGGCTCGTCGTCGGCGGGGGCAACATCGTCCGGGGCGCGACGGCGAGCGACAAGGGGATGGACCGGGTCTCGGCCGATTACATGGGGATGCTCGCTACGGTCATCAACGCCCTGGCGCTGCAGGACATTCTGGAGAAGAAGGGGCTCAACACGCGTGTGATGAGTGCCATCCGGATGGAGGAGCTGGCCGAGCCCTACATTCGGCGGCGCGCCGTGCGCCACCTGGAAAAAGGCCGCATCGTGATCTTCGCCGGCGGCACCGGGAATCCGTACTTTTCAACCGATACGGCGGCGGTGCTGCGCGCCCTGGAGATCGAGTCCCGCGTGATCATGAAGGCGACGAATGTCGACGGCATTTACACGGCCGATCCGAAGAAAGACCCCAAGGCCAAGTTCATCGCCGAGCTGACGTTCCAGCAGGCGCTGGTCAAGGGGTACGCGGTCATGGATGCCAATGCCTTCGGCCTGTGCAAGGAAAACCGGTTGCCGATCGTGGTGTTCAACATCAACCAGCCCGGCGCGACGGCCAGGGTGCTGGCCGGGGAGCGCGTCGGCACCATCGTCCAATGACGCTCGCAGATCATCTCAAGCAGGCTCGGGCTGCGATGGACAAGGCCGTGGAAGCGGTGCGCCGGGAGTTTTCCACCGTGCGGACAGGCAAGGCGACGACTTCGCTGCTCGACCTCGTCCGGGTGGAAGCGTACGGCAGCGAAATGCCGTTGAATCAGGTGGCGAGCGTGGCGGCGCCGGAACCGAAGCTGCTCACGGTGCAGCCGTGGGATAAGTCGCTCCTGAAGGCGGTCGAGAAGGCGATCCAGGCCTCCGATCTGGGACTCAACCCCGCCAACGACGGCAACCTGATCCGCATTCCGCTGCCCCCGCTGACGGAAGAGCGCCGCAGGGAGCTGGTGAAGGTGATCCACAAGTTCGCCGAGGAGGGGCGCGTCGCGATCCGCCACGCCCGCACCGAGGCGATCAGCCGCATCAAGAAGACGGAGCACGTCTCCGAGGACGAGAAGAAGCACAGTGAGAAGGACGCGCAGAAACTGCACGACGATCATCTCAAGCTGGTCGAAGAGGCGGTGAAGGGGAAAGAAGCCGAGATCATGGAAGTGTGATGGGCGACGACGACCTGCTGTCGCAGATCCGGCTGAACGGCGCCGTGCCACGGCATGTCGCCATCATCATGGACGGAAACGGGCGTTGGGCCCGGGGGCGGCACCTGCCGCGCACGCTGGGGCATCGCGCCGGTATGAAGGCGGTGCGCGAGGGCCTCGAGGGCGCCATCGAAGTCGGGCTCGAGGTGCTCACCCTGTTCGCCTTCTCCGAGGAAAACTGGAAGCGTCCGGCGAGCGAAATCTCCGCCCTGATGGACCTGCTGGAGGAGTACGTCGGCAGGGAAATCGATGAGCTGGTGGGGCAGGGGGTGAAGGTCTCGGTGCTGGGCGACACAGCGCGGCTCAGCGACTCGGGACGCGCCGCGGTCCAGCGGGTGGAGCACGAGACTCGCAACGGCACCCGTCTCGCCGTGAACCTCTGCATCTCGTACTCGTCGCGCGCCGAAATCGCCCGGGCCGCCCGCCTCCTCGCCGAGGAAGTGCTGCGCGGCACGCGCAGCCTCGAGGGTATCGACGAGCAGGCCCTCGCCGCCCATCTCTACACCGCGCCCTGGGGCGATCCTGATCTCCTGATCCGCACGTCGGGCGAGCAGCGCATCTCGAACTTCCTGCTCTGGCAGCTGGCCTACACGGAGCTGTACATCACGCCGGTGCTGTGGCCCGACTTCACGCGGCAGACCCTGTTCGCAGCGATTCTCGACTACCAACGGCGCGAGCGGCGCTTCGGCGCAGTGCCGGCGCGATGAGCCGCAATCTCGCGCAGCGCATCGCCTTCGCCGTCGTGGCGATCCCGCTGGCGGTCGGGCTCGTGTGGTGGGGCGGCTGGCCGCTCGCCGGCGTGCTGGCGCTGGTCGGCGTGCTCGGGGCGCGCGAAGTGTACGGACTGGCACGCCGCCAGGGCATCGACGCCTTCGACTGGCTCGGGCTCACGGCAGCTGCGGTGATTCCGCTCGCGACCTACTGGGTGAAGGGCTCGGAATCGCGCTGGGCCGAGCCGACGATCTACGCCGCGGCGCTGTGGCTGCTCGGCCTGCTCGTGGCGGCGATGCGGCGCGGTCCCGAGCGGCGGCCGCTGGCGGCGGTGTCGGTCACCGCGTTCGGGGCCCTGTACGCATCCGCCCTGCCGTCGTTCCTCATCGCGATCCGTCACGGCGCCAACGCCGGGGTGAAGAGCTGGCCGCTCGCGGCGCTCGTGCTGCTGCCGCTCGCGCTCACCTGGATCTGCGACACGGCGGCAATGGCGGCGGGCAACGCCTTCCGCGGGCCGAAGCTCGCGCCGGTACTGTCGCCCAACAAGACGTGGGCGGGGGCGATCGCGGGGTTCCTCGCGGCGGTCGTCTTCGCGGTGCTGCTCGGCGGCTGGGTGCTGCCGCGCGTCGGTCTGGCGCTCGACGCCGGCCGGCTGGTGCTCGTCGGAGCAGCGGTCGGCCTCGTCGCCCAGGTGGGCGACGTGGCGGAATCGCTGTTCAAGCGGGAAGTGCAGGTGAAGGATTCCTCCAACCTGATTCCCGGTCACGGCGGCGTGCTCGATCGCTTCGACTCGCTCTACTTCGTGCTCCCCGTCTCGGCCGGACTGTTCCGGCTGTTCGGCCTCGTATGAGCGTCGGCGTCGCGGTGCTCGGCTCGACGGGATCGATCGGCCGATCCACGCTCGCGGTGCTGGAGCGCCATCGTGACCGGTTCAACGTGGTCGCCCTGACGGCGCACTCCAATGCCGAGCTGCTGCAGACGCAGGCGCATGCCTGGCGACCGGTGTATGTAGGCATGGTCAACGGCGCCGCCCAGCGCGGCCCCGTGGCGGGGCATGGGCCCGGCTGCCTGGTCGAGGCGGCGACGCATCCCGATGTCGCGATCGTGGTGAACGGCATTGTCGGAGCGGCGGGCCTCGAGGCGACGCTGGCGGCGCTCCAAGCCGGGAAACGTGTCGCACTCGCTAATAAGGAAACTCTGGTGATGGCGGGTGAGCTGGTCGCCGCCGCGGCACGAGCGGGGGGCGGCGAGATTGTCCCCGTCGACTCGGAGCACAGCGCGGTGTTGCAGTGCCTGGCAGGAACGCGTACCGAGGACGTCGCGCGTCTCGTGCTGACCGCCTCGGGCGGCCCGTTTCGCACCTGGGAGGCCGCGCGCATCGCGCAAGCGAGCGTGGTGGAGGCGCTGCAGCACCCGACGTGGAAGATGGGCCGCAAGATCACGGTGGATTCGGCGACGCTCGTGAACAAGGCGCTCGAGGTGATCGAAGCGCACTTTCTGTTCGGCCTCGGGTTCTCCCAGGTGGACGTCGTGGTCCACCCGCAGTCGGTGGTGCACGCGTTCGTGGAGCTGGTGGATGGCTCGGTGCTGGCGCAGCTCGGCTTTCCGAACATGGAGCTTCCGATTCTCTACGCGTTGACGCATCCCGAGCGTGTGGCCGACGCAGGCCCCAGGCGCTTCGACGCCCTGGCCGCCGGCGCGCTGACGTTCGAGCCGGTGGTGGCGGAGCGGTTTCCCGCTTACGCCCTGGGTCGAGCGGCGGGGATCGCGGGCGGCACCAGCCCGGCGACGTTCAACGCCGCCAACGAGACGGCGGTCGAGCTGTTCCTCGCCGGCACCATCCGCTTCGGTCGCATCGCGGAGATCATCGAGCAGGTGCTGGCGGACGCGGGGCACGGGCCCGCCACGTCGCTCGACGCCGTGCTCGAGGCGGATCGGTCGGCGCGGCACCGGGCGCGGGAGGTCGCATGATCGTGACGTTGCTCTCCTTCGTCGTCATCGTCGGCATCCTCATCTTCGTGCACGAGCTGGGGCACTTCGTGGCCGCCAAGTCCCTCGGCATCCAGGTCCACCGGTTCTCGCTGGGGTTCGGAAAGCCGATTGTCATGTTCCGGCGTGGCGAGACGGAGTACTGCATTTCGGTGCTGCCGCTCGGCGGATATGTGAAAATGGCTGGGCTGGAAGAGGAAGGGATGATGGGCGAGATCGAAGGCGGCAAGTCCGCCCAGCCTGTCGACCCCGCTCGAGCGTTCGACCGCCGCCCGCTGTGGGTCCGGATCATCGTGATCCTTGCCGGCGTCACCATGAATGCGCTGCTGGCCTACGCGATTTACGTTGCGCGCGCGGCGAGCGAGGGTCTGCCGGTCGCCGACGTCAGGGAGATCGACTCGGTATACACCGGCGATCTGCCGCAAGGCGCCGAGTCGCTCGGGACGCTGCGCTTCGGCGATCGGCTGTTACGCATCAATGGTGACACGATCCGGCACTGGGGCAACGTCGAGTCCGGCATCATGCACGGACCGGTGACGGCGACGCTGGAGGTGGCCGGGCGCGCCACTCCGTTGCACGTCCGCCTGGGAGACGGGTCGCTCCGCGACCGCTCGCGCGTCTACGGCGCGATCAGCCCCCGCTATCCGGCCCGCCTCGGGATTGTGGAGCCCGGTCGGCCCGGCTATCGCGCCGGGCTCAAACCCGGAGACGTGATCGTCCGCGCCGATGGCGACACGATTCGTTCGTGGTCGCAGGCGGTCTCCGCCATTTGGGCGCATCCCGGCCGGCCGATGCAGCTCGATGTCCTGCGCAGGGATTCACTGCTGTCGTTCAAGCTCACTCCCGAAGCGATCACGGATTCCGCCGCCCGTCCGCCGCGCCCCGCTACGTACGGTCAGATCGGCGTATCGCAGAACCCGCCGGTCCAGCACGTGCGCATCGGACTGGGCCGCGCGTTGGTGGATGGCTGGGGCTACCTGTGGGACGGGGTGACCGGTGTGGTGGGCGGTCTGGCGCAACTCGTAATGGGAAAGGTGTCGCTGCGTCAGAGTCTGGCGGGACCAATCGAGATCGCATCGGTGTCAGGACAGGTCGCCCGGCTTGGCCTCGACTGGTTTCTGGATCTGTTGTCGATCTTCTCGATCAATCTTGCCGTGCTGAACCTGCTGCCGATCCCCGTGCTGGATGGGGGGCAGCTCATGTTTCTGATCGCCGAGGGGATCCGACGCCGGCCGCTGTCCCTCGAGCTGCGGATGCGCTTGACGCAGGTGGGCTTCGTGTTTCTCCTCGGGCTGATGAGCTTCGCCGTCCTCAATGGCGTTTTCAAGTTCTTCGGCCGCTAAGGAGCTGCTCGCCGCGTATGTCGCGGGCCGGGTGCCCGCGGTGCGGCTCGTCCCCGCGATCGCGGTCGAGTACTACCGCTCGCCGGATGCGAAGCAGCGGGCGGCGCTGCGGCCGGTCATGGACGTGATCGAGCGGGCGGCGCCGGGCGTAGCGCGTCTGGCGCGCACCGAGACCGGCGCGGGGTTCGACATCCAGCTGGCGGAGCGGCCGTTCCCCGAGACGTTCGAGACGTCACTGAAGGAGGCGGCAGCCGGCGCACTGGAGCAGTGGGGGACGCCGGCGCCGGCCGGCAGCGCGGCGGGATCGGGTTTTTGGGGGCGGCTGTTCGACCGGGTGCGGCGGCTCTTCAGCGCATCAACCTGATCACGACCGCAATCGCGGCGATCAGCAGCACGCCCAGGATCACGAAGATGACGACGGGGCCCCGGTCCTTCGTGGCGGCCCGCGCCTTCACCGCCTGGAACTCGATGCTCGTCGTCGGAGCGGTCCCGATGTCGGTGGTCGGACGCCCTTCCGTGCCCACCGCTTCGAGGTCGGCGAGCAGCTCCACCGCGCTCGGGTAGCGATCGTCAGGGTGTTTGGCCAGGCACTTCACGACCACGCGCTCGAACCGCTTCGAGATCTCGGGGCGCTTCTTGCGCAGCGCCGGGGGCGGGTCCTCGACGTGCATCCGGGCCAGCTCGAACCAGTCGGTGGCATTGAACGGCACTTCGCCGGTCACGGCCTTGTACAAGGTGACGCCCAGGGCGTAGAAGTCGACGCGTTGATCGAGCTCCCGTCCCTGCGCCTGCTCGGGAGAGAGATACTGCGGCGTGCCGATCGTCATGTTGTGACCGGTCGACGCAGCGTAGCCCGAGACGGCGCGCGCGATGCCGAAGTCGGTCAGTACGGCATGCCCGTCTTCGCGCAGCAGCACGTTGTCGGGTTTGATGTCGCGGTGGATGATCCCCTTGCCGTGGGCGAACCCGAGCGCGCGCACGACGTCCTTGGCGATCGGCAGGACCGCCTCTTCCGACAGCGGACCCTCACGGGCCAGCCGCGCGCCGAGGCTGTCGGGGCAGTAGTCCATCGTATAGAAGACGTTGCGCCCGTCTTTTCCGACCGAGCGAATGCGGATGATGTTGGGGTGCTCGAGCTTCGCCGCCATTTGGGCTTCGTTGCGGAACCGGCTCTCGAACTGGGGATCGCCGGCGTAGCGGGGCTTGAGGACTTTGACCGCGGCGGTGTCGCCGCCGCTTTCGCGGCCCAGGAAGACCCAGGCGAAGCCGCCTTGGCCCAGCAGGCTCTCCAGGTGGTGCGAACCCAGGGTCTTGCCGACGAGGTCTGTGGTGAGCGGGGCGGTCACTTGGGCGGCCTTTACATTCGTGCGTGTGCGGTCTAACTTAGTGTGCTAACATCAATTAGGGAATGTCGACGCATGGACGAGAAGACCACGCCGGTCACGAAGTACGGGTTGCACGACCGGGACACCGGATCGAGCCGGGTTCAGGTTGCGCTGCTCACCGAGCGGATCAACCATCTCACCGACCACTTTCGAGTGCACGCCAAGGACTTCCACGGGCAGCGCGGGCTGTTGAAGCTCGTGTCCAAGCGCCGCCGCCTGTTGGAGTACCTGAAGCGGACCGATCTCGTAAAGTATCGGCAGCTCATCGAAGAGCTGGGTCTCCGCCACTAATGGTCGTACGCGTCGCGCAGCGCGCCCCGGAAGAGCACCGGGGCGCGCGGCGTATTATCAGGTGCTCTAGACAGGTCAACATGTGAAGCACGTCGAACGCCAGTTTGCCGGCCGCACGCTGCGGCTCGAGTCAGGTCGCCTCGCCAAGCAGGCCGCTGGGTCGTGTCTGGTGCAGTACGGCGAAACCGTGGTCCTGGCCGCCGTGACCGTTTCCGACAACGTCTCCCCGCTCCCGTTCTTTCCCCTCACCGTCGAATATCGCGAAAAGAGCTACGCCGCCGGCAAGATCCCCGGCGGGTTTCTGAAGCGCGAGGGGAGGCCGTCGGACGAGGAGATTCTCTCGGCCCGCGTCACCGATCGCTCGGTCCGGCCGCTGTTTCCGGAGGGGTTCAAGAACGAGGTCCAGGTCTTCATCTACGTCCTTTCCGCCGACCAGGAGAATGACGCCGACGTGCTCGGCGTCACCGCGGCCTCGGCGGCGCTCGCGATGTCGAAGGTGCCCTGGAACGGGCCCATCGCCGCGGTGCGCGTGGGGCGCGTCGAAGGCGCGTGGATCCTGAACCCGACGTTCCAGCAGCTCGAGTTCTCCGATGTCGACATCATCGTCTCCGGCTCACGCGACTCGATCGTCATGGTCGAGGGCGGTGCTCTGGAGCTGACCGAGGCCGAGGTGATCAAGGCGCTCGAAGTCGCCCACAAGGGCATTCGCGAGCTGCTCGATGCGACGCAGGAGCTGGTTGCCGAGCGGCAGCAGCCCAAGATGGAGTGGACCAAGGTGGAGCCGCCAGCGGACCTGGCCGACCGTGTGAAAGCCCTGGCGGAGCCGCGCATCACCGAAGCGCTCAACCTGCCGGAGAAGGCGGAGCGCGCCCAGGCGTTGGCGGCGCTGAAGAGCACCGTCCAGGAGCAGCTCGCCCCCGACTTTCCGGAGAACGGGAAGGACGTTGCGGCGGTCCTCGAAGACATCGAGTACCGGACCATGCGGGAGCAGGTGTTGTCGCGCGGCGAGCGCGTGGACGGCCGCGATCTCGATACGGTGCGGCCGATCACCTGCGAGGTCGGCGTGCTGCCCAGAACGCATGGGTCGGCGTTGTTCACCCGCGGCCAGACGCAGGCGCTCGTCTCGGCGACGCTCGGGACGACGCGCGACGAGCAGCGGATCGATTCCATCGATGTGGCCCAGGAAACGACCAAGTCGTTCATGCTGCACTACAACTTCCCGCCGTTCTCGACGGGGGAAGTGAAGATGATCCGCGGCACGTCCCGCCGCGAGGTGGGACACGGCGCCCTCGCCGAGCGGGCGATCCAGGCGATCCTGCCGTCGTACGAGACGTTCCCGTACACGATCCGCATCGTCTCGGACATTCTCGAGTCGAATGGTTCCTCGTCGATGGCCACGGTGTGCGGCGGGTCGCTGGCGCTGTACGATGCCGGCGTCCCCGTAAAGTCCGCCTGCGCCGGTGTGGCGATGGGTTTGATCAAAGAAGGCTCCCGGGTCGCGGTGCTCACCGACATCCTGGGGAGCGAAGACCACCTCGGCGACATGGACTTCAAGGTCGCGGGGACGCGGGAAGGGGTGACCTCGATCCAGATGGACATCAAGATCGAGGGGCTCGACTTCACCATCCTCGCCGAGGCGCTGGAGAAGGCCAAGCGGGCCCGGCTGCACATCCTCGACATCATGGAGCGCGTCCTGCCGCAGCCGCGCGCCGAGCTCTCGAAGTACGCACCGCGCATCATCACGATTCAGATTCCGCCGGACAAGATCGGCGACCTGATCGGCCCGAAGGGCAAGACGATCCGCGCCATCCAGGAGCAGACCGGCGCCGAGATCAACGTCGACGACTCGGGGATGGTGACGATTTCCTCGGTGGGGGCCGGAGGCGAGCAGGCACGCGACATCATCGCCGGCATGATCCAGACGCCCGAAGTGGGCAAGATCTACGAAGGCGTGGTCAAGAGCACCACCGCCTTCGGCGCGTTCGTCGAGATCCTCCCGGGCGTGGAAGGCCTGCTCCATATCTCGGAGCTGCAGCACGGCCGCACCGAGCGCACGGAGGACGTGGTGAAGAAGGGCGACAAGGTCCGCGTCAAGCTGCTCGAAGTGGACGAGCGCGGCCGCATGCGCCTGTCGCGGAAGGCCTTAATCGAGAAGCCGGAGCAGCGCGACCGGGCCGGGTGATGGAAACCGTCCGGCTCGACCGCGACGTCTTCCAGACCATCGCTCCCAACGGCGTTCGGATCCTGTCCGAGCGCGTCGCCAGCGTGCGGTCGGTCGCCGTGGGCATCTGGGTGCGGTCGGCGTCGGTGCACGAGCCCCGCGGCCAGATGGGCGTCAGCCACCTGCTCGAGCACATGGTGTTCAAGGGCACCGCGCGGCGCAGCGCCCAGGAAATCGCGCTCGAGCTGGAGGCACGCGGCGGCTCGCTCGACGCCTACACGTCGCGCGACACCACCGCCTATCAGGCGCGCGTCCTCGATGGGGATCTGCCGCGCGCGCTCGACGTCCTCACCGACCTGGTGCGGCGGCCGACGCTGCGCCAGGGCGACCTGGACCTCGAGCGCAACGTCATTCTCGAGGAGATCAACACCGTCCTCGATACGCCCGACGACCTGGTCTTCGACCTGTCGGCCGAAGCGCTCTGGCCGGAGCATCCCTACGGGTACTCGATTCTCGGGACGCCGGAAACGGTGACGGGGCTGTCGGTGGAGCATCTCAAGGGGCTCCACGAGCGGGCGTACTTCCCCGGCAACTGCGTCATCGCTGCCGCCGGCAACCTCGAGCACCAGGCGCT
>Ga0187825_10000275_pt1 | contig 11564 bp, 11 predicted proteins | sample NC_wetland_sal_i_11_FD_132421 | JGI IMG/M metagenome (GOLD analysis project Ga0187825, IMG submission 132421) | Wetland sediment microbial communities from Neuse River Estuary, North Carolina, USA - SourceSoil_5 | ecosystem: Environmental > Aquatic > Freshwater > Wetlands > Sediment | place... | reverse complement strand
TGCCTGCTGAGCGCCGCGCTGGAGCGGGTGACCGGCGAGCGCATGCTGCCCCAGGGCTCGGGCCGCACCGACGCCGGCGTTCACGCGCTGGCCCAGGTCGCGTCCTGCGCGATTGAATCGCCCATTCCCGCCCCCAACCTGGCGATTGCCTTGAATGACACTCTGCCCCCTGCCGTGCGCGTGCTCGCCATCGAGGAAGCCGGAGCTGACTTTCACGCTCGCGCTTCCGCCCAGGCCAAGACCTATCGTTACCGCATCTGGCGCGCGGCCATCTGTCCTCCCTTTCTCGCCCGCTACGTCTATCATCACCCCTATCCGCTGGATGAGAGCGCCATGGCTGCGGCGGCTTCCGTCATAATCGGCCGGCATGACTTCACGTCCTTTGCCGCGGTGGACCCGGAGCGCGGCCGGGCGGAGGAGGAGCCTTCCAACCTGCGCACCGTGTTTTTTTCCGCCTGGCAGCGCCAAGGTGAGGAGATGGTCTACACCGTGCGCGGCAACGGCTTTTTGCACCACATGGTGCGCAACCTGGTGGGCACCTTCCTGCTGGTGGGCAAGGGAACGCTGCGGCCGGAAGACGTGGGTAGAATCCTGCAGGAGAAAAACCGCTCCGCGGCCGGGCCGACTGCGCCCGCCCACGGGCTCTACCTGGTTAGCGTGGAGTACTGAGGATGGGCTCGCCCCAGCTTCCGGTTTCAAGTTTCGTGTTTCAAAATCTCACGCTGGAAACTTGGAGCCGAGACTCGAAACTGTTTAGGGCTAAATGCTAACTGCTAATTGCTAAGTGCTTGTTCTAGACTGTACCTGTCCCATGCTTGCTGAAACCAAAGCGGCGCCCATAACTTCTATCAACCCCGCCACCGGCGAGGTGCTGCGCGAATTCGACTGTACTGCGGAGGAAGATGTGCGCGCGGCAGTGGAGCGCGCCCGCGCCGCTCAGCCGGCGTGGCACCAACTCGGCGTCAACCGCCGCCTGCAACTCCTGCGCCGTTTTCAAAACCTGCTCCAGGAAAAGAAGTCGGAGGTCGCCGCCGTCATCACCCGCGAAGCCGGCAAGCCCTCTGTGGAGGCTTTGCTCACCGAAGTGCTGGTGGTGCTGGACGCTGCCCAGTTCTGCATTGCCAGCGTCCCCGCCCTGCTCCGCGACCGCCGTATTGGTCACGCCAACCTGGTCATGAAAGCCAAGCGCGGCTGGATCAGTCATCAGCCCTATGGCGTGGTGGGAATTATTTCGCCCTGGAATTATCCTTTTGCCACTCCCGGGACAGAAGGTTTGGCGGCGCTGGCGGTGGGCAACGCGGTCGTGGTCAAGCCCTCCGAATTCACCACCCTGTGCGCGCTGGAATTGCAATCGCTGCTGCGCCTGGCCGGAGTGCCGGATGACGTTTTTCAGGTCGTGCCCGGCGGGGGCGCCACCGGCGCCGCCCTGGTCAACTCCAGCGTGGATAAGCTGATCTTCACCGGCAGCGTGGCCAGCGGCAAAAAAGTGGCTCAAGCCGCCGCCGCCCGCCTCTTGCCGGTGGTTCTGGAACTGGGAGGCAAGGATCCCATGCTGGTGCTGGACGACGCCGACGTGGAAGTGGCTTCCAGCGCCGCCGTTTGGGGCGCTTTCGTCAACGCCGGGCAGGCCTGCCTTTCCGTGGAGCGCTGCTACGTCCACCGCAGCCTTTATGAACCCTTCCTCGCCGCGGTGGTGGAGAAGACGGGCAAACTGCGCGTGGGCAATGGACTGGATCCCTCCACCGACGTCGGCCCCATGATCCACCAGCGCCAATTGCAGATCGTCGAAGAGCACGTGGAAGACGCGCGCGGCAAGGCAGGCCGGGTGCTGGCAGGCGGCACGCGCCTGCCGCAACTGGGGCCTAACTTCTACGCTCCCACCGTGGTCGCCGATGCCCACCATGGTATGCGCCTGATGCGCGAGGAAACCTTCGGGCCGGTGCTGCCCGTCATGCCCGTCGAGTCCGAGGAACAGGCCGTCACCCTGGCCAACGATTCCGAGTTTGGCTTGGCGGCCAGTATCTGGACCCGCAACCGGTCGCGCGGCCAAGCTATCGCCGCTCGCCTGCAGGCAGGTACGGTGATGGTGAATGACGTGATTTCCTGTTACGGCATCAGCGAAGCGCCCCATGGCGGGGTGAAGTCCAGCGGCCTGGGCCGCACCCATGGCCAGCCTGGGCTGGAAGAGATGGTGTGGGTTAAATATGTGGATTCTGATCTCCTGCCGCGCCTGCGCAAAGTATGGTGGTATGGCTACGGGCCCGAGTTCACCCGCCAGATGGAGGGTTTCGTGGACTTTCTATTCTCCCGCCGCTGGGGCGCCCGCCTGGCCGGCGGGGTGCGCGCCCTCAAGGCCTACTTCCGCCGCGGCTGGCTCTGAATCAAAACCGCAGAGTTCGTGGGGAATGCCGAGGCAAGCACCTCATTCCATTCGGGATGACTGCCGGCCGCATCCACCCAACGGACCCAATTTTGATCCTTTCTTCCTCCGTGCCCTCTGCTTCCTTTGTGGTCTTCATTTCTGGTCTTCGGGTAGAATTGGCCCCAGCGGCCTTGCCGCGCATCTTAGCCATAAGAGGGTAGGTCCCTTGGCCACATCGGGCATGCAGGCTGCCGATATGCCGTCAGCGCAGCAACAACTCCCCAATCACAAGGTCAAGATAAAGAAGCCAGGCCAGCGTTCCTGCAACGAAAAGGACGCGAAGGGCAAGTTCTGCGGCGGCCACCTGAAGCGCTGGTACTACCATGACGATGTACTGGAGCGGGAGTGTGGGGACGTGGAGCAGGCCTTCGGGCCGCAGGCGGAAATTTATCGCTGCGAGCATTGCAAGACCTTGTACCTGCCCAATCCCGAGGACCCGCGCGGCACCAACGTGGCCGGGCAGGGACAGATTTCGGTGTTCGGGCTGACCATTCCGCCCAAATAATTGAAGAATGAAGAATGAAGAATGAAAACCAAAACACTCGACGATCGCGGTTGAGGTTTTTTCAATCTTCAATCTTCAATCATCAATTAATGCATTCTTCATTCGAAATTCTTCATTCTTAATTTAACTTTGCTTGCTTCCGAGCTCATCTACGACTGGAACCAGGCCGCCCTTAATCTCCGGCCCAGCGGCCCGGTGTTGCTGAATGACGAAAGCCTGCGCGATGGCCTGCAGTCGCCTTCGGTGCGCGATCCCTCCATCGGCGACAAAATCCGCATTCTCCACCTCATGGAGGACTTGGGCATCAACATGCTCGACCTGGGCCTGCCCGGAGCCGGGCCGCGCGCCTGCGAGCATGTGGAGGCGCTGGCCCGCGAAATCGCCAATTCGCGGCTGAAGATCAAGCCCAACTGCGCCGCCCGCACCCACCAGAACGACATCCGGCCGATTGCCGAAATCTCGCAGCGCGTCGGCCTCGCCATTGAGGCCGCCACTTTCATCGGCTCCAGCCCCATCCGCCGCTACACCGAAGGTTGGACCGACGACTTCCTGCTCCACACCACCGAGGAAGCGGTGAAATATGCGGTGTCGCTGGGCTTGCAAGTCATGTACGTCACCGAAGACACCAGTCGCTGCGACCCGGAGATGGTGAAGCGCCTGTACGCCACTGCCATCCGCCACGGCGCCCGCGCCATCGTCATCTGCGACACCTGCGGCCACGCCACCCCCATGGGCGTCTTCGCCCTGGTGAAGTTCGTGATGGATCAGGTGGTGAAGCCCTCCGGAGAACAAATTCGCGTGGACTGGCACGGCCACTGCGACCGTGGCCTGGCGGTGGCCAACTCCCTGGCCGCGCTGGTGGCGGGAGCGCATTGCGTGCACGCCTGCGGTCTGGGTATCGGCGAGCGCGTGGGCAATACCCAAATGGACCAGATGCTGGTGAACTTGAAGCTCATGGGCGTGCCGCCCTGGGAGCAGCAGGACCTCACGAAGTTGCGTGACTACTGCCTGGCGGTCTCGCAGGCTACCGGCGTGCCCATCCCCGCGAACTATCCCGTGATCGGCGAGGATGCCTTTCGCACCGCCACCGGGGTGCACGCCGCCGCCGTCATCAAGGCTTACAGAAAGAACGATACCGAACTGGCCAACGCCATCTACTCCGGCGTCCCGGCGCACTATTTCGGCATGGAGCAGGTGATTGACATCGGTCCCATGAGCGGCAAATCCAACGTGCTCTTCTGGCTGGAGCGTCACGGCATCGCCGCTAACGACGAGCTTGTGGACCGCATCTACAAGCGCGCCAAAGCCTCCGACCGCCTGCTCACCGAGGCTGAGATCCTGGAGTGCTGCCAGGCCCCCGCGGGAACAAAACCGAACGCCTGAGGCTGACCTTCTCCTTCATTTCTCTGCCGGGCGGCACAGCGCCTGGCGCCTGGATTCCTCCTGTTGCGCCATGGCCTGCAACCCCGCCGCCTGGCTCTGCAGCCCGCTGAGCAGCGACTCCCACATGTCGGCGCTCACCTGCAGTCCGTCGCGCACGGTGGCATCGCGAACGATCCCGGCGTCGTTTCGCAGCATGGTGAGCAGGGCGCGCAGGCCGGAGCTTTCCTTCAACATGGCGTCGGCTTGCTCGCGGTGGCGCTGCGCCATGGCCTGCCACTCCTGTTCGCAGGCGGATGCGGATGCGGCCTGGGATGCGGCACGCCCTGGCGCTGGCGCCGCCCAAACCAGACCGGCCAGCAGCAGAAATGACAGGAATGCGGCTAAAAGTCTCATTTATGCGTCCTCCGGGAGACGTAATCACTTACGTCTCTACCATAGATTCGCGGCGGAAGAAGATGACATCGTCTTTACAATCAGCGTCGCCGCCGGGGCGTCGCGGCTTGCTCCGCCCCGCTGATTTGGGAGTATGCTATAGCCAAGGTTGTGGGTTATGCGGGGTCTGCTGACCATCGGACTCATGACGCTGTTGCCGCTTGCGGCTGCTGCCCAGTGGCATGGCGCGCCCCCCAGAACCGCTCCAATGCGTCCCGCCATGGCAATGAGGGCAGCCCCCATGGCCCGTCCCTTCATGTCGCGGCCCGCGCCTATGCCGGCGAGGGGATTTCATTTCCGCCCCACGCCGCCGGGTAGCGTAATGCCCCTTCGCCCACACGGCCGGCCCGGCTCCCGCTCCGGGCACGTGGGTTTCGGCTTCGGTTTCGGATTGGGCAACTACCCCTTCGGTGTGCCGCCCCAAAACCGCTGCTTCTCGGATGCCTTCTTTGATCCTTTCTTCTGCACCCGCAGGCCGGTTCCGTTCAGAACCTTCGGGTCGTTCGCTTCTTTCGGCGCTTATCCCGTTTACAGCTATCCCTTGATGACGGATTACTCCAGCCAGGACTACTCGGATGCCGCCGCCCAGCAGTTGGCACAACAGAGCGCTCAGGCCGGCGCTCAGGCCAGCGAGTTGACCGGGCAAATCGAGCAGTTGAGGGAAGAATTGCAGCAACTGCGCCAGCAGCAAAGCGCGCCCGTCGCCGCAGCGGCGCCGGCTTCAGCGCCGGTGCGGGCCGCGCAAGTGGAAGAGCCTCCCGCGCCCACCACCCTGGTTTTCCGCGACGGCCGCCGCAGCCAGGTGGAGAATTACGCCATTGTGGGCAACACGCTTTGGGTGTTCAGCGAACAGCGGCGCAAAAAGATCCCCATCGCTGATCTGGATCTCAAAGCCACGCAGCAGGCCAATGCCGACCAGGGCGTGGATTTCGTGCTCCCCTCTTCCCTCAGGTAACTCCCGCCCGCTTCAGGTGTGCTGCCAGTTCCACACCGGCAAGCCCTTATCGTCGCGCAGGACATAGGTGTCGGTGCCCTTGTCGAGTTCGCGCGCCAGAATCACGGAGACTCCGTTGTCGAGCACGGGCGAGCCGGTGATTTCCACCTCGTCGCCGGGCTTGAGCTCGATTCCCATGTCCTTGATGAACTGCTGCGGGCAGAGATAGACGTTAAAGGTGTCGTCGCCGCTCTTCAGAACCAGGTGCATGAGCGCGCTGTGCCCCTGGCCAACTTGTTTCATTTCCTGAACTACGCCTTTCACCTTCTTCTCCGCTTTCAGGTCATACTTGAGCGCGGGAACTTTCGCCGAGGCGTGCTGTGCCTGGGCCGCCCCCAATGGGCAACAAACCAGCAACATGAGGCACACGGCTGTCAGCCCGGCGGGAAAAGAAAGCTTCGGATGGTGCGCTTGCCACATAGCCCCTCCTTGGATCGGCAGGAGCCAGGTTGCGTGGGGTTCGGTCTGCGGAACAGGACAGGCTCCAGCCTCTCCTGAAGGCCCGGAATCGTGCTCACAATACCACCAGACGCCGCCTCAGAGCGAGACTTTTGTGTGGGCCCGGCCGCCCTCGCCTATTGCGGTGACCTATACCCCTTTTCCGTAAGCCGCTGCTTGAGTTCGGCGTGCATGCGGTCGCCCAGTTCCTCTCCCCAGCTCCTTCCGGCTTCGATGGATTCGCGCTGAATTTCCGGCAGGGTGATGCTGATTTTGCGCCCCAGCGGACTCTGGTAGAAGGCAATAAGCTGGCGTATCTCCTGGTGGGTGAAATGCTTGTCGTAGATGGGCAGAATGGCTTTCATCAGCTCGTCGGGGCTGGCCTGGCGCTTGAATTCCACCGCGAAGTCCTGCCAGAACTGCTCCGGCACATCCGGGCGGGCGCGACGCATGGCGGCGATTTGCGCGTCAATGTCCTGGTCGAAAATGTCGCGCAGAATCTGGCGCGTGCCCACCAGTTCCATCAGCTTTTCCGTGTCCTGGTGCTTGGCGGCGAGGGCGGTGGCGGCGCGGGGACCGGCGGCGGGGGCAGCCTGTGCGCCGCTCAGCACGCTCATTCCCAGGCACAGCAGCAGCGCCAGGGCGGGAGTTCGCATAAGATTTCTCCTTGCCTCAGTCGAAGAAACGATACTTCAGCATATGGAACAGGGCGGCCACGCCGTCCTTCCAGCCGATTTTCTTGCCTTCTTCGTAAGTGCGGCCGTGATAAGCGATGGGCACTTCGTAAATTCGGCAGCCCAGCTTGGCCACTTTGATGGTGACCTCGGGCTCAAACCCGAAGCGGTCGGAACGCAGGCGGATGGCTTCCAGCACCTCGCGGCGGAACGCCTTGTAGCCCACCTCCATGTCGCTGAGGTTGAGGTTGCAAAGCAGGTTGCAGAACAGCGTCAGGAAGCGGTTGGCCTGGAAGTGCCAGAAATAAAGCACGCGGTGGGTGCCGCCGTGAAAGCGGTTGCCGAAAACCGCGTCCGCGTGCCCGCTGAGGATGGGGTGGAGCAGCACCGGGTAGTCGGCCGGGTCGTATTCCAGGTCGGCATCCTGCACCAGAATGATGTCGCCACCGGCCTGGGCGAAGCCGGTGCGCAGCGCCGCGCCCTTGCCGCGGTTGCGGTCGTGAAGGTGCAGCTTGATGCGGCCGCGCTCTTCGCGCTCCAGTTCGGCCAGAACTTCCCGCGTTCCGTCGGTGGAGAAGTCATCCACAATCACCAGTTCCTTCTCCAGCCCCGCCTCCGCCTGCAGCACGGTCCGCACCACTTGCGCGATGGTGGCCTTCTCGTTGTAAACCGGCATCACCACCGACAGGGTGGTTATCGGCTTCAGCCGGTCGCCTATCACGCGCACCGACTTGACCACCATGCTGCTCTTTTTGCCCGCTTGGGTAATCAAATACACCCCCAGGAGAAGCATTTCCGGCTCGATCGGGTGCCGGTATCGTGGATGTGGGAATACTAAATAATAAACAGCCGGGTAGACGAGAATAAGCCACAAAAAAAGCGAAGCCCCGGGCGTCTTCTTGCGCAAAGCGCGCCCCAGTCCCCACAGCGCCAGGATGGAAGAAGCCAGGAACAGCGAGTTCTTGATGGGAGCCAGGGCGGCGATTTTGGAGGAGCGCGGCAGCCCCGCCCAGAAATAAATGAAGCGCTTGGCGCTCAGCCCCGCGAACCGCGCGGGATCCTGGGCGATGAAGGCCAGCGCCTGCTGCTTGCGTTCGGCGATGTAGGCCACCTCGCCCAGGCGCTGGAATTCACGCATCTGCAGCACGTTCTGCGTGGGGTGCAGATACCACATCCAGGTGCCGTCGGCGCCGGGACCGTTGCCCAGGCGGAGTTCGGAGCCGAAGTTGTCGCGAATGAAAATGAATTTTCCGAAGACCTGGTAGTTGCGCGTAATCCACGGCGCCACCAGCGCGGCAAACACCAGCAACGTCACCGCCCCTTGCGCCAGCGAGGGCAGGCCCAGCTTCCTCCGCTGGTACCATACCCACAGCAGCGATACCGGCAGGAACGAAAGCAGCGAGGGATTGTTGAGCGCGGCCACTCCCCAGAGCGCGCCCAAGGCCGCCCACAAGCGCCAGCCGGGTGCTTCCTGCAGTTGCAGCGCGCACAGAAAAATCGCCGCCAGCAGCAGCGCCGAAAGGCTGGTTTCCCACACCCACTTGGTGGACCAGTACATGGTGAAGGGCAGCACCGCCCACATCCAGGCCGACCATAGTGCCACCGTGTAGCCGAACGTCCGCTTGCCGATCAGGTAAATGGGAATGGCGGTGAGCGCCGAGAAAAAGCTGTTGATGGTGAGCAGCACGAATGCCGAGGCGTAACTGTAAACCCCAAACAGGCGAAAAATGCCGGCGGTCAGATAAGGATAGAGCGGCGGCTCCCAGGCGGTGGGCCCGGTGGGCGTCTGAAAGGGATTGCTGAAGCCGTGCCCGGAAGCGATGGCGGCGGCGATGCGCCCCATCTCGTAGCCGAAATCGAAATGACCCTCGGCGCTGCGGTAGCGGTAGGTGTGCAGCACCACGATGGCGCCCAGGCGCAGCAGGAAGCCGGCTGCGACCATCCAGAAAAAGGAGTCGCGCCAGGCGGAGCCGGGAGCGCGGGCGATGGCCGGCGCCGGTGCGGCCGTTTGCGAGGTAAGCGTCTTTACCGCCATCGTGGGAAAAGTTTACCTATTCTCTCACGACCACCGCGATGGCTCGACCCAGACTGCGTGGCCACAGGCGCCCATCCCGCAACCGCCCACGTGGGCACAGGCGCCCTCGCCTGTGCGGGCGAGCGCAGCTCGCCTATTTCGCCTTCAGGCCACATAAATGTCTTTTCCGCGAATATTTCTGCTACAAGAGAGCGGGCATGAAAGCCTGGAAGAAATTGCTTCTGGCCATCGTGGTGGTCGCCACGGTTGCCTCCATCTGGGCGACCATCGTGCTTCGGCGCGGCTTTCGCGCCACCGCCGTGCCTTCCCCCTGGGAAGCTGCCCTGGCCCGCGGCGTCCGCGACCTGGCGATTCCCACCTCCGCCCGCCGGCAGAAGAACCCTCTCCAGCCCACCCCGCAAAACCTGGAGGAGGGGCGCAACAATTTCCTGGCCCGCTGCGCCATCTGCCATGGACAGGACGGCAGCGGCCTGACTCCGATGGGCGCGAACCTCTACCCCCGCGTGCCCGACCTGCGCGCCTTCCCCACCCAGGCTCTCACCGACGGCGAAATTCACTACATCATCGAGAACGGAGTCCAGCTTACCGGCATGCCCGCCTGGGGCAATCCCCATCAGACCGCGGGCGACGACAGCTGGAAACTGGTTCTCTTCATCCGCGGCCTGCGTCCCCTGACCCCGCGGGAGAAGATGCAGCAGGCCTCCACCGCGGCCGCCGCGCACTATGTCGGCTCCCAGGCCTGCGAAAAGTGCCACCAGCAGATCTACCAGCGCTGGAAAAAGACTCCCATGGCCAACGTGGTGCGCGACCCGGCCACTCACCCCGAAGCCGTCCTGGCAGATTTCTCACATGCACCTTTCAAGCGCAATCAAGTCGCGCTGGTCTACGGCAATTTATGGAAGCAGAACTACTTCACCAGGGTGGGCGGCCTGTATTACCCCCTGCCGGGAAAATGGAACATCGGCCAGCGCAAGTGGATGCCCTACCTGGTGGGCGACGACTGGTGGACGGCTTACTACCCGCCGGACAACATGCAGCGTCCCACCGCCACCCTGTGCGACGGCTGCCACTCTGTGAATTACAACGTTGAAACCCACACCGTCACCGAATGGAACGTGGGCTGCGAGCGCTGCCATGGACCGGGAAGCGGGCATGTGGCCCACCCTGCCCGCGGCAACATCCTGAATCCCGCGCGCCTGGATTACGTTGCCGCCAATGACACCTGCATCCAATGCCACTCCCAGGGACGCCCGCTGGCCACTCCCCTGGCCGGCAAATACTACGACTGGCCGGTGGGCTATAACGTGGCACTAAATCTGCAGAATTTCTGGCGCCTGGAGCCTCACCCCCTCGGCGAAGCCGGCTTCTACTACTTCGCCGACGGCACCGCCCATAAGAACCGCATGCAGGGCAACGACTTCGTGCAGAGCGTGATGTACCGCCGAGGCATCACCTGCTTCAGCTGCCACGACGTGCACGGCACCGGCAATTACGCCCAGTTGCGCCAGCCAGCCGAGCAGCTCTGTTTGGATTGCCACGGACCGCTTTCGCCCAATGGCCCGCGCACCGCTACCCTGGAGCAGCACACCCACCACAAAGCCGGCACCCCCGGCAGCCGCTGCGTGGACTGCCACATGCCCCAGATCGAGACGGAGAACGCTCCCGGGGCTTTCGTCCACGCCCACACCTTCCGCTTTATCTCCCCGGAAATGACCGACAAGTACAGCATTCCCAATCCCTGCAACTCCTGCCACAACGACAAATCAACGGCCTGGGCGCTCGATGCCCTGCGCCGCTGGCCGGAGCGCTCTCCCTGGCGGTTGGAATAAGGAAATTTCGGAGGGCGGCCCTCTGCTCTCCCTTCGGTGGCCCACTCAAGCCTCTTTTTCGCTGGATGTGGGACGACCTCCGAATTTCCGCAATATGGGAACAGACAGCCCGGCCTGGATGTGTATACTACTGCCGCAAACGCACGCCAATTCCTCGCCGGAGGCACAATGTAGGGCTATGGCCAGCCTCTCCCCCGCCGTACCCAGCTCCGCACCCGTCGGCAACCTTCCACTAATCCTCCTGCTTCGTGGCGCCGGCAACCGTTCGCGCCGCAGGGCGGGCAAAGTTGACGGCCGGGCGCGCAAGGGCCGGGTCAGAAGCGCTCCCCGGAACCGCGTCTTGTTGTTCGGAAAGTTCCGCGAGCTGGCGTTGTACCGGGCGGAGGTGCTGCGCGCCCATGGCTTTCTCGTGGCCATCCCGGAGAGCAAGGTGGAGGCCGTTGCCGCCATCCGCCAAGGCGACTATGACGTGGCCGTGTTTACCTACACGCTCTCCAATGACACCGTGGAGGAGTTGGCCGAGTTGGTGCGCCAGCACTCCCCAGATTGCCGCCTGATCACCATTTCCGATGCCAGGTTTCCGGACCTGAAGATTAATCCCGACGCCAACGTCCTCGCCGAAGAGGGTCCCAAGGCCCTGCTCGAAGCCCTGCGGGAAACACTCAGGCGAGGCTGAAACGGCGCGAGATTGAATCGGCCCAGGTGGCCCACTCAAGCGACCTTTGCTTGAGTGGGAACATCGGGCGGCCCACATTTGCCCGCGCTGAAGCGGGGGTGCCCCATCCTTTGCGGTTTTTGCAAAGGGTGGGAGAAAGTAATCTCTGGCGGCCAAATGTGGGGATGTGCCGGGAC
>Ga0187825_10000273_pt1 | contig 11575 bp, 10 predicted proteins | sample NC_wetland_sal_i_11_FD_132421 | JGI IMG/M metagenome (GOLD analysis project Ga0187825, IMG submission 132421) | Wetland sediment microbial communities from Neuse River Estuary, North Carolina, USA - SourceSoil_5 | ecosystem: Environmental > Aquatic > Freshwater > Wetlands > Sediment | place... | reverse complement strand
GCTCAACCCTCAACGCTCAACGTCAAACTGCCTTTTCCAATATTGGACGTTGGACGTTCGACGTTGAACGTTTTCTGATTGAATACCAAGCTGACCGATCTGCTCCGCCAAGACATCCGTAAGCACGGACCCGTCCCGTTCTCCTGGTTTATGCAGCAGGCCCTTTATCACCCCGAGCACGGCTACTACTCGAGTGGACGCGCCGCGATCGGCCGCAAAGGCGATTACTTCACCAACGTTAGCGTCGGCCCGATTTTTGGCCGCTTGTGGTGCGCGCAATTTGCCGAAATCTGGCAACGACTGAGCCAGCCGAAGAGCCATGGCGGCATCGACAATTTCGTCATCGTCGAGCAGGGCGCGCACGATGGCCAGTTCGCCCGAGATGTTCTGGAAGCGGCGCAAACCCGCTGGCCGGAATTTTTCGCCGCCCTTCGTTACCAGATTGTGGAGCCATTCCCCTTCTGGCGGAAACGACAGCAGGAAACGCTCGAATCGATTCGCAGGAAAGTGGAATGGGTCGAAACGATCGAACCCTTTGCCGGCATCCATTTTTCTAACGAACTGCTCGACGCGCTGCCGATCGATTTGCCCGGCAAAGCCGTCGATCTTAGTGGCGACAATTTCGTATTTGTGGAAGAAGCGGCGGCTTTCCAGCCGGCGAGCGTCTTCAACCAGCATGCGCTCAATTGGATGGATCACGTCGCCAGAAATCTCAAACGCGGTTACGTCTTGCTTGTCGATTACGGTTACGTCCGCGACAATTTCCAGCCCAACATCCAGGTGCGCGCCCGGCATCGAAACCTCGCCTCCCCCTTTGAGCAAATAGGTTACGCCGACATCACCGCCCACGTCGATTGGAAGCGCGTCGCCGCGCGGGCCCGCCAAAACGCCCTCCGTATCGCCGGCTTTACTGATCAACATCGCTTCGTTACGGGCATAATCTCCGAATGGCCCGACTTGGTGCCGGTCCGCGGCGCTGTCGATCCGAAAGGTCAACGCGGGCTCCAAACATTGCTCCATCCGGAAATGCTTGGACGGAGTTTTCAGGTTTTGGCGCTGAAAAAAAATGTTGATCTCGCCACGGCGAGTCCGTGTGTTGTCGGACCTGCGCTCGCGAAATCCGTCGGAGGTGGTGCGGTTCTGGCTGGATTCAAGTTTGCGCAGGCTTCCAATTTGTGATTTCAGCTTGCATTTGTGACAACGACAGCTTTCCTATGAAAATTCAGGGCCAAGGGGACTTCATGAAATTTCTTTTCGCTCGCATTGCATGGTCGATTCTGGCTCTTCCTGGATCCCTGTTTGCCACTAACGCGGTGGTGAATTTGTCGCACTATGATCTACTCCGGCCCGATTTTGCTCGGATGAAGGCGGAAGGGATTGTCGGGGTGATTCACGAAGCAAGTTACCCGCGACTTGAGCGCGACGCATTCTATTCCGTGCGACAAGATGCGGCCGCTCGGGCGGGCTTGCTCTGGGGCGCCTATCATTATGGCAATGGCACCGATCCGATTCGTCAGGCTGACCATTTTCTGAGTGTCGTCTCGAGCGTGTGGGCGAATGCCGATGCCTCGTCCCGGCCTGCTGAAATTCTGCTCGTGCTCGATTTTGAAAGGAACGGCCATTATCCAGGTGGCACGATGCGGGTCGATCAGGCCGTCGCCTTTGCGCAGCGCATTCGCGAACGCACCGGCAAATATCCCGGCCTTTATTCGGGCGAATACTACCTGCATCAAGCGCTGAACCATTCGCGCGTCAGCGCCGCGCAAAAACGCGTCCTGGCCAATTGCTGGCTGTGGATTGCAAATTACGGCGCCGAGCCGAGACCCACTTTGCCCTGGGAGCGCTGGTATCTGTGGCAATATTGCGGCGATGGCCGGTGTCGCTTGCCGCGATCCACGCATCCGATCAGCGTGGCCAACGTTCGCAAGGCCGAGCGCAACATTTTCTCCGGTAGCCGCGCCGCCTTGGAAGGCTTTTGGAAGGAGCACGCGTGGCAACCCGGTGGGGACAAGAAGCCGCGTGAAGAACAGCCGACGTTGACAGCCGAACGCTAGGCGACGAGCGGTCAAGTCACATGGTCAACGGGCAACGCCAGCGGGTTGGCCAGCTTTTGATTCCGCTGTTGAAGGCTCAGAGGCCATCGCTCCTTCCATACCCGGCTCGCCAAGGCGAGTCGGTCCTCGGCGAACGCGAAGGCCGATTTCCTCTGACGTCCGTCCTTGTAGTGCTTACCTTTTCGGGCTGCGAATTTAGGATTTCGCCTCGACCGCCTCAGCCATCTGGGTAAACTGAACCGCTGTAGTTCGCTCGGCTGCGTCGGTCGCCATAGTTCCGTTGTCCAGCGGAAACCGGATTCGGAATGTGCTGCCATGTCCCACGGCGCTTTCGATGTCCAGGGTGCCATTATGACGTTTGATCGTGCCGAAGACCATGGACAAACCCAGCCCGGTGCCTTTGTCCCCTTTTGTCGAAAAGAACGGCTCCAAGCAACGCCCCCGTACGTCCTCGCTCATGCCGGTCCCGGTATCTGATATCTCGCAAAGGACGGCCTGGTGCTCGGGGCGCGAGCGAAGCGTGATCGTTCCACCTTCGGGCATCGCATCGACCGCGTTGAAGACAAGGTTCGTCAATGCCTCGCGCAACTCGGAGGGATTTCCGATAACCGGTGGAACTTCTTCAAGGTCGGTTACCATCTCGATCATGCGCCCGGAGGACCGCGCCTGTGTTTTCCACTTTGGCTGCGTGAGGGAAATGGTTTGCTCGATCACTTCGTTCAAATCGACCGCCGTGAATACATCTTCGACTTCGCGGTTACGATAAAAGTCACGGAGTCGGCTCACGACCTGCGCCGCGTCACGCCCAGCGGTATTCATTATCTTGAGATGTTCGACCGCAAGCTTGCGGTCGGCCAAAATGTCAGGGTTACCCAGCAGTAGATCGCTAAAGCCGATAATCGACATCAGCGAGTTGTTGAAATCGTGCACAACGCCCCCCGCCATTTCTCCGAACGCGCGAAGCCGTTCCTGCTGAACGATCTGCTTCTGCGTTTCCTTTAATTCTGCGAGCGCGCCTCTAAGTTCCGCCGTTCGTTCGGAGACTTTCTGCTCCAGGACTATGTTTTGTTTTTCCAGCTCGAGATGCAAAAGACGTGTCCGGAGAAGATTGCGAATACGCATGAGGAGTTCGGACATGTCGAAGGGCCTTTGCAGAAAATCCGTGGCTCCGGCGGCCAAAGTTTTGCGTTTTGTTCTCTCTTGCTCCGGCCATGCGCCTGACTTCGAATCGGAGCCACCACTAAGGACCAAGACTGGCAGAAAGGCGGTCGGTGGTAGCTTCTCGCGAAGTTTGTGCAGGACAGCGTATCCGTTAACATTCGGCATATCCAGGTCGAGCAGGATTAGATCGGGCTGCAATTCGAAGATTCGCTGAATCGCCTCGCGTGAATCGGTCAGGCTGGTGTGGTTTACGAAACCGGTGCGATTAAACACGTTTTGTAACAGACAGATATTTGCTACCTGATCGTCAATGATCAGAATGCGCGCCTGTTTAAGATCGTCTTCGGTTATTGATAAAATATCCACGCTCGCGACGGAAAAATCTCCTGCTTCCAAGTCCTCATGTGTTCTCAGCGATCGTCATCCATGATCCGAATCGTTTTTACACAGAATCTGGAGTTTAGCTTAAGCACAACACGTGCTTGATTGCGGCGTAAAAGTGATCATTGTGCTCTTCCTAACGCTTTCCCGTTGTGCCCAGACATACGGCGATGGCTGGTCGCGCCTGCCTTCACGCCGAAAACGATTCCAAACATAAGGCCTTCTGGTACAATGGCTTTTCTATCAGATAATTGTCTTGTGATCTATCGCGCATCCGGTCTCCGACGCTGAATCCCCCGTTGAGTGGTGAGATAAACCGCGAAACTGCCGAGCCAATGTCCGCCTTCATAATGCGCACCCGTTACCGCGGCCAGCCCTGCGTGCCGGTGCGCATTGGCAGTCTCGAGAAGATAAGACCGGCGCGGGTCATCCTCCGGAAGCACCGAAGCAATCCCCTCCAGCATCCAGGCCCGGCTCAAGTTCAACCCATCGAGATGCGCCAATTTGGGATCGCTCGGATCGGGCGAAACCGCCACTGGCAACCAATTCAACAGCGCCTCCTCGCTTCGTGTCTCGCCTACACCGGGCGAAGGCGGGTGCCGCGGTGTTGCCGGAATTTGCGGTAAAAATTCCCTTAACCAGGTGGCAAATTCGTTTTGCGAAAGGACGCGTCGCATCACATCGGCCTCGCCGAGGCAGGGAGAGAGAAAATCCTCGCCCGAGGGCTCATAGTTGAGCGGACAATTCCTGTCGCTGAGAAAAAATCGGCGCGCCGAATCGGCTACAAGGTTGGCGAACTTGGTGTCGCCCTTGCCGCGCGCGTAGTCGAGCATCAACCCGAGCGCGAATGCCGTTTGATCGTGTTCGCCGATTCGCACCGGATTCGAGAGTTTGGGCAGCCATGTCTTCAGCCGCTCGACAGCCGCTTCCTCCAGTGCCTTTAGGTTGCCCGACATCAGTCGTGCTTGCGGATCATCCCATTCCCGCAGCTCGGCGCACAACTAAAGCAGCCACGCCAGGCCATATAGGCGCTCAAAACTAGCGCGCCCCTCGCCTCGCACGTAGGCCGCCTCCGTCTTTAGGTTCTCGGGTGTGAGACTTTTCCGCAGAGCGTCACGGGCCGCCTTCCCGAAGGAGGCATCCGGGAAGGTCCGCAGTAGCCTAACGAGCAACCAGTGTCCGTGTACCGACGAATGCCAGTCGTAACAACCGTAAAACGCCGGCGTCAGTTTTCGGGGTGGCGCCACATCGGCATCGCTATTGAGAACGTGACTGATCTTGTTCGGATATTGCTTGCCCACGCAGGCAAGCGCGAGCTTGGCGAAACGTTCGGCCGCCGCGGCGTCGAACTGCGGAAACGAGGACGCATTCTGCTCGGCCGAAAGAGCAATTGCCGGAAACAGCAAAAGAACGTACTGGAGGCTTTTCATGGGCAATTTTCTTATGGCTTGGCGTGCCCCCATCTGACTTCGTCGAACTTTTCCAGTTGCGGCACGGGCAGATCAAGCGCAAGGCCAGTGACCCCGATTATCACCATGCCGGCGACGACGAGATTCAACCATGCCTGAACAACCGAAATAAGCGCGAGCGAGCCAATCGCAATGCGGATCAAAGTTCTTCGAAAGGGCATTACTTGGAGCACAAAGTTATAGCAACTGATAAGGATCCACATCTACCGCAACGGCGACGTCCTCCGGGAACGGGAGTTTGTCGAGTGTTTCGCGAATGAGACGGCTCAGCCCCGAAATCCTTCGGGATCCGCCTCGAATCAGAATGTGAAAACGAAATTGGCCCTGGAGTTTTTGCAGGGGCGCAGGGGCGGCGTCGCCTAAGACGAACTCCGTAGGCAACGTTTCCCGTAAGCGGCGGCGCAATGTTTCGGCAGAAAATTTTGCCCGTGCTTCGTGCTCGGAACGGATCGTGATCAGCACCGCGTGTTGGAACGGCGGAAAATCGCACCGCTCCCGGAACTCGAGTTCCTGTTGGAAATAGCCGGCAAAATCGTGATGCCGCGCGAACTGGATCGACGGCGAAAATGGCGTGAACGTTTGCACGAAAACTTCCCCCGGCGTTTCGCCGCGACCGGCGCGTCCCGCCACTTGCGTGAGTAACTGAAAGGTTCGTTCGCCCGCGCGAAAATCAGGCAAATGGAGTGCCAGATCGGCGTTGATGATCCCGACCAGCGTGACGTTCGGAAAGTGCAGGCCTTTCGCGATCATCTGCGTCCCGACCAAAATGTCGATCTTGCCAGCCCGAAAATTTCGCAACGTTTCGCGATATGCTTCTTTGCGCGACATCGAATCGGCGTCCATTCGCCTGACCATCGCATTTGGAAAAATCTGCGTCACGGTGGCTTCTACTTTTTCGGTGCCGAAACCGGAGTAAATCAGCGCGTCTTGTCCGCAGGCAGGACATTTCTTCGGCACCGCGGCGGTATGCCCGCATAAATGACAATTCAGTCGCGCGACCTGTCGATGAAAAGTGAGCGCGACACTGCAATTCGGACAATTGCGGGCTTCGCCGCAATTGCTGCAGAGCAACGACGTGGAAAACCCGCGCCGGTTGAGAAACAGAATCGTCTGTTCGCGTTTGCCGAGGCGATCGGCGATCGCATCGCGCAGTTTGTCTGATAAAATCGCGAGCGATTTTTGTTTCCGGCGTTCGGAGCGAAGATCGACTATACGCATCAGCGGCATCTGCTTTTCATCCACACGCTGTAGGAGGGTGGCGAGCTGGTATTTGCCGGTCATGGCGTTGTGATAACTCTCGAGCGATGGGGTAGCGCTGCCAAGCAGGACGACGCACTTCTCGATCTTCGCCCGCACGACCGCGACATCGCGCGCATGATACCGCGGAGCTTCCTCCTGTTTGTACGTCGTCTCGTGTTCCTCATCGACCACGATCAACCCGAGATTTTTCAGGGGCGCGAATACGGCACTGCGCGCCCCGATCACAATCCGCGCCCGACCGGAGTGAATTTTGTGCCATTCATCGTGCCGCTCGCCCTCGGACAAATGACTGTGCAGCACCGCGACCGCGTCCTGCGCTTCGGCAAAACGGCCTTTGAAACGCTCCACTGTTTGCGGCGTAAGCGAAATTTCCGGGACCAAGACAATCGCAGTGTGCCCGCGATCGAGCGAGGCCCGGATGGCTTGTAAATAAATCTCGGTTTTGCCCGAGCCGGTCACGCCGTGGAGCAAAATCGGGCGTGCCTTTTCCGGCGCTTCGAGCGCCTCGGTGATTTCCTTCAGCACGCGCGTTTGTTCTTCGTTGAGAACAAGATTGGTCGTTGGGATGAATTGTTCGTCGCCATGCGGGTCGCGCTCGACCGCTTCCTCGCGCAGCACGGCCAGACCGCGCTTGGCCAGCGCGCGGAGCGTTTGATTATCGAGAGAAGTCTGTCGCAGCAGATCCGCGACGCGTTTGGGTTTTTCCAATTTCGAAATGGCCTCCAGCAACTCGGCCTGACGCGGCGCCCGTTTTTGCAGTTTCTCGAGTTCGTCACGGTCGATCTTGCGGCCGGGCTGGACGAACAACTGCCGTTTGAACCCGACCTTGGCTTTTCGGATCACCTGCGGCAACATGCTGCGCATCACCGTTTCAATCGGGCAGCAGTAGTAAGCGCCGATCCAATTCGCCAGCTCGAGCAAGTGTGTGCTTAACATCGGCGCGTCGCCGACCACCGCTTCGATCGGCCGAAGCCCTTTGGCATCGCTGTGCTCCAGGGTGGCTACCACCGTCGCCAGCCCGGATTTGTCTCGAAACGGTACGCGCACCCGCGACCCGACGCTGACGCGCTCGGCCAACGAGTCCGGCACGGAATAATCCAGCTCGCGATGAATCGCGCGATCGATCACCACCCGAACAAGGCGTGGCGCAACGATTGGCTTGCAAACCATAGCGTCCTTCTTTATCCAGCATCTGCGATGGAGAATCCAGCAGTCATGTTTCGGGTCCTCACGAACTCGCGTCCTCGATCGCCGATCTTCCGCCTGCTTCCCAGCGCCATTTGCCTGACGAGCATTGCCGCGCTGCTTGCCGGTTGTGTTGAACCCGCAAAACCGGTGGCAGGGACTCGCGTCAAATCGATCGGCGGTTCTTTCACCAGTCACGGCAGGGTTGCGTTCCACCAGGGGCAGCCATGCGCGTCGCAAATCATGTTCGATTTTCGCGGCGCGGGATCGGCCGTCTGGCTGGCCGCGCCGATGCGCGAATCGAGATTGCTTACCGAAGCCGTGAACTGTAACTGCCCGGTGCAGATCAGCGGCAGATGGCGACGCGGCCTGGCTCGGGGTTGCAGTTACGTTCAAGTCACGAGCGTGGATCTGATGAAATGAAAGCGAAGGACTTGGAAAATGCGCCAAGGGAATTCGACCCGGTGGCGGTTCGGGCGCTGGCCATTGGTGCCCAGTCGATTGGCGCGTTAGCCGTCGGCGCAATTGCGGTCGGCGCTCTTACGCTCGGCTTGGTCGCGATTGGTCGGCTCGTCATTGGCCGCGCCAAGATCAAGCGGCTCGAAATCGGCGAGCTCCGAGTCAGCCGTCTTCGCGTGACGGACTCAATCGTCACGGCGTCCCAAGGCGACGGTAAGAGCTAGTAACGGTAGTGCTCTGCTTTGAACGGGCCGTCGATCGGGATGCCAATGTAGTCGGCCTGTTGTTGGGTGAGTTTGGTCAGTCTTACCCCGATCTTTTCCAAGTGCAGGCGCGCGACCTCTTCGTCGAGTTCCTTCGGCAAAACGTAAACGCCGATTTTGTAGTCATCCCGATTCTTCCAGAGATCGAGCTGGGCGAGCACTTGATTCGAGAACGAGTTCGACATGACAAAGCTCGGGTGACCGGTGGCGCAACCGAGATTGACGAGCCGGCCTTCGGCCAACAGGAAAATCTCGTGGCCATCCGGGAACGTGTATTTGTCCAACTGCGGTTTAATGTTGGTTTTCGTCACGCCTTTGGCGGCATTGAGCGCATCGACCTGAATCTCGTTGTCGAAATGGCCGATGTTCGCGACGATGGCCTGGTCTTTCATCCGGTGCATGTGTTCGAGCGTGATAATGTCGATGTTGCCAGTGGCAGTGATGTAAATGTCGGCGCGGCCGAGCGTATTTTCGATCGTGGTGACTTCGTAACCCTCCATCGCGGCTTGCAAGGCGTTGATCGGATCGATTTCGGTAATCACCACGCGCGCGCCCTGACCCCGCAAGGATTGGGCGCAACCTTTGCCAACATCGCCATAGCCGCACACAACCGCAACCTTACCTGAGATCATGACATCGAGCGCCCGATTCAAACCATCGACTAACGAGTGCCGGCATCCGTAGAGATTGTCGAACTTCGATTTCGTAACCGAATCGTTCACGTTAATGGCGGGAATCAGGAGCTTGTTTTCTTGATGCATTTTATACAGCCGATGCACGCCGGTCGTCGTTTCCTCGGAAACGCCGCGCCAGTCCTTCACGATTTCATGCCACCGATACGGATTCTCCCGCTGAATCTCGAGCAGCAAGTCCTTAATGACCTGCTCCTCCCTGTTCGCCGATCTTTTCTTCGCCCAATCGCTGCCTTCTTCGAGCTCGTAGCCTTTATGGATCAGCAACGTCGCGTCGCCGCCATCGTCGACAATCAACTGCGGCCCTTTTCCGTCCGGGTGCGAAATCGCCTGGTAGGTGCACCACCAATAATCTTCCAGGGATTCGCCTTTCCACGCGAAAACAGAAACGCCAGCCTTGGCCACCGCTGCCGCGGCGTGATCTTGCGTCGAGAAAATATTACACGACGCCCAGCGCACCGTCGCGCCCAGATCGACCAGCGTTTCGATCAACACTGCGGTCTGGATCGTCATATGGAGCGAACCGGTGATCCGTACGCCCGTCAGTGGCTTTAGCGGCGAATATTTTTCCCGGATCGCCATCAATCCTGGCATTTCCTTCTCCGCGATGGAAATTTCCTTCCGACCCCAATCGGCCAGATTGATGTCTTTGATTTTGTAATCCGTCTTTGTGCGGTCGACTGTCAGTGTTTCCATAAATTATTTTGCCCCTTTCCGCAGCGTGTCCGCCTTATCCGTCCTTTCCCACGTAATATCCGGATCGTCGATCTTGCCGAAATGACCGTAGTTTGTTGTCTTCGAGTAAATAGGCCGAAGCAGATCCAGCTGTTGAACAATGTCCGCTGGTTTAAAGCTAAATGTGCCAAGCACGGCACGTTCAATCGCTTCTTCATCGACGGTATGTGTGCCGAACGTGTCGATGTGGACACTGAGCGGTTTCGGATGGCCGATGGCGTAAGCAAATTGCACTTCGCACTTTTTCGCCAGACCGGCCGCGACGACGTTTTTCGCGACCCAACGTCCCATGTAGGCGGCGCTGCGATCGACCTTGCTCGGATCTTTTCCGGAGAACGCGCCGCCGCCGTGCCGGCCCATTCCGCCATAGCTGTCCACGATAATTTTGCGCCCGGTCAGGCCGGTGTCACCCTGCGGACCGCCGACCACGAAATTACCGGTCGGATTCACGAGGAATTGCGTTTGGTCGCTCAACATCTCCGAGGGCAGAACCTTCTTGATGACTTCCTCGATGACAAAGCTGCGAAGCTCGGAATGCTTTACATCACGAGAATGCTGCGTGGAAACGACGACACACGAAATGCCAATTGGTTTTGCGCCTTCGTAGATCACCGAGACCTGCGATTTCGCGTCGGGCCGGAGCCAGCCGATCTTGCCACCCTTACGGATGCGGGTGAGTTCGCGACCCAGCCGGTGCGCAAACATGATCGGCGCCGGCATTAGCTCCGGCGTTTCGTCGCAGGCGAAGCCGAACATCAGCCCCTGGTCGCCGGCGCCTTGTTCTGCCGTTTCCTTTCCATCGGCGGCGCGTGCATCCACACCCTGAGCGATGTCAGGCGATTGTCCGGTGATGATGTTGCTGACAAAAATCCTGTCGGCGTGAAAAACGTCGTCGTCGTTCACGTACCCGATCTCGCGCACGGCGTCGCGCACGATCTGGACATAATCGAGTTTCGCTTGGCTGGTAATTTCGCCGCCAACGATGACGACGTTGCTCTTTGCATAGGTCTCGCACGCGACCCGGCTATCACGATCCTGCGTGAGACAGGCATCGAGCACGGCATCGGAAATGGTGTCGCAAACTTTGTCGGGATGACCTTCCCCGACCGATTCGGATGAGAAGATATAACGGCGTGGCATGGATGGAAAAGCGTTGAAACGGTGCAGCGTTAAAAGATGTTAATTTGTGGCTAGTCCGACGATTTAACGCTGCCAGGGTTTAACGCGTCAACGTTGTCGTAGACATATTGACCAATCATGATACGTCGATATATGATTTAAACACGCCATGGCGTCAACCATTAATTTTCTGAAATTGCTGGCCGACCCGACCCGCTTGCGACTTTTGCTTCTTCTCGAACGGGAAGAACTTTCCGTCGCCGAGCTTCAGGAGATCCTCGGCATGGGACAGTCGCGCATCTCCAGTCATCTGGCGCAATTGAAGCGGGCAGGGGTCGTGAGCGATCGCCGGGCCGGCAAGAACGTTTATTACGGCGCGAGCGTCAATGGACAGGATTCGCGCCGGGGACAGGTGGTGGAACTGACGCGCATTCTGGCGCGCGAATTGTCCGAGACGGCGCGCGACCGCACCGCGTTGAAACTGGTGTTGCGCAAACGCCAGGATAAAGCGCGCGAGTACTTCGACGAACTCGCCGGAAAGTTCGGGCGCAGTTATGTGCCGGGGCGTTCGTGGCAGGCGTTGGCCCACGCCCTTATTCCGTTGATTCCGCCAGGAGTGATTGTCGATCTTGGCGCGGGCGAAGGGACACTCTCGCAACTGCTCGCAAAAAACGCGCACAAGGTGATCGCAGTCGATAACTCACCCAAGATGGTCGAGTTTGGCTCGAACTTGGCGCGCAAGCACGGGTTCAGGAACCTCGAATACCGCCTGGGCGACATCGAAGCTCCGCCGGTCG
>Ga0187825_10000272_pt1 | contig 11578 bp, 9 predicted proteins | sample NC_wetland_sal_i_11_FD_132421 | JGI IMG/M metagenome (GOLD analysis project Ga0187825, IMG submission 132421) | Wetland sediment microbial communities from Neuse River Estuary, North Carolina, USA - SourceSoil_5 | ecosystem: Environmental > Aquatic > Freshwater > Wetlands > Sediment | place... | reverse complement strand
GGACTGTTTTCAGTTATGCCGAGGATATCTTCACGCTCGGCCGTGAACTGCTGGATGTGGTTAAAAATCGCCCCATCGGCAGGCCGTTGCGTCTGGACGTGGGGGTGGTGGACGTAATGCCGAAATCGGTGGTCCACACTCTGCTTGAGCCGGCGCTGCACCTGCGCGAGGCGGTTCGTATCGTCTGCCGCGAGGCCAGCGCCGACCAGTTGCTGGGCCGTTTGGCAACTCACGAACTGGATGTCGTGCTGTCGGACTCACCTGTCGATCCCACGCTGAAAATCCGCGCTTACAGCCATCTGCTCGGAGAATGCGGCGTGATGTTTGTCGCTGGCGCGAAGACTGCGGCTCGGTACCGCCGTGGCTTCCCCCGCTCGCTCGATGGCGCGCCCATGCTGCTTCCGACTGACAACACGGCCCTGCGGCGCAACCTGGATTTCTGGTTTGAGTCCAAAGGCATCCGCCCGCACGTCCTAGGCGAATTCGAGGATTTTGCGCTGCTGCGCGCATTTGGCGAAACCGGGGCGGGAGTATTTCCCCTTCCGTCGGTGACGGAGGCGCAGATTCGCCGTCAAAAATCGTTGCGGACAGTCGGGACCACGGACGAGGTTCGGACTCAGTTCTATGCAATCAGTGCGGAACGGAAACTGCAGCATCCCGCGGTACTCGCCATTCGAACGACGGCCCGGCAAGAGCTCTTCAAATAGCGCGACCGCAGATCCCGTTTCGAACGCCGCTCTTTGCTTTCGGCGCGACATCATTTCAAACGGGAGCGTATTCTGAATCCTGCAATCGCTGTAGCATATCGTTCACGTGGTGTGGCATGGAAGCGAGCCCTGTCTTTTATCGCGATCTCGCCTACATCTTCGTTGCCGCCTTGCTCGGCGGGCTGCTGGCCCGAAGGCTGCGACAGCCGCTCATCCTCGGCTACATCATCGGCGGCATCCTGGTTGGGCCATTCACACCGGGGCCATCGGTCGAAGATTTCCGCACCATTGAGCTGTTGGCTGAAGTCGGCGTCATCCTGTTGATGTATTCCATTGGACTGGAGTTCTCCTTTGATGAGCTCCTGCGCGTCCGTTGGGTTGCGGGCATTGGCACGCCGCTCGCCATGCTTCTGTCAATCGGCTCCGGCGTGCTCGCTGGAACACTGCTCGGCTGGCCGCTTCAGCAGGGGATCGCAGTTGGCGCTATTGTGTCTGTTGCCAGCACGATGGTGCTTTCCCGCTTTTTGGTAGAACGCGGCGAACTGCGCACCGTACCCGGCCGGATCATGATTGGCATGGTGCTGGTCGAGGACCTGGTCGTAGTCGTCCTCACAATAGCTCTCCCTGTCATTGGAACTGCATCTGCGGCCCATCTCTCGCGATTGGCAATCGCGCTTGGAAAGGCGTTTCTTGTCCTTGTTCCGGTGGGATACCTGGCGGCGAAATTAGTGCCGCGTCTCATGCGGCGCATCGCCCACACCCGCAGCGAGGAGCTTTACCTCATTGTTGCGCTAGCGATTGGCTTTGCGACCGCGGCAATCAGCCAGGCCGTTGGGCTGTCGCTGGCGGCCGGCGCATTCCTCGCCGGAATGATTGTCAGCAGCTCCGAATATTCACATGAAACACTCGCCCATCTTCTCCCCCTTCGCGACACGTTCGTAGCTCTTTTCTTCGTCACCATTGGAGCATTGATCCGCCCCTCGGCGCTGATTCACAACATTGGATTAGTGGCCGTTCTTGTGGGGCTGGTGGTAGTAGGAAAATTCGTCATCAGGGCCGCAATTGTGGCCCTCTTTCGATATCCGCTCTGGACGGCCTTGCTGGTCGGAGTTGGGCTCACACAGATTGGCGAGTTTTCCTTCGTGCTGGTGCGCATTGCGCGATCATCGGGATTGGTCGGCGAAGACGTATACAACGCAACGCTGGCCGCATCTCTATTGACCATTCTGCTGAACGCAGCGCTTATGCGTTTTGCGCCCGATTGGGTTCGCCGGAACCGGATGCGGACAGAGTCCGCAACGGCAGAACCTGACCTTGAGTTGCGCTCCCACGTTGTCATCTGCGGTTTTGGCCGGATCGGAAGCCTCGTTGGCCAGGCACTGGAAGCGTTTTCCATCCCACATCTTGTTTTGGAGAACGATCCGGAGATTATCAAGGCGCTTCGTGCCCGCAACGTCCCCTGTCTTTTTGGTAACGCTGCACACCTGACTATCCTGGAACGCGCAGGTGTTGTGCACGCGCGGCTGGTCGTGATAACAGTTCCCGAGAATGGCCCCGCCTCGGCTGCGGTACGTAATGTCCGCAAGCTGAACCAGGCAGTTCCTATCATCGCCCGCGCCCATCGCGCGGCCGACCGCGAGATTCTCTTGTCCGGTGGCGCCACGCAAGTCATTCAGCCGGAGATCGAGGCCTCAGCTGTGTTGGTTGCGAACGCACTCCAGTATTTGTCTTTGCCACAATCCAGTGCGCAGGCATACGTGGAAGCGCTCCGGGCAGGACTTGAGAATATGCGGCCAGTATCTCTCGCTGGCGACCTCCCGCTGCTGGAAGAGGTCACGGTCGGCAAGTTCTGCGACGAGGGTCAAACCCTCGCCCAAGCCCGCGTTCGGGAAAGGTTCGGTATAACCGTAGTTGTCGTAACGGCGCCAACGGGTGAGACCCTGCTCAATCCACCAGCTGCGACCACGATTAGGTCTGGCGACAGACTCCGAGTGTTCGGACTGGCAAAACAAATTGCGGATTTCGCAGCATACGTTTGTGCAGACAATACATCCGGCTTTGCGGTCCCGCACAAACGAACAAGCCCTTAACGTTGCAGCCCGTTCTTGTAGACGGTGGCGACTGGGCATCGACCATCAAGCGAGCGTGCGCTGTCCCTAGTGCCTGCCTGAACTCGTCGTTCGCTCGGTATCAGCCTTGTTTTCCTGATCCGCCTGGTTCGGCACGCGTGCTCTCGGAAGCTGCCAGCCGCGCCGCAGTGCTGCAAAGCGCAGTCCAAAGCAGAGCATTGCGCCTACGGTTGCCGCCACGGCAGTCGGGAGGTGCAGCATCCTGCCAATTACGACCGCAGCCGCGCCAATAAGGGCGGCAACGGCGTAAAGCTCGGTGCGTAGTACCGTCGGAATTTCCGTTACCAGCACGTCTCGCGCCATGCCGCCGCCGATTCCTGTCAGCATACCGAGCAGCGTCGCCGCCACCGGCCCGGCATGGAAGGCCAACGCCTTACCCGCGCCCGACACCGCAAACAGCGCAAGGCCGGCGGCGTCGAACACCAGCACCGGGCTGCTCAGCCGGTTGATGATTCGGTACCAATAGAACGTGATGAGGCCGGCAAGCATCGAGACAGCGATGTATCGCCAGTCGCTGATGGCTGCAGGCGGAACCGCTCCAATCATCAAATCGCGGGCGATCCCACCGGAATTGCCCGCGGCGAACGACAATACGAGCACCCCGAACAAATCGAGCCTGTGCTTGACGCCGGCGGTTGCACCGCTGAGCGCGAAGACGAAGGTGCCACCGAGATCGAAAGCGATCAGCAGCGTGTTCACGACGACTTGTTCGTTGACAATCAATTCGCTTATGCCGCCAGCCAGCCCTGAGCGGCAACCACCATCGCTTCCACTCCGGTCTCCAAAGTTGGATGAATTACCGGTGCGAACCGCGGGTTGTGATTGGTCGGGATATCGGCGATTGTGCCGGACTCCTCAGCCTTAGCATACGTCTCAGGATCGGTTCCACCCACGAACCAGAAGACAGACGGAACCTGCCACTCAGTTCCAAAAGAGCCAAAATCCTCGCTCGCGGTAGTTGGTTGAGTGTCTTTCACGCGGTCGGCTGGGAAATAATTTCGAAATGCTTCAACCAGACGTTTCGTCGCCTCTGGATCATTTTTCACAAGCGGATAATGATCAAGTGGACTGATCTCAGGTTTTCTGGGCGCTCTAGATGCCTCGGCCTCAGCATTAACGATGCGTTCGATTGCAGCCAGCACCCGCTTTCGGACACCCTCATCGAAAGTACGCACGTTCAGCTTTATGACTGCCTCGTCAGGGATCACGTTCTCCTTGGTGCCCGCCTGGAGCGAGCCGACGGTTACGACCGCAGCCTCGGTGGGAGCGATTTCACGAGAGACAATCGTTTGCAGGCGGAGAACGGTAGCAGCGGCCATGATAACCGGATCAATGCTCGCTTGAGGCATCGAGCCGTGGGCGCCTCGACCGAACATCCGGATTTCGAAGCTGTCTCCTGCAGAGGTGATCGCGCCGGAACGAGTACTGATTACGCCTGAGGACCCGACCATGACGTGTTGTCCCAGGATGACGTGCGGCTTCGGAAAACGCTTGAACAGCCCGTCGTCAATCATCGCTTGCGCGCCCGCGCCTGTTTCCTCCGCCGGTTGAAAAACAGGCATCAGTGTACCCCGCCACGCGTTTCGAGTTCGCGCTAACAACGTCGCTGCTCCGATGAGCCATGTGACATGCATGTCATGGCCGCAGGCATGCATCACCGGTACAGATTTTCCTTCCTGATCGGTGTGGGTTACCTTGCTCGCATAGGCCAGGGCCGTGGTCTCACGGACCGGAAGAGCGTCCATATCGGCTCGGAGCATGATAGCTGGACCGTCGCCGTTGCGGAGTAGACCGACTACCCCCGTCTTGCCGACTCCCGCCGTCACGTCGTAGCCGGCCGCCCGGAGGCGTTCCGCCGCAATGCCCGCTGTCCGGTTCTCCTGCATCGATAACTCGGGGTGAGAATGGATATCCTTGTAGATGGATTCGAGATCGGGGAGCAGCGTTCCCAGGTTGGCAAGCACGGTCTGCGAGTGCGGTGTTTTGTCGGTCATAGTTCGGTACCCGTCCACGAAACTGATTCGGATGTATATTATCTGGTTGGAAGCAGTGCAACGAGATCACCTGCTGCAAAAGCGATCTCGGTCCCTGGGCGCCGAACCGGCAACTCTCACTCTCTTTCGCAATTCTGAAAGACGTGGAGGCGTATATGGACCCCAACCAAAACCTGGAAAACATGAAAAAGCTGGACGATTCGTGGAACGCGCAAGACCTGACAACCTTCCGGCGTTACCATGCAAAAGACTGTATTGTGCGCTGGCCGAATCAGGCGCCAACCCACGGTCGAGATGCGCATGAGCAGGAAGCCATTTCTTTCTTTAAAATGTTTCCTGACCAGCACCTCATCAACAATCCGTACAAAATCATGCTCGCCCAGGGCGAGTGGACCTGCACCGTTGCCGACTTCACCGGGACGATGAAGGGGCCCATGAGCATGCCGGACGGCACGGTGGTTCAGCCCACCAATAAGAAGTTCCACATCGATTTCTGCACGGTTGCACGCTGGAACGAACAGGGCGAGATCGTGGAGGAGAATCTGTTCTACGACCTGATGGGCATGCTGAAGCAAATCGGCGTCCTGCCGGGCGAAGGGCGCCAAAAGGTCGCGTAGGCAGGTTAAAAATATGGCTCAACGCATGCCTGCGCTGTTTATCGGGCACGGAAACCCGATGAACGCGCTGCTGGTAAACCCCTATACCCAGCGGTGGGCGGCTATCGGCACAACCCTGCCCAAGCCGAAGGCGATACTTTCGGTGTCCGCACACTGGTACATTGAAGATGCTGCCGTCACCGTAAGCTCCGCGCCGAAGACGATCCACGACTTCGGCGGCTTTCCACGCGAACTCTATGAGGTGCACTATCCCGCGCCCGGCGATCCCGATCTTGCCGCTCGCGTGCAGAAACTTCTTGCGCCGTTGCCGGTAAGACGCGACGAGCGATGGGGACTCGATCACGGCACTTGGTCAGTGTTGTGCCACCTCTATCCGCAGGCGGATATTCCGGTGGTGCAGCTCAGCATCGACGAAACACAACCGCCGTCATTTCACTACGAAATCGGCAAGCGTCTTGCGCAACTTCGAGAGGAGGACGTTCTCATCCTCGGCAGCGGCAACCTGGTGCACAACCTGCATGCCTACGCATGGGGACGACACGTTCAGGAACCGTATGCCTGGGCGACTTCATTTGAGAAAAGAGTCCGCGAGCTTTTGCTCGCAGGGGACCACAAGCCGCTCATTGAATATGAGGCTCGACTTGGGCGGGAGGCGGAATTGGCCGTGCCCACGCCCGATCACTACTTGCCTCTGCTTTACATTGCCGGCACGCGCACTCCGTCCGAACCCGTGACGTTCCCCGTCGAGGGCGTAGACGGCGGCTCGGTCTCGATGCTTGCAGTGGAAGTGAGCTGAGAAAATCTCCAGTAGTGGCCAGAAAAGGGGCCGCCCATGTGGTGGGCAGCCCCACAACCCGTTTGATTTTCCCTTGTGTTTAGGCACATGGCTGAGGGTTGCGGCACGCCGGCGTTTTCGCCGGGTTGCAGCCGCCTCCTGAATTTCGTGCCTTACGAGGCGCAGTGCGGAGCAGCCCGCTATCTTCGGTTTCGCATGTGGATGAGATAACTTACGATATCGTCCAGTTGTTCGCGGCTGAGCACAACTCCATAGTTGGTGGGCATGAGGGGTTGCGTTCCGTACTCTACCCGCTGCACATCGGATTTTGTGAACAGGTGGAAGTCGCCGTCCAACGATTGCAATTGCAGCGAGAAGTTGTCTTCATTGCGCACCACTCCGCTGTACTTCCGGCCGTCGTGGGTGATAACGGTAGCAACCTTGTTCCCGCCGGGCTCATCGGATTCCGGCGCCTGGATACGGCGGAGGATTTCCTCAGGGGAGCGTCTGCTGCCATAGTCCGACAGATCGCGGGCGATGAAGCCCCCTTTTCCTTCCGCCGAATGGCAGGTTGAGCACTGCGCTGCTCCAAAGAACAGCGCTTTGCCCCGAGACGGATTCCCGGGCACGGCCATCGCCGGTCCGCCGCCTTGCAGTGCGCGCAGGTACTTCACCAGGGCGTGGAGCTCGCCGTCTCCCAGAGAGTGAAAAGCGGGCATGGCGGTGCCCGGAATCCCATTTTTCACGATGCGGAAGATTTCGCGATCGGGTAACTGCTGCACAGCGCCCGCAGCTAAATTGGGCGCCCGCTCGCCACCCTTAGCGTCCAGTCCGTGGCAACCCGCACAGGCGGAGGTGAAGATCTGCAGCCCGCGTCTTGATGTAAGGCCCGTCTGGTGCGGGTTTCGCGGTGCGCGGTCCAGCGGCCATAGGGGCAGAACCAGCGCGGTCAGGCCCACGCTCGTCGCGCATAGCAAACAGCGAAGCATCCGCAGGGATGGTGTTTTTCTCACCGGGCGAAGTCACACGACGAATGTAATATCAGGACCGTGAAGGGGCAGCTTGTATCACCACCCATGCCGAAGTCAACTCGTTCCGCTTCTTCTGAAATCCACGCACACACCACCTCCACCAGCCGAACGCGGGTAGTTCCTCAGGCGCGCGAGGTAAAAGTGCTTGGGATTGTCAGCTTTCCACCCGCCTGGGTGGCGGGGCTGCGTATTCAGTTGCGATAACCGTGGCTACCGTCCGAAGGCAACACTCCAGAGAGCCGCGTGCACGTGCAAATAAGCCAGAAAGTTGCGCATGGGGTCAAACATTTCGGCGACCTGGTAACTGAAAAAGAACAGGCCCGCGTAGAAGATGTGAGGCTTGGCGTCGAGCAGCGAGAGGAATGGCCGGGCGACAACGGAGCGAATCCTGGACTGGTGGAGGAGCAAGACCATGCCGCCTCCAATGAGGGCTCCGGCCAGCAAGTCGCTGAGAAAATGAAACCCCAGCCACAGGCGCGGGAAGAGAATGGCGGCCACAACGTAGGCCATAGCCAGGCTGCCCGCCCGCGGCGAGGCCAGGAAGATGCCGGTGGCCAGAGCCACGAACAGTATGGCGTGGTCGCTGGGAAAGGAGCTTTCGGGGTGGTTCGGCGCAGAAAGAGGAGGGACAGGAAAGTGGAAAACGGGATTCTCGCTGGGCCGCAAGCGCAGTGGGAGAGTTGACACCATGACCCTTCCAATCGCCAGGCCGAGCACGCAGGCCAACAACGCCGAGACCAGCACTTGGCGGCGAGTGACTCTGTTGGGGCCGGGATAAAACCAAACCCACCACAGCATCAGCATTACAATCTGGCCCCGGAAGAAGTAGCTGTCGGCGAGCGGCGCTAAGACCGAGGTAACCGCGTGATGCTGCGTGGCAACAATACTGAAGAAATGCGATATGTGCAGGTCAATCGGGTTCATGGATAACGCTGCACCATGGCTGCCTCGGCACATCTAAATGCACGCAGATTGCCAGCGACCAGAAGGTAAGCTATTGATAACATTAACCATACGAGGGTGCTGTCAGGTTTTGCACCAGGAAGGGTGCAAAAACTTGCGCTGGGACGCAGGGTAGGCAGCGGCGAGCGCCCCTCGCGAGGTGGTTAGGATTGCGGCTAACTCGCCATCTGTACGGTGGCCCGGTCTTGCGGCCCGGCGGCGAACATCTTCTCCGGCGCGTAGCCAAATTGGCCGGCCATCAGATTCCAGGGGAATTCCGCGATCAGAGTGTTGAACTGCCGCACCGTCTCGTTGTAGTGCTGGCGGGCAAAGGCGATGCGGTTCTCCGTGGTGGTCAACTGTTCCTGCAGGAGAAGGAAGTTCTGCGAGGCCTTCAGGTCGGGATAGCGCTCGGCTGAGAGAAACAGATTGCCCACGGCGCTGCCCAGCGCCATCTCCGCCGCCGCCCGGGTGGAAATGTCCGCACCGGCGCTCATGGCCGCGCTGCGCGCCTTTGTTACTGCTTCCAGGGTTTGGCGCTCGTGGCTCATGTAGCCTTTGACCGACTCCACCAGGTTGGGAACCAAATCGTGGCGGAAGGTGAGCTGGACGTCAACGTCGGACCACGCGTTGCGCACGTTGTTGCGCATGCGCACCAGCCGGTTATAGGCGTGGAACGCAAACCACAACACCAGAACCATCACCACCGCAAGAGCAATCAGTACGGGAGAGAAACTCATGTTCAGCCTCGCCTCTGGTTTGGCCGATGTTTACCTGCGCCGGCTGAAGGCCGCGGCCACGTCCTGCACAAATCTCGTAAAACCTGCGATAACGCTTCCCCAGTCCACGGCGAACAGCCAGTGAATTAGCGCCAGCCATAGCCCCAGGCACAGTAGATTGAGGCCGATCATCATGACGATCACAAGCAGCATGAGAACGCCGCAGGTGACCAGCAGGGGGCCAAGAATGAGATAGAGGATGGCGAGCACAATTTTGCCCGCCAGCCCGCCGCGCCGGCGGGAAGGGTCAATCAGGTGCGCGCCCATCTTTTGCAGGCGCTTGGCGCGTTTGGCTAAGGGAGGGTGAAAGGAAACGAAGCTCACCGTCTGCAGCCCGGTTTGGCCGCGTCCGGCCCCGCTTTCCTGCCGCTGCCGGCTTTGCCGGTGCATGCGCACGCGCGCCTGGGCGGCGCGGTCGCCGCGTTGCGCCAGCATCAGGTCGTTGATATTGGGCAGTTCGTGGACCAGGGCCGGATCCACCCCCATCGCTTGAGCAAAAACTTGCAGGCGCGCGGCCGCATCCGCATTGCCCATGGCGGCGGACATGGCTGTGGACATCATTTCCTGGCGGACGCGCGCGAGTTCCGTAGCCGTACCGGGAACAGAAGGGAGCGGGTTAGCCGGGATGGCCGGGCTGCCGGTGCTCGCCGTGGTTTGCCAGGCCTGCAGGAACTTGCGCTGTTGCTCGGTTGAGGCCGAGTCTCCGCGCAAGCTGCGGTCGCCGCCGGGATTCACCACGAACAGGTGCGAAGCCCAACTCCCTCCGGCCACGGTTGCGCAGTCGTTGCTCAAGCTTTGCAGGGCGCTCTCCAGCGCGTCCGGATTGCGGGTGAGTTCCACGGCGCCGGCATCGGCCAGATAGCGGCGGGTCCGCCACAAAAGCGCCATGCACGGACCCAGCAGCAGGTTCAGGAAGAACCACAGCGTGAGCTCCACCGCTATGTTGGTGAACAGAAATGGGAAGAACATCAGGCGCAGGGCCTTGCGAATCAATCCCGGATTGCTGCTGTTGAAGAAGCGGTCAATATCGCTGGAGTTCATGTCCAGCGTGTCCGCCAGCAACTCCGCCACCTGCTCAGCGTCAGCGGCCTTGGCGGCGCCGGTTCCGCGCCGGAAACTGTAACGAATAATGCGCCACAACGTGGAGCGCGACTGCCGGCCGAAGGGCGCGTTAATGAGAGTTACGATGAGGCCGCAAGTCTCAAAAATGCTGGTCACGGTGAAGGCGATGCGCAGGTCGCCATTGCCCACTGAGGCAACCAAGTGCCCGACCAGGGCCTGCAGTTGTTCGCGATTGAGATCATCGAGCAGCCGCCGGCACAAGACAATGTGCGCGTCGGTTGCACAGGTGCCGATGGCAGCGGCGTTCGCTCCCGGGGAATCTATCAGCATCACCTTGGGAGCGGGCAGGCCGGCGGCAATCGCCATCTCCTGCACCGTGTCCGCCAGTTGCAGTTCCTTCAGGTCCTGCGGGTTGGGTTCGCGCGCGTTGAGGCTGGCCAGCGTGCCGCCTACTCCTCCGTGCCGGAAAAGCAGCAGCATGCCCGCCCACAGCATCAATGCCACCACGATTCCGGGCAGGAATATCAGCGCCGCCGCCAGGACGAGTTCCTGAGGATTCACTGTGCCGCGTTGATTGAAGACGGCATCAGCCACCCGGAAGGCCAGACGCGCCAGGTCGCTGCTGGTCTTCCAGAACTCCGGCGGCAGCGGCGAGAAGTGGTTGACCACCTCGGCCGCCGCCATGGTGACAGCGTAGAAAAACGGCGAGAGCACCAGCGTCAGCGGAATGCCCATCAGCAAGGCGGCGAACACGCACAGCGCGGACATGCGCCAGGTGGCGTGCCGGTTGCGCTCCTGGGCTTTGAAAAATGTCTCCGGAGGACGGCCCGCGCGAGCTGTGAACGAGGAGGCAGCACCGGTCATTTCGGGGACGCTCATGGCGGGCTCGCGCGACAGTATGCCCTCAGGCGGTAGGGTTTGCAAACGTCGGATTTTAGACCTGCTCTGCGGCTCTCCAGCCGGCTCGATTGTCCTCCGTACGCTGAATCCAGGCTGGCTCCATTCGTGACTGGCGCCAGGTAGATTCAAGCCACGTAAATCATTAATGAGCCGTGAACAAGGCTGCCCCGGCAGAGTCGAATCCAAATGCCTGAATGACTGTTTCCAACCGGGTTTGCTACCATCATCCTTCTGATGAAATCCACCGCCAGGATCAAATCAATCGGCGAGAACGTGGTGCGAATCGAGGCTGAGGCGCTGCTGGCCTTAGCCGAGCGCCTGGCCGGTCCCATGGACCAGGCCTTTCATCACGCGGTTGATTTGCTCTACGCTTGCGCCGGACGGGTGGTGGTGACCGGTCTGGGTAAAAGCGGACTGGTGGCGCGCAAGGTGGCCGCCACGCTCAGTTCCACCGGCACCCCTGCGCTGTTCCTGCATCCGGCGGAGGCATTGCACGGGGATTTGGGCATGCTGGTGCGCGGCGATAGCGTACTTGCCCTCTCCGCCAGCGGCGAGACGGAAGAGATTCTGCAACTTCTGGCCACCATGAAGCGCCTGCAGATTCCCCTGATCGCCGTGACCTGCGACCGTATCTATAACAAT
>Ga0187825_10000269_pt1 | contig 11602 bp, 8 predicted proteins | sample NC_wetland_sal_i_11_FD_132421 | JGI IMG/M metagenome (GOLD analysis project Ga0187825, IMG submission 132421) | Wetland sediment microbial communities from Neuse River Estuary, North Carolina, USA - SourceSoil_5 | ecosystem: Environmental > Aquatic > Freshwater > Wetlands > Sediment | place... | reverse complement strand
GCGCCGTTCGCGTATCGCTTCGACCGGAGCCACACCGCCGCCCAGGCCCTGGCGGCCTGGGACGACGGGATGGGCGAGGCCGGCCCCGAGGTCCGGGTGGCGGGGCGCATCGCCGCCTTCCGCTCGCAGGGGAAGACCGCGTTCGCCCATCTCGAGGACGTCTCCGGGCGCATCCAGGTCTACTTCCGGCGGGACGCGCTGGGTGAGCACTACGAGCTGGTGCGGCTGCTCGACCTCGACGATCACATCGGGGTACGGGGACGGCTGTTCCGCACCAAGATGGGCGAGATCACCGTCCGGGTGGAGGCGCTCGAGCTGCTCGCCAAGTCGCTCCGGCCGCTCCCCCGCGGCAAGAGCTACGTGCGGGACGACGGCACCTCGGCCGACACCGCGCTCGCCGATCCGGAGCAGCGCTACCGGCAGCGCTACGCGGACCTCGCGGTGCATCCCGAGGTCCGCGAGGTCTTCCAGGTCCGCGCCAGAGTGATCGCGTACCTGCGGCGGTTCCTCGACGAGCGAAGCTTCCTCGAGGTGGAGACGCCGGTCCTCCAGCCGCTCTACGGCGGCGCCGCGGCCCGCCCCTTCGTGACGCACCACAACACGCTCGACATGCCGCTCTTCCTCCGCATCGCCGACGAGCTGTACCTCAAGCGGCTCCTGGTGGGGGGACTCGAGCGGGTATACGAGATCGGGCACGACTTCCGGAACGAGGGGATGGACCGCACCCACAGCCCCGAGTTCACGATGCTGGAGTTCTACCAGGCCTATGCCGACTACCACGAGATGATGGCCCTCGTGGAGGAGATGATCGCGGGGGTGGTCCAGCACTGCCTGGGCTCGCTCCGGATCGAGCGGGGCGGCGTGACGCTCGACTTCGCCCGGCCGTGGCCGCGGGTGGCTTTCGTCGACGGAATCCGGCAGCGCACCGGGCTGGATGTGCGGACCGCGACCGAGGACGAGCTTCGGGCGTTTCTCAAGGAGCGCTTCCGCGAGGCGAAGGACGAGGACCACCCGCCCCTGCAGGGGCTCACGGGCGGGAAGCTGCTCGACGAGGTGTTCAAGGCTGTGCTCGAGCCGCACTTGGTTCAGCCCACCTTCGTCGTAGACTACCCGAAGGCGCTCTCGCCGCTGGCCCGCGCGCACCGGAGCGACCCCGCGCTGACCGAGCGGTTCGAGCTCTTCGTGCAGGGGCGCGAGCTGGCCAACGCCTTCAGCGAGCTGAACGACCCGGACGACCAGCGGGCGCGGTTCGAGGACCAGGGCCGCCAGCGCGCGGCCGGGGACGAGGAGGCCCAGCAGTACGACGCCGACTACGTGCGCGCGCTGGAGTACGGCATGCCGCCGGCCGGCGGGGTAGGCGTCGGGGTGGATCGCCTGGTCATGCTGCTCACCGGCCAGCCGTCCATCCGCGATGTGATCCTCTTTCCCGCGATGCGGCCGGAGACCTCCGGCGCATGACCTCGCTCGCGGGCGCGGGCAAGCGCCGGTTCGGCGCCGCCGACGTCTCGATCGGAGGCCCGGCCGACTACCGCTCCATCCTCCGGTGGCCGACGGCGCTGGAGCGGAAGATCGCGGGACGCTATCTCCGCTCCCGCCGGTCCTCGGGAGCGTCGCTCAACACCATCATCGCCACGGGCGGGGTGGCCGTGGGGGTCATGGCTCTCATCGTCGTCCTCGGCGTAATGAACGGGCTCCGGGACGACCTCCGGGAGCGGATCCTCGTCGCCAACCCCGATCTCAGGGTCCTCACCTTCGGCGCCGGTCTCCGCATGGACGACTGGCGCCGGGTGCTGGCGGAGGTCCGGAAAGAGCCGGGGGTCGTCGCGGCGGCGCCTGAAGTGATCAGCCAGGCGGGAATCAGCGCCGGGCATGACTACGGCGAGGGAGTGAACGTCCTCGGCTTCGATCCGGACACGGGCAGCCGTTCGGTGACGACGTTCCCCCAGTCGATCAAGAAGGGCGACCTGTCGTTCCGCCCGACCCACACCGACGTAGACGGCGCTATCCTGCTGGGGACCCGGCTCGCCGGCCGGCTCAACGTGTACCCCGGCGACGTGGTCACGCTGGTGCCGGTCACCCAGGCCAAGGTGAACCCGGCGCTGGGAGTGGCGGTACCGAAGTTCTGGAAGTTCGAGGTCACCGGCCTCTTCGACACGGGCATGTTCCAGTATGACAACCAGTTCGTCGTCATGTCCCGAAAGATGGCGCAGCAGTTCACCGGCCTGGGGGACGCCGTCTCCGGCATCGCCGTGCGCGTGACCAACCCCGACCTGGCGCCGGAAATCGGCCGGCGGCTGGAGGACCGGCTGGGATACCCGTACCGGACGCTCGACTGGCAGACGCAGAACGCGAGCCTGTTCAGCGCTCTGGAGCTCGAGAAGCTGGCCATGGGGCTGATTATTTTCTTCATCATGGTGGTGGCGGCCTTCAACATCGTGGGAACGCTGACCATGGTGGTGGCGGACAAGACGCGAGAAATCGGGATTCTCCAAGCGATGGGCCTCACCGCGCCGTCGGTGGCGCGGATCTTCCTGGCGCAGGGAGCCATCATCGGGCTGGTGGGGACGACGCTCGGGCTCGTCGGCGGCCTAGTGGTCTCCTACGTCGTGGACCGCTCCGGCTGGATCCGGATCAACCCCGCGGTGTACTTCATCGACCACCTCCCGGTGCACGTCGAGGCGCTGGACGTCCTCGTGGTCGTTCTCACGAGCCTGGCGATCGCCGTGCTCGCGACCCTCTATCCTTCGCGCTCGGCCGCCCGGCTTACCCCGGTCGAGGCGATCCGGCACGACTGAGGGGCGGGGGAAAGCCGTGGCGATGCTCGAGGCGACGGACCTGCGGAAGATCTACCGGGGCGGCGACGGCAACCCGATCGAGGTGCTCGCCGGGGCCGACCTGGCCGTGGGCCGGGGCGAGTTCGTCGCCATCGTGGGGGCGAGCGGTGCGGGCAAGAGCACGCTCCTGCACCTGCTCGGCGCCCTGGACCGGCCGACCTCGGGGACGGTGCGGCTCGACGGCGAGGCGTACAACGAGCTGACGCCGGCCGAGCTGGCCCGGGTGCGGAACCGAAAGCTCGGGTTCGTCTTCCAGTTCCACCACCTGCTGCGCGAGTTCACCGCGCTCGAGAACGTGATGCTCCCGCTCCTCGTCGCCGGGGCATCGGAGGCGGAGGCCCGTTCCCGGGCGGAGCAGCTGCTGGCCCGGGTGGGCCTGGCGGGCCGCATGACCCACCGCCCGTCGGCGCTCTCGGGCGGGGAGCAGCAGCGGACCGCGGTGGCCCGGGCGCTGGCCACGGACCCGGTGGTGGTGCTCGCGGACGAGCCGTCCGGCAACCTCGACCACGGGCACAGCGAGCTGCTGCACGATCTCTTCGCGGGCCTCGCGCGGGAGTTCGAGACCGCGCTCGTGGTCGTGACCCACAATCGCCTGCTTGCGGCCCGGGCGGACCGGGTGTTGAGCCTCGAGAGCGGGCGCCTGGTGCCGCTCTCCGGCGTGGAGTCGATGCCCTGATGGAATGCGATAGCTGCCACGAGCGGGACGCGGTGGTTCACCTCACCCAGATCGTGAACGAACAGGTCACGACGCTGCATCTCTGCGAACGCTGCGCCGCGGAGAAGGGCGTGGAGAGCACCGGCTCGGTCGCGGCCAAGAGCGAGATCGGGTCGTTCCTCGCCGCCATGACCAAGGGGCTGACCGATCCCGCCCTCGTCCCGGCCTCGGGAGAGAAGCACGCCTGCCCCCGGTGCGGCGCCACGCTCCAGGACTTCCGGGAGGGCGGCCGGCTGGGCTGCGCCGACTGCTGGCGGGCCTTCGAGGTTCCGCTCCGCGACCTGCTGCGCCGGCTGCACGGATCCACCGTCCACATGGGGGAGCGGTATGCCCGGCAGAGCGGGGAGGACCGGGATCCGGCCCGCCGCGCGGCCGATCTCAAGGAGCAGCTCCGCCTGGCGGTGGAAACGGAGAATTTCGAGCTGGCGGCCGAGCTGCGGGACCGCCTGCGGGTGACGGAATGATCGACCTGAGCCTGCTCACCGACGGCGGGGTTGGCTGGCTCGACGCGAGCGGGCCGATGAGCCACCTGGTGCTCTCCACCCGGGTGCGGCTCGCGCGGAACCTGGCGGACCACATCTTCCTCACCCGGAACAGCGAGGGGGAGCGGGAGGCGATCCTCGAGCAGGTGCAGCGGGCCGCCCGGGACACGGTGCTCCTCCGCCGCGCGGCGGCCTTCCGGCTGGACACGCTGGACCGGACCGACCGCCAGCTCCTGCACGAGCGGCACTTGGTAAGCAAGGAGCTGGCGGGGCTGGACGCCGACGGGCGGGTGCGGTCCGGGGCCTGCCTGCTGATCCAGGACCGGATCGGCGCGATGCTGAACGAGGAGGATCACCTCCGGCTTCAGGGCCTCCATTCCGGCTTCGCCCTGGAAGGTGCCTACGCCGAGGTTGACAAGCTGGACGCCGAACTGGGACAACGACTTCCGTTCGCATTTCACCCCGAGTTTGGTTACCTTACCAGCTGTCCTACCAACGTCGGGACGGGACTCCGGGCGTCGGTGCTGATCCACCTGCCGGGGCTGGTGCTGACCAAGGAAATCTCCAAGGTCCTTCAGGGCCTGGCGCAGGTGGGGCTCACCTACCGGGGGTTGTACGGCGAGGGGAGCGAGGTCGTCGGCAACTTCTTTCAGCTCTCCAACCAGACGACCCTCGGCAAGTCGGAAGCCGAGCTCCTCGACCATCTCGGCAAGATGGTTCGGCAGGTCATCGACTACGAGGAGCAGGCGCGGCAGGTGCTACTCCGGGATGCGCCCACGATCATCGAGGACAAGGTGTGGCGCGCCTTCGGCCTCCTCCGCTACGCGCGATCGCTCTCGTTCGAGGAGGCGATGAATCTCCTGAGCGGCGTGCGGCTGGGCGCCGGGATGGGGCTGATCCCCGGAGTGGGGATGTACACGCTCAACAAGCTGCTGGTGTACACTCAGCCCGCCCATCTCGCGATCGCGAACGGCGCCGCGCCGTCCGATCCCGAGCTGGCGATCCGCCGAGCCCAGTACGTGCGGCGGGTGCTGGAAGAGGAAGTGGGGCGGCGCGGGCAGCCGCCGAGCAGTACGGCATGAACGCAGAGTGTCAGCGATGAACGGCTACAATTTTACCGATCGTGTCCGCAAGGTCCTCCAGATGGCGCGGGAAGAAGCCGCGCGCCTCCATCACGAGTACGTGGGGACCGAGCACATCCTCCTCGGCCTCATCCGCGAGGGTGAGGGCGTCGCGGCGGCGGTGCTCACCAACCTGAACGTGGACCTCGAGGAGATCCAGCAGAAGATCGAGGAGACGGTGAAGAAGGGGAAAGCGGCGGCCGCCGCCGGCCCCGACCTGCCGTACACCTCCCGGGCCAAGAAGGTACTCGAGCTCGCGATGACCGAGGCGCGGGAGCTCAACCACTCCTATGTGGGCACCGAGCACCTGCTGCTCGGCCTGCTGCGCGAGGAGAAGGGTATCGCGGCCCAGGTGCTGACCGATGCCGGCGTGAACCTCGAGCAGTCGCGGGCGGAGACGCTCCGGCTCCTCGGGAGCGACATGCCCCAGGCCTCGGCCGGCGGCACGCCCGCCACCCCCAGCGCCGCCCCCAAGTCGGAGAAGAAGTCCAAGACGCCGGCGCTCGACCACTTCTGCCGCGACCTCACCCAGCTCGCCGCCGAGGGCCAGCTCGACCCCACCATCGGCCGGGCCAAGGAGATCGAGCGCGTCATGGAGATCCTGGCGCGGCGCAAGAAGAACAACCCGGTGCTGATCGGCGAGCCGGGCGTCGGCAAGACGGCGATCGTCGAGGGCCTCGCGCTCCTCATCGCCAACGGACTCTGCCCCGACGTGCTCCGGGACCATCGGGTGCTCTCGCTGGACATGGCGGCCGTGATCGCCGGCACCAAGTACCGCGGGCAGTTCGAGGAACGGCTCAAGGCGGTCATGAACGAGATCGCCCAGAACAAGAACATCATCCTGTTCATCGACGAGCTGCACACGCTGGTGGGCGCCGGCGCGGCCGAGGGCGCGATCGACGCGTCCAACATGCTGAAGCCCGCGCTCGCGCGCGGCGAGCTCCAGTGCGTGGGCGCCTCGACGCTCAACGAGTACCGCAAGTACATCGAGAAGGACGGCGCGCTCGAGCGCCGGTTCCAGACCGTGATGGTCGAGCCGCCCACGGTGGAAGAGACGGTCGAGATCCTCAAGGGCCTCCGAAAGAAGTACGAGGACCACCACCGGGTGGCAATCCCGGACCCGACCCTCTCGGCCGCGGCCGAGCTGTCCGACCGCTACATCACCGACCGGTTCCTGCCGGACAAGGCGATCGACGTGATCGACGAGGCCGGGGCCCGGGCGCGGCTCGCCTCCCAGGTGCCGCCGGCGGAGGTGGCCGAGCTCAAGGCCGCGCTGGAGCAGGTGAACCTCCAGAAGGAAGAGGCGGTCCGCGACCAGAACTTCGAGCGCGCCGCGGCGCTGCGCGACCAGGAGCGGGACCTGCAGAACCAGATCCGGCTCAAGAACGAGGAGTGGGAGCGAGACCGGCAGACCCGCCGGCCGGTGATCGACGAGGAGGCCATCGCCTTCATCGTGTCCCGCTGGACCGGCATCCCGGTCACCCGGCTGCAGGAGGCGGAGGCCACGCGGCTCATGCGCATGGAGGACGAGATCCACGGCTCGGTCGTGGGCCAGGACGAGGCCATCAAGGCCGTGTCCCGGGCCATCCGGCGCTCCCGCGCGGGCCTCAAGGATCCGAACCGGCCGATCGGCTCGTTCATCTTCTCCGGCCCTACCGGGGTGGGCAAGACCGAGCTCGCCCGGGCCCTGGCGCGGTTCCTGTTCGCCGACTCGTCCGCCCTCATCCGGGTGGACATGTCGGAGTACATGGAGAAGTTCTCGGTCTCCCGGCTGATCGGGGCGCCCCCGGGTTACGTGGGCTACGAGGACTCCGGCACGCTGACCAAGGCTGTGCGGCGCAAGCCCTACTCGGTCGTCCTTCTGGACGAGATCGAGAAGGCCCATCCGGACGTGTTCAACATCCTGCTGCAGGTGCTCGACGAGGGCCACCTGACCGACAACTACGGCCGGATGATCGACTTCAAGAACACCGTGGTGATCATGACGTCCAACGTCGGCGCCCGGGACATCATGCAGGGCAAGACGCTCGGCTTCCACACGGCCGACGCCAAGGGCAGCTTCGAGAAAATGCAGGAGCGGATCAAGGACGAGATGAACAAGGTGTTCAACCCCGAGTTCCTGAACCGGCTGGACGATGTGATCGTCTTCCACCCGCTCACGAGGGAGCATATCTCGCAGATCGTGTCGATCCTGCTCAAGGACGTGCAGCGCCGGGTGGGCGACGAAGTGCGCCTCACCCCTGCGGCCATCGACTTCCTCGTCGAGAAGGGCTACGACGAGAGCTATGGGGCCCGGCCGCTCAAGCGGGCGATCCAGCGCTATATCGAGGACCCGCTCAGTGAGCGGATCCTCGTCGGCGAGTTCGGTCGGGGCGACGAGATCGAGGTCGCGGTTGCCCCCGAGGGTGATCGACTCGTCTTCAGCGCCCTTACCGGCACCCGGGCGTAAGGCCCTCGGCGCCGTCCGCCCTCCGGCGGGCGGCGCCGCTCCCTTTTTACAGGTCTTGATGCGGCTTTCCGTTCTCTTGGTCGCCGTCCTGTCGGTGAGCCTCGGCGGGTCGGCGGTTGCCCGGGCACAGGAACCGGCGCCGACCCCGCCCGTGGACAGCATCGTGGTGCAGGGCAACCAGCGGCTCACCGCCGAGCAGGTGGTGAGCACGGCCGGCCTGGCCCCGCACCAGGTCATCAACTACCGCGACGTCCAGCGCGCCATCACCGCCCTGTTCAAGACCGGGCAGTTCGACGACGTCTCGGTGGAGCAGAAGACCGAGGGCGGCAAGGTCTACCTGGTCTTCACGGTCAAGGAGCGCCCGATGCTCCTGGGGTGGACCGTGCGGGGGTTCGAGCGGATCCCGGAGGGGACCGTGCGAGACCGCGTGAAGCTCGTCAACGGCAAGCCGCTCGACCGGGACGCCCTGGAGCGCTCCCGGGCGGCGATCGACTCCCTCTACAAGAAGCAGGGCTACTACGCGGCCGTCGTGACGGACACGACGCTGGCCGAGCGGGACGGCGCGGTGCGGGTCGTGTTCGACATCGCCGAGGGGCGCCGGGTGGCGGTGAGCGAAGTCGAGATCGACGGCAACAAGGCCTTTCCCGACAAGGCCGTGGTGAAGCACATGGCGACCCGGCCGGAGGGCTTCCTCTGGTTTCAGAGCGGGCAGTACGACGAGAAGCGGGTGGACGACGACAGCCGCGATCGGCTGCCGCGATGGTACGCGGACAACGGCTACATCGACTTCCAGGTCCTGGGCGACACGCTGCTTCCCGACTCGACGACCGGCAAGGCGCTGCTCAAGCTGACCGTGGACGAGGGGCAGGTGTACAAGGTCGGCACCTTCGACATCCAGGGGAACCGCCGGTTCTCCTCGGAGGAGCTCAAGGCCTTTTTCCCGTTCGAGGCGCACCCGCCGTTCAACCGGTCGGAATGGGAGGCCGCCACCGAGAAGGTCTCGAATCTCTACGCGAACAACGGCTACATCTACGCCCGGGTCGACCCGATCGAGACCCGGCGGACGGCGGAAGACGGCACCCAGTATCTCGACCTCGCGTGGGTCATCCGCGAGGGAGCACCCGCCACGATCAACAAGATCGAGATCGTCGGCAACGACATCACCCACGAGCGGGTGATCCGTGAGGCCATCGTCCTCCTCCCCGGCGACCTGTTCAACCGTGAGCTCCTGATCCGCTCTTACCAGAACATCAGCAACCTCGGCTTTTTCCAGCAGCCGCTGCCGGCGCCCGACGTCCGGCCGGCGGCCAACGGGATCGACGTGGACGTGGTCTTCCGGGTCGAGGAGAAGCGAACCGGCAACATCAACTTCGGCGCGTCGCTGGGGCAGGGCACCGGCGTGGGCGGGTTTCTCGGGCTGGAGGAGCCGAACCTGTTCGGCAAGGGCAAGCGGGGCCAGCTCCGCTGGCAGTTCGGCGCCAACATCAACGACTTCACGCTTTCTTACACCGACCCCGCGATCCGGGACAGCCGAGTCTCCGGCACGCTGACCCTGTTCGACTCCAGGCAAACGTTCATCGTCGGCGACCTGGGCCAGCGCCAGCAGCTCGGCGGCGAGGTCCGGATCGGGTTTCCGTTCCTGGGGTCCCGCTACACCCGGGTATTCGGCTCGTACGGGCTCCAGCGCATCAACTACAGCCAGGGGTCGGAAGACCTGCGGCGCCGCTTCGCCTGCAGCGACTGCACCCGGTCCACGCTCGGGGCCGGCATTCTCCGTGATACCCGGATCGGGCTGCCCTTCCCCGTGGCGGGCACATATTTCAACATCGGCGGGGAGTTGAACGGCGGATTCCTCGGCGGCACCAGCGACTACCAGAAGATCGACCTCGAGGGACGGTGGTACGCCCCCCTCGGGACGGTGGGCGGCGGGGGCCAGCTGGGCCAGGGGGTCCAGTTCGTCCTGGGCCTTACCGCCAAGTCCGGCTTCATCTTCGGCGACGCCGGTCCGTTCTTCACGGAGCTATATTCGATGGGCGGCGTGCAGTTCGGGATTCCGCTTCGGGGCTACAACGAGTTCTCGATCACGCCGAACGGCTACGATCCTAACGCGAGCAGCGGCCAGGCCAGCGTCAACGCGTTCGGCAAGTCGTTCGCGGCGTTCACGGTCGAGGCCGGGGCCCGGATCAGCGGCGCGCTCTACGTGGACACGTTCCTGGACGCGGGCAACATCTACCGCGAGGTCCGCCAGTACGATCCGACCCGCTTGTTCCGCGGCGCGGGGTTCGGGGTAGCGGTGGTGTCGCCGCTCGGGCCGCTGGGGATCGACATCGCGTACGGGTTCGACAAGGTGGACGTGTTCGGCCGGCCGGCCCCGGGATGGCAGTTGCACTTCAAGCTGGGCAACACCTTCTGAGCAGCACGCACCTTCAGATCGGGAGCGGAGCATGAAGCTTGTCGTTCATGGTACCTGGATCGGGCTCGTGCTGGCGGCCGCGCTGGCCGCGGCCCCGGCGGCCGCCCAGCAGAAGCCGGCGGCGAAGCCCGCCCAGCCGAAGCCCTCCACCGCGGACGTCGAGGCCACCCGGATCGGCTTCGTGAACATCCAGGCGATCCTCAAGGCCACGCCCGGCTACGCGAAGGCCGAGTCGACTTTCTCGAAGGAGCTGGACGGCTACCGGACCGAAGTGCAGAAGCTCCAGGCCGGCCTCGACTCGGCCGCCCAGGACTTCGAGGCGCAGTCGGCGGTTCTGAGCCCGAGCCAGCGGACGCAGCGCCGGAAGGATCTCGAGGCGCAGCAGGAGAAGCTCCAGCAGCGGACCCAGGAGCTCCAGCAGAAGGCGGCGACCCGGGAGCGGGAGCTGCTGGACCCGATCCAGACCAGGGTGAACAGCGTCATCGAGGGGATCCGCGCGGCGGGCAACTACGCGATCATCTTCGACGTGAGCGCCCCCGGCAACGGCATCGTCACCGGGGACAAATCGCTGGACCTCACCCAGCGGGTACTCCAGCAGCTGCAAGCCTCGAAATAAGTCGCGCGTGCGCGCAGCCCGATGTACCCGGACAGGCGGTCGCCGATATGGTCGGCGGCCGTTTGTCGTCTAAGGACCAACCGGCCTCACTATGGACATCGAGCGGATCCTCTCCGTCCTTCCCCACCGCTATCCGTTCCTGCTTGTGGACCGGATCCTCGAGGTGGATGGCACGACCCGCATCGTCGGGCTCAAGAACGTGACCATCGGTGAGCCGTTCTTCCAGGGCCATTTTCCGGGGCATCCCATCATGCCGGGCGTGCTCATCGTCGAGGCGATGGCCCAGGTGGGCGGGTGCCTCGTCATGGGAACCATCGAGCGCCCCGAAACCAAAGTGGTCTACTTCATGGCGCTCGACCGGGTCCGCTTCCGCCGACCGGTCCGTCCCGGCGACCAACTGCGGCTCGAGGTCGAGGTGCTCCAGGTGCGCGGCCCGACCTGCCGCATGAAGGGGGTCGCCACGGTCGAGGGCAAGGTCGTGGCCGAGGCGGAGATGATGGCCCAGGTCGTGGACCGCTGACTCATGGCACGGCGGGGTGACACCCACCGGCTGATGCGCTGGCTCTGGACCAGCCGCCGGCCGGAAGCGCGTCTCACGCGGCTGGCGCTGCTGCCGGCGTCCGCGCTCTATCGCGGAGCCATGGCGGCGCGAGCCGCCGGCTACCGGCGGGGCTGGCTCGGGGTGCGGGATCTCCCGGCCCCGTGCGTCGCGGTGGGGAACCTGACGCTGGGCGGCTCGGGCAAGAGCGCGATCGCCGCGTGGATCGCGCAGCATTACGCCGATCGGGGCATCCGGCCCGCGCTGCTCGTGCCCGGGGGAACCTCGGCCGACGTGCTGGTGCAGCGCCACGCCGTGCCGGCGGCGCTGGTGCTGGGCGACCGCGACCCGGTGCCGGCGGCAGAGCGCGCCGTGGCGCAGGGCGCCCAGGTGCTGGTGCTCGATGACGCGTACCAGCGGCTCGATGTCCACCG
>Ga0187825_10000268_pt1 | contig 11612 bp, 8 predicted proteins | sample NC_wetland_sal_i_11_FD_132421 | JGI IMG/M metagenome (GOLD analysis project Ga0187825, IMG submission 132421) | Wetland sediment microbial communities from Neuse River Estuary, North Carolina, USA - SourceSoil_5 | ecosystem: Environmental > Aquatic > Freshwater > Wetlands > Sediment | place... | reverse complement strand
GGGCAGCGGGGGGACGGCGTCCGTTGCCGCCAGATGGGCATCTCCGTCTACCTGGTCAAACCGGTTCACCGGCCCGATCTGCTGCGGGCCATCCGCCTGGCCCTGGGCCAGGCTCCCGAGCGCCATCCTGGCCTGATTACCCGCCACAGCTTGCGCGAATCGCGGCCCAAGCTCTCCATCCTGGTGGCGGAAGACAACGCCGTAAACCGCACGGTCATAGTCAGCTTGCTGCAGAAAATGGGGCACAGAGTGACCGTCGCCGAAGATGGCGAGCGGGTCCTTGCCCTGTTTCAGGAGCAGCCTTTCGATTTGCTTTTCATGGATGTCCGCATGCCCAAACTCGATGGATTGGCTGCCACCGCTGAAATCCGCCGCCGGGAGCGGGAAACCGGCGGCCACGTTCGGGTGGTAGCCATGACCGCCTCCATAATGCCCCAGGACCGCGAAAGCTGCCTGGCCGCCGGCATGGATGGCTATATCTCCAAGCCGGTGGATTTCAACTCTGTAGAGGAGGAAATTGAGCGTTACTGCGTTGCCAGCTCCGTCCCGCGGCCGCATTGACCACCCGGCGCAGTGGCGGCATTCCCTTATTGCGCTCCCTGTCTCCGGTCCTGAATAAGGGCCCAGCAGCTACTCCATACCCGACGGATGAGAATAATGGTAGAGAACTGAAGCCAAAATCCCGCGGCAACATCTAAAATAATCCCGTCCATGAGCCAGGAAATTCGTGACAACGTCATCATCGGGGCCGGTTGTGCCGGCCTGACCGCGGCCATTTATGCCGGCCGCGCTAATCTCAAGCCGCTGATTCTGCAGGGCCATGAGCCCGGGGGCCAGCTCTCACTCACCACCCTGGTGGAAAATTTTCCCGGTTTTCCTGAGGGCATCCAGGGACCGGAATTAATCGAGAACATGAAGAGGCAGGCGGCGCGCTTCGGCGCCGAGTTCCACGTGGGTCACCTGGCGCACGCCGACCTGCGGCAGCGTCCCTTCGTGCTCGACCTGGGCAAAGAGAAGCTCCGCACCCGAACCCTCATTGTGGCCAGCGGCGCTTCCGCCCGCTGGCTGGGGCTGCCCCACGAGCAGGCGCTCATTGGCCACGGCGTCTCCTCCTGCGCCACTTGTGATGGCTTTTTCTTTACCGGTAAAGAGGTGGCGGTAGTGGGCGGCGGCGATTCCGCCATGGAGGAGGCGCTGTTCCTCACCCGGTTTGCTAGCCGAGTGAGCGTTATCCACCGGCGCGACCAGTTTCGCGCCTCCAAAATCATGCTGGAACGCGCCCGGCAGAACCAGCGCATTCGCTTCCTCACCGATACGATCGTGGAGGACGTTTACGATGTGAACCAGCAGGAAGTAACCGGACTGAAGCTGCGCAACGTGAAAACCGGAGGGGTGAGCGACTTCCCAGCCAGCGCCCTGTTTCTGGCCATTGGTCACGTTCCCAATGCGGCCATGTTTGACGGGCAACTGGACAAGGATGCTGACGGTTACCTGAAGACGGAGAATTACGTGTTCACGCGTGTGCCCGGTGTTTTCGCCTGCGGGGATGTGCAGGACCGGCGCTACCGCCAGGCCATCACCGCTTCCGGCAGCGGCTGCATGGCCGCCATGGAAGCGGAGAAGTTTCTGGAAGAACACGGAAGGTAGTAGTTTGGTGGCTGGTGGTTTGTCGTGTGGTTGCTCCCTGCCACCAGTGGAGACCAACTTCCAACTACCAAGAACCAGCTACCCGCTTTTAGGCTCCCGGAATCGGCGCGCTCTTGGACGCGGGGTGGAACTGCAGCTCGAGTGGATAGTAGGGCAGGTCTACATGCACCGTGTAGTCTGCTGAAATGGCGAGGCTGCCGCTGCCTCCGCTGCCGACCCGCTGAACTACGATCTGTTCCGCGCGCAGTGGAATTTCCAGGTCCTGTGCCTTTTTGAAAATGGTGGCGCGAATCTCGTCTTCCGACTTGTTGCTGTAGGACTGCAGCACCGCTTCGTTCTGAATGGCGTCCTGGAGTTGGTAATTGGCAAAAATCGGAGGCACCAGTTCGAAGCCCACGTAGACACCCGCGGCAATCACACCCAACGCGACAAGCAATTTCAGAGTACGCACATGAACCCCGCTTCGGCCTGCGGGGAGGGCACTCTTACGAGTGGGCGGGCCGGAGAAGTTTCTCCAGATGACTGGCTATATCGCGGATATTAGCATCCAGCATCTGGTGTGTCGAGCGGGGAACCACCTCCACCATGCCTTCGGTAACCTTTTTACCAACGTTTACACGAAAGGGTATGCCCACCAGGTCAGCGTCTTTGAATTTCACCCCTGGCCTTTCGTCACGGTCGTCCAGCAACACGTCAAATCCCGCTCTCGAAAGCTGTTCCGCTATCTGGACGGAGGTGGAGAGCAGCGTGGCGTCCTTCACGTTGGTGGGCGTTACCACTACTTCGAACGGAGCTATAGACGCGGGCAGCCAGAAGCCATCGTTGTCGTGATTCTGTTCCACGGCCGCGGCCAGGATGCGCTCGATGCCAATTCCATAGCACCCCATGATGGGTGCAACTTCCTTGCCATTCTGGTCCAGCACCCGCGCTCCCATGGATTGGGTGTACTTGTCGCCCAGCTTGAAGATGTGTCCAATCTCCATCGCCCTGGCGACTCTGAGCGTTGCTCCGCAGTTAGGACACCCTTCTCCCTCCCCCACGCTGCGCAAGTCCGTCCACTCGGAAACCGTGAAGTCCCGGTCCGGTGTTACATTGCGCAGGTGGTAGTCCTCTTTGTTGGCGCCGGCGATCAGGTTCTTGCGGCCCAGCAGCGCCCGGTCCACCAGAACCCGCGCCTTGATGCCCTTGTACTCCCGCTCCTCGGAGCCAATGGGCCCCAGAAAACCGGCAGGGGCGCCAAATACTTCCTGGATTTCCTCCGGACGCATGGGACGGAACTGCGCTCCCGCCAGCGCCGTGGACAGCTTGGCCTCATTTAGCGTGTGGTCGCCGCGGAGAAAGAGAATTACCGGGGTTTCGTGCGGCTTCTCCGCTCCGCGCTTTGTTTCCGCGGCCATCATGGCCAGGGTCTTAATCTTGTTCTTGGGCGAAACACCCAGGTAGTTCGCCACCTCCTCCACTGTTTTCAGTCCGGGCGTGTGCACTGGTTCCGGCTGGCCGTTGCCGGTAGCTTCGTAGTCGGGTACCGGCTCCAGCCTCGAGGTGGCCTTCTCCAGATTGGCGGCGTAGCGGCAATTGGGACAGCTGACAATGAAGTCCTCGCCGGCGTCTGTATAGACGACGAACTCGTTGGACTGTGACCCGCCCATCGCCCCGGAGTGCGCCTCCACCACCACATACCGCAAGCCGCAGCGGTCAAAAATGCGGCGGTAAGTTTGATCGTGCTTCTTGTAGGAGATGTCCAGGCCGGCAGCGTCCAGGTCGAAGGAATAGGAATCCTTCATGGTGAACTGGCGTACTCGCAGCAACCCCGCCTTCGGCCGGGGCTCATCGCGGAACTTGGATTGGATCTGGTACCAGATCTGCGGCAGCTGCTTGTAGCTGCGCAGTTCCTTGCGCGCGATCTCGGTCATCACTTCTTCTTCGGTCATGCCCAGGCACAGGTCCGCTCCCTTGCGATCTTGGAGCCGGAACATGGCCTCACCCATGGCCGCCCAGCGCCCGCTGGCTTCCCACAGTTCACGCGGGTGCAAGGCCGGCAGGTAGTACTCCTGCCCGATTGTGTCCATCTCCTGGCGCACGATGGCGGTGATTTTCAGCATCGAGCGGTAACCCAGGAAAAGATAGGAGTAAATCCCCGCGGAGAGCTGGCGGATGTAGCCCGCCCGCAGCAGGTACTTGTGGCTGGCGACCTCGGCATCGGCCGGGGCCTCGCGCAGGGTGGGAATGAACAGTTGTGACCAGCGGTGCATGAGTTGGCTTCCTTAATAAGGGGAAATGAACATTGTAATTGACGACTGAGGATTGCGAGAGCTGCGGAGGGTGTTTCGCTCCTGCACCTGGCGCCGAAGGGGTACAAGTGGAGGCGCTAAGAGGCGGAAGCTTTGTCGTAACGTAACTTAGGTCATTGGCGCGTTATGTCAGCGGCGCTCTGACGAAATTTGTCATGTTGAAATTTTGCGCTTAAGCCTGTGTTCCCTTTGGCGCTGAAAATACAAGCCTTAGTGCACTCCCGGGAATGGCTGCCGAACTGCAATGTAGCTAGCCGTGGGGTCGATGAGCCCCGACGAGGGAGGAAAAGGATTTGAAAAAGCAAAAGGGTTTTTCACTGATTGAACTTCTGATTGTGGTGGCGATCATTCTGATTATCGCTGCCATCGCCATTCCCAACCTGTTGCGTGCCCGTATTGCCGCTAACGAGTCTTCGGCGGTAAGCTCCACACGCACCATCAACACGGCTGAAGTTTCCTACACTACGGCGTATCCGACGGTGGGATATTCAACAACGCTGGCAAACCTTGGGCCGGGCGGTGCATCGTGTCCCGCTGGAGGTCCAACTTCCACTGCCGCTTGCCTGATTGACAACGTGTTGTCCCCGGGCAACAAGAGCGGCTATACCTCCACATACACTCCCGGCGATGCTGCTGCTGGGCTTATTACCACCTACGAAATAGACGCGGCTCCGACGACTTTCAACCAGACGGGCGTGCGCGGTTTCTGCAGCGTGGAAGACGCGGTGATCCGCTGGGTCGCCAATGGCAGCACCCTGACCGCTGGCACTTGCAGTGCGAATAACGCTCTCCAGTAAGACTTCTTCGCGGAGGGTCACTGGGGCAGGACGCGAGTCCTGCCTCTCATTTTTTTTACCCGCGGCGTGATGCTTCTAGTGAAGACCTGGGCCCGAATTGCGTATGCGGGGTCGCTGCGCTGGCGATGCAGCGGGTATTCGGCAAGGGCCGAATCTAGCAGGCCGCGCTCACTGTCTACCAGCGAAACGCGCACGCTCAAGGCGCCGAAAATCCATACCCGCCACAACCGCGATCAGCAGCCTCCGTCGGGCCGGTTGTGCCAGTACATCTGCCAGCCCAGGTAACGTGTGGCCGCCTCCTGAACGGAAGAAGCAACCGTGGAGAGGCTGGCCGCTACATGGTGCTCGAAGCCATTAGCGCAGATGTAGTGCAGCAGTTGCTGCATGCGCGGAATCTGGACCACGCCCGCTCCGCCAAAGGTATTCAACGGATCGTCGGTGAAGCGGCCTTCGCCGCCATAGCCGCGAATGATGCCCGCGGTATCGTCGGTGGAGAAGCGGGCAAAGGTCATGGGACTGGGCCGCACCCGGCCCACGCAGGTGCCGAAGGTGTTCTCCTTGCCCACCGTGCCGGCGATGATTTCCTGGAAATCCATTCTTACATCTGCGAAAAAGTGTTTGGGCAGGTTGGAGCAGTGGAAGCAAACCGCTTTATCGGGATCGCCGCCGTAGTTGTTGTTCCAGTCGAGCAGGGCGGAAGGACTGGCGGAAGCCAGCTGCAGCGCGTGCATGGCGAGCACGCCGCAAATGTCCACTTCGCAGGCGCTGGACATCAGCTCGTTGCTCATCATGCTCATCACGGTGCAGGGCACCACGCCCAGGTTTTCCTCAATCGAAGTCCAGCACTGCACGGCGCTGATCTGCAAGTCGGCGGCTTGCATCCAGTGGTCAATCACCGCCGCCAGCTTCGCCATCTTGAGCAGGGCCGGGGCGGGCACACCGGATGTGGTTACATACTTCTGAATGGCGGCCAGCTTGGCTTGCACGCCATCGTCATTGTCCTTCATGCGCTGGATTCGGCCCAGCACTTCGGAAAGGTCGAGCGTCTCAACGGAAACGCCATTTGCCTCCAGCACCTTCTCGCTGTAGCGAACGGTGTTGAAGGCCGCCGGTCGCGCCCCAATACTGCCGATGCGCAGGTTCTTCAGCCCGTTGACCACACGGCAGACGGCGGCAAACCACTCCAGATCTTTGCGGAATTCTTCGGTATCGGGGCTGACGGTGTGCAGCGCAGTCAGGGAATAGGGGATGCGGTACTGGCGCAGGTTATTGCACACCGACATCTTGCCGCAGAAGCTGTCCCGCCGGAAGGCGATGGTCATTTTCGCCGGTGTGTCGGGCGTGGCCTGGATAAGCACCGGAACCTGCAGGCGGGAGAGGCGCAGGGTATCGGCTACGGCGCGCTCGTCGCCGAAGTTGGGCAGGGCGACGATAATGCCGTCCAGGCGGTCGCCGTGAGCGCGAAAGAGGGCGGCGCAGCGCTTCGCCTCCTCGTGAGTTTCGACCGCTCCATGTTTGCTTTGTTGGGGATCGAGGACAACCGCGTCCATGCCCGCGCGCTGGAGCGCGTTGATCATCTCTTCCCGCCCCGACTTGGCCAGGTGGTCGGGGAAAAAACCCCGGTTCCCGACAATCACACCCATGGTTAATTTCTTAGGATTGTTTGGCATGTATTTCCTCCCCCGGCGCAGTTCGGCCGCCTCCATTTTTTCCCCGGCCCGGAAAGAAACGATAGCAATAGAACACGCCGAAGAGAAACAGCAGCCCGCCCCACCAGATGCTGGCGTGAAGATTGAAAAGCACTACCGGATATTGCGGCGGATGCGCCAGTTCGTAAAGCCCGGCCGCAAAAATCAACCCCCCATTCACCACCAGGCAAAGGCCGATGAAGAACCAGATCGAGATGGAGCGGCCGGAGAGCATCGCGTTTACCACACCATGATGTTAAAGGCCACGAACACTACTCCCACCACCACCGCCAGGAACGCAGGGCGCTTGTAGAACGCCACCTGCGCCTCCGAGGGCAGGGGAGTGAACCCGTAAACCAGGCCGGTCAGCTCCGCCGGCGAGCGCGGCTTGGTGACATAACTTACGATCACCGTCACCGCCACGCAAACCACCCACGACCACAGCGCCCGGTACATGTCCTCAGCCATAACCCGGGCATGCGGCGAAAGCGCCACGTAGCGCAGCGCATCGGGGTCCATTTTCACCCAGGCCCACATGCCCATGGACGAGAGCGTGCCGATCAGCAGCCCCCAGAAGCCGCCCTCTGAGGTGGTGCGCTTCCACAGCATACCCAGAAGAACGGTGCCGAAAAGCGGGGCAATGAAGGTGGCGAACAACGCCTGCACATAATCCATGATGCTGGCAAACTGCATCACCAGGTAGGCGGTTCCCACGCTGATCAACACGCCCAGCACTGTGGTCCAGCGCCCCATGTTGACGTAGTGTCGGTCGCTGGCATTTTTGTGGATCAGCGCCCGGTAGATGTCGTAGGTCCAGACCGTGGTGAAAGCGCTGACATTGCCGGCCATGCCCGACATGAAGCCGGCGATAAGCGCGGTGATGCCCAAGCCCAGCAATCCCGGCCCGCAATAGCGCGCCAGCATAAGGGGCAACACCTCATTGTAACTGTGGCCGCCGTTGGCTACGGCGGCAGTTTCGCCGGTCAGCTTCACCGGCAGCACCGCCAGCGCCAGCAGGCCGGGCAGGATAACGATGAAGGGCACCATCATCTTGAAGGCGGCGCCGATGATGGGGGCCATCTTGGCCGCCCGCAAATCCTTGGCCGCCAGTACCCGCTGCACCACCAGGAAATCGGTGGTCCAGTAGCCAAAAGAGATGACAAATCCAAGGCCGAACACAATCCCCGTCCAGTGAATGCCCATGGGATTGTTGTTGAAAGAGCCAAGCGTGGACCAGAGGTGGGTGTATTCGGCGGAGGCGTTGTGGGCGATGCGCGCCTGCAGCGCGCCCCAGCCGCCGGCGTCAATCAGGCCCAGAATAGGGATGAGCAGGGAACCCGCCCAGATGAGCACAAACTGCAGCACTTCATTGAAGATGGCCGAGCGCAGGCCGCCCAGCGCCACGTACACGGCCACGGTGAGCGATGAGATCCAGATGCTGAAGTTGATGTTCCAGCCCAGCACCACCTTCATGACCAGGGCCATGGAGTACATGTTGATGCCGCTCATCAGCACGGTCATAAAGGCGAAGGAAATGGCGGCCAGGGCCCGGCTGGATTCGCCATAGCGCAGCTTTAAATAACCGGGCACCGAGTGGGTTTTGGAGATGTAGTAGAACGGCATCATCACCAGGCCGAGGAAGAGCATGGCCGGGATGGCGCCAATCCAGTACCAATGGGCGGCCAGAATGCCGTACTGGTAGGCGGCCGCGGCCCACCCCATCAGTTCCAGCGAGCCCAGGTTGGCGGAGAGGAAGCTGAGGCCGGCCACCCAGGCGGTCATCTCCCGGCCGGCCATGAAGAAGTCTTCCCCCGTCTGCGAGCGGCCCTTGAGGTACAGCCCGATGGCCAGCACCAGGATGAAATAGAACACAATGATGACGAGGTCTACCGGCGACAGATGCACCAGGGTGCCGGCGGCATAGAGCGGCACAATAGAGATCATGCGGCTTTCCCCGGCTGGGCAGAGCAGGTTACAGCGACATGGGCCTTAGCCACGGACGTATGGCTTGGTGATGCCGGCAGAGCGGAGAGACGCCAGAAACCTGGTGGTGGCGATAAAGGTTGCAGGCGGGGGAGCAGCATAAAACATTCCGGGCTGCGTGAGGCGCCAAAGAATCGTTCACCGGACCCATCAAACTAGAGGACCGGGCCACCTTTGTCAAACCATGCGGCACTGCCGCCGCACCGGCACCCCTGCGGAGCACTGAGACGTATAAGAGCTAAGCGGATTCGGCGGAGCGGAGTTCGTCGGAACCGTGGCGAGCAACTGTTTCCACGCTCGCGGGCGCGCCCGCTTGAGCGGGAAATTTTTCCGCGGCCGCCAGCAGAACGCATAAAGCCACGCCTTCAGCCGCCTGGGCCACTTCCGGCAAGTCGGGAAAGGTTGGCGCAATGCGAATAGTGCGGTCCTCGGGGTCGTTTCCGTGCGGATGTGTGGCGCCGGCGGGCGTCAATTCAATTCCTGCCTGCTTGGCCAGGGCGACCACTCGGCGAGCGCAGCCCCTGGGCACGTCCAGGCTGATGAAGTACCCGCCCTTGGGCCGCGTCCAGTTTACGTCCGGAACATGTGCCAGCTTGTTGGCAAAGCTGTCGAGCACGGTCTGGAATTTAGGCGCCAGCAGGGCCCTGTGCCTGTCCATCAGCCGCAGAATTCCTTCCTCATCTTTCAGAAACAGAACGTGCCGCAACTGATTTATCTTGTCCGGACCGATGGTCCGCGGTATGAAACGCGCCAGCAGCCACTTGACGTTCTCTTTCGAACCGGCGAAAAGCGCCAGTCCCGCGCCCGCCAGTGTGATCTTGGAGGTGGAGGCGAAGACCAGGGGCCGGTTGGGATGCCCGTGACGCACGCTCAGTTCCAGGATGTTGGCAATGGCGATGCGCTGCTCCGTGAGATGGTGTACCGCATAGGCGTTGTCCCAGTAGAGCCGAAAATCGGGCGCCGCGGTCTTCATGGCCGCCAGCCGCTCAGTCACCGCGTCCGAATAAACAGTGCCGGTGGGATTGCTGTATTTGGGGACACACCACATTCCCTTAATGGAGGCGTCCTGCGCTGCCAGGCGTTCGATCTCGTCCACGTCCGGACCGTCTTCGCGCAGGGCGACAGGAATCATGCGGATGCCGTAGTCGGCGCAGATCTTAAAATGCCGGTCGTAGCCGGGAACGGGGCAGAGGAAGGCAATCTCCCCCTGCCGCGACCAGGGAAGGGCGCCGTCGCAGGTGCCCTTGAGTAGCGAATACACCACCGTGTCGTGCATCAGGGCCAGGCTGGAATTATTGGCCACCACCACCTGGTCCGCGGGCGCGCCCAGGATGCCGGAAAACAATCGGCGCGCTGCAGCCAGCCCCTGCAGTCCGCCATAATTTCGGCAATCGCCGATGTCTTCCGCGTAGCCGCCGGTTGCACCAGGGAGCGAGAGCAGTTCAGCGCTCAAGTCCAGTTGAGCGGGGGAAGGTTTGCCCCGCGTCAGGTTAAGCTTCAATCCCCTGGCTTGGAAAGCGCGATAAGCGTCCTGCAGAGTGGAATGGGTGTTGGGAGAGCCAGTGGAAACCGCGTGTGTCACTTTATTTTTTCCTGTGGTGGAGTTCGCTGGGTGGAGCAGTTGGCTACACCGATAATGCACGACCGCGGTCGGTTAGGCAAGGTTCATGCTGCCGGCCGGTGCTCCGTTCCAGCTCCAACCTTTGAACCTCACTTGGCGCTGACGACTGCAATTCTTGCCTGACCGCAAAGCCCGTCCGGAAAAATCAACCTCGCAGGACACGCGCGGGATCGGTCCGGCTTGCCCGCCATCCAGGCAATAGACAAGCAAAGATGGCAGTGGTGGTCATCACCACGAAGGCGAGTCCGAACACTACCGGATCGTGCGGGCTCACGTTGTAGAGAAGTTGCCCGAGCAGTCTTGTAAAAGCCAGAGCTGCCACCGTGCCGAAGAGGACACCTGCGGCGGTTAACCGCAGGCCGCGTGATATGACGAGCCGGAGCAGATCGGCCGGGTCGGCGCCAAGGGCCATGCGAAGGCCCAGTTCTCGCGAGCTTTGCGCGACCGCGTAAGACATAACTCCGTAGAGGCCCACAGCGGCAAGCAGAAGCGCCAATCCGCCCAAAGTCGAGACCAGGGTCACCGCTACGAGTTGCGGCGAGGTCGAGCGGTTGACTTGTTCCCGGAGTGTAATCATCTCGTAAAGCGGAAGGTTTGCGTCCAAAGCGTGCACTTCGCGGAGGACCGCCGCCAGAATGCTGTGCAGAGGTTGCGTGGTGCGGATGTACAAATCCGGTTCTCGAGCGAAATCCTGCCGCAGCGGCACATAGAAGAATGGTTTGGGAGTCTCGCCTATGCTCTCGTACTTCGAATCGGCGACTACGCCGACCACTCGCGCCCAACGGCCCTTCACCTGAAGCCGGCGTCCGATCGGATCCTGACCGCGCCAGTACCTCTCCACCATGGTTCGATTCACGATGGCGACCGGCGGCGCATTCTCATCGTCGCTGCGTGTGAACTCACGACCGGAGGAAAGAGGAATCCCCATAGTTATGAAATAGCTTGGACTGATCTGGTTGTACTCCACCTCAGGCCGCTCGTTCGCAGAAGGCTGGTAGCCGTCCACGACGATCGGCGTGGAAGAGTACATGGCGTAGCCCAACGGCGTGACTCTGGCGAAAGCGGCGGACTCCACGCCCGGAAGCGCGCGGAGCCGACCGATTAGTTCGTCCTGAAAAGTCTTGGCTCGCGGGACATCGTATCCCGCTGCCACCAACGAGACCCCCGTCGTCACCACGCTGGTCGTATTGAAGCCCGGGCTCGTGCTTCGAACTCTTTCCAGACTCTCGAGCAACAAGGCTGCCCCCACCAGCAGAATGAAGCTGAGACCAACCTGGAAGACGACGAGGCCGGAACGCATCCAGCCTCTTCCCCTGGTCCCGTCCACGCCATGGGAGTCGGCCTTCAAAGGCCCGTTCAGATCGAGGCGACGTATTTGAAAGACGGGAATCATCCCCACAATCAGCGTCACCAGCAAGCAGACGCCGGCGCCCATGGCCATCACACGTGCGTCGATTGCTCCCGGCAAGTACATTGCTTCTCCCTCCCGCACTGGCAACAGCATCACCAGCAGGTGCCGGCAGCAATAAGCCGTCAAAAATCCTCCGGCGGTTCCCAGCGCCGAGAGGAGGAGGCCTTCGGTGAG